>BNJU01001413.1_pt1 | contig 110636 bp, 126 predicted proteins | sample 8539281 | NCBI WGS metagenome assembly BNJU01 (sample SAMD00202456, study PRJDB9452) | human saliva metagenome | isolation source: human saliva | place: Japan
AACCCGACACAGGCCAGCACCACGCTCTTTTTGATAGCTCGCCTTGCTCACCGCAGCGAACTTTGCCACATAGTAGAAAAAGCTCGCCATTCTCCCTTTTTCCGGCTCATTTTGTTTGCTTGCTTCCGCCATACATTTCTCCCCCTTTCTTTGCGCGGACCGGGGCGCTCCCCGTCCGCCGCCACCCGTTGATTGCGGCCGGTTATATACTCCTAACCTCTACTAAGGATAGCACTTCGCCTTTATAAATAAAAGCCGTGAAAGCGTTTTTTAATAACTTTTGTAAAACCGTTACCGCTTTCCGCCGGACATCACTTGCCGCAACACGCTACTGTCTAGCTTTTTCAACTCTTTCCTGAGACAAAATACCCTCTTCTGCCGCAGCAAGTCGTTTCTTTTCAAAAAAAATCTCCGGGTACGGCTTTCGCCGCCCCGGAGACCATGGTCATGCTCTCGCGTTGCAAATCAAGCTTCCGGCTCAGAGACTCTTAACGCCGGTCACCTCATAGTCCTTCTCTTCGACTGCCTGCTTCAGCGTCTCGTCGCTGACCTCTTTGCTCAGCTCGACAACCGCCTCGCCCTTCTCATGGCTCACCGCAGCGTTCTCGACTCCCGGCAGCGCCTCGAGCGCCTTCTTGACTGTCGCCTCGCAGTGTCCGCACATCATACCCTTGATTGTAAGTTCCTTCTTCATAACATCTCCTTCCTCGCCCGTTAAGGCGCTTGCGGCTTCCAGAAGCCGCCCCGATTGGTTTACGGTAACTTGGTTTCGCAGCGGCCGGTCGTGCCGCGCATCGTGTACGCGGAACAAGTTAAGACGCAGCGCATTGCTCACAACACAGACACTCGAGAGGCTCATTGCCGCCGCGCCGAGCATCGGGTTCATCGCAATGCCAAAGAGATGCAGGTAAGCGCCCGCCGCTGTCGGCACCAGGAGCACATTGTAGATGAGCGCCCAGAAGAGGTTCTCCAGAATGTTCCGGTAAGTCGCGCGACTCAGGCGTATCGCCGCCGTGACATCCGTGAGTCGGCTCTTCATCAGCACCACATCCGCCGCGTCGATGGCCACATCCGCGCCCGCACCGATTGCAATGCCGATGTCGGCACGCGTCAGCGCCGGTGCGTCGTTGATGCCGTCGCCGACCATGGCGACCTTGCCCTTTTCCCGAAGCGCCCGGATCACGGCCTCCTTGCCGTCCGGCAGCACGCCCGCCACGACTTCGTTGACACCCGCCTGCTTGCCTATGGCCTCGGCTGTCTTTTGGTTGTCCCCGGTCAGCATGACCACATGGATGCCGAGCTTTTGCAATTCCGCAATCGCCTCTGCGCTGTCCTCCTTCATCGTGTCCGCGACCGCGATCACGCCGAGGAGCTGCTGCTCCGCCGCAAAGTAGAGCGGGGGTCTTACCCACGGCTGCGAGCGCATCCGCCGCTGTCTCTAGTTCCGCGGGAATCGCGACTTTGCCGCGCACAAAGCTCAAGTTTCCGGCAAAGAGCTGCGTGCCGTTTTGCACGGCGCTTAAACCGTTTCCGGGAAGCGCCGCAAAGTCATCGACCTCCTCTAAGGGAAGTCCCTGTTCTTTCGCATAGGCGACGACCGCCTTCGCGAGCGGATGCTCGCTCTTTGCCTCGAGCGCATAGGCCGCGCGGAGCAGCTTATCCCGGTCGCCGTTCGGCAGCACATCCGTCACAACCGGCGTGCCGTTTGTGATGGTGCCGGTTTTATCGAGCGCCACAATCTGCACATTGCCGGTCTCCTGCAGGGCCTCGGCGTTCTTGAATAAGATGCCCTGTCTTGCGCCCACACCGTTGCCGACCATGATGGCGACCGGTGTCGCAAGGCCCAGCGCACAGGGGCAGCTCACCACAAGTACGGCAATGCCGCGTGCCAGCGAAAAGCCGATGCTTCCGCCCGCGAGAAGCCAGATGACGGTCGTCACGATTGCCACCAGTATGACCGCCGGCACGAAGACGCCGGAGATTTGATCCGCGAGCTTTGCGACCGGCGCCTTGGTCGCCGCCGCATCGCTTACCATCTTGATAATCTGCGCGAGGGTCGAATCCTCGCCGACTCTGGTCGCACGGCACTCAAGGAAGCCCGACTGGTTAAGGGTCGCAGACTTCACTTCGTCGCCGACCGCCTTGTCGACCGGTAGGCTCTCTCCGGTCAGCGCGGCTTCGTTCACCGCGCTGTTTCCCGCGACCACAAGACCGTCCACCGGGATGTTCTCGCCCGGCTTCACGCGGAAGATGTCGCCGACCCGGACCGCATCGACCGGAACCATGACTTCCTCGCCGTTTCGGAGAACCCGCGCGGTCTTCGGCGCAAGCTTCATAAGCGACTTAAGAGCGCTCGTTGTCTTCCCCTTTGAGTAGGCCTCGAGCATCTTGCCGACTGTAATCAGCGCTAGTACCATGGCGGCCGTCTCAAAGTAAAACTCCATCATGTATTCCGTGACCTTGGCCTGATCGCCGTCTACCACGGCCCGCGTCATCAGAAAGAGAATCACGGTGGAGTAGAGGAAGGCCGCCGAAGAGCCGATGGCAATCAGCGCATCCATATTCGGCGCGCCGTGGAACAGGCTCTTAAAACCGTTCACGAAGAACTTCTGGTTCACGACCATGATTGCGGCCGCAAGGAGGAGTTGCAGCAGTCCCATGGCGACATGGTTCCCGTCAAAGAAGGACGGGAGCGGCCACTTCCACATCATATGTCCCATCGTGAGATAGAGAAGCGGCAGGAGGAATAAAATCGAGGCGATGAGCCGCCGCTTCATCTTCGGCGTCTCCCTGTCTTTTAGCGCATCTTCCTCGGCCGCGAGCTTCGCCTGAAAACTTCCGTGGCTCTGCTCCGCCGCATCCTTCTCCGCCGCGCCGTAACCCGCCGCCTCGACCGCCTGTATGACCTCGCTTGACGTCACATCGCCCTCAACACCCATGGAGTTCGTGAGCAAACTCACCGAGCAACTTTCACCCCCGGCAGCTTTGACACTGCCTTTTCGACCCGCGTCTGGCAGGCCGCACAGCTCATTCCGCTGACTGTATATTGCTTCATCTTACCTTCTTTCTCATGCTTGTCCTATCCGGTACCGTCTACCTCACTTCATCAGCTTTTGCAAGGTTCTGACCAGCTCGTCCAGCTTTTCCGTGTTGCCCTCGCGCCACATCCTCCGCGACACAGGACTTTACATGCGCCGCGAGCAATACCTTGGTAAAGCTGTTCAGCGCGCAATTTGCCGCCGAAACCTGATTCAGAATGTCGATGCAGTAGGCATCTTCCGCGAGCATCTTCTTCACTCCGCGTATCTGCCCCTCGATGCGGTTCAGCCGGTTTAAGAGCTGTCTCCGCTCAGCTCCGTCCCGCACCTTTCATACCGCTGCAATGAGGACAGGCCATCTCTTCCTTCTCTTCCTTCTCTTCCTTCTCTGCCACGCCGCACCTCCTTCGTTTTCAGATACCCCATAGGGGTACCTCTTATCTGTCGCCATCTTATACCCCCACCCTGTATTTGTCAAGCATCCGATTTCAAAAAATAAAGAACAGCCAAAGCGGATGGTTCCGCTTTGGCTGCGCTTGAATCTGTATTCCGTTATTTCCGCTATCACCGTCAATCCGCTATGCCGCGAAACGCTGTCGTCTCAGCGCCCCAACTCCAGAAGCCGCGCGAGTTCCGCAAAATCCGTCTTCACGAGCACGCAGTTGCCGAGTGTTTTCGGCTCGATCAGCGTGATGCTGTCGCCCCGACGCTTTTTGTCGGCGCGCGCCGCCGCGAGAATGCGCTCGCTCGGCAGCTCCGTGTTGTTCGGCAGCTGATACTTTGCAAGGAGCTTCTCCAGTATCTTCTCACAGCTCTCCGGGCAGCGGCCGTCCCGCACAAGCGCGCGGGTCATAATCGCCATGCCGATTGCGACGCAGTCGCCGTGGAAGAGCTTATAGTTCATCTCCCGCTCGATGGCGTGCCCCAGGGTGTGTCCGAAGTTCAGAATCTGGCGCTCGCCGAAATCCTGCTCATCCTCCGCGACCACATCGCGCTTTAAGCGCACGCACTGGGCAATGATATGCTCCAGTTCCTCCGCCGCCTCATCGCGAAGCAAGAGTTCCAGGAGTTCACGGCTCCGTATCATACCGTACTTGATGACCTCCGCCATGCCCTCGGCAAAGACCTCGGGCGCCAGCGTGTCGAGTGCCTTGCTGTCACAGAGCACAAGATAGGGCTGCGTGAAGGTTCCGACCAGGTTCTTGCCCTCCGGCAGGTCGACCGCTGTCTTGCCGCCGACCGAGGAGTCCACCATCGCAAGCAGCGAGGTCGGGACCTGAACACAGGGCACGCCGCGGAGATAGAGAGAAGCCGCGAGACCCGCGAGATCGCCGGTCACACCGCCGCCGAGCGCAATCACGACATCCTGTCTCGTGAGCTCTGCCTTGGCAAAAAGGTCAGCACTTCCAGGAGCGTCCCCGGATTCTTCGAGGCCTCACCCGCCGGAAAGGTAAAGGTTTCGACCGAAAAGCCCTCCTGCCGGAGTGTCTCGGCCGCCTGCTCGCCGTAGAGCGGTCCCACATTGGAGTCCGTCACAATCACCGCTCTCCGCCCGCGAATCAGCGCCGCCGTCCGAAGTCCGAGCTCCGAGAGCACGCCCGCGCCGATGATTACCTCGTAAACTCTCGAGGCCCGCACCAGAACCTGTTCCATACCGTTCCTCCTCCTCGCTCAGGCATTTGCCTCAATCGTGGCCTTCCGGATCAGCGAAATCGCGCGGGACACATCCGCGAACTGCTCCGGGCGAAGCGACTGTGCGCCGTCCGAGAGTGCGTGCGGCGGGTCGTTGTGCACCTCGATGATGAGACCGTCCGCGCCGGAAGCGACCGCCGCCATGGCCATCGGCTTCACATAGCGAGCCACACCCGTTGCGTGGCTCGGATCCACGACCACCGGAAGGTGCGAGAGCTCGTGCAGCACCGGAACCGCCGAGAGGTCCAGCGTATTTCTGGTCGCCGTCTCGTAGGTGCGGATGCCGCGCTCGCAGAGAATCACGTTCTCGTTGCCCGAGCTCATAATGTACTCGGCGCTCATTAAGAGCTCCTTAATCGTATTTGCGAGGCCGCGCTTTAAGAGAATCGGCTTATTCAATTTGCCGAGTTCCTTTAAAAGTTCAAAGTTCTGCATGTTCCGCGCGCCGACCTGAATCACATCCACATCCTCAAAGAGCGGAATGTGCTCGGCACTCATAATCTCGGTCACAATCGGAAGCCCCGTCGCCTTCTTTGCCTCGAGCAGAAGCTTCAGTCCCTCCGCCTTCAGGCCCTGGAAATCATAGGGGGAAGTGCGCGGCTTGAACGCGCCGCCGCGGAGCATGGTTGCGCCGGCCGCCTTGACGCTCTGCGCGACAAAAATAATCTGCTCCTCGCTCTCCACCGAGCAGGGGCCCGCAATCAGGCCGAAGTTGCCGTGCCCGATTTTAACCTCCGGCGTCACCTCAACCACCGTGTCGTGCGGGTGGAACTTGCGGTTTGCCTGCTTGAAGGGCTCGGAGACCCGCTTCACAGCCTCGACAATATCAAAGCTCTTCACCTGATCCTCGTCGATGCGGGAGGTGTCACCGATCACGCCGATAATATTCTGATAATCACCCTCCGTGATGTGGGTCTTCAGACCCTTTCTCTCAATCCAGTTTACCAGATCGTTTACTTTTTCCGGCTTGGTCTTGCTGTTGATGATGATAATCATATGCTTTCTCCTCTGTTTAAACGAACTGTGCAGCGGGTAACAAAAACAAAAAGACGCCTGCGGTGAAGTGTTTTTCACCGCAGACGCCTTGGAAACGTCTCCAATCCCGTTACGAATCCCGAGATTTTATTCGCAGCAAAAAGCACTCTTACTTTCAGACCGTAAAGCCGTAAAAGTAAAAGTACCAATAGCCGTTGCCTGCGAACTTCTGACTCATAAAATAAAGACCTCTCTCGTATGGCGTTCCCTTTTGTTGAAGGGAATATAGCACCATGTGCGGGAGAGGTCAAGCTTTTTTTGATTGTCAGTGCCTATCCTGCGGCATTAAGCCTTCTTGCGGGAGCGGTAGAAATAGACACCTGCCGGAAGCAAAATGTAGCCGATCAGCATTGCAACGATTGCGTAGTAGTTCGGCACGGTCTTGCCGCCCACCTCAATCGAGAACTGCGCCGCCCACTTGAATTTCGCGAGCAGGAAGACCGTGAGGCCGAGAGACAGCAGAGAAAACGGAACGTCCAGCACAAAGTTTTTCTTCGGGTTCGGAATCACCTCGCCGCGGTTCTTGCCGTAGTAGAAGGTGATAACCGCGAGCGGCACAAGCACAAACTGCACGAAACGGCTGATTGAACTGATAATCATGATGCCGCGCATATCATACTGAAAGGCCATCGGGATGATGATGGCAAGCGCCACGGTGAGCAGGAAGGAATAAATCGGAACGCCGCTTTCCGTGCGCTTTGCAAAAATCTTCGGAACCAGACCGTCCGCAGCCATAGCCTCGAGCACACGCGGTGTCAGGAAGGACGCCGCGACATTGATGCCGAACATCGAAATCAGCGCGCCGCCGACAATGAGACCCTTTAAGAGCGGGTTCGGGAAGACAGCCGCGAGCACCACGACATCCTTCGAGGTGACCAGAGACACCGGATCGATCCGCATGGCGACAAAGACAATGCCGCAGTAGATGAGGGCTATGATGCCGATCGCGAGCGGGAGCGCGCGCGGCAGGTTCTTCTCCGGATTCTCCATATCGCCGGAGCCGCTCGCGACACTCTCAAAGCCCGTGAACGCATAGAACGCCGAGATGACAGCCGTCACGAAGCCGCTCGTGGTGAGCGCCGGGATTAACTTCTCGCCCGCGTCGTTCGTGAGAAGCTCGACTTCCGCGAGGCGGTTCACACCGGTCGTGAGAATCAGGAAGAGACCCGCTACCACCGTGAGCACCAGGGCGCCGAGCTTACCGACGGTCGAGAGGTTCGAGACCATGCGGAACACCTGCATGCCGCAGATGTTGATGATGAGCAGAATGACCATGAGGCAGAGGAAGCCGAGGGTCACATTGGAAATCTTGCTCGTGTCGAGACGCAAAATCTGGAGGGCCGTCTTTACGACGCCCGTCGCCATGACGCCCCAGGCAATGCTGGCCGCGACAAAGCGCGTCGTGCCGACATAGAGACCGACGCTCTCGCCGAACGCAGCCTCCGTGTATGCGTATGCCGCACCGCTCTTTACGACATAGCGGGACGCCGATGCGAAGGTGACTGCGAGACATGCCGCAAAGAGCGCCGCACAGAAGTAAATCTCCGGCGCAATGCTGCCGGCCTGCTTTGCGACACTGCCCGGCGATAAGAAAATACCGGTTCCGATGACACCGTTGATGGTAAGTAATACAATCGACCAAAATCCTAATTTTTGATTCTTCTCTTTCACAAATTCCGCCTTTCTTGTCAAATCAGTTTTTCGCCGCCCGGTACCGCAGTCCCGCCGCAATGAATGCCTGCCACAACTTCCGCATCACCGGGTCCACGCTCTCCAGCATCTCCGGATGCCACTGTACCGCAATCAGGAAATCATCGCCCGGAAGTTCGACCGCCTCGGTCACGCCGTCCGCCGCCGTCGCAACCTCAGTAAAGGGTTCTCCGACCTTCTTCACCGTCTGGTGGTGGAAGGAATTCACGCGGTGAGAGGTGACACCGAGAATCTCCGCGAGCTTCGAGCCTGCCTTCACCGCCACGCTGTGCGTCGCAAGACGCGGGCTGTGCCCCTGGGAGTGCTTCAGGGTCTCCCCCTGACGCTCGCCGAGATCCTGACAGAGACTGCCGCCCTCCGCGACATTGATGAGCTGGAAGCCGCGGCACACTCCGAGAATCGGCAGATGACGCTCCCTCGCGAGCTCATAGAGCGTGAAGTCATAGCTGTCGCGCTCCGGAACAATCTTGCCGAGGCCGCGGTGCGGCTCCTCGCCGTAGTAAATCGGGTCGATGTCGTCGCCGCCGGTGATTAACAGCGCGTCCAGCTTGTCGACCACCGCCGAAAGCGCCCCGCGGTCGCCGTTCATCGGAATCATAACCGGCACGCCGCCGGCTGCGAGAATCGCATTGATATAATCCTCATTCACATAAATGCGGCGATAGCCCGGGAACATGCCCCCATCGTCCGTAATGAGTCCCGTCGAAATACCGATTACCGCTCTCTTCTCCATGTCTGTCACTTCCTTTCTCAGATGCAATCGTCCACATTGACCTCGTCGGTCATGACGCGCAGAATTTCCTTGTCCGTGTCTCGCATGCCGACTCTGCCGATATAGCCCATGTTCTTGATGGTCTCCTCGACATCGCCCTCGACAATGCCCTCACCCGCCTGGAAACAGCGGTTACTCATGCTCATGTGATGCGCAAGAATCGCCGCGTGCAGGGAACTCGCAATCTTTGCCGCGCAGCTCGGCTTCGCACCGTCGCAGACAATGCCGCCGACATTGCCGAGTGTGTTCGTAATCGTGCGGGAAATCTGCGCATAGTCGCCGCCGCAGAGGAAACTGATGCCGGCCCCTGCGCCGCAGGACGCCGAAACCGCACCGCAAAACGCGGACAGAGCGCCGATATAGTGTTTGATGTAAATCGAGACCAGATTGCTCACAATCAGCGCGCGGAGCATTCTGTCCTCCGAGACCTGCAGCTCTCTCGCATACTCGACAACCGGCATACTGACCGTGATACCCTGGTTGCCGCTGCCCGAGTTGATCACGACCGGCATCGGACATCCGCTCATTCGCGCATCGCTGCCCGCCGCAGCGCGCGCGCAGGCGCGACACTTCACATCACTGCCGAAGGTCTCGAGTATGGTGCTGCCGATGTTGGCGCCCCAGTTCTTGTCGAGCCCCTCCTGTGAAATCGCGAGATTGCACTCCACCTGACGCTGCAGCACCTCGCGGACTTCCGAGAGATCGGCCTCCTCCGCGTAAGCGAGTATCCCCTTCAGATTCATGTGGTCGCGCGGGGTCTTATAGGTAGTGCTCTCGACCGCACGCGCTGCCTCATCCTGTTCGAGTTCCTTTTCATCGCGGAAAATGTGGCTGATGTTGGTGTGCTTCTTCTCGATGATGACTTCCGCCGTGTGATTGTCGCCGAAGACCTTCGCCGCGATGTAGAGGTTCGGCGCGTTCTCCGCAAAGAGCACTTTGCAGAAGCCCGCTGCCGCGAGCTCGCGCGTCTTTTCGCGCGCGCTGTCCGTCACATCCGCAATGACCTCGAGCTGCTTCTCCGGATTGCCGCCGATAAGGCCCAGAATACCCGCGACCGCAATGCCCTTCTGACCGCCCGCGTTCGGCACTGTGACCGCCTTTACATTCTTGATGATGTTGCCGGAGCAGCTGAGCTCCATGCGGCGCGCCTCCTCGCCGAGCACTTTGCCCGCGACCGAAGCCGCGTACGCAATCGCAATCGGTTCGGTGCAGCCCATGGCCGGAATCAGTTCCTCCCGCAAAATGGCCGCGTAACGGTTCTTTTCTTCCTGCTTCAGTTCACTCATGCCTTCGTTTCCTTTTCCGACTCTATTTCTGCCTGCAGTTCCGTCAAAAACTCCAGCGCTCCATGCGCTCGAGAAGTTTTGTCTCTACCTCTTCGCGCTCCTCATCGAGCGCGGTGAGACGCTGAAAGTCACTCGCCGAAGCGGCATACTCTGTCTCAATCTCCGCAACGCGCGCCTCAAGCGCCGCGATTTCGTCCTCGATGTGCAAAAAGTCCTGCTTTTCCTGATAGCTCATGCGCCGCGCTCGCTGCCGCCTCGTCTCCTCGGCACGCTGCTTACTCGCCTCTTTTTCGGCGCTCACCGTACTTTCCGCGCCGCTGCCTGCATTCTCGCCGCGCAGCAGTTCCCGCCTCAGCTTCTCGACCTGATAGTCCGTGTAGCCGCCCTCGTACTGCGAAATCACACCGTCCTCGAGCGCCAGAATGCGGTGCACGGTCCGGTCCAGGAAGTAGCGGTCGTGGCTCACCGCGATTACAATGCCCGCAAAGCTGTCCAGATAGTCCTCGAGCACCGTCATTGTGCGGATATCCAGGTCGTTGGTCGGCTCGTCCAGAATCAAAAGATTCGGCGCGCCCATCAAGACTTTCAAGAGGTACAGCCGCCGCTTCTCGCCGCCCGAGAGCTTCTCGACCTTCATATAGTGTTGCGCGCTCGGGAAAAGAAAGCGCTCCAGCATCTTGGCCGCGCTGATCGGCCCTTCCGGGCTCGGCACAAATTCCGCAATTTCTTTGATGCTCTCGATTACCGTGAGCTCTCCGGAGAGCGCCTCGTTTTCCTGGCTGAAGTAGCCTATCTTCACGGTCTGCCCGATTTCGATTTCGCCGCTGTCCGGCTTCAAAAGCCCCGTGATCAGCTTTAAGAGCGTACTCTTGCCCGCGCCGTTTCGGCCTATGATACCGAGCCTGTCATTCTTCTGAAACTGGTAGCTGAAATCTCGAAATAGGCATTTTCCGTCGTAGGCCTTGCTCACATCGTGAAACGCAAGCGTGGTCTTCCCGAGCCGCGAGTAGGCCGAGGCGAATTGCAATGCCGCCTCTTCCTCCGGCCCCGAGAGTGCCGAGAGCTTTTCGTAACGGGCGATTCGCTCCTTTGACTTGGTGCCGCGGGCGCGCGCGCCGCGCTGCATCCAGGCGAGCTCCTTTCTGAGAATGCTCTGTCTGGTTCTCTCGTTCGCCTGCTGAATATCGAGGCGCTCTGCCTTCAGCGCGAGAAAGCCTTCGTAGTTTGTGTCATAGGAATAGAGTTTCCCGCAACCCAACTCTAAAATGCGCGTGCAGACCGAATCGAGAAAGTAGCGGTCATGCGTAACCATAAGGAGCGCGCCGCGAAAGTTCTTTAAGTAATTCTCAAGCCACTCCGCAGTCTCACCGTCCAGGTGGTTGGTCGGCTCGTCGAGAATCAGAAGGTCCGCCGGATGAAGGAGCACGCCCGCGAGTGCCACGCGCTTTTTCTCGCCGCCCGACATCGTGTCGCAGATCGCCTCCGCATCGCCGACACCGAGCGCGGCGAGCAGTTTTTTGGCTGCCGCCGTCGTATCCTCCCCGCTCACCTCGCCGCCCGCCATGCGGAGGCAGGCCGCGAGTGCGGTCTCCGCCGCGAGGAACTGCGGGTTTTGCGAGAGAAAGCGAATCTCTATCCCCTTTCGCACAATCAGTTCGCCGCCGTCCGGACTCTCCTCCCCCGCCAAGATGCGGAGCAGGGTCGATTTTCCGGTTCCGTTTACGCCAATCAGCGCCAGTTTTTCACCCTCGCCGATATAGCAGGCGGTGTCGTCGAAAAGCTTGCGCGCCGTATAAACCTTTTCTAAATGTTCTATAGAGACAATTGTATTCATAATTTTAGTATAACAGAGCTTTCCACGATAGAAAAGGCTGTAAAAAATGCAAGATGCATTTTTTACAGCCTCAATTTGTTTGGTGCACCTTATGCAAAGATGTGGTAGCCGAGGCGCTCCGAGAGATACTGTAAAATCTTCTCGCCGCCCACGCTGTTTCCCTTCTTGTTCAGCATCGGCCCGAAAGTACCGATGCCCATGCCGTTCTGTCCGACCGCGACAATGCCGCCTCCGACACCGCTCTTCGAGGGCAGGCCGACCTTCACCGCGTACTCACCCGACTCGTCGTACATGCCACAGAGCATCATGAGCGTCGTCACAATGCGAACAATGTCGGCATCGAGGAGGCGCTCCCCGGTCTTCGGGTCAACGCCCTTGTTCGAGAGAATCATCGCATAGTGCGCGAGATCTTTTGCCGTGCACATGACCGAGCACATGCGGAAGTAGACATCCAGCACATCCTCCGGCTCACCGTCCAGCACATGATCGCTCTTTAAGAGATAGGCAATCGAGCGGTTTCTGGTGCCCGTCCGCTTCTCGGAGTGGTACACCTTCTCGTTCAACTGAATCTTCGGATTGCCGCAGAGCTTTCTGACCAGCGTGAGGAACTCCCCGAACGGGTCTGCCGCCGCAATGCAGTCCGCCGTCACAATCGCACCCGCATTGATCATCGGGTTAAAAGGCCGCCAGTCCTTTAACTCGAGCTGGAGTATGCTGTCAAAGCGGTCGCCGGTCGGCTCCATGCCCACCTTCGAGAAGGTGTGATCATAGCCCGAAGTCTGCAGCGCGAGAATCAGCGAAAAGGTCTTCGCGATGCTCTGCATCGTAAACGGAATATTGTAGTCGCCCGCCTTGTACATGCTGCCGTCCGCATTCATAATGCAGCAGCCCAGGTTCGACGAATCCGCCTTTGCGAGCTCCGGAATGTAGCTTGCAACCTTGCCCTCAATCAGTACGTTCTGGCCCTCTGCGAGCGCCTCCTCAAGAATCTGTTGAACATCCTGTTCCATTGTTTCCCCTTATCTTGTCGTAACTCAATCCTTCCAGTAATCCAGCTCATCGGGGTTCAGCCCGATATCCTTTGCGTGGAACACCGGCTCTTTTCCTGCTTTGCGCTGTGCCACATAGTCGTGGTAGGTACCGATTGCGACGCGGCTTAAGAGCACGCAGGCAATCAGGTTCAGGAAGCACATGCCGCCCATCATGATGTCAGCGATATCCCAGGCAGCCGCCATCGGAAGCAGTGCGCCGACGAAAATCACGATCACGCCGTAAATCCGGAAGCCCTTCAGGAAGCCCTGGCTCGGCATGGTCTTATGATTTAAATATGCGAGCGCATTGTCGCAGTAGTAGAGATTTCCGATCAATGTCGTGAACGAGAACAGCAGCATCGCAACCGTGATGAAAAGCGGGCCGAAGTCGCCAAGCACCGCGCGGAGCGAAGTCTGCACCCACTGCGCACCCGCGAGTTCCGCGGTCGGCTCAACGCCGGAGACTAGGCACATGAGTGCCGTCGCATTGCAGAGGATAATCGTATCGATATAGACCGAGAGCATCTGCACAAGGCCTGCTTGGCCGGATGCGAGACCACCGCAGCCGCTGCTGCGTTCGGCGCCGAACCGACACCGGCTTCGTTCGAGTAGAGACCTCTCTTGATACCTAAGACCAGGCAGGAACCCGCAATGCCGCCGAAGATTGCGCGGAAGTTGAACGCATCGGTAAAGATGCGGCCAAAGACCGCCGGGATTCTGCCGGCATGCATGACAAGGACCACCAGGGTGACCACCACATAAGCGACGCCCATGAACGGAACCACGAGACCCGCGGTCTTTTCAATGCGCTTGCCGCCGCCCATCACGCAGATGCCGACCAGAAGTGCGAGCACCGCGCCGATGATACCCGCCGCGAGCTTCGGATTTGCCACATAGAAACCGTAGGTCTGGAATGTCGACTGCGTGTTGTAAGAGCAGAGCAGATTAAAACCGCAGGAATAGGTGAGCAGCAGGAAGACGACGAAAATCGTCGCGAATCCCTTGCTCTTTAAGGCGTCTTCAATGTAGTACGCCGGGCCGCCGTAGCTCGTGCCGTCCGCTGCCTTCTTCTTGTAGACCTGTGCGAGTGTGCACTCGGTAAACGAAGACGCGCAGCCGATCAGCGCCATGACCGTCATCCAGAATGCCGCACCTGCGCCGCCGAGACAGATTGCCGTCGAGACACCGATGATATTTCCGGTTCCGACGCAGCTCGCGGTGCTGATCATCAGCGCCTGGAAAGGCGAAGTGCCGTTCCCCTCCGTCGGCTTTGCCTTCATTACCCGCAAGCCCTCCGGCAACATCCGAACCTGTACGAAACCCATGCGAATCGTGAAATAAAGCCCCGCTGCCGCCATGACAATCAGCAAGACCGGATAGTACAGAAAGCCGTCTATCGCATCCAAAACCTGCATAACCATGTTGCGAAACCCCCTATTCTGTTTTTTTGTCGCCACCCCAACTTGTGCATATTTACTAATACAGTCTAGCATGTAAGTATGTAAAGCGGAAATTTTCCGGACCGATAACAGCTATCCACGAAAGAAATATCAACTGTTGGGCATTCTGTTTTTCGGTCTTATGTTGTATAATGTTACCAAGAAAACCAATAGGAGGCAGGCTTGGACGCAAATAACATCAAATACATTGTCGCCATTGCAAAGTACGGCTCCATCAACCATGCCGCAAAGGCAATGTTCATCTCTCAGCCCCAGCTGAGTCATATTCTGAAGATTACCGAAGAGGAGTGCGGCCTCACGCTGTTCCAGCGCACAAGCCGCGGCACCCGGCTCACCCCCGAGGGCGAGGACTACCTGCACCACTGCGAAATTATCCTCGCGGAGATGGCAAAACTGAACCGCTATGTGACACAGGCGGCCTCCGCCCAGTCGAGACTCAAGGTCAGCATGACACGCTTCTCCCATATCTCCGAGTGCTTCAACGAGGTCTGCCATAGGCATCAGGCCGACAGCTCCATCCACTACCATCTCTATGAGGCCTCCGCCTCCAATGTTCTGAACGATGTCGTAGAGGGCAAGTCGGATATCGGCATTCTCCACTTTTCGACCACCAATCAGGAGATGACCTTGCAGGGCTTTGCCGACAAGAAGCTGAGTTTCACGCCGCTCGCCACCTTCCGCCCCTATGTGTGCCTCGCCGAGAACCACCCGGTGTTGCAGGGCAAGGTACCCGCGGCGATTGATATCCGTGAGCTCAAAGACTACGGCTTTGTGCGCTACGCGGGGCAGTACGAGGACTTCATCTACCACATTGCGAGCGACAGCGGCCTCATCGACCTGAACGAATCGCAAAAAATCATCTATGTCTGCGATCGCCAGGAGCAGATGCGCCTCATTCAGGCCACGACCTTCTATACCATAGGCATCGCCGCCTTCTCCGACCAGAGCAAACTCTACCAGGTGATTTCCGTCCCGATTCTGAAGAGTTCCGAGCACCTCGCCTTCGGCATTATCACCCGGAAGGACACCGTGCTCTCCCCGCTCGAACAGGAATTCAAAGAGGAGGTCATCCGGAAGTATCGCACACTTGCGAAGACCGGGGACTGAATTCCGACTATATTTTGCCGGGGCTCCGTTTATTTAGCGCAAACTCATAATGTTTTGCCTCGTTCACTGACAAGTTTCCTTAGTTCTAACTGTTCTCGCGTGTTATACTCGCAAGAACAAAAATTGTTTCATAAAAGAAAAGAACAGACAACGCAGCGCAAATTTGCCGCGGGAAAGGACTTTTTGTCATGCAGATTCATGAATCCGCCGAGGACTACCTCGAAAAAATTCTGATGCTCCGCGAGGAGAACGGACATGTGCGCTCCGTCGAAATTGCAAACGCCATGGGATACTCGAAACCGAGTATCAGCATCGCGATGAAGCACCTCCGGGAAAACGGGCTGGTGCGCATGGATGCCGAAAACTTCATCTATCTCACCGAAGAGGGCGAGGCGATTGCGAGCCGCATCTATGACCGCCACCAGACGCTGACACAGCTCTTTGTAAAACTCGGCGTTCCCTCCGACATTGCCGAGCGGGATGCCTGCAAGGTCGAACACGATCTGAGTCCCGAATCTTTTGCGGCCCTGAAGGAATGTAGCAGACGGCTTTAACCTATACCGACACGAGACGAGATTCGGCACTTTTCCGGATCTCGTCCTTTTATATTGCGCCGCAATAGCGACGCTTAAAAAGCCGATACCCTTGCGCCGAAAAGGGTTTGCTTTTTTTATGATTTCGTTTTAGCATACGCATTGAATGTCAAAAAACAGATTAAAAAGGGGTTTTGTGTATGAGTACTTCGATTCCACTGTGGCTGTGCCTCCCGTTCGCGGGCCTGTTGCTCAGCATTGCGATTGTGCCGCTTGTCGCCGGCGAGTGGTGGGAAAAGCACCGCGTCCACGCGGTCATCTTCTGGTCCCTCCTCTTCATTGTCCCGTTCACGGCAATGTACGGTCCGCTGAAGGCTTCCGAGACCGTGCTGGAAACCGTCTTTAACGACTATCTCTCCTTCATCGTGATGCTCTTCGGCCTCTTCTGCGTGGCCGGTAACATCACCTTTGAGGGCGATCTCGCCGGTTCTCCGCTCGTCAACACGCTGTTCCTGTTAATCGGAACCTTCCTGTCGAGTTTAATCGGCACCACGGGCTCTTCGATGTTAATGCTCCGCCCGATGATCAAAATCAACTCCTGGAGACGCCGGAAGCGCCACATTATGATCTTCTTCATCTTCCTGATTTCGAACATGGGCGGCTGCTTAACACCGCTCGGCGATCCGCCGCTCCTCATGGGCTTTATGCGCGGTGTGCCCTTCCTCTGGAGCCTGCATCTGCTCCCGATTCTCATCTTCAACCTGGTGATTCTGCTCACGGTCTTCTGGCAGCTTGACAAGCACTATTACCTGAAGGATGTGAAGCTCGGCTACCGCCCGGATATCTCGAAGCCCGGCACGGAGCTCTCGCTCCGCGGCGCCCACAACATCCTTTTCCTCTTGATGATCATTGTCGCAGTCGTGCTCGGCGGCACGCTGCCCGGCAATCCGATGTTTCAGACAGCAGAGGGAACCGTTCGCGGCATTCACATTGTCGGCGAAGTGGTACTCGGCTTCCCGACCATCATTGAGATTGTGCTGATTCTCGCGGCAGCTTTCCTCTCCTTCAAGACCACACCCGAGGAGATTCGCCGCACGAACCACTTTACCTGGGGCGCTATCCAGGAGGTCGCCGAGCTCTTCATCGGCATCTTCATCACCATGCAGCCGGCCCTCATCATCCTCAAAGAAATGGGTCCGAAGCTCGGCATCACCGAGCCCTTCCAGATGTTCTGGTCGACCGGTCTGCTCTCGAGCTTCCTCGATAACACGCCGACTTACCTGGTCTTCCTGACCACGGCTGGCACACTCGGCATGACAAGCGGTCTCACGACAACCGTCGGTACGATTCTGTCATCTTCCTGAAGGCCATCTCCTGCGGCGCTGTCTTCATGGGTGCAAACAGCTACATCGGCAACGCGCCGAACTTCATGGTCAAATCGATTTCGGACGAAAACGGTATTCACATGCCCTCGTTCTTCGGCTACATCGGCTGGGCACTCGCGTTCCTGGTGCCGGTCTTCGTGATTGACACTCTGGTATTTTTCTTATAAGGAGGTAGCGCATGGAACAGTTAACAACACGCTGCCGCACACTGGCAGAAAAAATTTATACGCTCGACGAAAATGTCTACAAGGCACTCGGTTCTTCCCTCGGCCGCACGCTGATCGGAAGCCGCGAAAAAGTGCTCTCGGTGCTTGAGCACGAGCTCTCGCTCCGCCCGCAGGGACAGCTGATTCTCCTCCGACATGGCACTGATCGGAAACATGGCGCGCACGCTGCCCGAAGGCGCCTCCAGAAAGCAGCTCCTCACCGAGTACAATGACATTATTGTGGCGCTCAAAGCCCTCGAAGAGGAAATCGCAAAGGGCGATATTTCCGACCAGAAGCGCGTCTTCTTAAACCCGTTCGCGACCGGCGCAAAGCCCTTCTCGAAGGACGACCACCTTGTGATCTGCATCGGCCGCTCCTACGGCAGCGGCGGCACGGAGATCGGCTTCCAGCTTGCGGACGATCTGCACATCAACTACTACGACGCGACCATCTTCAAAGATGTGCTGGAGCGCCTGCAGGCCAAGCGCGAGGCGACCGAGAAGCACGATATCGCCGAGACCCTGCACGAGATGCGCCACGCGCACGGCTTAAAGCTCTTCACGGCAAACTTTAACCGCTTCCACGGCCTGCCGACCGCCGATGCGCTCTTCTTCAACCAGAGCCAGTACATCGAAGAGCTCGCGCGGAAAGAGGACTTTGTTGTGATGGGGCGCTCGGCCGATGTGATTCTGAAAAATGCCGGCATCCCCCACATCTCGATTTTCATCACGGCGCCGTTTGAAAGCCGCGTGAAACGCTTAATGGAGATGCACGAGCTTAGCTTCAAGGAAGCCGCAAAACTCGTGAAGCGCGAGGACAAGGCACACGAGCACTTCTACCACCGCTACACCGGCTTTAAGTGGGGCTCCGCCGTCCACTACGATCTCTGCATCAACTCGGCGAGCTACGGTATCCACGAGTCCGAGGAGCTCATTATCCGCGTGATCAAGGCGCGACTCCGCGAAGACCTGCAGGCACTCGCAACACGCCACCAGGAGTTCGTCGAGAAAGCCGACGCCGAGCTGCTCGCAAGACGGGCGGAACAGGCGGCAGACAGCATCTGAAATACAGACACAAATAGAAAACGCCGCCCCCAGGGAATGCATCCTCGGGGGCGGCATTTTCTGTCTCAGGAAGCCTGTCCGGGCGTCCCTGTCTCACGCGATTGGTTAATCCGGTCAATTTCTTCCTGAATAATATTGCCGAACGTCTTATTATCCACTTCCATATTCTCTGCGGCAATCGACTTATCCGCAAAGGCATCAAAAATAGCCTGCTTCTCCGTCAGCAAGTCCATCACCTTCTCGTCGACTGTCCCTGCCGCGAGCAGACGATAGACCAAAACATTGCGCGCCTGTCCCATACGGTAGGCCCTGGAAATCGCCTGTCGCTCAATCGAAGGTTTTAGCTGCGGTTCACAGAGAACCACAACGCTCGCCGACTGAATATTAAGTCCCGTGCCGCCCGCAATCATCTGCGCCGGCAATACCTGACCCGCCGGGGCCTTTTGAAAGGCATCAATGATTTCCTGACGTTTTGCCGGAGACATGGAACCATTGATCGGCTCCATACACTTGTCTCCCAAGAGGCGTGCAATTTTTTGTATGGTATCAAGGTAGAACGAAAAAACCAGAACTTTTCGCCCTTCGGCCTCGGCATTTTTCAGGATTTCCAGCAATCGCTCCGCCTTGCAGGAATCTTTCAGATTCTCTACATTCCAGGATACCCGACGTGCCTCGTGATAATTTTTCCCGAGCACCGCATCTTCATATACCATTCGCTCGGCCAATCCCAATTCACACCAGCTCTCCTGCTCAATCAACTCCGGCAGTTCTGTCAGTACATCTTCCCGCTTTCTGCGATAATAGACAGGGGCGACTGTCTCTCGGAACTGTTTCGCCGAAGAAAGCATTTGCATGCCCGAAATACTGCGCGCAATCTCCGGCCGTAAAACAGAAATCAGTTGTATCATCTCGCCTACATTGTTCTCAAGAGCAGTACCTGTCATGAACAGCAAACGTTCTCCCCGATTGGCGAGCGCCCGGGTATACACCGAGCGCCTTGCCTCCGAATTCTTAATGTAATGAGCCTCATCGACAACAAGCAGTGCAAAATAAAATCCTTCCGGAAGTTTCCAATGCATCGTGGTTTCATATGTTGTGACCGCAACGCCACCCTTATCAATCCAGTCTTCCAGCGCTGCCAGCCGCCCTGCCCCATGCACCTTCACAACGCGCAATTTACTGAATTTCTGAACTTCTCTGCACCAATTGAGTACGACGCTCGCCGGACAAACCACCACAAAATGCGTTGACCCCGTATTTTTCAATGAAACCATAGTCGCAATTGCCTGAATGGTTTTTCCGAGACCCATTTCGTCGCCGAGCAACACCTTGCCCTGGTGCAAAATGTACTTAACACCCCACTCCTGATATCGCCTCAAATCACAGAGTAAGCCGTCCGGAAAAAAGCATTCATCCTGTACCTGTCTCGCCAGCTCCTCCGGCAAACCATAGACAGAATCTCCGTTTCCCAACAGCTCGGGGACAAGTTCTTCCAGGATATTGATATATGCAATCGGATGCTGCAGGAAATCCTCCCAGGCAACACTCGGCATACATGCATTCAGTTTTTTGTCCTCATCAGAAAGCCGTGTCAGTTCGGTGACATAGTTACCCTTGGCAGTCTCATCCAAATACAGGTAGGCATTGATTGCCAGCTGCTTCTTTTCTTTCCCCAGAAACAACCACCGAAAAAAGCCGTTTCCGCGCTCCAGATTTTGTCTCGCATCCAAGATGTCCGCTGCATAGCTATTTGTCAGTTCTGCAAGTTCTTCTCTAAGCGCTTTCGACTTTTGGTAGCGATAGATCAGCTCTATAATTTGGGTCGTCTCATCCGTTCGATGGTCTGCGCTGAGTTTCAGTCTTGAACTTGCCCTCACAGGTTCGGCTGTCTCCCGCACAAGCTGTTTAATCAGAGCAGCCCCCTCTTCGCTGATACCGCGCAACGAGGAAAGCTGCTGTTCGGAGGCTGCCATGAGCTCCGCATAATTGGTAAAACCACCTGCCCGCAGAACTTTTACTCGTATTCCGTGCCGGTCTCGATTCACCTCTTCTACCGGAATATCACGTAACACAGCCATCATCTCGGCAGCAATGCAATGCTCCGCCGCTTCCCGAATCGCCTGCTGCAAATAGTCACTTCTCGAAACAATGCGATTCGTCTCTTCCTGCCATTCTTCAAACCGGTGCAGCAGATAGCCTGAATCTAAAAACGAAAACGGACGCTTCATAGCAGATTCCCCCCTACCCCTTACTTTTTCTCCGGCATCAGACTCCTTATGTAAGCCGTGCAGTCGTATAGGCTGTCGATGCGTCCCCCTGTCTGAATTTCAGGTCATCTATACAAAATTCTGAAACAGTTTAGGTACACGCGTAATTCATTCTGCGCAGCGATCCCCGTGTCCATACAGTAATTGTATCTTTACGACATCATACGTATTCACGCTTCTTGTGAGTTAATGCTCTTTCCCAGTGTGACCAGTATAACAGTCGCAAGCAAAAAAGCGAATCATGACAAGTTCACCGCTCGTAAACCCAAGCGCAAAGGCAACGCCTTATTCCGGCTATACCTTTTCTATTGCCAACAATCTCAACTTTCTTCAGTTATATCTTTATTTCTTTCCATATTTTAAATATAATAAAGATACAACTTATATTTTCAACAGAAAGGAGCCTTCATGATCCCACGCGAACTGTATATGCGCCGCATCCGCCCTTTCATCGGTACAGAGCTCATCAAGGTAATGACCGGTATGCGACGTGCCGGAAAGTCCGTCATGTTAGAGCTGATTCAAGAGGAGCTTGTCCGCTCCGGCGTGAGCCGCTCCCAGTTCCTCTGTTACAATTTTGAGGATTTACGCTATGCACCGCTACAGACGGCTTCGGCATTACACGAGGAGATACAGCGCCAGGCTTCCGAAATCGGCGGTAAAGTCTACCTCTTCCTAGATGAAATTCAAGAAGTGGCGGACTGGGAAAAGTGTATTAACTCTCTCCGCGTTACGCTGGACTGTGATATCTACATCACCGGCTCCAATGCCAAGCTTCTGTCCGGAGAACTCGCCAGCTATCTGAGCGGCCGGTATACCGAATTTGTCATTTACCCTTTCTCGTTCGGTGAATTTATTGAACTGTACCGCACGGTTTCCCCGGATGCATCCGTTGCCGCCTGCTTTCAGAAATATCTCCTGCTCGGCGGTATGCCCTACCTTGCCAACATTCACTTCCTGGATGCACCGTCCAAGCAGTACCTAAATGACCTGTATCACTCCGTCCAACTGAAAGACATCGTGGCGCGCAATCAAATTCGCGATGTCGATTTACTGGAGCGCATTCTCAGCTATATCATCTCCAACGTCGGGACTACATTTTCCGCAAACTCCATCTCAAAATTTCTGAAAAGCGAAAGGCGCGCGGTGGCACCGGAGACGATTCTCAATTATATCCGCTACTGCTGTGAAGCTTTTTTATTTTATCAGGTGAAACGCGAAGACCTGCAAGGGAAACAAGTTCTAAGTTCCAATGAGAAATATTATATTGTCGATCACGGAATTCGTGAGGCTGTCTTTGGCGGAAATCTCCGCGATATCAATCTCATTCTGGAGAACATTGTCTATCTGGAACTGCTGCGGCGCGGCTATCAGGTGACCGTCGGAAAAGCAGGCACACAGGAAATAGACTTTGTCTGTCATCGGCAAGATCAGATACTATACATTCAGGTGAGCTATCTGCTCGCTTCCGAAGATACCATCCGGCGTGAATTCGGGGTCTATGAGAAAATTCGAGACAATTTCCCAAAGTACGTAATCTCCCTCGACGAATTCGACTTTAGTCGCAACGGCATCAAACACTGCAATCTTCGCGACTTTCTCCTCGCGGAAGAGTGGACATAACATTCGCGACATCTTCTGTCTTGTCATCCGTAACTGCGCGCCCTATAATAAAGTTAGTTTAATTTAATTCATTCGAATTTGATACGGAAGGACAAAACAATGGGCTTATTCAAACGCTTTCTCGGGCAAACCCGAAAGCCTGAGGGCTTCTTCGGGAAGCTAATGCTAAATGCCATGAATCAAGGTCATGCAGCCCTCTCCGACTGGGGACTCTCGCATATCGAAGGGCTGTCTCCGCTTGTCATTGCGGAACTGGGCTGCGGCGGCGGGCGCAACGCGCGGGAACTGCTGCGCCGCTATCCGTTGGCCAAGCTCTACGCGGTCGATTATTCCGCGCTCGCCGTGTGCCGCACCCGCGCCTATAATAAGCCCGACATTGTGCGCGGGCGCTGCCGCGTCCTAAAGGCCTCGGTACAATCCCTGCCCCTCGCGGCTTCCCGCTTTGATTTGGCGACCGCCTTTGAGACCGTGTATTTCTGGCCCGATTTAGCGGAGTGCTTTGCCGAAGTGTACCGCATCTTAAAATGCGGCGGCAGCTTCCTTATCTGTAACGAGTCAGACGGGACAGATGCCGAAGGCCTTCGGTACGAGCGCATCATAGACGGCATGCGCTGCTACACCGCAGAAGAGCTCGAAACCCTGCTCCGGACCGCGGGCTTTTCGGAGGTGCGGATATTCCGCCACGAGACCAAGCCCTGGCTCACGGTACTCGCAAGGAAATAAGAGGACTGAAAGCGAATCCGCAAGAAAGGAAGGAAATCAAGATGAAAGCCGATTATAAAAACTGGATGCCGCGGGGTCTCATTTTCGGCAATGCGGCTGTGAGCAGCGCTTTTCTTACCATGGGACTTCTCTGCCGCAAAAAGAAAGAAAGCCGCGCCCTACGCCTGCTTTCTTCACTCAGCTTTGTCGGCGCGGGTGTGGGCTTTTTAAGTTCCGCCTACCTGCTGATGCTCTACCGCATCATCTCCTACAAGGGAAAGCGTAAACTCGCGAAACACATCATAGACGGGGTCGCCGCGCAGATCAAAATTCCCGCGGGCGGCAGAGGACTGGACGTAGGCTGCGGAAGCGGCGCGCTCACCATAGCAGCCGCCAAGCGAAATCCGGAGGCAAGCTTTGTCGGCGCGGACCGCTGGGGGCTGGAGTATGCTTCCTTTAGCCAAAAGCTCTGCGAAGATAACGCCCGCGCCGAGGGCGTCAAAAATGTACGCTTTCTCCGCGCCGACGCGCGGGAACTTCCCTTCCCGGCCGAGAGCTTTGACCTTGTGACCAGCAATTATGTCTACCACAACATTCCGGGCGACCGTCAGGCCCTGCTCCGTGAGAGCCTCCGCGTCCTGAAGAAGGGCGGCCGCTTTTGTGATTCACGACATCTTCTCCCCTCTGCCTACGGCGACATGCAGGCCTTTTTAAAGAGTCTGCAGGACGAGGGCTATGCAGAAGTGCGCCTGATTCCCACCGCAGACGGGCTCTTTGTCAAAAAATGCGAAGCCAGATGGATGATGATTGCCGACTCCGCACTGCTCATGGGAATCAAATAAGCTTGACGCCATTCCCCGTCTGCCCTATGCTAACCCAAAACAGCAGGAGGTAAAATTTATGCCCGGCATATCTTCCGGAATCCGCGGTGATGCAAATTTATTGAACCTGCGGGAAATTCCCGTCGCCAACATCCGCCCCGAACTTACTATGTTTCTCATTCCGGGCGAGAACATCACGCAGGCCTTCCAAACCATACGCGATCAGGTGGTCTTCACAAATAAGCGGCTGATCGTCGCAAACGTGCAGGGCATCACGGGAAAAAAGGTATCCTATACCTCCTATCCCTACTCAAAGATTCAGTACTTCAGCGTGGAGACCGCCGGTTTCCTCGACATTGACAGCGAACTGCTCCTCGCCTTTTCGAACGGCGCACACCTGCAGCTTGACTTCACTTCGAACGTGGATATTAAGCGGATATGTGCGAACATTTCGCAGATGGTACTGTGATTTCTTTGAAATTGCTTTACATTGAGAAGCAAGCGCTATACAATGCATTTGAGGGGGTGATACGATGGCACAGGTAAATGTAAGGGTTGATGATTCAGTAAAAGAAAAAGCTGAGAACGCTTGCGCTGCCATGGGGCTCACAGTTTCTACTGCAATTAATATTTTTCTCACTAAGGTTGCAAATGAGAAACGAATTCCGTTCGAAGTTGCCGTTGATCCTTTTTATGATTCGGAACACATGGCTATATTGGAACGTCGCATCGCTGATATGAAAGCCGGCCGAAATGTACATGAGCACGAACTTATCGAAGAATCATGAAAAAGATTTGGCATGACGAAGCGTGGGAAACGTATGTCTTTTGGCAAAATCAGGATAAAAAAACGCTCAAACGGATTAATCGTCTTTTGAAAGATATTGACAGAAACGGGTATCGTTGTACGGGAAAGCCTGAACCTTTGAAGGGTATTCTCTCTCCGGCTATTGGAGCGTTCGGATCGACAAGAAAAAAAGCGTGCTGTCTCCCAATCGTTTGAGACAGCACGCTTTTTTCACATATTCTAGTAGTGTAGGCAAACCTTTTTCCTGCATACGCAAGGCTCATTCCTTTGCGTCAGACAGCTTCACGCTGTCAATACTGGCCGCCTCTAACTTATCTTCTGATAGAAGTTTCATTAGCTGCTGGCGGCTCTTTTGGGTTCCCCGCTTCACATTTCCCCGCTGCCGGATGTACTTGGCATAAAGCTGGCAGACCGTCATTTTCTTGCCGATGGTGTCTATCCCGTCGTCAATATCTTTCTGTATCTGCTTAATCTTCTCACGCAGAGAAAGATCTGGCCGCTTCCCGGCTGGGATTTTGTCGGTGGGTACTAACTTCCATGAGTAAACAAATTTCGTTTCTCCAAAGGTGTCCGTATATTTGTAAGCATATCTTCCGTCTGGTCGCTGGCTCTCTCCAGATTTCAAAAGGCGGCCCTTGCTGTCCCGTCTTTTTACATCTCGTTCCTGTTTTGGCATTTCGTCATGCTCCTTTCCATGACGGAAAGAGCCTCGACACGCTCTAAGGATATTTAAGCATAGTCAAGGCTCTTTTTCACTACTATATTGTGTCAAGGGTATCTATTATTTTTTCAAATTGCTTCCGCTTAATCTGAATACGGTTGCCGTTCATAATCACCCGGCCAGCGGTAGGGTTTTCCTCGGCCAGCTTCCGCAATTTGTTTTCTCCAATCCGAAAATATTTTGACGCTTCCTCAATGGTAAGCGTGTACTTTTCCCAAATAGGCACATCACTATTCATAAGATTGCTTCCTTTCTACTAATACGAAAAAATGAATAGCAAAAAGGGGCATAAATCGGACGGCTGGCGGCCAAGCTCCACGGGAATCTCACCCCTGCGTGGTTCTCACGCGGCCCTCCCCATTGCCTGCGACGCTTCAAACGCTCGGACTGTGGCTGTAAGGGAGTATCATTATCATACCTGCTGTTGATTATGAGCTGCCAGCTCTCGTGTAAGTGTTTCTCGCTCTCCCATAGGATAGGGGTCATGGCGCACCCAGCGACACAGCAGATATAGAACGTGTCCGTTGCCCTATGCTGCGCCGCCATTATCCTGCCGCGCTTTTCTTTTTCAAGGTTCCCCGTGGCCTCCGGCGATTTACGGAACATGGAAAGGAAGAACAAAGACGTTACCGTTTCCGGGGGCCTGCTCGTCAGCCGTTGTTGGCGACGATGGAATGAATCAATTTGATTTGCAATCGGAGCTTCATATACTCGTCAATGCAGATATGAGGCTGGCCGTAGCTGTCGTAAAGCGTCCGGGTACACAACTTATTGATGTAGCCGTCGTAATACCGCAAGACACGTTCCACAGCTTGAATATCACCAGCACAGGCCGCATCGACCACAACGTCAGGTAAAGAGCTTCGCCCTTAATAGCTTGACTTCTTCATCCGCGTTTAACCTCCCACCGGCATTAACGCCACTAATTTTACACGCAATTCTTTTATGGTATTTGTCCTATGGCGCTGGACGGCGCTGCGGGACATTCCCATGAGGCGGCCTATCTCGTCGTCAGTCAAATCCAAAACAAAACGGAGAATTAAAATACTCTGCTCGTCTTGGGGCAGGCTGGCGAAAGCCTCGGCCACAAGCTCATTGTTGATATGTAGGTCATAGCCATGCGACGAAAAAATAAAGCTGTCGCTCGGATATTGCTCCACCATCGAGAGCTTGTCCCATTCTGCCGGAGGAACAGCGTCCAATGAGATTTCACGCTCACGGCGGCGCTGCATTTCCCGCAGATAGTCAAGGGCTTCATGGTACAGAACCAGCTTGAAATAGCTGTCAAACTGGCCCCATTCACCAAACTTGCGGGGGATTGCTTCCATCTTTCTCACCCCCTTTCTGTGGGGGATTTAGGTGGTTCTCTCCCTTTCCGCCAATAGAGCGAATGGAACCTTTCTGCCTGCCCGCAAAATGCCTCCTTTGATAAAAATTTTTGAAACGATTTTCAAGGGATAGAGCAGACCGCAGAAAACAACAAATTTCGCCCGGTAGGCCGCAAACCCACCAGGCGAAAACGAAAGTGTTATGCTGTTTCTACACGATATAATTCATATCGCTGGCCGCATATCCCCGTCGCCGGGGGATGGCTTTTTTTGACAGTGCGAATACCATCATATTTTGTCGATACGCTTTCCAGAATATAGTGGCTTTCTCCTATGCCGCCGTTCTCACCAGCGTTAGGGCGTCATTCCTTTGGAGGACAAAAGAACGGCGGCCTTGATTTCCTCAAAACCGCCGCAGAATAGATAGAAATTGATTTTAAGCACACGAAAACATCTGCCCCTGCAACGGTTTTTTCTTTCCCCGTAGGTGGGGCAGAGTGATTTTTATGATTTGGTTATTGCTGTTCGGCTGCCTCTTTCAGCCGTTCAAAAGATTCACTACTAATAACGTGTTCTAACCAGCAGGCGTCGGCCTCCGCGATTTTGGGGTCAACGTCTGCGGCTATAAGCTGCTCCGTAAAAAAGCAATGGCACTCATAGATTTTTTCGGCCACCTCGCGGCCTATATCTGTTAGATGGAGGTAGTGTTCTTCATCCATAGTCAGGAAACCGCCCTCGCGCAAAACGCCTACTGCGTGGCACACACGGGGCTTTGACACTTCCATGCACTGGGCCACGTCTACGGAACGCACCATGCCTTGTTTCTATTGAAGTATCAAGATCGCTTCTAAATAGTCCACCCCGGACGCATGGAGTTTATCATAGGCGGGCATAATCACATACTCCAATTTTGGCTTTCTTGTTGGATGTGGTATAGTTTTTTATATAGCCCCTTGTGTGCCAACAGCTCCTTGTGAGTGCCATGTTCAACAACTGTTCCATCCGCTAGAACCAATATCTGATTCGCATTAACAACTGTTCTTAGACGATGAGCAATCATAATAACTGTCTTTCCCTCCACCAGTTTTGCAATCGCCTTTTTGGATTTCTCCTCATTCTCTGGGTCAAGGGAGGCCGTCGCCTCGTCGAGCAGAATAACAGGTGCGTCTTTTTAAAAGAGCGCGGGCACAGAAAGGCGCTGCCGTTCACCACCAGATAGGGTAGAACCATTTTCGCCAATCATAGTTTGGTAGCCATCAGGTAGCCGTTCAATGAAGTCTTGACAACAGGCTGCTTTTTGCCGCCTCCATTACTTCTTCATCTGTGGCACTACTACGGCCAAGACGAATATTTTTCCATTACTGTGTTGTTAAACAACGTAACATCTTGAAATACAATCGAAAAATTTTTCAAATAGGTTTCTGGGTCTACGGATGTTATATCAACGCCGCCAAGTGAAATTTTACCTTTGGAAGGGTCCCAGAAACGAGCAGCCAGCTTGATAGCTGTACTTTTTCCCGCCACCAGAAGGCCCAACAAGTGCTGTGATCTCACCCTGCTTTGCGGTAAAACTTACATCTTTCAGAACAGTTTCCCCGGTCTTATACGCAAAAGCCACATTATCGAAGTTAATATCATATCCGTTATATTGTGCAGTTTCACTTCCATTCTGAACAGGATATTCCGTGATTTCTCTGGTACGTTCTACTTGAAGCATGGTATTAAAGACTGCTGCAAGATTTCCAAGTGCGCCGGACAGAGGTTCAAAAATCCGGGAAGCCGCAACAAGAAAAATCAAGAAGGTCATAAAATCCAAACTCCCGGACGTAAGCAGAGTGCCGCCTACAACAACTGTTGTAGCAATTCCTAACTTTAAAATCATTTGAGAAGCAGTTACACACATACCTGTGATAGCTTCACTTTTTACTGTTTCCGTTTCCAAATGATCGAGTTTGTCATCCAAGCTCTGCATATAACGAATATTCATATCGTTTGCACGAATATCTTTAATATTGTCAATGCACTCTTGTATTCCATTCGCACAGTCCAGAGTAGCTTCTTTGTGCTTTTTACTATATCGTTCCTGCAATTTTTTTGTAGAAATACAGAGCAGAAAAGCAACAGGAGCTACCCAAAGCAATGCCAGCCCCATACGCCAGTCCATAATCAATAAAGCAACCGCAACAGGAACGATAGAGAATACAGCACCAAACAATTCTGGAATGTGCCTTGAAAATGCCTTCTCCATATCCGCACAGTCTGAAAGAATTGTTGTTGTTAGGTCTGAAAGGTCACGTTCACCAAAGAATGACAAAGGCAGCTTTCGTAATTTTTCAGCAATAGTAATTCTCCGGGCTGCACTTTCCGAGTAGGACGCTAAAAAGGAGGAATTTAACTGTAAGTATTCCAGTCCATAAATAATCACAAGAATTATTAGACTTAGGCCGATATAGACCCAAATCCCCATGCTCTGAACAGAAATCCCCATCAAAGGCAGAATCCATTGACGCAACAGTATATAGATTAGGCACATCGGAAGCAGCAGACTTAAATTGGTTATGGTGTAACACCAGATTGCTTTATTCAAGTCTTTGGCACCTTGTTCACTAAGGGCGAAAAATACGTTTTTAACCATCCTGTCATACTGCCACCTCCTTTCCTACTTTCCATTCAACAGAGCTTTGGTAATCAGCCCACATTTTTTTGCATACAGGCCATTTTTTTCGCCAGTAGTTCGTTGTGAGTTCCTTGTTCCCTGATTTCTCCTTCTTCAAGGACGATGATTTTTATCTGCGTTTTTTTACCGTAGAAAGACGGTGTGCAATCATTACAACCGTTTTTTTCCTTTCATCAATGTTTCAAATCCTTTTTTTGTATTTGATGTTCGTTCTGTGGATCAGCAAATGCCGTCGCTTCATCGAGGACAATGATAGGAGCGTCTTTCAAAATGGCTCTTTGCTAAGGCTATACGCTGCTGTTCACCACCGGAAAGATACACACCTTTTTGTTCCTATAACTGTCTGTAAGCTCATTTGGCATTTTATCAATAATATCCTGACACATGGCGGCTTTTAACTGCTGTTGTATTTGGTCGTCTCGTGGCCTCTGGCCTTGCCGCCCGGATATTATCTAAGAGGGTTGTTTTAAAAAGGTGATTGTCCTGAAAAACGAATCCGACAAGTTTTAGCAATTCGGAAGATTGAATATTACGAACATCTACGCCACCAATTTTTTACAGCCCCTTGCTCGGTGTCCCAAAAACCGAGGAATCAAACTGGCTACGGTGCTTTTTGCCTCCACCAGAAGGGCCGACTAAAGCAAACTGTTTTTTTCCTTCAGGAACAACAAAGGAAATGTGATTAACCGCAGGGTTTTTCGGCTTCCTGATAAGTAAAGGATACATCTTCAAAAGAGATTGTATTATTTGGGGGAGATTGGGGGCTTTCTGTTTCTTTCAATGCTTCCTCATTGATAATTGCTTTAATGCGTCTCATGGCGTCCTGCGCTCTCATTGTCTGATCGCTTGACCAAAGGATTTTATTAAAAGCAGACGCACACAACGGAGTAAACAATATGTAAAAAATAAAATCCAACATAAAAGCCGATGGGTTAGCAACACCAGCAATCAATAGAATCCCCGCAGGGATTAAAAAAAGGCAAAAGCTGGCGTTAATGCAGACGGTATAACCGCACATTGGTTTTGTTGTCAGTACCGTGTAAGCAACCGCCCATTTCTTGTAAGATTGTATAGAATCGTGGAACCGCTTAAAGGAGAAAAACACTCTGCTGAAAGGTCTTGACAACTGGAATACCACGCACATACTCTACCGCGTGAGCGTTCATATCTCCCAATGCAGACTGATATTTCTGCATATTTTCCATAAGAGACGGCCCCATCATAGCAAACATAAAAAACAGACTAATACATAAAGGAATAAGGCTAATCAGCCCAAGCCTCCAATCAAAAACAAATAATAAGACTACTGCCACAATCGGAGTTACTTTGGCCGCTGTCAGATCGGGGAGTTGGTGTGCCAAATATCCTTCTGTTTGAGAAGCACAATCATCAATTTCTACGGATTTTTTTCCGCTATTGTGAGATGTAAAATAGCCTAAAGGCAATGAAATCAAATGATGGAGTGCCACGGAGCGCAGATTTTTTGCGGTGCGAAATGCTGCAATATGCGTACACATTAACCCAATAAAATATACGGCCATACTGGAGGCGGCAAATGCGACAGCCAGCCAGCCCCATTTTCCAACTTCAATCTGTGATAAATCTGACAGATTAGAAAAAACATCTTTTATGGCAAACCAGATACAGATAAATGGGATAACCGCCAATACAGCACTTATTCCAGCTAAGACACACCCGATTACAGATAGTGAACGATAATCACCTGCATATTCAAGTAAATCTTCTTTTTGTGGTTTCTTATTCATAAAATATCTCTCACCTCGCTATTCCAAGAAGTGCAGGCGTGACAGATTGCCACGCCGTCCCTTCTTTATGCTTCCAATTTAGAAAAATGCTTTTTGAACAGGGTATAGCCTAAAAATCCGCCGAGGGCCGCTAAAACAATCGTTGCCAACAGGCATACAATAAACATCGGGCCACTCACAAAGTCTACCAGAGATTGTGCAAATTCAAGGTCTGTTCCCTGACGAACCATAGAGTTCATAAACATTTCTGTTCCAAGAATCATGTACAACGCCTGGCCAAGCCAGAAGCCGCAAATGAATACGATATACCCAATCAGGTTCCACAGCTTGTTTGTGTATTTACCAACCGCACTGATGATTTCAGCAAATACCACCGATGAACAATCCGAGAGCTGACGGCCATGTAATACCAAGGCAGAAAGCAATGAGAGCAACCAGCGTACACATAAGAAGAACGCTGCCTTTGCGCGGAACTTTTGCACGGACATACATATAAATAATTCCACAGGGAACAGCACCTACGCCATGTGTGAAAAAGAATGTAACAGGAGTGCTTCCGAGTACCGCTACCACTACCAACATAACTGCAAAAAACAGCACTGAAAAAATGGCGATGAATATAACATCTTTGAGTTTCATTTTTTGAGACATTGTAATACCTCTCCTTTACTTTTGATTTATTTTGAAAAACTCCTGCAATGCAGGCAGAATTTCCACAGTCAGCCGGACATCTTCCCGGATGGTTCCCTGATCGAGCCATAGCACACGGTCACAAGTATTCAAGAGAAATTCATAGTCATGTGTGATAACAAAGGTGGTTTTTCCTTCCGTGCGGAGATCGTTTAATAATGCACTCACACGATTCATATTTTCCAAATCAAGCCCGCTTGTCGGTTCGTCCAAGAAGAAAATATGGGTATCCTGCATAAGTGCTGTGGCGACAGAAAGCCGCTGTTTTTCCCCTCCAGATAATGAAAGGGGATGGTATTCTCGTTTCTCTGTTAAATTGAGGTGTTCAAGTAACTGTTCAGCACGCACTCCATCCGCCTCTGTTTTTTTTCGCCCAAAAGAGATGCGGAGTTCTTTTTCTACGCTGTCAGCAAATAACTGATAACCGGGCTCCTGCATTACAAGGTAAATTTTCCCGGCCCGTTGTTTAGGGGATAATGGCGTTCCATTTACAAAAATCTTACCGGCAGCCTCTTTTAACAAGCCGCACACACATTTTGCAAAGGTGGATTTGCCTTGGCCGTTACGCCCTATAATTCCTATAACCTCACCTACATTGGCCGTCGTAGAGATAGAAGTGATCAACGGTTCATGTTTTGAATAATTTACAGACAAGTTCTGTGTAGCAAGAATCTCCGCAGTTTTACTTTGATGTGCTGCCTTTATGCAAAGCCGTTCAGGGAATACGGCTCTCAAGCCCATATTCTTACGCTCGTTGTCGGTGAGTGCGAGAAAATCATTCTTTAAATAGTCTTGAATAATCGAGCCATTTTTCATATAAACAATCCGATCAGCCAAATCACGAAGATACGCAATCCGGTGTTCGGCAATAATGATGGTCTTTCCCTGACTTTTTAAAAGGGCAACGATTTTCTTTAACCGTTCTGTGACTTCCATATCCAGGTTAGCAGACGGTTCATCCATTACATAAATATCCAGGTTCATAGCATATACGGAAGCGATTGCTACTAATTGCTTTTCGCCGCCGGATAAAGAAAAAATATCTCGGTTTAATAGATTTCCTATTTCCAAATCACGGCTTGCATTTGTGACACGCTCTAAAATCTGTTCATGGGAGATGCCAATATTTTCGCAGCCAAAAGCAATTTCTCCGGTGGTGTCCACGTTAAAAAACTGACTACGGGGATTTTGAAACACGGAACCAACTTTTTGAGACAGAGAACCATCTTTGTATTCAGTGACAGCTTTTCCTTCAATCAGCACTTCTCCATCTATTCTTCCCTCATAGAAAGAAGGAACTAAACCGTTAATCAGTCTGGTTAAAGTCGTTTTGCCACAGCCACTAAGTCCCACCAGCAGGACACATTCACCCTTGTTGATGTGCATACTGACATGATCGAGTGCTTTTTCTTTTTTTTCTCCATAGGAGAAAGACACATCTTTTATATCAATCAAAGTATCACCCCCAATTTGGGAAGATAGGCTACCAGTAGTAATAGAAACAGCAAAATAAACAGCGCTACATCTGCCCAGCCTATTTTCAATTCATAATATGAGGTTCTCTGTTGCGTAGCTTCAATTCCACGGGTCAATGCCGCCGCGGAAAGTTCATCTGAAACGATAGAAAGTCTTGAAATCAGAGGAACTAAAACAAATTCTGTTGTGGCTGCGGGGTGTAATATACTATTTTTTATATTCAAAGGAATCCCCCGAACAAGCATTGCATTTTTGATACTCCTAAATTCTTCCGCAATCGTCGGAAAAAACCGAAGAATAACCGCAATACTTACAATTAAGACTTTCGGACAATGCCATTTTTGCAAACCACAGATCAGTTGGCCGGATGGTGAGTGAATAAGCAATTTTGCCGCCATAAAAACAGGGAACATTTTGCGAATCAGAAGCAAAAATGCGCCAATCGCCACAGCTGCTTCACCGCCTATTATCCCCATAAGAAAAGTGAGAGCTGCGATTACTGCATAGCCGGTTAAAGAAATAGACACATCTTTATATTGTTGTTGATAGAGCAAGCCGAGCGTTATTAACAAGACACAGATTGCCTCTACCCAATATGTAATGGAACTATACATCAATAGATTTACAAAAAGCAGAGCCACCACTTTGATTCGTGGGTCTAACATTCTGGTCATGTGGGTTCCTCCCTTCAGATTAGAGACAGCTAACCTTTGCTCATAAAAAATCGCTCCGTGAAGGAGCGATCTCCTTACGATTATACAATTTAACACACTTTGGACAATGAGCGTTAATCTGAAAAAGTCCTCTTTTTCTCCCATTAAGACAACAATTATTACGATATTCTACGGGAGATAGATTCAAAATTCGTTTGAATACCTCTGTGAACTTGCTTTTGGTTAGAATATCCCTACCCGTTCTGCAATTTCGGCAATCGAAAGATTGGTTTGCCGGAGAAGATCAGCAGCGGTATGAACACGATATTCTCGCATATAGGTATGCACGGGTACGCCGTAGATTCCTTTTAAAAACACTTTTTTTCATAGATGTTAGCGGTATTTCAAAGTGTTCCGACATTTCCTGCAATGTAAAATGACGGTCTATATTCTTTACCATGTATGCGGTCATTTCTTTGACAGCCAGAACATGATTTTTATAAAAATACGGGCGCTCGTCCGAAGCCGCAGCGTTGGAGGATAAGAGATAAAATAATAGTTCTATCACTTTCAGTTTCAAATAAAATAATCGCGTCTTTTTCTGTTCCTCATACATTTCATCCAAGATATGCTCCAACGACGGATTGGAGCGAAAAATCACAAGCTCATTCCCTTTTAGCAAGCGGTCACGCAAAGTTTCAAAGTGGATAGGATTTTCACCAAACACCATTTTTAAATTATGGATTCCCAGTGCCGCTTCTTCGATGGAAATTGTGATCGTAATTCCGTGAAAGTGTGAAAGGGGAAATGTATTTCGTATGGGCGCTTTTTCAGGTAGATTCATTGCTAAATCCCCTTCACCAAGATAGATAAATTCACCATTTGCAAATTCGGCCTCAAAACGTCCTAACCGGCAATGGTTGATCGTCAGTACATTTTTTGAAAAATCCTGATCGGTTTTGCTATAATCTAAGCTGTTAAGGTGAAAGTCCTGATAAAAAAGCTGTATTCCCGGAAAGAGATCATATTTTGTTATCACCCCGGTTCCATTCCCGTGTTTCGTCTGGTAAATTCTGCAAAACTCACAATCGCGGATTTGTCTGGTGTCCGGCCCATATAATGTTTCAATTTCCAAATCATCTACGGGGAATATAGGTTCTCCATGCACTTTTCTTTTTCGCATATCCGTAGGTTTACAGATATTGTCTGGAACAAGCCAAACATCACCAATTTTTTTGGCTCCCGGTACTCTGTTTTCCTTACAAAGAAATTGAACTCTACGAGAAGAAATATCCCATTTTTTTGCAACTTCTTGAATAGATATATAATTCATTGTCTTTAACTCCCAATCAATCATTCGTGTACACGAATGATTATATCACGAAACAGCCAGATTATCCATTCCTAAATTCCAAAATAAGAATTACAAAATGAAATCAAAGCGCATATCAAATCATTCCCGGCGCACTCTATGAACAATAGAATGTAATTGGGTGATATGATATGCCGAATGTAAAAGACTGTCCCGGTTTTTGAAAGTTTTGGTGCAGACGTGCAGCAGGCACGGGAGGCCGTAGGAATGTCCCGCAGGAATTGGCGGAACGGGTAGGAATTGACCCGCGCTATCTTGCCAACATCGAACTGTGCGGCACTATACCGAGTGTGCCGGTTGTTATGCAGCTTATCCGGCTGTGCAAGCTGCCAGCAAAAACGCTATTTTTAATTCCGGCTTAATCAGAGAGGACAGCGAACAGCGCCAGCGGACAAGCCACAAGTTGCAGCTCTGCCCGGAAAAAAATACCTGTCTATCGTCGAGGGTGTCATTGACGGGGCAATCAAAATCAAAGAGAATGAAGAAAAAGGGGGATGAATAAAACCATCCTCTTTTGCGTTTGTTGGAGGCCACAAGGGGCCTCTTATTTTTTTGCGTTCTTTACGTCGGAAGCCTTTATTTTGCGGGAATTTTAGAGTGGTTCGGGCGTTCTTTTAGCGGAGGAAAAGAAAAACAGCAAGCATAGGGAGTGTAGCCACACTCCCGGCAAACGGCCTCCCGTTTGTATCTTGGGGAAGGCCCCAAATCCCTGAATGAATGGAGGTGCGAAAGTGGAAAACCGAAAACGGAAGTTTGTGCTGCGCGTCCCGGTGACGCCGGAGGAACGGGCGCTGATCCAGCAGAAGATGGACCAGCTTGGCACAAAAAACTTTTCTGCCTACTCCCGGAAAATGCTGATCGACGGCTATATCGTTAATATCGACACCGCCCCCGTCCGGGCGCAGACCGCAGAGCTGCAAAAGATCGGCGTCAACATCAACCAGATTGCAAGGCGTATCAACAGTACCGGGACTGTGTACGCGCAGGACTTGGAGGACATCAAGGGGGCGCTGGCACAGATATGGCAGTTACAAAGATCCATCCTATCAAGTCAACGCTGAAAAAGGCGCTGGACTACATCGAGAACCCGGACAAGACCGATGGAAAGCTGTTCGTTTCTTCCTATGGCTGTTCCTATGAAACGGCGGATCCTGAATTTCAAATGCTGTTAGATCAGGCGTACCAAAAGGGCAACAATCTGGCCACCACCTGATACAAGCCTTTGAACCGGGGAAACCACGGCGGAGCAGGCCCACGAGATCGGGCGGCAGCTTGCCGATGAAGTGCTACAAGGCAAGTACCCCTATGTGATTACCACCCATATCGACAAGGGCCACCTGCATAACCACATCATTTTCTGCGCCGTGGATATGGCGAACCAGCGAAAGTACATTTCCAACCGCCAAAGCTACGCCTTTATCCGGCGCACCAGCACCAGTGACCGGCTGTGTAAGGAACACGGCCTGTCTGTGGTAAAGCCCGGCAAGGACAAGAGCAAGACCTACGCCGAGTGGGACGCACAGAAAAAGGGCAAGAGCTGGAAAGCAAAACTGAAACTTGCCATCGACGCGGCCATTCCGCAGACCAAAGACTTTGACGGCTTTTTGCGGCTCATGGAGGCGCAGGGCTATGAAGTCAAACAGGGCAAGTTTATTTCATTCCGCGCCCCCGGACAGGAACGCTTCACCCGCTGCAAGACCTTGGGGGAGGATTACACCGAGGAACGGATCACCCAGCGGATCAAGGGTATTGCCATTGACCGGGGGCCGCGCAGAAGAAGCACCGAGGAAATCTCCCTGCGGATCGCCTTGGAGGACAGTATCAAGGCCCAGCAGTCGGCGGGCTATGCGCGGTGGGCGAAGCTGCACAACTTGAAGCAGGCCGCCAATTCCTTAAACTTCATCACAGAACACCAGATTGACAGCTACGAGGGCTTGGAAAGCAGGCTGGCCGAGATTAGCGCGGCAAACGACGCGGCGGCCTCCGCCCTGAAAGACGCAGAACGCCGCCTTGGGGATATGGCGCTGCTGATAAAAAACCTCTCCGCTTACAAGCAGCTCCGGCCTGTGGCGCTGGAACTGCGAAACGCCAAAGACAAGGCCGCGTTCCGGCGGCAGCATGAAAGCCAACTGATCTTATATGAGGCGGCGGCAAAGGCGCTCAAAGAGGCCGGGGTCACAAAGCGCCCCAACCTGTACGCCCTCAAAACCGAGTATAAAAAGCTGGACGCAGAACGGGAACGGCTGTCCGCACAGTACAGCGAAGCGAAACAGAAATTGAAAGAATACGGCATTGTCAAACAGAATGTAGACAGCATTTTGCGGACAGCGCCGGGAAAGGAGCATACGCAGGAACGATGAACATACCGATAATGAGTTACCCCCAATACCGCAAGGCCCGCAGGCTCACCCATGAGTGCTGCAACTACTGTAACGGAAACTGCCTCCTGCTGGACGATGGGGAGGAATGTGTCTGTGTGCAGAGTATTTCCTATTCGCTGCTGTGCCGGTGGTTCAAGGTGGCCGTCCTGCCGCTGGACGCGGCCCTGTGTGCCGAAATCACCAAGAGAGTATGAAAGTTTTTCTGTAAAAACGGAATAAGAAATACCTTCAGGGGCTCCTGTGATATACACTAATCACAGGAGCCCTTTACTATGGCAAAAAGAGAAAAGAAACCCGTCCACAAAGTTATGATGACCGAAGGCAAACGCCAGATCATCCAGCAACTCCTACAGGAATACGACATTGAGACTGCCGAGGATATTCATGATGCTCTCAAAGACCTGCTCTGTGGCACCATCAAGGAGATGATGGAAGCCGAGATGGATGACCACCTCGGATATGAAAAATCCGAGCGCTTCGACTCCGATGACTACCGTAACGGCTACAAGGAAAAGACTGTCAACTCCAGCTACGGTTCTATGCGAATCGACGTCCCGCAGGACCGCAAGTCCACGTTTGAGCCTAAAGTCTTAAAGCAGCGGCAGAAAGACATTTCTGACATCGATCAGAAGATTATCTCCATGTATGCCAAGGGGATGACCACCCGCCAGATCTCTGACACGCTCATGGATATCTATGGTTTTGAGGCCTCTGAGGGATTCATATCGGACGTGACGGATAAGATCCTGCCCCAGATCGAGGACTGGCAGAACTAGCCCCTCGACGACATCTACCCCATCCTCTACATTGATGCAATCCACTACTCCGTTCGGGATAATGGGATCATTCGGAAGATGGCGGCTTGCATCATTCTCGGGATCAGCTGCGAAGGAAAGAAAGATGTCCTGACGATCGAGGTTGGCGATAACGAGAGTGCTAAAGTACTGGCTGGCCGTCCTCAACAGCCTTAAGAACCGTGGGGTTAAGGATATCCTGATTATCTCAGCTGACGGGCTGACTGGGATCCGCGAGGCGATCCAGACGGCTTTCCCGAAGACAGAATATCAGCGCTGCATCGTCCACCAGGTCCGGAACACGTTAAAATACGTGTCAGACAAAGACCGCAAAGCCTTCGCCAATGACCTTAAAACAATCTATAATGCTCCCAACGAGGAACAGGGGCGCGCCAACCGGGACCGGATCACAGAGAAGTGGTCAGAGAAATATCCGAACGCCATGAAACGCTGGGAACGCGACTGGGATGTCATCACTCCGATCTTCGAGTTTTCCGCAAATGTGAGAACCGTCATCTACACGACGAACGCGTTCGAGAGTCTGAACGCCACATACCGCAAGCTGAATCGTCAGAGAAGCGTTTTCCCCAGTGCCCAGGCTCTTCTGAAGGCCCTGTATCTGGCCACCTTTGAAGCTACGAAAAAATGGAGCATGACAATCCGGAACTGGGGCAGGTTTACGGCGAGCTGTCGATCATGTACGAAGACCGGCTTCTCGAATGACACGATAAACAGCCGAAACGGGCGGATTCTCCGTCCGCTGTAGACATGTCAACCTGTATCCGTTATAAAATAAGCAACCGTCTGAAGGTCGATAACGCTGCTTTTTGTAAGCCCTCAGACATAAAACCTATCACAGGAAATCCTATTTACAGAGATTTCTTCACACACTCCACTACTATCTGCAATAGCAGGCGTTCCCTGAAAGCCATTTTTTACATGGCTATCCAGGACGATTGCCTCCGCAAGAATCCGTTTGACTTCCAAATCAATGAAGTAATCAACGACGACACCGAGCCAAAGGTTCCGCTGACCCCTACACAGGAAAAAGAACTCCTAACCTTTATGCAGGATGATGAAGTCTATTCCAAGTATTATGACGAGGTAGTTATTCTGCTGGAAACGGGACTTAGGATTTCTGAACTCTGCGACCTGCCCCCTGCTGATCTGAATTTTGAGAAGCGTTTTATCAATGTAGACCACTAGCTTTTGAGAAGCACGGAGGATGGCTACTACATCGAAACGCCCAAGACAGACAGCGGTTTCCGTCAAGTGCCAATGAGCGCAGCAGCTTGTGAAGCGTTCAAGCGTGTGTTGGAGAACCGCAAAGGCGGCAAATCCATTCAGGTTGATGGATATAGCAATTTCTTATTCCTGAACCGGGACGGCCTGCCGAAAGTAGCGGTAAACTATGACGCCATGTTTAAGTGCCTTGCCAAGAAATTCAACAAGTGCCACAAGGAGCCGTTGTCCTCGGTAATGACGCCCCACACTATGCGGCACACGTTCTGCACCAGAATGGCAAATGCGGGAATGAACCATAAAGCATTACAGTACATCATGGGACACGCTAATATCGTTATGACGCTGAACTATTACGCCCACGCTACATTCCATTCCGCACAAGAGGAAATGGACAGACTGGAAGCAAAGGCGGAAATCAAAGTGGTAAACACGGAGAAAATCGAAGCTGCCGCTTAGTAGTAGACAGGTATTTTTCTACTGCTTATACTACTTTTGACCGTGAAAACACAAGGGGATATAAAAGTATATGTGAGGTTCTTCCGATATGAAAAACGCCGGAGAAGCCCGAAGTTACGGGCTATACCGGCATTTAAGAATTTCTAAAGAGATAATCGAAAATCTATTAAACTATTCGAAGAATAATAAAAATGATTCGGCATGACGAAGCGTGGGAAACATATGTCTTTTGAAAGATATTGACAGAAACGGGTATCGTTGTACGGGAAAGCCTGAACCTTTGAAGGGTATTCTCTCCGGCTATTAGAGCGTTCGGATCGACAAGAAAAAAAGCGTGCTGTCTCTCAATCGTTTGAGACAGCACGCTTTTTTCACATATTCTTCTGTAGCCAGGCTTCCCGGCTGAGTAACGACACATGCTCGGTACGCACTTCGTTTAAAAGGGGGACATCCACCTCCTGCAAAGTCTTTTCATGGCGGAAGCCGAGCTTCTCCTGCACGCGCTTTGACTTTTCATTGCCCTCGTAATAACCGCACCACACGCGCTGCATGCCGAGTTCCGTAAAGGCACGCCGCAACAGCGCCTTTGCCGCCTCCGGTATGAGTCCCTGCCCCCAGAACGGCCTTCCGATCCAGTAGCCGAGCTCGCACGCATCTTCCTCTTCCGCAAGCCTCGAATCTCCGTTCAACGACAAGGCAATCGCGCCGATGACGCGCCCGTCTTCCTTTTTGCAGATGGCATAGCTCTCCGGACCGCTCAGCACCAGGCGGATGATGTTACGGCTCTCTTCTACACTGCCGTGCGGCGGCCAGCCTGCCGCCGGGCCGACTTCCGGGTCCTTGGCATACTTATATAAATCAGCCGCGTCCGCCTCTTCAAAGGGGCGAAGCAGCAGGCGTTCGGTTTTGATTTGCATCCGCTTGCTCTCCTTTCGACGAGGATCAGTCCCAGTAGCCTGCTTCTTCGGGTTTCAGAGTTCCGCTGCAGTACGGGCAGGGAAGCCCCGCAAAACACTCCTCTTCATAAATAGGCCACATCCTATGCCCGCAGCGGCAGCGATGTTCGTAATCACGAAAAAAACGGTAGCTTTCCGCCAAACAGCCGTAACTGTCCCAAAAGAAAGCGTACTGCTCCCTCTCGCTCCCTTCCATCTCGGGAAGATAGGTCGCCAACAGCGGGCGGACTTCATAGCGGTAACAGTGCTCACACTGCAAAATGACATCTTCTCCGTCCACCACTGCACCCGGATACCTCGTTAGCAAGGTCTTTAGTTCTTTTCCGTACTTTCCTTCTCTCGCCGCCTTCGTCACGCCTTCGGGGAAAATGCCATTCATCCCATATCCCAAGTAAGCCTCAAACGAATACTCACATTTGTTACATTGCCAGAGATAAATAACGCCCATGGAGACCTCCTTTACATTTTATCGCATTAAGTTGTTCTTGCTATCAATATCACACACCAGTCCCAGAATTGCTCGACATCTTTTAGATTCACATATCTTAATTCATCGGCGTTGAACATTCCACATAATACCTAGTCGCCAAACCATTTCATTAGTTTATTCGAAATTCTCTAGTGGAATATTCTCTCTAAACAGACTATTAATAATCTTCTTGATAACATTTTCATTTAATCCTAGTTTCTTAGTCTAATTACATAAATCATTTCCTCAACAAACTTTATATCTGTCAGATTACGTGGCTCTATATTCATGTCAATTCTGCTATGGGCAATTCCATTGCGCAGATAATTAATATTCACAGCAACCGTTTCAACAATTTCTTTATATGCTCCCTCAAAATGCCTTGTGACGAAGGGTTCCATAATACTCCTACAATCTATAAAAGCATATTCTAGATTATCTCCATAGCTGGAATCATGATTCTCAATCCCTTTTGCAAAATCCCTGATATACTTCTTTTGCTTCCCAGTCATTTTATTTGCGAGATTCAAAATGCACTCAACTGTTAATTCCTTGGCCGCCTTATATTTTTCTGACCTCCTAATATCTTGTCCATATATTTCTCTAAACTCTCGTTCAAAAGCCGCCAAAATCATTATTACTCTGCTAGTCGTATAATGAGTGCAATCTTTCAAAGAATCGCATAAATAATCATCTCTAATTTTACCTTCATCAATTGCCAGCAACAATTCTGAACTGTGTTCTCTCAAATCACTAGCACTTATAATTCTATCATGTGTATGGCTGTTTTCCTCCACCCCACAAGTTTGGTCTAAGACGAATTTTCCACATTCTTTTCTCATGCCATATTCAGCCAGACAATATGTTGAAATCTCAGAAATTTCAACATTGGTTCGATAACAGATATATCTCAGAAATTTCTGAAACACTGTAATTATATCCCTCAATTCATCAATTCCTATTGGACTTGAGAGCTTCATCGAATAATAGGATCTAGCATTTAATGGCACTGCACTATTGTACTTTAAAGTCGTATTTGATCCGCAAAAACTATCAACCCTCAATGCTCCATGCATAAACATTCCGCAACTAATTTCTTCAGAATTAGACGCTTCAATGTTTATAGAATCAACAGTAACAAACTTCTCACCTCCATATTTCAGATCAATTTTAAATGTATTTTCCGGGTCAAAAAAAGCAATCTATCTCTCTCCCATGAAATCTGATTTCATCAATTATACCATCATTATTATCTGTTATATAATACCAATTAACCTCATAGGTGAGATATCCATTGTAGCAACTCGGATTGTCTAACGTCCCAAAATACACTAGGTATCCTTCCGATGTAATTCCTTTCAAGGTAAGCGCATCTAACCATCTATGTTGTTTATAATTTTCAGCAAATCTTCTAAAACTATTAACCATATTCTCACGTACCACTTCTCGGCTCGTGCTGTATAATCTTACTTCAAGCTTAACCTTGTCGAATTCGAATACATATTCATGAAATTCCTCAGACAAAAATCCCACAATTCTCCCCGGAATATTCATAATCCTCCCAGTGGTTTAAATATAATTTATCAACAGCTTTGATGACCAGCAAAGCCCTCAGATTAAACACGCTAAATTGTGTAAATTGAGAATCAGATATCAAATAAGTCAGATTTTACAGTCCTCTGATAGAAAGAAATCGCGAAGCGACAATCTGTATCTGATAAGATTGTTCTTTCCACGGAAAAATATCAAACTGAGACTAAAATGACTTGTTCACGTTGGTATCAAGAAAACCTTGAACGAACTAATTGAGCTTAAATAGACCTCATGAACCAGAGGCTGAGATACTACACAGTCGACTAGTCGTGAACACAATGAAGCTCACTAGAGTTATCGAAGCGAATGCTATGACATAAAACTTACATAGACTTCCATCAATATAGCACGGAATATTCTGCTCTTGAAGAGAATACTATTTGAGACCGCTATCATTAGATGCTATCGAAGTCGCGACATTGGCCCTAGGAAGGCCTAATCAAAATATCGCAGGAACATGTGTCTCTCCGTCGGATTGACGAGTATCACTGAAGATGTCTAGAAGATTACTATTCCTCCAAGTTCTCCAAGAAAAATTAGTGAACTGAATGAGGAAGCTTATATCCGCATTAAATTATGGAGAAGCTACCTTTTCCGGTCCCTATCGCACAGATGTTTTTCATGGTCTGCTCTATATTCTCCATACTTCCGTGCAAGTCTCTCAAGAGAAAATCAATATCTTTTGTGGGCCTCGATTGGAATTCCGTAAGCGTGTATATGAACATACCGCCTTTCAGAACAAAATGATTCACATATTCGGATCGCGACAGCTTTCTCAGAAACTCCTCCTGCGCAAACAGCTGCAACACCAACTGAAACGGAATTTTCTCTTCCTTCGCTTGGTTCTTTAGCCGTGTCAGTACAGATGCCGCCATATTTTTTACAGCCATGGCCCCAGTATTTCCCTCACCTTTCTCTCCACACGGAGCAGCTTTGCATACTGGAACAGTCGTGCCGTGAACTTTTCCGGATCTCGCAGATAGCGCTGAATTGCTGTGGCAAATACTTCTGCATCTACCTTGTTCCTATGCAGAAGCAGGTCACAGATGGTTCTCTCCTTGTCATAAATTTTGACCGTACACCCATCTATCTCCGCTTCTTCGATCCCTGCCGAATAGCGTTCTTCCTGAATAAAGTGTGGCTTTACAAGCGGATACTCGATTTGGAAGCGCTTGCGGGCGGTCCGGTTGCTGACTGCAAGATGCCAATGCTCCGGTGTTCTATCCGTGTAGCCGTAGTAGTCCAGTGCACTCTCCATACAGATAACCGCATCCGGAAACAGTGCTTTCAGAATCGGCAGGTCTGAAAACGAATTCTCGTCAACATACTGATAATAGCCTCGCCGCAGCTGCTCAAGCCTACCTTCCTCCAGAAGACTCTGTACTTTCCTGTAATATAGCCCTTCTCGCTGCAATTCGGCAGTTCTCATCACGCCGCCGTGCGCCTCGAATATCTGCTTCAGTGCTTCTCCCATAGTAACTCCTTGTCATGAAACAGTACAATTATATTATACTTATTGTATTCTTTCATGACAACGGTGATAATAACTGTTAGGTATGCACACGCAAAAAGAGAGCGCCCCTTCCCCCGGAGCGGCGCCCTTTTCTTCTATCTTTTCTCTTTTCTTACCCTTCTCTGTTAATCACCAGCTCACTCTTCATCCCGTTCAGCTCAATCCGCTTCTCCGCACCGGGTGTATCAAAGGGCTCTGTTGCTTTTCCCTCGCGCGCATAGGAAATCCGTGTGCCTATGCCCTTTGCCTTTGCGGTAAAGACTGCATCCGCCGGGACATAGAGCTTTGAGCAGGCCGAGAGCTGGTTGAGTTCCAAGGAGCTCGCAAGACTTTTGCAGTGAATCTCCATATCGAGGTTACTGTCAATTTCCACGGTGCCGGGAACTGCATCGAGATATAATTTCCGGTTCCTTCCGCCGAGCTCAATGCGCTCGCAGTCCAGAGATGAAAGCGTTACCAGCTCCGCATTGACCGCACACTCTACTTTTCCGAGATAGAGCTCCGGGAGTTCCGCGTAGATGCTGAGTCCTTCTTTTGCGGCGCTCTCGCTCATCCCGTTTTTGCGGAGCAGTTCCAAATCGAGCCGCCGCTTTGTATCGTCCAGTTTGATTTTAAAATCACTCTGCAGCGAGGCAAGGGTGTCGGAAACAAGGCGAATGCGCAGTTTCTCTCCCGGATGGCCGGAAAGGAATACTTCTTTGGCGCTGCCGAACTTCATATCGTAGTGTTTCACTTCGTCGATATCGTATTCGGTGACGCTCTCATAGCGCTGCGCCGCTGCCCCTTGCGCTTTTGTCGCCCCCGTAAGCAGTTCGTCTACGGTGATTCCAAACAGGGCTGCGATTGCCCGAAGGTTCTCGATGTCCGGCGTGCCGCCCTCGGTCTCCCACTTGGTAACGGCCTGTCTCGAAACATGCAGCTTCTCTGCCAACTGTTCCTGGGACATGCCCGCGGTCTTTCGAAGGGTTTTGATTGTTTCTGCGATTGTCATGTTTTGACCTCCTGTGTCTTGATGGCCTCAGTATAAAAAAATCGCAGCGGCACACAAGAAACGCGGGCTTACATTTCTAATTTTTCTTGCTACGCTCCGTAGCATACCGCTTAATCCCAGCGATAAACGTCGTTTCGCTCTAAGGCTGTCTTGCAGCGCGGGCATATCTTCTCGCCCTTGTTTTCCCAAATTTCTTGCTCCGATAAGATACGCATCTTTCCGCCGCAGTCCTTACAGCGGTGTTCGTAAGTCCCGTAGAGTTCGTACCCCTCCTTCTCGGGCACTGTCCAGTGTTTTTCCGGGATCGGCTTTGCCTGTAATTCGGCATCCTTCGGAATATAGGCTGTCAGCAATGCTTCGTTATCGAAGCTACCGCAGTTCTCGCACCGAAGCAACACGAACTCCCCATCCAGAAAGGTTCCGGGATATGTTTCTACCAGATCCTGCCACTCGGCGCCGTATGCACCGGCACGCGCTTTCTGAATCAGCTGATGGCAAACCCAAGGGTATCTGAAACCAAATCCCAGCTCCGCGGAAAACTCGTACCCGCAGTTCGGGCAAATCCACGAAAAACCATGTCCCATGGCACACACTCTCCTTTCTCTTGTCGCGCACAGCTTTTACCTTTTTAATAATAGCTTTCTGTCGATAACAGTATAACGCGTTCACGAAAAAAAGAGCCACCTTTGTGGCTCTTTCCTACTATACCGCTCAATCTTCCCGCTGTATAAAGTTGGTCTCCGCTCCTCCCTCGGTCTCCGGGTACGGAATGCCCTGCTCTTTTGCGAGGGCAAAGCTTCGCATCATCCAGACCATGTTCCTAGCAAGGTTCCGCATGGTCTGCATGCCTTCCTCGTCCTTGGCGGCATCTTCCGCGGTCAGGCCGTGGGTGATGTTCCAGTAGGTGGAGCCTGCAACCGGCATCTGCGAGATCCCGAAGTATTTGTTCAGCACATCAAAGGAGGCCGTGGTGCCTCCTCTTCTCGCGACGGCTATCGAAGCGCCGGGCTTAAAGGCAAAGGGATTCTCGACATTCTGCACGGAATAAAAGGCCCGGTCAAGGAAAGCCAGAATGCGTCCGCTCGGATGCGCGTAGTAGACGGGCGTCGCAAAGACAAGCCGTCGGCCTCTTTGGCGAGCGCCGTGAATTGATTCACCGCATCGTCCCGAAACACACAGGCATCGTGCGTCCCGCAATAGCCGCACTGAATGCAGTCCCGTATGGGCTGATTGCCGAGCTGTATGACCTCGCTCTCCACCCCTTCCGCAGAGAAAATCTTCTGCATCTCCTTGACTGCCTGCATGGTGGTGCCGTTCACATGGCTGCTGCCGTTCACAAAAATAACTTTCACGATAAAATCCTCCTTCGCGCCGCGTGGCGGTACGAGGACTTATCATAGCGCTTTTTGGAGTTTTTCGCTATATCTCGGCTTTCCGTAAGTTGCGCGCCCTGTGACTCCCGTCACTGCTTCAGCCTCTGTCCCGCTCCTTTGCCTTTTCCTCCCGATAGACCTGCCACGCTCTCACAGTCGAAATCACGATTGCCGCCATGATATAGATAGACAGTAAGAACATTCCGTAGCCCTTCGGCGCAAAAAAGGTGCTTATAATGCCGAGCGCCCCCGCCGCGACCAGCATCCTCCCCGCAAAGCGATTGCTCTTCTGCCAGGTGATGTCATTGTACTTGGTCCAAGGCAGACGGAAGCCGACCATGCCGTTTCGTCTGCACTTTGGCAGAATGTTGCCGGGCACCAGGAGCAGGGTGCCGCAGAGTATGGTCAAGAGTTTTTCGCCCGCGAAGGTGCTGAGGAAGCTTTCACCCCGCAGCGCGAACACGGTGTTATAGAGGAGTACGCCCTGTATGCAGCTTAAGATCAGGGTCTGGGAGAAAATCACAATGACAACCACCTTGGCATTTGCTGCGGCTGCCTGCCTTTCCTTGTCACTCCCCGCCTGTTCCGCCTTTCTACGTAATGAAGCAGTAGAAAGCGGCTGCCGAACGAAATCAGAAGCAAAATCACCGGCAGAATTAAAAGTTCGTACTTGCTCCCCCAACGCGTAATGTTTCCGGCAAAGTCATAGTGAGCCGGTATCTGTGCGGGCAGTTCCCGCAAAACCAATAGCGTCACAAACAGGCAGAGCGCCGCAAGCATTCTTGTAAGTTGTTTCATGCTTTCCTCCCTCCGAACGGTTCCGCCCGGAAAATCACCCCCCGCAGGACGGTCTTGTTGCGTTCATCACAGACAAACAGAGAAGCTCTCTTTGATTTTATTTTTCCGCACTTTCTTCCAAATACACTTTCCTTGAATACCATGTGGTCGCTATAACGGCGAGCAGCAGAAATACCGTGAACAGTCCGAGTGCAAGTTCTGCGGAGGGCGCAAGCAGCGCACTGACTATGCCGAGCAACCCGGCGATCACCATGGCTGTGCCCCCAAAGCGGTTGCTCTTCTGCCAGGTGATGTCGTTATACCGGCTATACGGCAGGCGCACTCCCACATTGCGGTTTTTCCGGGTCTTCGGCAAGATGTTGCCGAGCAAAATCAGCATAACGCTTGTCAGAACACACATCGCTTTCTGCGCTGTTTGCGCAATGCTCGCCCCCGCCTGCGCTCCGCCTGCAGTTCCGAAATGCTCTGCGGTCCAGGCCGCAGACCACAGCAGCCCGGCCTGCAGCAGGCAGAAAAAGAAATTCATCACAAGCCCGACCGATACAAGCACCTTTGCATTCGCCGCCGCTCCCTGTGCCTCTTTGTCATCGCCGACGGCCCGGCGTTCAAAGTGTGCCACAAGAAACTGCCAGAGCAGCGTGATCAAAAGCGTGACCATGGGTAAAATCAGATAGCTGTACTTACTGCCCCAGCGTCTCACCTCTCCGCCGATTGAATAATCCACGGGAAGCAAAGCAGGCATGGTCTGCAGAGGAATGATTGTAACCATCAGAGTAAGCACCGCGAGTAACCACACTGTTTTTTTCATGATTTCCTCCCCTCCGAACTGTTCCACCCAGAGGATTAATTCCTGCAGGACGGATGTGTTCAGTTCATAGTAGACAAAATTTTTCTCCTTATATTCCGTTACCAGCTCCGCGCCCTTTAAGAGCCGCAGATGGTAAGAAAGCGCAGGTGGGCTCACGCCGAGTTTCTCCGCGATTTCTCCGGCGCTCATGCGCCCCTCGCGCAGCATAACCAGAATGTCGCGCCGCTGCGGGTCCGAGAGCACTTTAAAAATACTGCTCTCTCCCATACGGACATCACCTCCTTAAAATTTCTTTTAACTAGATTTTAGCACAGCACGCTATCCTGTCAATCAGCATTTCAAAATATTTTTAATTTCCTGCCGTTCTGTTTCCATGGCAATCTTTTTGCCTTGCGGGTTTCTTCCCTGCGATTTTCTGATTTAAATTTTTGTCTTGTGCTTTTCCGACCTCTGATTTTCTGATCCGGTTTTTCTGACCTATCCGTTTTCTGATTCGATTTTTTGTCTTGTTGTTTTCTGATTTGGGTTCCTGACCTGTGGTTTTCCGCTCCGGTTTTTCTCCACGGCTTTCTCTTTCAGCCCTCGTTTTCTAAGTAAGAACAGGAGAACGCAAAAAGAGGACGGATGTCTCCGTCCTCTCGCTTTCCGGCGCACCGCGCCGGTGTTTCTTTCTTGTTCGCCTCCGGAATGACTCCCCGGTCGTGCTGCCGCTTTCCCTTAGGATACGGCCTTTGCTCCCGTTTTTCCTGCGCTTACAGAAGCTGTGCCCGCAGGTCCTCTGCGCTGAGGGGGCTCAAATAAGCCGGTGCAATGTCAAAAATGGTCTTGCAGCCCTGCTGTCCCTCCGCAGCGAGGCGATGTGCCGCGCGCGCATAGGCTGCGAGCACCGCGCCGGTGAACTCGGGGTTCGAGTCGAGCTTCACGCTGTACTCAATGAGTTCCTTGTGCCCGCCGTCAAAACCGGTCACGCCGCTCCGAATCACGAAGCCGCCGTGCGGCAATTCCGCGTGCTTTTCGCGCATCTCCTCGGCCGTGATGAAGTGCACCTCGGTGTCATAGTCCGCGAAGTAGTTCGGCATGTTTTTGATTTCCGCCTCGATTGCGGCGCGGTCCGCACCTTCCGCGGCCACGACAAAGACCTCTCTCTCTTATGCATCTCCCGCGCAGTGAAAGCGGGCTGCTCGCCGCTTCGAATGCGCGTCATGGCGCTATCAACCGGAATGGTGTACTGTCTCGCATCCAGCACGCCCGCAATGCGGCGCACCGCGTCGGAGTGTCCCTGGCTCACGCCCTTGCCCCAGAAGGTGTAGTTCTTGCCCTGCGGGAGAATTGCGGTAGACATCATGCGGTTTAAGGAGAAGAGACCCGGATCCCAGCCGAGGGAGATGATGGCCAGGTGGCCGCTCTCCTTTGCCGCGCGGTCCACCTCCTCAAAGTGTGCCGGAATCTTGGCGTGCGTGTCAAAGCTGTTGATCACGGTAAAGTGGCGCGCGTATTCGGGCGTCTGCGTCGGCAGGTCGGTCGCGCTGCCGCCGCAGAGCACCATGACATCGATTTTCTCTTTCCAGTCGAGCGCCTCGGAGAGCGCCACAACCGGGACCTTCTCCGTGTGAATCTTCACGGTCTTCGGATCGCGCCGCGTAAAGACAGCGACGAGTTCCAGATCCTCGCTCTGCCGGATTGCGCTCTCAATGCCTCTTCCCAGGTTGCCGTAGCCCAAAATACCGATGCGTGTCTTCATTCTGTTCTCCTCTCTGAACGCGAAAGATGCCGCTAACATGATATGTTTTCTCTGTTGTAACGGAAAAGTCCTTTTTCTGTCAATCAAAACCTTTGTGAAGGCGCTTGCCGAAAGCTCCGTGTGCCCGCTGTGTCATAGAAGCGGGCCGTGCTGTCGGCAATCCGCACCGCATCCTCCTCGTCGTGGGTCACAAACACCGTCGTGAGACCGCGCGAGCGCTGTTCCCGCCGGAGAAGTTCCGTGAGTTCCCGGCGAAGTAGCGCATCAAGGCCGGTAAAGGGCTCATCGAGCAGTAAGAGCCGCGGGCGCACCAAAAGGGCGCGGGCCAGCGCCACGCGGCGCTGCTGGCCGCCGGAAAGCTCTGCCGGAAAGCGCGCCTCGAGACCGGTCAGTCCGAGCGCGGGCAGAAGTTCCGCAATGCGCGCCGCTGCCTCTGCCGCCGTGACACGCGCTGCCACAGTACCGGTCAGACAGATTTCCAGATTTCGATAGACCGTGAGCGCCGGAAGCAGGCGGTGCTCCTGAAAGACCATGCCGAGCTGCCCTCTCTTCGACCGGAAGCTCGTTTACCCGCACGCCGTCAAAGCGGATTTCGCCCGCCGTGAGCGGCAAAAAGCCCGCAATCGCGCGGAGCAGACTGGTCTTTCCCGAGCCCGAAGGCCCGAGGAGCGCCAGCAGTTCGCCGGGAGCCGCGGAAAGATTGACATCCCGGACAAGTTCCGTATCGCCGTAGGCGAGTGCGGCGCCCGTCACGCGGAGCGCAACCCCCTGATTTTCTACCGACATTTCTCACCTCTCCCTTGAAAAAGCGCATATCTTGCGCCGATTTTTTGCATACAATGTTCGTCTATAAGAAGAATATTATACTTTTGTCCCCGAATTGATATTTGTAAATTCCTACCGTTTTCTGTATATTTCTTAATACAATCACTATCCTAGATGAAGGGGGGAAACAAAGCAGCATGAATGAAGTATCTGTAGGCATACTTGGGTTTTTGACAATTATTGCCATTGTCGTGACGCTCTTTAAGAGCAAGACCCTACCGAGTATCGCGTTCATTCTCTTTCCGTCGGTTCTCGCACTGATCCTGGTGCTCGGCGGCTATTATAACTTTGAGGGTGTCGCGTCTCTGATCAAGGAGGGCTTTAAGAGCACCGGTCCCACGGCTGCACTCTTTGTCTTCTCCGTTCTGTTCTTCGGCATCATGACCGATGCGGGCATGTTCGATGTCATCATCGGCCAGCTCATGAAGCTGGTCGGCGACAATGTCATCGGTGTCACGGTCATGACGGCTGTCATCGCAATGATTGCACACATGGACGGCGCAGGCGCTGCGACTTTCCTGATTGTAATCCCCGCGATGCTGCCGGTCTATAAGAAAATGCACATGCGCGCCACCTCGCTGCTCCGCATCACGGTGCTCTCGATGGGCGTCCTGAACCTCATGCCCTGGGCCGGCCCCACAATGCGTGCGGCTTCGGTGCTCGGCATGGAGGCCGGCAAGCTCTGGAATGAGCTGCTGCCGATTCAGGTCTTCGGTGTCATCCTCGCGCTGGGTCACGCAGTCCTGACCGGTCTTCAGGAAAAGGCGCGCGGCGCAGGTCTGAACGGCAAGCTCGCGCAGACCGAGGGCAAGGTTGAAATTACCGCAACGCAGGAGGAGAAGGTTCGCGAACTCGCGCGCCCGAAGCTCTTTGTCTTCAACATTCTCCTCACGGTCGCCGTCATCGCCATGCTGATCTGGGATGTGTTCCCGAGCTATGTGCCGTTCATGCTCGGCGTCGGCATCTCGATTCTCGTGAACTACACGGACATTAAGCTCCAGAAGAAGGTGCTGAACGCACACGCTGTCCCGGCACTCCTGATGTGCACCACCCTGATGGGCGCTGCCGTTCTCATGGGTATCCTAGTCAAGAATGTCAAGGTCGACGGCACGGAAATCCCGAGCGTCGTGAACTGCATGTCGAATCTCATTTCGATGATTCTTCCGGCAGCCCTCGGCACCCACCTGCCGCTGGTCATCGGTCTTCTCTCGGTGCCGCTCGCACTTGCCTTCGATACGGACAGCTACTTCTACGGTATGCTCCCGGTCATGATGTCGATCGGCCAGGGCTTCGGCGTCCCGGCACTTCCGATTGCTGTCTCGATGGTCGTCTGCCGCAACTGCGCGACCTTCATCAGCCCCATGGTCCCGGCAACTCTGCTCGGCGTGGGTCTCGCGGAAGTGGATATCAAGGATCACATCCGCACGAGTTTCTTCTATGTGTGTGGGGCTTCTCCTTCCTCTGCATGATCTTCGCAATCATCATCGGCATCATCCCGGCGTAAAGCAGCGGATACAAAACCGTAAATTAAGAAAGACTGTCGCAGGACTGCGGCAGTCTTTTTTGCTTTCTTCAGCTCTCGGGGAACTCTTCGCTCCGCGGCAGCTCGAAATCCGGTTTTAAGAGGCGGATCAGCTCGACCATGTAGTGCGTGAGATACTGGTCCTTCCGGTGGCAGAGGTAAAAATGCCGCCCCTGTTCCACACCGATCAGGGGATAGACCACACAGGTCCTTTTCAGCTCGGGCGAAATATCAATGTAGTTCTTCGGACAGAGGAAGACTGCCTGGCAGGGTCCCACCGCGTGTTTTGCGACCTCTATGCTCTCGGTCTCGAAGAGAATTTCGGGGGAGATGTGGGCGTCCGCAAACAGTCCGTCCTGGGTAATGCGAGTCGAGTGCCCGGTGCGAAGGCTGATAAAGGACTCGGACTCGGCCTCACATATGTCTATGGGCCTTCCCTCCTCAATGCGCCCGGCGAGTGCGGTATTTCTGGGAGGCGAGCAGCACGAGTTCCTCGCGGCTAATGAGGACATAGTTCAGCGCATTGGTCTTTGCGCTGGTCGTAAGACAGGCGATGTCCAGCTGATGGTTTAAGAGCATGGTTTCGAGTGCATCGGACCCCTGTTCCGTCAGCTTTAAGTTCACGGCCGGATAGCGCGCGTGAAAGCGCGGAAAGATGTCAGGCAGCAGTTCCAGCGAGCGCTGCAGGGGCATGCCGAGCCGTATGCTGCCGCGCGTCCCGAGCCGTATCTCCTCGAGCTGGCGGTCCAGATTCTGCTGCACGCTCTGGATGGCGCGCGCCGCCTGCATATAGCATTCGCCCGCCGGGGTCAGCACCAGCGGATTCGTGTGGCGCACAAAGAGGTCGGCGCGCAGTTCCTCCTCCACCTTCCGCACCATCTGGCTCACCGAGGGCTGGGAGACATAGAGCACCTCCGCGGCGCGGCTGATGCTGCCCTCCCGGAAGATGGTCAGCATGTATTTAATCTGTCGTTCGTTCACGCTTGTTTCCTCACGCTAATTTATAATAAAAACACTATACTCATCATAGCCAATAAATTCCTTGAAGTCCAGCCCCTACAAAAGTTACAATGAATTCAGACAATAGTATCTCGTCAAAAGGAGGCAGCTATGGAGATCAAAAAGCCGGCGGTCGCCGGTACCTTAGAGTCCAGCGATTGCCAGGTCACGGTGGAACCGGGCAACGGCAAAGTCGATTTTTCGCTGGAGAGCGCAGTCATTCACCAGTTCGGCAACCAGATCAAAAAGGTGACGCTCGAGACCCTTAAGGATCTCGGCGTTGACAATGTGCGAATCTCGATTGTCGACAAGGGCGCACTGGACTGCACGATCAAGGCGCGCATTGAGGGCGCTGTGTTCCGTGCCGTCGATCAGTACGACAACATTCCCTGGGGAGGTGCTGTCAGATGAGCCATCCGAATAAAAAGCGGCTGCGCCGCTCGATGATGTTTTTGAATGCGCAGAAACCTTCTTTAATCAAGGATCCCTATCTCTACGGCGCCGACTCCCTGATGCTTGACCTCGAGGACGCGGTCGCTGTGACCGCGAAGGACACTGCCCGTTTTTCGCTCTATCAGGCGCTGAAAAACGTCGACTACCGCGGCTGCGAGCGCGTGGTGCGCATCAACGGCCTTGACACCGAGTACTGGAAAGAAGACATTCGCTGCTGCATCGCGGGCGGCGCGGATGTGCTCCGCATCCCGAAGACCGAAGACGCACAGATGGTCAAGGCGGTCGAGGACGCTGTCCTTGCCGCAGAGCGCGAGTTTGAGCGCCCGGAGGGTTCCACCCTCCTAATGGCGGCACTTGAGTCCGCCAAGGGTGTCATGAATGCCTATGAAGTCTGCACCTCTTCCGATCGCATGATCGGCATTGCGCTCTCGGGCGGCGACTACACGAAGGATCTCCAGACCAAGATCACCGGCACCGGCGTGGAGCTCATGGGTGCGCGCCAGCAGATGATTATTGCGGCGCGCGCTGCGGGTGTGCAGTGCTTTGACACGGTCTGGACCGACCTCGACAATCTCGAGGGCTTCCGGAAGGAAGTCATGCTGATCAAAGACATGGGCTTTGACGGCAAGTCCATCATCAACCCGCGCCAGATTCCGATTGTCCACGAAGTCTTCACACCGAGCCTGAAGGAGATTATTTTTCTCCGAGAAGGTAATCCGCGAGATCGACTCAAGCGGAAGGAAGGTATCGGCGTCTTCACGGTGGACGGCAAGATGATTGACATTGCATTCTACGACGGCGCGCAGCGCGTCATTGCGCTCGCCAAGGCATCCGGCGTGTACAAGGGGAACTCTAAATGAAAAAAATGCAGTCGGCAGAGATATTCCGGAAGAGATTTTACGGGTGACCGGGAAGGATGTGTTCCGCGGCTCCCATGCAATGGACGGCAGGAGTACCGCCGCGACGGCGCGCGCGTCAAACCCGTCATCAATTCCGAGGGCTCGAAACTCCTCCCGTCCATCAAGGACGCCCTTTTGAAATGTGAAATCAAGGACGGCATGACGCTGAGCTTCCATCACCACTTCCGCGAGGGCGACAAGGTCCTCAACATGGTTATGGAAGAGGTCCATAAGCTCGGCATTAAGAACATCACGATTTGCGCTTCCTCGATGGGCAGCCAGAATAACCCGATTGTCTACATGATCGACGACGGGACCATCACCAACATCCAGAGCTCGGGCGTGCGCGGCGAAATCGGCAAGGCCATCTCCGAGGGACGGCTTCAGGGGCTCGCAATCATGCGGAGTCACGGCGGCCGCGTCCGCGCGATTGAGTCCGGCGAAACCCACATCGACATCGCCTTCATCGGCGCACCGACCGCGGATGAGTACGGCAACTTAAACGCAAACGGCGGCAAGGCAAACTGCGGCGTGCTCTCCTACTCGGCGCCGGATGCGCTCTATGCGGACAAGGTGGTCGCCATCACGGACTGCCTGGTTCCCTTCCCGAACTGGCCGCACCAGATCAGCCAGATTTACGTGGACTATGTGGTCGTGGTCGATGAAATCGGCGATCCCTCAAAGATTGCGACGGGCGCGGCAAAGCCGACCTCCGACCAGAGAAAGCTCCTCATGGCGAGCTACTGCACCGAAGTCGTGAAGCGCACGCCCTACTTTAAGGACGGCTTCTCCTACCAGACCGGTGTCGGCGGCGCTTCGATTGCGAGCACCATCTCGCTCGCCGATGTGATGCGCGAGCGGAACATCCACATGAGCTTCGGTGTCGGCGGCATCACGAAGCCGATGTGCCAGCTCCTCGAAGAGGGCCTTGCGCGCACGCTCGTGGACACGCAGGACTTTGACGAGTACGCGATTCAGAGTGCGGCGACCAACCCGAATCACCACTACATCACGGCGGGCGAGTATGCGGACCCCTTTAACAAGGGCGCCTATGTCAACAAGCTCGACTTTGTGATTCTCGCGGCCCTTGAGGTCGATGTGAACTTTAACTGCAATGTCGTGGTGGGCTCGAACGGCGTCGTGAGCGGCGCACAGGGCGGCCACCCGGACACGGCGGCGGGCGCAAAGTGCACCATCGTGATCACCCCGATTCTGCAGGGACGCATTCCCTCGGTCTGCACCGATGTGACCACGGTCACGACGCCGGGTGAGGATGTGGATGTCGTGATCACCGACTACGGCATCGCGATTAACCCGAAGCGGCAGGATTTGATTGACGCGCTGAAGGATTCGGGTCTCCCGTTAAAGAGCATCGAAGAGCTCCGCGACATTGCCTATGCGATGACGGGCGAGCCGGAGCGCGTGCAGTTCGGAGATCGCGTGGTCGGTATCATCGAGGCGCGCGACGGCAGCATCATGGATGTGGTTCGCGAGATTAAGCCTTTCAGTTTGCGGACTGAGTGAACAGATAAAACCCGGAACCGAAACCGGTTCCGCTGCGCCGGGGAGCCTTCCCCGGCGTTTTGTTTTTCTCCGCTCTGTGCTATGCTGAAACGGCAAACGAAAACAGATTTCGGAAGCGAGTACCCTGTATGACAGACAATTATCATCTCGGAGAGATTCTGCTCTCCTATCCCTCGGAGCTGGAAAAGCTCCGCGCCTTTCTCGCGGAAAATGCGCTTACCTGCGAGCCCGATCTCGATACGGCCTACGGCATCTTTGACGCAAATGAAAACCTGGTGGGCTGCGGCTGCGCTGCCCGGTCTCTCTTAAAGTGCTTTGCGGTCAGCGAGGAACTGCGCGGGCAGAATGCACTCGGCACCCTCCTCTCGGCGCTCATCGAGAACCGCTTTCAGCGCGGCTACTTTGATCTCTTTGTGATCACGCGGCGCGAGAAGGCGACGCTCTTCTCTTCCTGCGGCCTCCGCCTGCTCGCAGAGACAGGCGCGCTTGCGATGCTCGAAAACCGCCCGGACGGCCCCGAGCGCTTTGCGGAGAGCGTTCTCTCTGCCCTGCCGCCGCACGATAAGAAAACGGTCGGCGCGATTGTGATGAACTGTAATCCCTTTACACTCGGGCACCGCGCGCTCGTGGAATACGCCGCGGCAAAGGTAGACTTCCTCTGCCTCTTTGTGGTCGAAGAAAACCGCTCCCTCTTCCCGACCGAGGTTCGCTTTCAACTGGTCAAAGAGGGCGTCAAAGACTGCCGAACGTACATGTCTTCTTGAGCGGCCCCTATATGATTTCCGGCAACACCTTCCCGACCTATTTCCTAAAAGCGGGGGAGGATGCCGCCGCCCTCCAGTGCGAACTGGATGCGACGCTCTTTGCGCGCTGCCTCGCCCCGAAACTCGGCATTTCCGTCCGCTTTGTGGGTTCGGAGCCGCTGGACCCGACAACCGCCTGCTATAACCGGGCGCTCCGGGAAATTTTGCCGCCCGCCGGCATTTTGCTCGACGAACTGCCGCGGCGGGAACTGGGGGCTACGCCGATCAGCGCCTCCCGCGTGCGCGCCCTGCTTAGCGAAAAGGGCGTCTGCCCGGAAGTACGGTCTCTCGTGCCCCCGGTCACGGCCGAATGGTTAAATGCCCATTGGAATGCGCTCAGAGCGTCCGAGGCTTCTTCCTGAGAAAGGAGTTCCATGTCTGATTTTATCCCCTACGCCGTGAGTGTCGAAGATATGATGCGGGCCCGCGATGAGCGCGTACACGCCCAGAACGAAATGCTCGCGGCGGCTGCTTCCTTCCCCGCGCCGACCGCCCTTCTCTCCTTCGGCATGAACATTCCGGGCGCGGTGAAGCAGACGCCGCTCATCCGGAGCGGCTTTCTCTTCGGCAAAGAGCGGCTCACGGAGCTCTTACACCGCGAGGACTATGCGCTCCTCCGAACACGCGAACTGCGCCGCGTGAGCGGGGACAGCTGGCTCTGCCTGATCGGCGCACCGCCCGAGGCCGTGAAGCGCCTCGCGGTCGCACTCGAGGACAGCGAGCCGCTCGCGCGTCTCTTTGACATCGACGTGCTGAATTGCGAGGGACAGAAACTCTCCCGCGAGGATTTTTCCCTGCCGCCCCGCCGCTGCCTGCTCTGCGAGGAGGCTGCCGTAGTCTGCGCGAGAAGCCGCGCCCACAGCGTGGAGGCCCTCTTTTCCCGCTGCGACTCTCTGCTCCGGGAGGCCTTTCCGCTCTCCGCGTCTTTCTTCTCCGCACTCGAAAATCACGCGGCGCTCTCCCTCCTCGACGAGGTCTATGCCGCGCCGAAACCGGGGCTTGTGGACCGCATCGATTCCGGCGCGCACGCGGATATGAAGTTTGAGGACTTTATTTTGAGTACCGCCGCAATCACTCCTTTCCTGCGGGAAATGGCCGTTACGGCTTACCAAAGCTGCTTCACCCTGCCCGCTTCACCCGCTTCGAAAGAGGAAGCCGAGCGCGCCCTCTTTCCCTTGCTCCGGGAAATCGGGAAACGCGCCGAACGCGAGATGTATGCGGCGACCGGCGGCGTCAACACGCATAAGGGCGCTGTCTTTACCCTCGGGCTGCTCTCCGCGGGCGCGGGGATCCTCTACGCAAAAAGCGGCAAGCTCAGTGCCGAAGCGATTCTGGACGAGGTACAGAACTTGGTCGGCGATACCCTGCGGCAGGAACTCGCTGACTTAAAAGCCGAAGAAGTCGGAGAGGCCCACGGCGAAGCGGTGCTGCACCACGACGGCACGGGCGGCGTTCGCAGCGCGGCGGCCAAGGGCTTCCCGGTGCTCCGCAGCGTCGCCCTGCCCCTGCTTCGGCAGTACGAGGCAGAGGAGCGTCCCGCGGAGGCAAGTGCCCTCAATGTGCTCCTGCATCTCATCCTGCATGTCAGTGACACCAATGTGCTGTACCGCGGCGGGAAGGACGCCCTGCTCACCCTCCGCGCAGACTGCCGCAATATCCTCTCGCACGGCGGCGCTTTTACGCCGGAAGGGACAGACCTGCTCTACGAGCTCAAAGAGACTTGCAAGCAGCGAAACATCAGTCCCGGCGGTGCCGCGGACCTTCTCTCGGCCGCCTTATTTTTGCATCGGCTCGAGAAAACTTTTCGTTGACAATTACTTCTCTCCGTGCTATTCTACATAAGCCTTATGGCAAGAGGCTGATGTAGCACAGTCGGTAGTGCGTCGCATTGGTAGTGCGGAGGTCACGGGTCCGATTCCCGTCATCAGCTCTTAAAAAGAAGCGCGTATTTAAGCGATAATCGCTTGGATACGCGCTTTTCCTATGCTTTACAATGGTGAAAAAAGTGCCCTAGCAGTGCGAAAAGGTACTGTAGTTGGGTACACATGCAACACGAATGCAACACGAAAAGAGGGCGCGATTACGCCCTCTATATCATTTCTGTTTCTGGTTTACTATGAACTCCCTCATGAGTTGCTGAATGGTTTCAGCTTGACTCACTCCCACGCTGTCACACGCCTGTTTAAACTCTTCTGCAAGCGAACGGTACATTCTAAAACTCTTAGAGATGTATCCGTTCTTCTCATTCCAGCGATCCTGCGCCCGCTTTTCACTCGGCATTTTTTATGCTCACCTCCCGTTCCTCCACGCACGGTAAGCGACCCGTCCGAGCAACCCCGCGACTATAGCAATTACGATAATAACTTCAATGTTCATCTGTATTTTAGAATGAAGGTGTGGTATCTTTATTAAAGAGGAGGGGGCTTTCGCCCCCGGCTCTCACTTCCAGAGCTTGTCGATAATCAGTAGGATGAGCCCTGTGAGGAACCCGACAACTGCCTGAGCCGTCAAATCAGTCCAGTTGATCGGGCTTTTTTATTTCCGTCCTTCATTCTTTCCACCTCCTTTCTAAATACAGCATATTATACGGTGCACTGTATGTCAACATGTTTTTATAATAATTTGCGGGCGGATGATTGTAAGATGAACTAGGACAATAAAAAAGAGCCGATGACGAACTCGTGGTATGATGAAGCTACCACACACCAACACACCAGGAGGTTCGCCATGGCCCAGAACGAGTATACCACAAATAGAAAATATCGCCACCTGACACGCGAAAAGCGCGCACAGATTGAAGTGCTACTGCAATTAAAGCTCCCCAAAAGTCGCATCGCGCGCGAAATCGGGATTGCAAGGTCAACTTTATATAATGAACTTGCCAGAGGTACTGTACAGCAGTTAGGACGGAATCTGGAGCCATACACTCGGTACTTTGGAGATTCGGGACAGCGTGTCTACGAACATCGAAGACGAAATAGTCATTGCCCCATGAAGCTGGTGAAAGCTAAGAAGTTCGTGTCTTTTGCAGTAAAGCAGATACTGACAAAGCATCTGGCACCTGATACGATTTGCGGTCTTGCCAAAGAAAAGGGCTGTTTCACCGAGCTGGTTTGCAGCAAGACACTTTATAACTATATTGAGCGTGGATTGTTAAAAGCTCGAAATATCGATCTCGCGCTAAAGGTCAAACGTAAACAACACCGTAAGGGACATCCGCAGCATAAGCGGCTGTATGGCCTGAGTATTGAAGCTCGCCCCCAAGTAGTCAATCAGCGGGAGGAGTTTGGGCATTGGGAGATTGATACCGTGGTCGGTCGAAAGGAGTCACAATCCGTTTTGTTGACACTGGATGAGCGAATCACAAGATTTCGACACATTATAAAGATACCCGGTAGAAGCACACAAGCGGTCGAGCAAGGTTTAAAAACGCTCCGAGAGCTATACGGAGAACGATTCAGCCAAGTCTTTCGCTCCATCACAAGTGACAATGGCAGTGAATTTGCTTCACTGCCACAGTTGCTTTCCACGATACCCATATACTATGCTCATCCTTACTCCGCCTACGAACGCGGACTGAATGAAAAGCAGAACTCCTTGATTCGCCGGTTCTTGCCGAAGGGGCGTTCTTTTGATGTCGTTACGGATGAGCAAATACGAGAGATTCAGGACTGGATCAATCAACTCCCCCGAAAATCTTTTCATTACAGTTCGCCGGAGGAATTATTTCAGACTGTCCTACTTGATCTTGCAATCTAGCAATAATTTGCGGGCACCCCTTCGGATGCCCGCCTTCATTTATTATGGCGTGTAACGCTCCATCATCGGCAGAACAGAATCACCCCCGCGTGTTTTTCAACAAGTAAATACCGCGCCGTATTGCCTCTGCCCGTGTCACATTCTCACGCGCGCAATACGCTTCCAAAATCGCGTCCGCCTCGGCATCCAGCCGCACATGAATCGGCCAACCCTTGGGGTTATCCGTCGGACGTCCCATCTTCTTTTCTTCTGCCATTCTGTCTCCTTTCTCTTGTCGTTTTCTTCCCTGCCTTCCTCATTCCGGACTTCTTGACACGCCCAAATGCGTACGTTATCATGTACGTATAAGGAGGCATCGTTATGCTGAACACAAATATTACCAACTTCAGAAAAAACATCTTTGAACTTCTGGAACAGACCATACGTTATAACGAACCTGTGAATATCAGCACCAAAGCAGGCAATGCTGTCCTAATCAGCGAGGAAGACTATAACAGCTTGATGGAGACCTTGTATCTCTCTTCTCTCCCGGAAGAACGTGCGAAGATTATCGAGGGACTGCACACCTCTTTGGAAGACTGCCTGTCGGAAGATGAGGTCACTTGGTAATGTATACCATCGTGTATACAAAAAAAGCCGCTGCCGATATTCCCAAGCTAAAGTCGGCAAAATTGGATACAAAAGCCAAGGCGCTGATCGAGATCCTAAGAGAAAATCCCTACCAAACACCCCCGCCCTACGAAAAGCTGATTGGGGATCTTCAGGGGGCTTATTCCCGGAGAATCAATGTCAAACATCGTCTTGTCTACGAGGTGCTCGAGGAAATCAATACCGTAAAAATCATCAGCCTTTGGACGCATTACGAATTCTAGAATACCACCGAAGCGCCTAGCAGCGTATCGTCTCCACGCCTTCGCAGAGCTCCCGTATCCACTCTTTCCGCGGTATCACTTCAGTCCATTCCGCCGGGATGCCCGTCTTGCCGTCAAGGCCGTAGCAGAGTCCCGCGAGGCCGCCCGCCACCGCACCCACGGTGTCCGTATCTTCCCCGAGGTTTACGGCGAGGAGGGCGCAGTCGCGGTAGTTTTCTGTCCGTAAGAGGCACCAGAGCGCTGCTTCCAGCGTGTCTACGACATAGCCGCTGCTCTTAATCTCCTCGCGGCTCAAGGTCTCGATTTCCGGGAGACGGACATAGTTCTGCCAGGCGGGATCGTTCCCATAAATCCGCGCGGCGCGCTCTAAGGCAGAAGAAAGCGCCTCCCGCTTTTCGCTTCCGCGAAGCAATTCCCCTACGACAAACACATAAATCAGGCAGCCGATGTGCGAAATCATATGGTTGTGGGTGAGTCCCGCAATCTGCCGCACCGAGGCTGCCTTTGCTTCGTCCGTTCCCTCGAGTAAGAGGCCGGGCGGCAACATGCGCATCAGCGCGCCGTTTCCGTTGTCCCGCTCTCCCGTTCCGCCGCAGTTCTGTGGCGCGACACCCTGGCCGTAAGTCCAAATGGCATTCCGACAGGCATTACCCACATCAAAGACATTGTCCCGCGCCGTAAACTGTTTCTCATAGAGCCAGAGAAAAAAAGTTCTGCATGATATCGGCGGGATCCACACAGCCCTTTCGCTTAAAGCTCTCCAAGGTCGCAAGCGTCATGGAACTGTCGTCCGACCAGGTACCGGGCAGCTGCCGGTAGGTCCCGTAGCCCGTCATTTCCGTCACCAGATAGCTGTCCCGCAGCGCAAACTCGACCGGAACGCCGAGCGCATCCGCGACCACCAATCCCATGACGGCCTCGTAAAGCCTGCTCATCTCACGCTCCCTTCTCTTTCTTCCCCGGATTTGTCCCGCTGTATTCTTTGTCTTTCGCTCCTCTACTGCCTTCGGTATTTAGTACAAAATCAATCCGATTCTCAAGTGCCTCTCAAATTTTTCTCAATGCACTTGCGGTATCTCTTGGCCGTCAGACATGACTCGGGTCTTGCGACGCAAGCATGCAGGTTTTTCCTCTGCTTCTTTTCCCCGCCTACCGGTTTGCACTCTTACCTGCTTCCCGCCTTTTGTCCTTCTTCTCAAGAAAGGTTCTTCGAGGCGCTGCGGTGCTTCTCAAATCTGGTAGAGTATCGCGTTCACGATGGCCGCCGCGACGGTCGAGCCGCCCTTACGGCCGCGCGCAATGATGTGCGGCGTGCTGCTCCCGACAAAGAGTTCCTTTGCCTCGACCACATTGACAAAGCCGACCGGCGCCGCGATTAGAAGCGCAGGCTTCAGTTGCCCGGCATCCATAAGCTCCTTGATTTTTACAAGCGCGGTCGGCGCATTGCCGATTGCGAGTATCAGCGGCCTCTCCGCGGAGAGCGCTGCCGCCCGCTCCATTGAGACCGTCGCGCGGGTCACGCCTCTCTCTCCTTTGCCTCGGCGGCCACATCCGCCTCCGCCATAAAGCAGCGCGCCGTAGCGCCGAAGCCCGCGAGCCTTGCCTTATTGATGCCGGCAAGCGCCATATTGGTATCCGTCACGATGCAGGCACCCTGCCGTATCGCTTCCTTCCCCTGTTCGACCACGCCCTCCGAAAAAAAGCAGGGTGTCCGCAAACGAAAAGTCCGCCGTCGTATGTATGACGCGCTTCACAACCAAATCGACCCCGGCGGGAAACTGCCGATCGCCGAGTTCCTCGCTGATGCGCCGAAAGCTCTCTGCCTCGATTTCCTCCGGCTTCCAAAATTCTATGCTCATCTCTCAACTCCCATGATGCGGTACAGTCCCCGCAAATCGAAATGTTCCCGTAGCGTTTGCGATAAGAGCCGGAAGCCCGCTTCCTGCCGCTCCCTGCGGCTTTTTAATCGGTGCGAGTAAGAAAGCCCCTTTCTCGCGGCAAGCGCCTTAAGAAGCGTCTCCGTGACTCCTACTTCGTCAAAGAGCCCGTGCAGATAGCTCCCGCAGACAGCGCCCGCAACGCAGCCGTCCGCGCGTTGCCGTTCACTGTCCTCTCGTGCGGAAAGGCGCTGAAAGCAATCGGCTTCTTTGCCGATACGGCTCTGTCCCATGTGGATTTCATAGCCCTCGGTCTTTTGCCCGGCAAGCGCTGCCCAAAAGCCGCTCGAAGCCGTAATTGTTCCGGATGCGCAGACCGTTTGCTTGGCCGCGTAAAACACGGTATCGACCGGCAAGAGCCCGAGTCCCGCCGCCTCTACGCCGCGCTCTTTGTCCCGCAATGTTTCGCCGAGCATTTGATACCCGCCGCAAATACCGAGTACCGGGCGGCCGGACGCCGCAAAGTCCCGAATACACGTGTCAAAGCCCTGTGCCTTTAACCACGCGAGGTCATCCAGCGTACTCTTGGATCCCGGCAAAATCAAAAGGTCCGCAGCCCCGATTTCCGCCGGGCTGTTCACATAGTTTAATGCCACATCCGGCGCCGCCTGCAGCGGGTCGAAATCCGTGAAATTCGAGAGCCGCGGAAGGCGAATCACGGCAATGCGAAGCAGGGCTTCCGCCTCTGCTTTCGTCTTCCGAAGCCGCTCCGAGAGGGAATCCTCATCCTCCAAATCAAAGTGGCGGTAGGGAAGAACCCCGAGCACAGGCTTTTCGGTGAGCGCCTCGATTTGCCTTAAGCCGGGCTCCAGAATTTTGATATCGCCGCGGAACTTATTGATTACCAGCCCCTTGATGCGCGCCTGCTCGGCCTCGGAGAGGAGTTTCACCGTCCCGTAGAGCGCGGCAAACACGCCGCCGCGGTCTATGTCGCCGATCAAGATGACAGGGGCATCGACCGCCTCGGCGAGTCCCATATTCACAATGTCGTCGGCGCGGAGGTTAATCTCCGCCGGGGAACCCGCGCCCTCAATCACCAAGATATCCTGCTCGGCCGCGAGGCTATGATAGGCCTTCAACACTTCGGAGAGCAGTCCCTTCTTCTTTTTCTGATATTCGATCGCGCTGTAGTCCCCGACCGGTTTTCCGCAGAGCACCAGCTGAGAGCCCGTGTCCGAGTTCGGCTTTAAAAGTATGGGGTTCATACGCACATCCGGGGCGATGCCGGCGGCCTCCGCCTGCATGGCCTGCGCTCTTCCGATTTCGAGCCCGTCCGGCGTGACCGCGGAGTTCAGCGCCATGTTCTGGGATTTAAAGGGCGCCACCCGGTAGCCGTCCTCCCGGAAGACACGGCAGAGCGCCGCCGCAAACAGGCTCTTGCCCGCGTTGGAGCAGGTACCCTGAATCATGATTGCCTTTGCCATTTGCCCTCCTTCTCAAAGTCAGTGAGCGCCGATAAAAGACGCTGATTCTCTTCAGGCGTCTTCACCGCAGTTCGAAAATAGCCCGCGGAAAGCCCGCGAAAGTTCGCGCAGTCGCGAAGCGGAAGTCCGCACGCCGCAGCAAAGCGAAGCCTTGCCGCGTTCTTTCTGCGTTCGGCACTGTGTCCGAAACAAGCAGAAAATTACTCTCGCTCTCCGAGACCCAGAGCCCGAGAGCGCTAAAGCCCACAGCGAGTTCCGCCCGCCAGACGGCGATTTTTGCCGCACTTTCTCTCTCCCAATCCGGAGAGGCGAGGGCCGCCTCTCCGGCCGCCTCCGCGAGCACCGAAACCGGCCAGGGCTGTCCGGCCGCAAAGAGCGCTTCGCCGAGCGCGGGGTCCGAGCTCACGCAGTAGCCGAGCCGCACGCCCGGCATCGCAAAGGTCTTGGTGAACGCCCCCAGCAGGATGCGCCGCGCCCTTTTTCCCTCCGCCCGCAGATGGTGCCTGAGCGAGGGCGCATGGTCTCGGTTCAGAAAGCCGAAAAAGCACTCGTCGGTGATCAGAGTGATGTTCATTTCCGCGCAGCGCGAAAGAATGCGCAGAAAGAGCTCTTCCGAGGGAACCAGTCCCGTCGGGTTATTCGGGAGGCAGAGCCAGAAAAGCTCGGTCTCCTCGTTTAGATCGTCGAGAACACGCTCCGTGAGTTGAAAGCCCTCTTCGCGGCGCAGCACATGAAACGCACAGTGACAGCCGCGCCGCGTGAGTGCTCGCTCGTACTCCGAAAAGCTCGGGGCAAGAAGCAGGGCGCGCTTTGGTTTCAGCACCTCCGCGAGCCGCTCAATCACATCCGCCGCGCCGTTTCCGCAAAAGACCTGTGTCTCGCTGACCGCATAGCGCTTGGCAAGCGCCGCGCGGAGGCCGCTCGCAAAGGGATCCGGATAGTGGATGCAGGCGTCAACCGCGCGGTGCAGCGCTTCCCGCACCGCGGGCGGCATACCGCGCGGGTTAATGTTCACCGAGAAGTCCGTGATCCCGGCTGCCTGCACGCCGCCCTGCGGAAAGCAGGCGCCGCCGTGTTCGTAGGCGGAATTCATTGCTTTCCTCCCTGCTCCGTATAGGCCGCAATGCCGAGCTCCGTAAAGCTATCCGCACCGCTGTACACCGCCTCTGCCATGTCAAGGAGCGGGAGCGCCGCAACCGCCCCCGTGCCCTCGCCGAGGTGCATCCCTGCGGAGATGAGGGGCTTTAAGTCGAGTGCCGTGAGGAGAGCCCCCGCGAGCGGATCTGCCGAGCAGTGACTCGCAAAGAGGTAGTCTCGAACCCCCGGTGCGAGGGAAACCGCGGCGAGGGCCGCCGCCTCCGTGATAATGCCGTCGAGATGCAGCGGGATTTGTTCGATGGCCGCACCGAGCATGAGTCCCGCGAGCGCTGCCAAGTCAAGCCGCCGAGCGCAGACAAAAGCCCGAGCGCATCCCCGCGCAAATCCTTATGAAGCGAAAGCCCTTTCTTGACCGCGCGCCGCTTTCTCGCGAGTCCCTCGTCCGATAGCCCCGCGCCGCGCCCTATAAGCTCTGCGGGATTTCGTTCCAGCAGAGCCGCTGTGAGCGCCGCGCTGGTGGTCGTATTGCCGATGCCCATCTCTCTCCCGCAAGGAGGAGCGCCGTTCCCCGTCGCTTTTCTTCGGCCGCGAGTTCCATACCGATGAAAAGCGCCTGTAAACATTCCGCCCGCGTCATCGCAGCTTCTTCCGTAAAATCCCGCGTCCCGCTTCGAACCTTCCGTCTGAGGATTTCCTCTCCCCCGCGGCTCTCCCGCAATGCCCACATCGACCGGGACCACCGCACAGTCTGCGAGTGCGGCCATGCGGTTTACCGTGCTCCCGCCGTAGGCGAGGTGCTCACAGACCGCTGCGGTCACCTCCTGTCCGGTCTGGGTGACCCCCTGCTTCACCACGCCGTTGTCCGCGCAGAAGACAAACAGTTTGCGCGGCTTTAAGCGAAGTTCCGCAGTTCCCTGAATCCCCGCCATGCGGATCAAATCCTCTTCGAGCACACCGAGCCCGTGCAGCGGCATCGCAATCGAGAGGAACTTGCTCGCCGCAGCCTCCGCCGCCGTCCGGTCCGGCGGCGCAATCCGCTTGATCGCCTCAAAAAAGGCTGTCTCGCTTCCCGGTAACGCCACGTTAGCCCTTCCTCTTCTTGTCATAGCCGCGCGGCGTCAGGAGATAGCCGTTCAATTCTACGCTGTCCTCCGCGCCGATAAAGACCGTGGTTCGCATATCGACCTCGCGACTTTTGAGTTCGCCGAGCGTCAACAGCTCTTTGCTCTCCCCCCTTACGGCCTATGTTCCGCGTAATCGCACAGGGCGTGTCCGCCTTTCGCGCCTCGAGGAAAATCTCTGCCGCCCGCGGAAGGCAGTCCTTTCGGCTGCGGCTGCCCGGATTGTAGATGACCACCGCCATGCCCGAGGCCGCGAGGCTCTTTAAGCGCCGCTCTATCTGCTCCCAGGGTACCAGAAGGTCCGAGAGGCTGATGCAGGCAAAGTCGAGGCTCAGCGGGCTGCCGAGCAGGGCCGCGCCGGAGAGCGCCGCCGTGACGCCGGGCACCACTTCCACTGTGAGCTCCTTATGTGCCGCCGCGAGCTCTAGGATGAGGCTTGCCATGCCGTAAACCCCGGCATCGCCCGAGGAGACCACGGCGACCTGTTTTCCCTGCAACGCAAGGGCAATCACCTCTTCGCAGCGCTGTATCTCCTCGGTCATGCCGCTCTGAACGACCTCTTTTCCTTCCAATAAATCTTCAATCAGCTTTAAGTAGGTGCTATAGCCAACAATCGTATCGGCCGCCGCAATCGTGTGAAGCGCCTTTAAGGTCATGGACTCCCGGTCTCCGGGGCCGATTCCGACCACCGCAATCGTGTATGGTTTCATGCTTGTTTCCCCTCTCTGAATTCAGTCGTAAAGCTCGGATCGTAGAGCTTTGAGTTCTCATACGCTGCGCCGAGAAAATCCCCGATTAAGAGCAGCGCGGTCTTGGTTATGCCGGCAAGCTCCGCTTCTCTTGCAAGTTCGCCGAGTGTGGTGCGCAGAATGCGCTCGTCCGGCCAGGTCGCCTTGTATACAATGGCAGCCGGCGTCTCCGTCGTATAGTAACCGCCCCGAAGCAGCTCTTCCACCGCCTCGGCGGCGCGCCCCGCCGAGAGAAAGAGTACCAGACTTGCGCCGTGCGCCGCGAGTGCCGAGAGCCTTTCCTTTTCCGGAACCGGCGTGCGCCCCGCCGCGCGGGTCAGGATGACTGTCTGCGAGACGCCGGGCAGGGTGTACTCCGCCCCGAGCGAAGCCGCCGCACCGAAGAAGGAGGAGACGCCGGGACAGACCTCAAAGGGCACAGCGGCTGCCTTTAGGGCGTCCATCTGCTCCCGGTGTGCGCCGTAGACGGAAGGGTCTCCGGTGTGCAGGCGCACCACACGCTTTCCGGCCTTTGCGGCCGGAATCAGAATATCCAGTACCTCGTTTAAGTCAAGCCGCGCGCTGTCGTGAATCTCCGCCTCCGGCTTACAGCGCTTTAAGAGCGCTGCGTTCACCAGGGAGCCCGCATAGACCACGACATCCGCTTTCCAAAAGTGCCGCGCCGCGCAGGGTCAGAAGATCCTCTGCCCCCGGTCCCGCGCCGACAAAATATACCTTTCCCGCTTCCACCTCTATACCCTCCTGTCTCAGTCCGAAATGCGCAGCGACACGATTTACATCTGCCGTAAAAATCTTCTGCCGTCTGCCTTGAACGCCTCTGGCGATCTTGTTTTCCCCGTCTTCACGCCTTCCTGCTTCCCATGCTTTCCGCCGGCCTTCCGCCGTCTCAAACGACTGCCTCGGACGACAGGACGACATGGTCTTCTCTCTGTCTTTTGCAGCCGCTCAGCTGTTTCCGGCCGTCCCGCACAAACAGCAGCTGCGCGCCGCCGCCGTCTCTCTCTGCCTCTTACATTACTCCATTGTAACAGAAAAGGAGCCTGTCGTCGCCGACAGGCCCCCGGACTCTCTTGTTCAGTGATGCAGGTCGCGCTCCGCTTCCGCAATCTTATCCTTCAATTCCTTGCAGGACGCGTTGAACTTTTCCTGCTCCTCGTCGGTAATCTGGCACTGAATCACAGACTGCACGCCGCTCGCGTTGATGACCGCCGGTACACCCGCGAAGACACCGTTCTGCTTATACTCGCCGCGGAGGTAAACAGAGACGGTCTGCACCGAACTCTCGTCGCCGAGAATGGCCTTTGTCAAGCGGGTCAGCGCAATGCCGATGCCGTAGTAGGTCGCCTTCTTCGCCGCGATAATCTTATCCGCCGCGGTGCGCACATCGACCTCAATCTTTTCGAGCTCCTCCTTCTTGTAGACACCGTTCGACTCCGCAATCACATCGAGCACCGGCTTCGTCGCAATGCAGACCTGACTCCACGGCACAAACTCGGAATCGCCGTGCTCGCCCATCACATAGCCGTGAATGCTGCGCGGGTCTACCTTGAAGTAGCTGCCGACCAGGTAGCGGAGACGCGCGGTGTCGAGCGAGGTGCCGCTGCCGATGACGCGCTTCGGGTTAAAGCCCGAGAGATCGCAGGTCACCTTGGTCATCACGTCGACCGGGTTCGTCGCAATCAGGAAGATGCCGTTAAAGCCGGAGTCCGTGACCGGCTCCACAATCGACTTGAAGATGGCCGTATTGCGCGCGAGCAAATCCATGCGGCTCTCACCCGGCTTCTGCGCGACGCCCGCGCAGATGGTCACGATGTCGGCCTCCTTGCAGTCGGCATAGGTGCCGTTCCAAATTTTCATGTGCGAACCCGAGAACGCAAGGCCGTGGTTTAAGTCCATCGCCTCACCCTCGGCTTTCCTTCACATAGTCAATCAAGACGAGCTCATCGCAAGTCTGCTGATTCAGCATTGCATAGGCATAGCTCATACCGACCATGCCGCAGCCAACCAGTACAACTCTTCTCTTATCCTTTGCCATGATATTCACTCTTTCCCCTTGCGGTTCCTGTACGTCCTCTGCCGGACGTATTGTATACGATACAGTTCTACTTTATCACATTTTTCCAAAATGTAGTATGTTTGCTTTGAATAACGGCATAAAATATTGTCTTTCCTCCGTTCTGCGACAAAAACGCCGCCGCATTCCGCGCGGCATGCTACAATAGAGCTCACGTTTATTTTCGCCGCAAAGGAGTATCTATGTCTTCTTCCGTCAAAAATCCGACTTCCTTTCGCCGCTTTGCGCTCTCCGCGCTCCCGGAGTTCTGGATGTTTCAACTGCTCGCCTCTCTGTTTCTCTTTCCGCTGAGCCGCCTCGTGTGGCGCTTTGTCCGCGCACTCACGGCCAAGAGCGGCGCGCTGACAAGCTCGAACTATCTTCGCTTTCTCGCCTCGTGGCGCGCGCCGGTGCTGCTCGTTTTGCTCTTCCTGCTCGTCATGCTCTACCTGCTCTTTGAGCTGCTCGCACCGATTTTCCTCTGCAACGCGCTGCTAAGCGGAAAGCAGCTCCGCTACCGTACCGCGCTGCTTGACGGGCTCCGCTCGCTCCGGAAATTCGCCTCTCCGCGCGGCCTTCTGTTTCTCTTTTATCTCGCTGTCCTGACGCCGCTCACCGGCGTCGGCTTCCACATCAGCCTGACAAAAAAGCTGTATATTCCGAACTTTATCTCCGAAGTCATCGATACGACGCCGCTCTACTTTCTGCTGTATCTCCTTCTCATGGCGGTTCTCTTCTGGCTCGGCTACCGCATGCTTTCTTCCTGCACGCGGCGATTCTCGAGTCCCGCACACCCGGCGCGGCCTTTCGCCGTTCCTCGGAACTGGTAACCTCCAACCGGCTTCGCATCGCAAAAGAACTCCTGCCCTTGCTCCTGTTTCTCGCCTTCATCCGCCTGCTCGCGCAAGGTCTCTTTAAGTTCCTCCCGGCGCTCGTTTTGATTGCGCGAGAGGAAACACTGCTGCGCGGCGCAGCCACGCTGACCACCGGTACGGACCTCCTCCTGAGCGCCGAAAGTCGCGCCGAACTCCTGTACCGCTTTGCGGCGGCCTTTGCCGTGCTCCTCGGGAACTATCTCCTCTCCATGGTTTCCCTGCTCTGCAGCAGCTTCTTCCTGCTTCGCTTTACCAGACTCTTTCTCTTGCTCGCGCGGGAGCAGGCACCCGAAGAGCAGCCGCTTCCCAAAAGTCCCCGCCGCACGCTCCTGCTCGCTGCGATGGGCGCCTCATTGTTCTTTACGGCTCTGCTCTCCTTTGTGCTCTCCTTCCTCTATGCGCCCCTCTTTGCACGGGAGCAGCACACCAAACTGATTGCGCACCGCACCGGCGGCTATCTCGCACCGGAGAATTCGGTCGCAGGCATCGTCGCCGCGGAAAATGCGGGCGCCTACGGCTCGGAAACCGATGTGCAGCGGACCTCGGACGGCTACTATGTCATCAACCACGATGACAACTTTAAACGCCTCGCCGGGGTGAACCGGACGCCTCAGTCCATGACCTTCCTTGAGGTCAGAGGGCTCACCCTGACCGACCCGCATTTTCCCGCGGAACCCTATCCGGTCGCAACGCTCAGCGATCTCCTGGACGCCTGCCGCGGCAAGGAAAAACTCTTCATTGAGCTGAAAGGCGTGACTGCGGACAAAAAAATGGCGGACGATGTCGTGCGCATCGTCCGCGAAAAAAACATGGTTTCCGAGGTCGTAATCATCTCCCTCTCCTATCGCGTCATTAACTATGTGGAGACCCACTATCCGGAGTTTGACACCGGCGTACTCTTCTTTGCCGGCGTCGGCAATCTCCCGAAGTTAAACTGCGACATTCTCCTCCTCGAGGAAGAGAGCGTGAGCAACGCCCGCATTGCGGAAGCGCACGCCGCGGGCAAACAGATCGGCGTCTGGACCGTCAACGACAGCAACGGACTGTCCCGCTTCCTGGACAGCGAAGTCGACTACATCATCACCGACGACATTCGCCTCGCAAAGGAAACCGAACAGGATCTCCTCGCGCGCACGCCCTACGAGGTCTTTGAGGACCGCCTCGGCAATTTCTGGGATTTCATGTTCTTCTGAGTCTTCCTTAACGGAGACTCTCCGGCCGCTCGGCCGCGTGCGCCGAGAACTCATCCGCTGTCCCCGCGCCGCGGAAGTCCGCGCTGGTTTTGTATTCGCCGGTCACGGTCACCGTATAGGCGGATTTTCCCTTCCGGTAGACCGTGCCGTCCTGGCCCTGAATCGTGACATCGAGTCCCTTGTCATCCTTTACCAGCCCCTCGGCATAGAGCGCGCGGAGCGTCGAGTTGCCGTTCACAACCCAGATCGAAGTGCCGTCGATATAGAGGGCAATGCCGGGTGCTTCTGCCTTACCGGGTCCCGGCGTCAGCTGAATGTCTCCGGTGAATTTTGTGACATCGCGGAGGTAAACCGCGGCGCTCGCATCCTCCTCGCTCACCAGATGCCCTTCCATCATTTCGCCGTAGGCGCTCAGACTGCTCTTTGCGCCGTTCGAGGCGAGCAGCAAATTGCCCTGCGATACATCGACCGCGAGCGTGACATTCTTCACCACAATCGACGCATCCGCGGCGTCCACATAGAAGAGATTGCCGCGCTGGGCGCGCAGTGTGCCGCCGGAGAGCAGGAGCTGCGGCGCCGTCGCATTCGCCTCGCTGTTTCGGCACGGCGCAGAATCACCGCCGCATTCTTCTGATTGCCGCCCGGCTCCGGCATGTTGCCGGAGACATGACAGTCGTAGAGCGAGAGCTGGGCGCCGTCCTCAAGGGTGAGCGCCTCCGCATTGCCCGCCGTCAGAGTCGCCGCATTGATCCAGCCCTTGCCGGACGCGCTGAGTGCCGGGGCATGTTCGCCGGTCGCTGTAAAGGTGCCGCCGGAGAGCGTCATGCTGCCGTCCTTGCCCACAGAGAGCGCCGCGGAATCGTTTCCCGTCGTACCTATCATATTGTCCCAGGCGTAGAGCGCGCCGCTCCCGCGCGTCTCGATTCCCGGCGATTGCTCCCCGGCTGTCGAGAGCGCCGTGTCCGCAATTTCCACCTCTGCCGTGTCACCGATCAGAATCCCCGCGCTTCCGGCCGCATCCGATGTGAGGTTCGAATTCTTGATAACCGCTTTGCCGGCCTCTAAGAGCACCACGGCGGTATCTGCCTTGCCCGCTTTTCCGGCGTACTTCCGCGAGAGCTCCGCATTGTTGATGAGCGCCGCACCGCCTGCTTTGATCAGCACCGCGCTCTCGTTCCGTTTCGCGGATGTCACTTCGCCGTTCACGGTTCCCGGTTCCGTAAAGGTCTTGACCCCCTTTGCACTGCCTCCGCCGCCGCAGCCTGCCAGCAGCACCGCGCCGAGCAGACAAACCGCCATTGCCTTTCGTCTCATACCCTGCCTCCTTTTGTCTCATTTTAGCTTGCGGCGGGGATGAATTGCAAGATACTAAACACTTTCTAGAAAAATGATTATTTTCTCACGGTCTGCTATACTGAGACCATCCATTCTATCCGGAGGTAGCGCGATGCAAAATGATGCCAGACGGGCAGAAATCCTGTCCACCCTCGCCAAAAGTCAGAGACCGATCAGTGCGACGACGCTCGCGGCCGCGTACCACGTGAGTCGCCAGAGCATTGTCGGCGATATTGCCCTGCTCCGTGCATCCGGCGCGGACATCATCGCGACCTCCCGCGGCTACCTGCTCGCGGCGGCCTCCCGGCAGCCTCTGCTGAAAAAGACCATCGCCTGCCGCCACGACGCCGCAGCGATACGGGAGGAGCTCTATATCGCAGTCGATGAAGGCTGCACGGTCGCGGATGTGTCGGTCGAGCATCCGCTCTACGGCGAGCTCCGCGGCCAGCTGCAACTATCAAGCCGCCACGAGGTCGATGCCTTCCTCGCGCGGAGCGCCGAGTGCGCCGCCCAGCCGCTCTCTCTCCTGACGAGCGGCATCCACCTCCACACTCTCCTCTGCCCCGACGAAGCCGCCTACCGGCGCGTCACCGAAAAACTCCGTACCGCCGGTATCCTCCTCTCCGAATAACGGAATTCCAAAAGCAAATAGCGCTTTTGCTTGACAGTCTTGTCAGTGTATACTATACATATGTCTTGACACTAGTAAGGTTCAAGGAGGATGTATGAAAGCACTGGCAGCATTTCTGAAACGAAAGGACATCGAAATCTCGGCCAAGCGCTACGGCATTGACGCGCTCGCCGCGATGGCACAGGGACTCTTCTGTTCTCTCCTGATCGGCACCATCATCAACACCATCGGCGCACAGCTCCACCTCGCTTTTCTGACCTCGCCGGTCGCAACGATTGCGGGCACCGAGTACACGGTCGGCGGTCTCGCCTCGGCGATGTCCGGTCCCGCCATGGCGACCGCAATCGGCTGGGCACTCCGCTGCCCGCCCCTCGTGCTCTTCTCGCTGATTACCGTCGGCTTCGCCTCGAATGCGCTCGGCGGTGCGGGCGGTCCGCTCGCCGTGCTCTTTGTCGCGATTCTCGCGGCCGAGGCCGGCAAGGCAGTCTCCAAAGAGACCCGGGTCGATATTCTGGTCACGCCGCTCGTCACGATTGCGGTGGGCCTCCTCTTCTCTGCCCTGCTCGCCCCGGCACTCGGCAAGGCAGCCATGAAGGTCGGCGACCTCGTCATGTGGGCAACAGAACTTCAGCCCTTCCTGATGGGCATTTTGGTCTCGCTCGTGGTCGGCATCGCGCTGACCCTGCCGATCAGCTCGGCGGCCATCTGCGCGGCGCTCGGCTTAACCGGGCTCGCGGGCGGCGCGGCCTTTGCCGGCTGCTGCGCACAGATGGTCGGATTCGCCGTGATATCCTATCCGGAGAACGGCTTCGGCGGCCTCGTCTCCCAGGGCATCGGCACTTCGATGCTCCAGATGGGCAATATCGTGAGAAACCCGAAGGTCTGGATTGCGCCCTGCGTGACCTCGATGATCACCGGCCCCATTGCGACCTGTGTGTTTCATCTCCAGCAAAACGGCGCGGCGGTTGCCTCCGGCATGGGCACCTGCGGCCTTGTGGGACCGCTCGGCGTCTACACCGGCTGGGTCAAGGATGTCGCAGCCGGACAGAAGGCAGCAATCACCGGCACGGACTGGCTCGGCATGCTGCTGGTCGCCGTTATCCTTCCCGCAATTCTCTGCCCGCTGATTCACGCGCTCGTGCGCCGCATGGGACTCGTGAAGGACGGGGACTTAAAAGCTCGCGTAAAAAGAGGGCGCCAACCGGCGCGCTCTTTTATCCGGAATGAATCCGTTGTTCCCAAAGTGCGGGAAACTTCTCTTTTCGAACACAAATACAAAAAGCCCCCAGGCTTGCCTGCTTTGATATGTACCCTCTTTACTGGACACGAAAGTGTCACAGTAAGGAGGGTTTTATCATGCGCTATGATTATGAATTCAAGAAGATGTGTGTCGACCTGTATCGACAGGGGAAATGGCCAGAGACACCGGAGGGTTACAACGATCCGAGTAACTTTCACGTCATGATTCGTCGATGGGCTCGTGCCGAAAAGGCAAATGGCCCCCAGGTCCTAAAGCATGGAAAGCAGCATCCGTGGACGCCTGAAGAGAAACTGAAGCTAATCACAAAGGTTCTCGCCGGGAGGACGGCACAGTCCGTTGCGCTAGAGGCCGGCATTGAGAGCCGTCTGCTCTATGACTGGGTGCAAAAATATAAGATTTACGGGTACAATGGACTTGTAAGTAAGAAGAAAGGCCGCAAGTCAAAGGATCCTGCGAAGATGAAGAAAGTAAATATCAACAATCCCAGAAAACTAAAGGAGAGTGAATACGAGGAGCTCCTCCGGCTTCGTGAAGAGAACGCCTTGATTAAGGCCGAGAACGAAGTAATAAAAAGAGATCGCCTTGAGAGAAGAAAAGGAAGCTGCGCGACTCAAGGCGAGAAAGCAGCGATCATCAAAGAACTCCGCGACAGAGGATACAAACTGAAGTATCTGCTGACAGCAATGGGAATGTCCCGGTCCACCTACTACTATGAACTTGGCAGGACTGACGCAGTTGCTCTCAGGAATACAGGTCTTTCCGCAGAGATCCGCAGAATTTACGATGAGAACCGGCAGCGATATGGTGTCCGCCGAATTACGGCGGAGCTACATAATCGTGGATTTGAGGTCAATCACAAGCGTGTTCAGCGGCTCATGCACGACATGGAACTGTTCGGCAAGCGTCCGAAGGAGAAGTATCATTCTTACAAAGGTGAGGTGGGCAAGACCGCTGACAATCTCCTTAAACAGGATTTTATTTCAGACACACCTCTCGAGAAATGGACAACAGACGTATCTCAGTTCAACATGGGATGGGGGAAGTGCTACTTTTCTCCGATCCTCGACATGTGCGGGAACGAGATTATCTCGTACAATGTTTCGCTGCATCCTAACATGGAACAGATTAAGGACATGCTGGATAAGGCATTTGCAAAGTTCCCAAAGTTAACAGGCTTGATTATGCATTCAGATCAGGGCTGGCAGTATCAGCACGCCTACTATCGAACCGAGCTTGAGAAGCATGGCATCACACAGTCGATGTCCAGAAAGGGGGAATTGCCATGATAACGGCATTATGGAGTCGTTCTTTGGTCGGATGAAGAATGAGATGTTCTATGGACATGAGCAAGAGTTCAAGTCCTTTGAGGAATTCGTTACTGCAGTCGATGATTATATCGATTACTATAACAACAGGAGAATCCAGAAGAAAACAAACTGGATGCCTCCTGTACAATACAGGATAGCATCCAGTTGCGGTGCCTAACGATAGTCAATGTGTCCAGAATTCTGGGTACATATCACTTTCAGAGGCGAGTCCGGGGGCTTTTTCTATGACTTGAACACACGAATGCGCCAAGCACTTTATTCATCCCGTTCCGTAACGGTCATATCGCTCTCGGATGTCTTCCTGGAATCCGCGACTGCCTCTTCGAGCGTGTCGTAGCCGCTCGCCGTGTCGTCGTTCGTGGTGCTGCCGAGGTATACGGAGTGCCCCGTCGCCATATAGGTGCTGTAGTCAAAGCTCGTGTTATTGCCGCTCCGAAACAGCACATTCCGATAGCGCGTGCACTGGTACACGGTCTTCTCCTTGCCATCCGGGCCGCGGTAAGTCATTTCAAAGATGTCGCTCAGCACATTTTTATTTCCCTTCGAGAGCAGCACCAATTTCACCGGCTTCGCCGAAATCTCCTCGCTCCGCTTGATGCCCGAGATGCTGTTCGGAAAATAGGTATTTCGAATGGCTGCAAGGCTCGTGCTGTGCAGCATCTCGAGTTTTGTGCCGTCCAGAGAATCGAGGTCGCTTAAGTAACTGTCGAGTCCCGTGACGGTATACTTCTCCACGCTCTTCGTGAGCCGGTAACGATCGCTCGTCGCCTGCACGGTCACCGTATCGCCGTTCGAGAGACGCTCTCTCGGTTCTACCTGATAGCCGAGATAATATTCGTTCACGGAAGCCGGGTAGTTGCCGCGCTTTAATTCCGCCTTGCCCTCGCCGCTCACGCCGGAAAATTCGACCGTGACATAGGGGAAGGGATCCACGCGCTGCTTCTTTGCCTCGCCGTACAGACCGGCTGCCAGAACCAGGCCGACAAATATGCCGATTCCGATCAGACGATGCTTCCACTTCCGAAAGCTCTTCCGTCTCTCCTCGGCCTCTTCGGCCTCCGCCTCGGCGCGGAGTTTTCCTCTGGTCTCGCCGTAGGAGCGCTCCTCGGCTTCCTTTGCAGTCAGCTTGCCGTTTTCCATTGCAAAATAGAGTTTCTTCCGGCAATAGGGGCACACCGCCATCTTCTGATCTTCGGAAATCTGCATCTCTGCGCCGCAACTCGGGCAAGTCAAATCGATTTTCCGGATTTCTGCCATTTTGTTCTCTCTCCTCCCGCTGTCTCGCTGTATCACACCGCCTTCTTAATGTGATGCCGTCTCACTGCCAGCCGCTGTCTCAGCTGTCTTTACCTCTTCTTTCTCTCCTTGACGCTGTAGCTCTCTGCGTCAAAACGGAACACGGCAACACCCGCCGCCTGCTGCGCCGTGATTTCAAAGTCTCTGCCGGTCTGCGCCCGCATGAGGGAGCTTTAGACCCGCAACTTTTCTCTTCAGGGGTCCTCGACCACCGTGACCTCGCCGCGCGCCATGAGGGCTCGCATAATTTGCGCCGTAGACACAGGCAATATCGCCCTCCCCCGTCGTCTCGACCTCGCAGTCGAGCTCGACAAACGCGTGGGGATTTGACACCGCGAGCGCGAGCTTTTTCCCTTCCTTTGCGCCGTGCATGTAGAAGCGGAGCACATCATCCGCGTAAACATAGCCGTAGTGCAGGGGGACGATGTAGGGATAGTCCCCGTCCGTGAGCCCGAGACGCAGCACCTTCGCAACCTCCAGAATGCGCTGAATCTCTGCCCTGTCCCGTACCTCTCTGTCGTTTCGCCGCATATCTTCCTCCTCGCCGTTTTGTCCAGTATAACATAAAAAAGACCGCAGCCTCCTGAAAAGCTGCGGTCTCTGCCGGTTTATTTCGCTTTTGTTTAGGTAAAAAGTCCCTGGAAAAGAATAATCAGCACCAGAACCGGAAGTCCGAACTGAAAATAATACTTCAACGCGCGCGGTAGTTTAATGCCCTTGCCGTCATTTGCCTCCGCGAGATAGTGATCAAAGCCCCAGCCCCACTTGGTCGTGCAGAACAGAAGGAAAATCAGGGAACCGAGCGGCAGCAGCAGATTCGAAACAATGAAGTCCTCGCTGTCCAGCACATCCTTGCCGCCGATCAGATGCACATGGCTCCAGACATTGTAGCCGAGCACGCAGGGAATGCTCGCAATCAAAATGAAACTGCAGCAGACCAGCGCTGCCTTTTTCCGGCTCCAGTGAAGCGAGTCCATCAGATTCGCCATCAGGTTCTCAAACACCGCGATGACCGTCGAGAAACTCGCAAAAGTCATGAAGAGGAAAAAGAGTGCGCCCCAGAGCCGTCCGAGGCTCATGTGCAAAAAGACGCGCGGCAGCGTGATGAAAATGAGCGACGGCCCCGCATCCGGCTGCACCCCGTAGCTGAAGCAGGCCGGGAAGATGATGAGACCGCTGAGTAACGCCACAAAGGTATCGAGCACACAAATCCAGGCTGCCTCGCCGGCAAGTGTCTTCTCCCGGTCCATGTAGGAGCCGAAAATCTCCATCGCGCCGACGCCGAGGCTCAGCGTAAAGAAGGACTGGTTCATGGCCGCTGTGATGACCTTACCGAAGCCCTGATTCATGGCTCTGCCGAGATCCGGGAGCAGGTAAAATCTGACACCCTCCATCGCGCCCGGGAGCACCAGACTGTGCACACCGAGCAGGAGGATGAGCCCAAGGAGCCCCGCCATCATGACCTTCGTGATGCGCTCCAAGCCCTTCTGCAGGCCGAACGAACAAATCAGGAAGCCCAGCACCACAGTGAGCGCCATGTAAAAGCCCATCTCACCCGGATTGCCGAGCATATTTGTGAAGACCTGATCCACCGCCTCGCCGCTCACCTTCGCAAAGTCACCGCGGAGGAACTTCACGAAATAAGAGACCATCCAGCCGGAGACAGTCGTGTAGTACATCATGAGAAGCGCACAGCCGATCAAGCAGACCCAGCCGTGCAGGTGCCAAAAACTCCCCTTCGGCTCCAGTGCCTTGTAGGCGCCGACCGCGCTCTTCCTGCCCGCGCGCCCCACCGAAAATTCCATGGTGAGCACCGGGATTCCCATAATGACCAGAAAGAGCAGATAAAAGAGCACAAAGAGGCCGCCCCCGTTTGCCCCCGTCACATAGGGAAACTTCCAGACATTTCCGATTCCGATTGCGCAGCCCGCGCTCACCAGAATGAAACCCAGTCTGGATCCGAAACTTTCTCGCTTCATGAATCTAATTCTCCTGTCCGCAAATTGTCGCAAAAAACAGGTTTAGTTTATCACATAAAAGCGGTAAAGTCACCCGTTCGCCGCCGTCCGATTCTCCCTCTTATTTTCCGCTCCTTCTCGATATCATTCCCCAGTACCCGGCGCGTATCATTGCCGCATTTTCTCCGGATACAGACCGCGGTTAGCGTCACCGGACTGCGTTCACACGGATTCTTTCCCTTGCCATATTGCTTGCACACGCGCTTACGGTAAGTCTTTCCCGCCCGCGCGTTGCCGATTATCCTCGATATCATTCCCGAGTACCCGGCGCATATCATCGCTGCGTATCTCCGGATACAGCTGTGGCGAGCGTCACCGGACTGCGTTCACACGGATTCTTTTCCTTGCCATACCGCTTGGACGCGCGCTTACGGTCAGCGGTTCCCGCCCGCGCGTTGCCGATTATCCTCGATATAATTTCCGAGCACCCAACGCATATAATCGCCGCGTTTTCTCTGGATGCAGGCCGTTGCGAGGGTCAACGGGCAGATGTAATACGGGCCCGTTCTCGTGTCATAGATCAGGGACGGGAGCTTATAGTAGACGTTTTTCGGCCTGATCCAGTATCATGTACCAGCTCCCGCCGAGCTGCCGCCGATACACCTCTCCCACATAGATGCCGCAGAGGTCCGCCAGGCGGTAATCGTTCCCATAGGGCTCCTTGTCTTCGACTAGATCCATACTCTTTTCATACTTGCCGAGCAGCCAGTGTTCGAGCGCATCCAGGCTTTCCGGCGTGTAGTCGAGCGTGAGTCCCTGTTCCCTCGCAAACTCGCCGGTAAAGTAATCCATTTTATCCGAAAGAAAGAAAATCCAGTCATCAAAGTTTTCTTTTGTGTACGGCATCCGCAGTCCTCCCGCTTTTTCCCACAGGCAACAATACAACAAAGAGACCTCCGGCAGGCGCCGGAAGTCTCTTCTTCGTCAGATCACAGTGTTTTTCGCAGCACTTACTGCTTCTTCGTCGCCAGATAGTTGGCAATCTGCTTCGTGAGTGCCGGGACAATCTGGTTCAAGTCGCCGACAATGCCGATGTCCGCGACATCGAAAATCGGCGCATCCTCATCCTTATTGATGGCGATGATGAGGTCGGAGTCCTCCATACCGGCAAGGTGCTGAATTGCACCGGAAATGCCGATTGCGAAGTAGAGCTGCGGGCGGACTGTCTTACCGGTCTGACCGACCTGGAGTGCCTGCGGCTTCCAGCCTGCATCGACCACCGCACGAGGCAGGAAACCTCTCCGCCGAGAACCTCTGCGAGCTCATCGAGAATCTTGAAGTTCTCTGCGCTGCCGACACCGCGGCCGCCGGAGACCAGAATCTTCGCGTTCATGATGTCGACCGTATCGCTGATCTTCTTCACGACCTCGAGAATCTCGACATAGCGCTTGTTCGGCGTAAAGCCCGGGTTGAACTCCACGAGTTCAAACTTTCTGCCGTCTTCCTTGGCTCTCTTCTGCATAACACCCGGACGAACCGTTGCCATCTGCGGGCGGTTGTTCGGGCAGGCAATCGTCGCAATCGTGTTGCCGCCGAATGCCGGACGCGTCATGAGCAGCTGGTTGTGCTTCTGGGTATCTTCCTTGCCGGCCGGAACGGTCGGCGGGAAAGTCACCGATCTCGAGCTGCGTGCAGTCTGCCGTGAGGCCGGTTGCAACGCGCGCCGAGTGCTCGGGCCGAGATCGCGGCCGATCGGGGTTGCGCCAATCAGGACAATCTCCGGCTTGTACTTGTTGATGACTTCCGCGAGCGCGTGCGTGTACGGCTCGGTTCTGTACTCCTTGAGCTCCGGATCATCGACCAGAATCACACGGTCCGCGCCGTAAGCGCCAAGCTTCTCGGCCTCGCCCCTTCACGCCGGAACCGATCAGCACTGCCGTGACGTCGGTCTTCAGTGCCTCTGCGAGGTTCTTTGCCTCACCGATCAACTCGTATGCAATGTTGCTGACTTTGCCGTCCACCTGCTCGGCAAAGATATATACGCCCTTGTACTCTTCTAAGTTCATTGCCTTCACCTCTCTCCCGCTCTATTAGATGACGTGTCTCTCGACCAGCTGATCCATCAGGTACTTCACGGACTCCTGTGCGTCCAGGTTCACCTTGACGCCCTTGCCCTTCTTGACCTTATCGGAAGCTCTCGCAATCTTGGTCGGGGAGCCCGCAAGACCCATATCCTTGTCCTCCAGGGTCGGCAGATCCTTTCTGCCCCAGGTCGTCACGTCCTGATCGAACGCGTCAAAGAGACGGCCGACCGTCATGTAGCGCGGCGGGTTCAGCTCTGCGAGTGCGGTGCACAGGCAGGGAAGCTTCACCTTCAGCACATGGTATCTGTCCTCAAACTGACGCTGCACAATCGCGTAGTCGCCGTCGATCTTCAGGTCCTGCGTGTAGGAGACAACCGGGAGACCCAGGTGCTCCGCAATCTGCGGGCCGACCTGTGCGGTATCGCCGTCGATTGCCTGGCGGCCGGTGATGATGAGATCATACTCGAGGTTTCTGAGCGCTGCGGCAATCGTGCTCGAGGTAGCCCAGGTATCTGCGCCGCCGAGCACGCGGTCGGTGACCAGAATCATCTTGTCCGCGCCCATCGCATATGCCTCGCGCAGCATATCGGTCGCCTTCGGAAGTCCCATCGTGAGCACAGTGACCTCTGCGCCGAGCTCATCCTTTAAGCGGAGCGCCGCCTCAAGTCCTGCCTTGTCATCCGGGTTCATGATAGCGAGCATGGCAGCTCTGTTCAGCGTTCCGTCCGGGTTGAATGCAACGCCGCCCTTGGTGTCCGGAACCTGCTTAATGCAAACGATAATTTTCACGATCTGTCCCTCCTCTTGATTACTTCAGTAAGCTTGCAGAGATTACCATGCGCTGCACTTCGGACGTGCCCTCGTAAATCTCCGTGATCTTCGCGTCGCGCATCATGCGCTCCACATCGTACTCTCTGATATAGCCGTAACCGCCGTGCAGCTGCACGCGCGGTGGTGACAGACATTGCCGTGTTTGCCGCGAAGAGCTTTGCCTTTGCAGCCTCGACGCCGTAAGTGGTCTGGGTCTGCTTTGCGACCGCCGCCTTGTAAACAAGAAGCTGTGCCGCCTCGCAATCCGTCGCCATGTCAGCGAGCTGGAACTGCGTGTTCTGGAAGGCCGCAATGGCTCTGCCGAACTGCTTTCTCTCCTTCACGTAAGCAACGGTTCTCTCGAGAGCGCCCTCTGCGAGACCCAGTGCCTGAGAAGCGATACCGATACGGCCGCCGTCCAGCGTGTGCATTGCGACATGGAAGCCCTTGCCCTTCTGGCCGAGCATCGCATCCTTCGGAATGCGGCAATCCTGGAAGATGAGCTCGTAGGTCGCGGAACCGCGGATACCCATCTTCTTCTCCTTCACGCCGAAGGTGAAGCCCGGGGTGCCCTTCTCGACGATGAACGCCGAAATCTCCTTCATGCTTCTGCCGTGCTTCTCAACCGTGCCGGTCACTGCGATAATCACATAGACATCGGCATACTTACCGTTCGTGATGAAGCACTTGGAGCCGTTCAGAACCCACTCGTCGCCGTCCAGCACGGCCTTGGTCTGCTGGCCCTGTGCATCGGTACCCGCACCCGGCTCCGTGAGGCCGAAAGCGCCGAGCTTCTTGCCGCTCGCGAGATCCGGCAGATACTTCTGCTTCTGCTCCTCGGTGCCGTAGGTCAGAATCGGGTCCATGCAGAGCGAGGTGTGTGCGGAGACAATAACGCCGGTCGTGCCGCAGACCTTCGAGAGCTCCTCGACACACATTGCGTAAGTCAGAATATCACATCCCTGGCCGCCGTACTCCTTCGGAATCGGAATACCGAGGAAACCGTAGCGCGCCATCTTCTCAACGGTCTCAACGGGGAAGCGCTCCTCCTCGTCAATCTCCTGCGCCAGCGGCTTTACTTCGTTTTCCGCGAAGTCTCTGAAGAGCGAGCGCGCCATCTCATGTTTCTTGTCCAGTGCGAAATCCATTGATCCTTCCTCCATGTTAAATAATTAACGCACCAGAGTAAATCCAAACGGGAAGGGAAACCCTTACCCGTTGGATTGCTCCGGTGTAATTACCAGAATCGCTTACTTCGTATAGTCGTAGAAACCTCTGCCGGTCTTTCTGCCGAGTCTGCCGCCGCGAACCATCTTGCGAAGTTCCGGATGCGGTCTGTACTTCGTGTCGCCGGTCTCGCTCTGCAGCACTTCCATGATTGCGAGCACGACATCGAGGCCGATGAGTCACCGAGTGCCAGCGGTCCCATCGGATGGTTTGCGCCGAGCTTCATTGCCTCATCAATCTTCTCTGCCGGGACATTGTTGTCCGCATAGACGCCGATTGCCTCGTTGATCATCGGGATCAGGATGCGGTTCACGACAAAGCCCGCAAACTCCTGCATCGGGACAACCGTCTTGCCGATGTCCTCCGCAATCTTCGTGATGCGGTCCAGATCCTCCTGCGGGGTATCCAGGCCGGAAATCACCTCAACCAGCTTCATGACCGGAGCCGGGTTGAAGAAGTGCATGCCGGTCACCGGGCGATCCAGGCCTGCGCCGATCTCGGTGATCGAGAGCGAGGAGGTGTTGGTCGCAAACAGGCAATCCTTCTTGCAAATCTCGGAGAGCTCCTTGAAGGTCTGCTTCTTAATCTGCATGTTCTCGATGGCAGCCTCAATGACCAGATCGCAGTCCTTGCAGATGTCCTTGGTGCCGGTGTGGATGCAACCGAGGATTTTGTCCATCTCTTCCTGCGAGAGCTTGCCCTTTGCGACACGTCCCGCGAGACCCTTCTCGATTCTCTTCTTTCCGCCCTCTGCGAATGCATCTGTCAGATCGCAGAGATAAACTTCATAACCATCTACCTGCGCAAACGCCTGCGCAATGCCGCCACCCATGGTGCCGGCGCCGATGACGCCTACCTTCATGCTGTTCCCTCCTCTGTGCGTTTTGCCGATTCCGGCACAATCTCTCACCATACTACTATAATGTATGCACTTTTTCCAGACGAACTTGAAATTTTATTATGTGATTTTCGGATAACCGTTTTTCACAAGTAACTCAACGGTTTTGGAAGCTCACACCCTTCTTCTTTTCGAGGAAGGCCTGCATGCCCGTCTTCTGGTCCTCGGTCGCAAAGCAGCTGCCGAAGAGCTTTTCCTCGGTCACGATGGCCTCTTCCATGGGCTGCTCTAGTCCCTCGTTGATTGCCTTCTTGCAGGCGCGGACAGCAACCGGCGCATTTGCCGCAATCTGTCCCGCGAGTTTCTCGGCCGCCGCCATAAGCTCCTCCGCCGGATACACCGCATTTACGAGGCCGATGCGAAGTGCCTCCGCCGCCTTGATGTTCTTTGCGGTGTAGATGAGCTGCTTCGCCATGCCCGGTCCCACGAGGCGCGCAAGACGCTGGGTACCGCCGAAGCCCGGCGTGATACCAAGCCCCACTTCCGGCTGTCCGAAGATTGCCTGCTCCGCACAAATCCGGAAGTCACAGCTCATTGCGAGCTCGCAACCGCCGCCGAGCGCAAAGCCGTTGACCGCCGCGATGACCGGCAGCGGGAAGGTCTCGATCATGCGGAAGATGTCGTTGCCCTTCTTGCCGAAAGCCTCGCCGCCCTGTGCATCCATGCCGGACATGGCAGCGATATCCGCGCCCGCGACAAAGGACTTCTCACCGGCGCCGGTCACGATGACGCAGCGCACGGTCTCCGTGTCGATGCCCTCAAAGGTCGCCTTTAAGTCATCCAGCACTTCCGCATTCAGCGCGTTCAGCGCCTTCTCGCGGTCAATGGTCACAACGGCGACAGCGCCCTTGGTCTCATACTTTACATATCCCATTTGTCTCGCCTCCTCGGAATCAACCGAGGGTCTCCGCGCATGCGAAGACCCTCCGATCACTCTTAGTTGTACTGCTCAACAATCGTTGCGCAGCCCTGGCCGCCGCCGATGCAGAGCGTCGCAAGACCTCTCTTGGCATTCTTATGCTTCATCGCATAGAGCAGCGTCACAAGAATGCGGCAGCCGGAAGCGCCAATCGGGTGGCCGAGCGCAACTGCGCCACCGTTTACATTGACCTTTGCCATATCAAAGTTCAAATCTCTTGCGACTGCAACCGACTGCGCCGCAAATGCCTCGTTTGCCTCAATGAGATCCATGTCCTGCACGCCGAAGCCAGTCTTCTTGAAGAGTCTCGTCGAAGCCTCGACCGGGCCGACACCCATGATAGCCGGATCCACGCCGCCGAGCGCGCCGCCGATCCAGACTGCCATCGGCTTCACGCCGAGTTCCTTTGCCTTCTCCTCGCTCATCACGACAACCGCCGCAGCGCCGTCGTTGATGCCGGAGGAGTTACCTGCGGTCACAATGCCGTCCTTCTTGAATGCCGGCTTCAGCTTCGACAGAGACTCCGCTGTGGTTCCCTCTCTCGGACCCTCATCCTTGTTGAAGACAACCGTGCCCTTCTTGGACTTCACTTCAACCGGGACAATCTCCTCGTCGAACGCGCCGCTCGCCTGTGCCGCGACAGCCTTCTGCTGACTATTTGCCGCAAACTCATCGAGCTGCTCTCTCGTGATGCCGTACTTCTCGGCAACATTCTCCGCCGTGATACCCATGTGATAGTCGTTGAACGCATCCCAGAGACCGTCATTGACCATCGTGTCAATCATGGTCGCATTGTTCATGCGATAACCGAAACGCGCCTTGGTCAGCGCATACGGTGCCATAGACATATTCTCCATACCGCCTGCGACGACGATGTCCGCATCGCCCGCCTCAATCATCTGCGCCGCCATGTTGACGCAGTTCAGACCGGAACCACAGACAATGTTCACCGTGACTGCCGTGGACGTGTAGGGAAGACCTGCCTTCAGTGCTGCCTGACGCGCCGGGTTCTGACCCAGAGCCGCCTGCAATACGTTACCCATGTAGACATGATCAACCTGCTCCGGCTTCACGCCTGCTCTCTGCAGAGCCTCCTTGATGACCAGTGCGCCGAGCTCCACTGCCGGCGTGGTGCTGAGGCCGCCGCCCATCTTACCGATTGCGGTGCGGCATGCGCCTGCAAGAACAATTTTCTTCGACATATCCTGTTCCTCCTTCGCTGTGCGATATATGCTATCGAACTTGTCTCAACTGTGAGAATGCATACTCTCACTCACTAAGACCTATGGCAATAATAGCGCAAAAAGAGGATTTTTGTCAAATCAGACTGTACTTTTTCACGGAGTTTCTCCGCTGCCCGCACGGCATTTTCCGGCTATTCTTGCGCTTTTTCTCGCGCTTCTTGCGGAAGCGCTCTGCACAATCTTGCGCACTTTATAAACTTTTCTCGCGTTTTCCCGCCCGAACTGCTTCTGCGTTGAAAAGGCGGCGGCGGAATGTTACACTAGGATTTAGAATTTATTCATACTGCTGAAACCGCGCGGAACAAAAGCGCAACGGGAGGTCAAAATGAACATGCACGAAGAATACAAGCAAAAACTGGTGAGCGCGGAGCAGGCCGCCGCTCTTGTCCGGTCCGGTGACTGGATTGACTACGGCTGGTGTGTCGGCACGCCGGTCGCCATTGATAAGGCGCTGGCAAAACGCATGCCGGAACTTAGCGATGTCAAGATCCGCGGCGGCGTCCTGGTCCGGAAGCCCGCTATCTTTGAGATTGAGAACCCGGCCGAGCACTTCTGCTGGAACTCCTGGCACCTCGGCGGCTGGGAGAGAAAGGCAGTCTCGGAGGGCTTTGGCTTCTTTAACCCGATGCGCTATGCGGAACTCCCGCGTTTTTACCGCGAGGACAACATCGAGAGAAGCCTGCGGTCGCCTTTCTGCAGGTCGCCCCGATGGACGAACACGGCTACTTTAACTTCGGCCCGCAGGCCTCCCACCTCGCGGCAATGTGCGCTTCCGCCGCTAAGGTCGTGGTCGAGGTCAACAAATCAGCCCGTGTGTCTCGGCGGCTACCAGAACGCGATTCATCTCTCCGATGTCGACTACATTGTAAAAGGCGAGAACGATCCCATGCAGGAACTCGGCGCGGGTGCGCCGCCGACCGAAGTGGACCGCGAAGTTGCGCGCCTCATTGTGGAACAGATTCCGAACGGCGCCTGCCTCCAGCTCGGCATCGGCGGCATGCCGAACACCGTGGGCAGCATGATTGCGGCTTCCGACTTAAAGGATCTCGGCGTGCACACCGAGATGTATGTCGACGCCTTTGTGGATCTCTATGACGCCGGCAAGATTACAAATCTGAAAAAGCCCTTCGACAAGGGGCGCGAAGTCTATGCCTTCGCGGCAGGCACGAAAAAGCTCTACGACCACTTAAACAATAACCCCGGTTGCATGAGCGTGCCGGTCGACTATACGAACGATCCCTATGTGATCGGCCAGATTGACAATTTTATCTCGATCAACAACGCCGTGGATATGGACCTCTTCGGTCAGGTCAACGCGGAGTCCGCGGGGCCGAAGCAGATTTCCGGCACCGGCGGCCAGCTCGACTTTGTGCTCGGCGCCTACCTCTCGAAGGGCGGCAAGAGCTTTATCTGCATGAGCTCCTCCTTTGAGACCAAGACCGGCGAGCGAAAGTCCCGCATCCGCGCGACGCTGACGCCGGGCTCCATTGTCTCCGATCCGAGAAGCGCGATTCACTACCTCGTGACCGAGTACGGCATGGTCAACTTTTAAAGGGCGTGACCAACTGGCAGCGCGCCGAGCGCATCATCTCGATCGCGCATCCGGACTTCCGCGACGAGCTCATTCAGGAAGCGGAGAAGATGCACATCTGGAGAAAGAGCAATAAGCGCTGAGAGATACCTTATGTCCACCGGGGTGCCACCGTCCGGACCGGGCAGTGGCTGAATCCTGTGTATATCACAAAAAGAAGCTACCGCAAATTTTGCGGTAGCTTCTTTTTGATAGAGTAATACACGAAAAGAGTTCGCAAAACGCCTCATTGCAAAACTTTCACACAACAAAGCGCACCGACCAATCCGCATCGGCGCGCTTTTGCTTAATTCATCTTCTTCAATTCTTCGAGCAACTCCAAATCTTCTTTCCGGATCCGCATATTGGTGCTCACGGTCTCCTCGCCCGGCTTGGTGACACTGAGTTCCAGTATCGTGTCCTCGATCAGACCGCCCGCAAACTGTGCGCGAAAAAAGGCGCTGACTTTCGGGTGGTTCTTTTGGAATTTTTGGTTCATGCCGAAAAGCTTCATGAGCTGCAGGGGATTCAGTCCCATTTACTTGTCCTCGGTTGTGACCGGCTCTGCATTGCCGTTCAGCATCTCTTCCATGGTGTGCCAGCCGAGCACCGCGCACTTGACGCGCGCCGGCATGTGCGCAATGTCCTTCAGGATGCCTGCCTCTTCAAGTTCTTCGCGCTCTTCCTCGGTGATATTGCCCTTGATCATGCGGAAAAAGATGTCGGCGAGGCGCTTTGCCTCCGCCTCGGTCTTGCCAATCACAAGGTCCAGCATCATATCCGCCGAAGCCTGGGAGACCGCGCAGCCGTCACCGGTAAAACCGCCGTCCCGAATCACGCCGTCAACGACCTTGAGCTTTAAGATGATGTCGTCGCCGCAGCTCGGGTTCACACCCTCGAGGACCAGGTTCGCATCCGGGATGTCATGCTTATTGCCCGGATGGAGATTATGGTCGGTCAGAATTTCATTGTAAAAAGTCTTTTCGTTCATGGTCACTCCTGATAGCCCATCTCGCGGCGCACCTTGCGGAGACTCTCTGCCAGACGGTCCAATTCCTCCTCGGTGTTATAGAAAGCAAAACTTGCGCGCGTCGTGGACGGTGTCTTCATAAACTGCATGAGCGGCTGTGCGCAGTGGTGTCCCGCGCGGATATTCACCTTGTCGGCGTCGAGAATTGCCGCAATGTCGTGCGGGTGTACGCCCTCAATCGTAAAGGTGAAAATGCCGTGGTGTTCCTCGCCGCCCTTCGGTCCGAGCACTCTGAGGTGCGGAATCGCGGAGAGCTTCTCCATCGCGAGACAGCTGAGATGCGCTTCGCGCTCAGAATCGTGTCCCAGCCGAGCTGCTTGTAGTAGTCGATTGCCGCACGGAGGCCGACCGCACCGCCCACATTGACGGTGCCCGCCTCAAACTTGTGCGGGAGCTCTGCCCAGGTCGCCTTCTCGCGGCTCACATATTCAATCATCTCGCCGCCAAACAGGAAGGGCGGCATCGCGAGCAGAAGATCCCGCTTGCCGTAGAGCACACCGATGCCCATGGGAGCCAGCATCTTGTGGCCGGAAAACGCGAGGAAGTCCACATCGAGGTCGGCCACATCGACCGGAATATGCGGCACGGACTGCGCCCGTCCAGAACGAAAAGACTGCCGTTCTCGTGCGCAATTCGCGCAAAAGTCTTCACATCGTTTTTGACGCCGAGCACATTCGAGATGTGCGTCATCGAGACGAGTTTCGTCTTCGGGCTCAGCATACGGCGGAAATTTTCTTTCGAGATATACCCCTCTTCGTCCGGCTCAAGGAACTTTAAAACCGCGCCCTTACGCGCCGCCGCCTGCTGCCAGGGGATCAGGTTCGAGTGATGCTCCATGACGGTGATCAGAATCTCATCGCCCTCGCCGAGAAAGGCCTCTGTCGCAGCGTAGGCGAGCAGGTTCAGACTCTCGGTCGCATTCCGCGTGAAAATGATTTCCTGAATGCTTCCCGCTCCGATAAACGCACGCACCGCCTCCCGCGCGTCTTCGCAGGCCTCGGTCGCCCTTGACCGAGAGCTCGTAGAAGCCGCGCAGCTAATTCGCGTTTTTCCTCGAGGTAATAGTGCTGCATCGCGCGGAGCACGCTCTCCGGCTTCTGTGTCGTCGCGGAGTTGTCGAGGTAGGCAATCTCCGGATGCGCATGAATCAGCGGAAAATCCTTGCGGATTTTCGCGTCTATCGCTCTTCTCTCTTCACTTGTCATCGCTCTTCCCGCTCCTCTTCCTCATCGAGCTCCAGCAAGTCGTGGCGCGTCTTTGCGTCCGGAATTTTCCGCACAATCGCGTCGATTCTCGCCTTCGCCATCATCTCGTAAACATCATCCTTCAGCATGCCGCGGGACTCCATGTAAAAGAGCGGGTCCTCGTCGAGGGCGGCCTATGGTCGCGCCGTGGTTGCCGACCACATCGTCCTCGCTGCAGAGAATAATCGGCAGCGAGCGGTTCTCGACGGTCTCGTCCATGAGGAGCACATCCTCGGTCTCGTTGCCCTCGCTGCCGGAGCAGCCCTTCCGAAGGTCAATGCTGTCGCGGAACACTTTTTTCGCGTGACCGCGCAGGATGCCCTTACCGTGAATCTCCGCACCGGTCTTTTTGCCGGTGTGAATGCTCTCGTAATTCAGGTCGTAGCGCGCGTGATCCTCCCCGACATAGCCGACATCGACCGCAACCTGCGAGCGATCCCCTTCCATCGCGGAACTGAAGCCCTGATACACATGCTTGCCCGAGAGCACCAGATGAATCACACGGAGCTCGGCATCCTTCGCGCAGACCGCGCCGACATCGTTCAAAAAGGTGTAGCCGCTGCCCGGGCGCACAATCTGCACCAGCGTGAGCTTTGCGCCCTCGCCGAGCGTAACTCTGGTCTGAACGCCCGCAAGACCTTTTGCGTCTTCTTCCGAGCGATAGTCCATGACGGCCGTGAGGGAGCTGCCTGCCTCGAGATTCAGCTCGACCTCGGCAAACTTACCCGCCTGCGCCGGTGCGTCATTGGTCTTTGCGCTCTTTAAAGCAATGCGTCCCTTCGGGTCGTACTCTTCGCCCTCATCCGGCAGTTTGAACGAGAGACGAAGTGCATCCCGCTCCGCAATCCGCTGTCCCGCCGGGACCGTGCAGATTAACACCGGGAGCTTTGCGGCCGCGAGAGCCTTTCCGAATTCTTCGCCGCCGCCCGTCCGCATCTCACGCCCCCCCGACGCCGTTTAACTTTTCCACGCGCACCCCCTCCGGCAACTCAATCGCCGGGGAGAGGCGCTCCATCGCGGGGAGGTCTAAGAGTTCCCCGCCGTTCATCTTGAGCCAACCGAAGGTCGGGCTCGCCAACGTATTAAATTTCATCTCGCCCTCCTTATCCGATTGCACCCTTCATCTCAAGTCTGATCAGGTTGTTCATCTCGACCGCGTACTCAAGCGGCAGTTCCTTGCCGACATTGTCCGCAAAGCCGCTGACAATCAGCGCTCTCGCATCTTCCTCGGAGACGCCGCGGCTCATGAGATAGAAGACCGCGTCGTCCGAGATGCGGCCGATCTTCGCCTCGTGACCCACATCCGCCTTGTTGGTCTTGACCTCGATTGCCGGAATCGTATCCGAGCGGCTCTCGGCGTCGAGCATCAGAGACTGACAGGACGTGGAACTCTTTGCGTTCTCCGCGCTCGCCTGCACCACAACCGCCGAGCGGAAGGTCGAGATGCCGCCGCTCTTTGAGATCGAGCGGGTGTTCACATAGGAACTTGTATTCTTGCCGATGTGCACGACCTTGCAGCCGGTGTCGAGAATTCTGCCCCGCACCCGCAAAGGTGACGCCCGAGAATTCGGAGCGCGCGCGGTCGCCCGCAAGCACGCTCATCGGGTAGAGGTAACCCACATGGGAGCCGAAGGAACCGGAAATCCACTCGACCTTGCCGTCTTCCTCGACTCTGGCGCGCTTCGTATTCAGGTTGTACATGTTCTTCGACCAATTCTCAATGGTCGAATAGCGAATCGTGGCGCGCTTGCCGACAAAGAGCTCCACGCAGCCCGCGTGCAGGTCGCGACATTGTACTTCGGCGCCGAACAGCCCTCGATAAAGTGAAGATAAGCGCCCTCGTCGACAATGATCAGCGTGTGTTCAAACTGTCCCGCGCCCGGCGCGTTCAGACGGAAATAGGACTGCAGTGGAATTTCGACGCGCACGCCCGGCGGCACATAGACAAAGGAACCGCCCGACCAGACCGCACCGTGCAGCGCCGCGAACTTGTGGTCGGTCGGCGGCACCAGCTTCATGAAGTGATCGCGTATCATCTGCTCGTAGGGGCCGTGCATCGCGCTCTCCAGATCGGTGTAGATGACGCCCTGCTCCGCCACTTCCTTTTTCACGTTGTGGTAGACGAGCTCCGAGTCGTACTGCGCGCCGACGCCCGCGAGACTCTCCCGCTCCGCCTGCGGGATGCCGAGCTTCTCAAAGGTATCTTTGATTTCCTCCGGTACTTCCGACCACTCGGCGCTCATCTTCGTGTTCGGGCGCACATAGGTCGCAATCTTGTCCATGTTGAGGCCTTCGATTGAAGGGCCCCAGACCGGCATCTCGCTCCGCTCGAAAATCTCGAGGGACTTCAGGCGGTGCTCCAGCATCCACGCCGGGTCGTTCTTGGTCTTCGAAATCTCCCGAATAATCTCCGGTGTGAGTCCCGACTGAATGCGGTAGGCATCCTTCTCTTCGTTTCGGAAGTCATAGATCGAACGGTCTATGTCTTCCACATAGGTCCTCTCTTTTTCTCTCTCTTCCGACATACTCACTCCTTGTTCTCAAACTTGGCAAAGCCCTCACGGTTGATTTCCTCGACCAGGCTGCCGTCGCCGTCCGCGACAATCGACCCCTTCACCAGCACATGGGTCTTGTCCACCTTGAGCGAGGACAGAATGCCCATGTTGTGGGTGATGATAATCAGCGCCGAATCCTTGTCCTTCTGGTACTCCTCAATGCCGCGACTCACGGTTCTGACCGCGTCCACATCGAGGCCGGAATCGGTCTCGTCGAGAATCGCAAGACTCGGCTTCAGCATGAGCAGCTGTAAAATCTCTGCCTTCTTCTTCTCACCGCCCGAGAAGCCACATTTAAGTCGCGATCCGCATAGCTCGGGTCCATGTTCAGCACCTCAAGCGCCTTTGCGATTTCCTTCCGGAAATCCCAGAGGCGGATGCGCTTGCCGGTTCTCTGCTCGATTGCATTCCGGATAAAGTTCGCGAGGCTGATGCCCGGCACCTCGAGCGGATTCTGAAAGGACATGAAAATGCCCGCCTTCGCGCGCTCGTTGACCGGGAGGTCCAAGAGGTTCTGTCCCTGGAACTCGACCGAGCCGCCGATTACCTCATAGTGCGGATTGCCCATCAGCGTGTTGCCGAGCGTCGATTTGCCGGCGCCGTTCGGTCCCATCAGGACATGGGTCTCACCGGGCTTCACCGAAAGGTTCAGGCTCTTCAGAATATTTTTCTCTTCGACCCGCACGGATAAATCCCGCACTGTCAGTAAGTCTTTGCTCATAATTCTCCCTCCCTTGCGCCCTGCGCAAGTTCACACAAATATTGCGTTTTTAGCATTATAGCGCGACACGGTTCCCACTGGCAAGATTAATTCCTACCAAAGCACTTGGAATTATGTATTTCTTGAAGTACACGTACCGGCGTGTTACAATCCACTTTGAGGCGTTTTGCTTATTTTTACGCAGAAATTCTCTATCTGTTCAGTCATCTTTACCGGAAACTGTGCAGTTTCGCGTTGAACTTCGCAGTTCCGCACAAACAAGAAGGAGGTAATACTATGTATCATGTGGATCTCAATTCGGATCTCGGTGAGAGCTTCGGCGCCTACACCATAGGTCTCGACAAGGAGGTTATCGCGCAGATTTCCTCGGCGAATGTGGCCTGCGGCTACCATGCCGGCGACCCTCTCGTCATGGCGGAGACCGCCCGGTTGTGTCGGGAGGCAGGGGTCGCAATCGGCGCACAATCCGGGCTTCCCGGATCTCATGGGCTTCGGTCGCCGCAACATGGCCTGCTCCCCGAAGGAAGTAAAGGCCTATATGAGCTACCAGCTCGGTGCGCTCTATGCCTTCGCAAAGGCTGCGGGACTTACGCTTCAGCATGTCAAGCCGCACGGCGCACTCTACAACATGGCGGCAAAGGACGCAGCGCTCGCGCGCGCCATTGCAGAGGCGGTCGCGGAATTCGATGACAAGCTGATTCTTCTCGGCCTCGCAAACAGCTTCCTGCTCACGGAGGCAGAGGCTGTCGGTCTCCGCACGGCCTCCGAGGTCTTTGCGGATCGCGCCTATCAGGCGGACGGCTCCCTGGTGCCGCGCTCCAAGGAGGGCGCCGTGATTCATGACAAGCAGCTCGCGATTGCCCGCACCGTCCGCATGGTGAAGGAGGGCAAGGTCACGGCAATCACCGGCGAGGAAGTCCCGCTCCGCGCGGATTCGATCTGTGTCCACGGCGACAACCCGTCTGCGGTCGAATTTGTCCGCGAAATCCGGAAGACCCTCACCGAAGAAGGTGTACAGGTCGAAGCGCTCGGCAACTTTATCCAGTAAGTCTTCAACATCAATCAGAGGGTAGCAATATGAAAAGCAACCAGAACAGCCACAGTCTCTCCGTGAAAACTCGGCGCGGCTTTCCTGATGGCAACTTCCGCCATCGGCCCGGGCTTCTTAACCCAGACCTCCCAGTTCACGGCAAAGTATCTCGCTTCGTTTGCCTTTGTGATTCTCTGCGTCATCATCATGGACGCGGTCGCGCAGACCAATATCTGGTCCGTGATCGGCGTCTCGGGCAAGCGCGGGCAGGAAATCGCAAATACGGTGCTCCCGGGTCTCGGCGTATTTTTGACCTTCCTCGTGGTTCTCGGCGGTCTCGCCTTTAACATCGGCAATGTCGGCGGTGTCGCGCTCGGCTTTGACGCGATGTTCGGCCTCCACGAGAAAAGTCGGGCGCCCTCCTCGGCGGCGCACTCGCAATCTGCATCTTCCTCTCGAAGAGCGGCAAGGCAGCCGTCGATAAGGTCGCACAGATTCTCGGCGGCATCATCATCCTCGTGATGCTCTTTGTCGCAATTTCCTCGAAGCCCCCGGTCGGTGAAGCGGTGGTTCGCATGTTCACACCGGAGCGCCCGGGCTCCATGGTAGGCCCCATGCTCACCCTTCTCGGCGGTTCCTGCGGCGGCTACATCACCTTCTCCGGCGCACACCGCCTGCTCGACGCAGGCTACGGCGGCAGCAAGGACGAGGTCCCAGCACTTCCGCCAGTCGGTCCTGACCGGTATCTCGGTCTCCGGCACCGTGCGCATTCTGCTCTTCCTCTGCGTGCTCGGCGTCTGCCCCAGGGAACCGCTCTGGTCACCGCCAATGTGGATGCAATTACCTCTGCGAAGAACCCGGCAGCAGAAGCGTTCCGCCTCGCAGCCGGCAATCTGGGCTACCGCCTCTTCGGTCTCGCACTCTTCTCCGCGGGCGTTACCTCGGTTATCGGCGCAGCCTACACCTCGGTCTCGTTCTTAAAGACCCTGCACCCCTATGTGCGCGAGCATGAAGTCAGTTCATCGTCGGTTTCATCGCATTCTCGACCCTCGTCATGGCGGTGCTCGGCGGCGCGAAAAAAAATGGTTATCTTTGCGGGCGCGGTGAACGGCCTGATTCTCCCGATCTCGCTCTGCTGCATGCTGCTCGCTTGCCGTAACCCGAAGGTCGTCGGCAAAAGAATATCGTCACCCGATCGCACTCTATGTCCTCGGATGGATTGTGGTGCTCTTCTCAGGCTACCTCGCGATCACGGCACTCCCGAGATCTCGAAAGCTCTTCTCGTAATCACCCCCGCAAGTTTGCGCAGAAAGGATTGTCATGGATACTTCATTTCCGCGCTTTCTGGTAAACGGAGACAGCGCCGTGAGCGCTGTCTTCGGCGACCGGATCTCGGAAGAGATCAACCAGAAAAATACGCGCATTCAGCTCCTGCTCACCGCGCGGCATATCCCGGGACTCATTGAGACCGTCCCGACTTACTGCACGCTGATGATTCACTATGATCCCTGCCTGCTCTCCTATGAAGGCTCCTTCAAAAAAACTCCGCGCGCTCGCGAGCGAGATCGATCTCACGGCGCTGCCGCCAGGCGAAGTCCTGAAATTCCCGTCCTCTACGGCGGGGAGATGGGACCCGACCTCGCACATGTCGCAGAGCACGCCGGTCTTTCCGAAGCGGAAGTCATCAAACTGCACAGCGAGCCGGAATATCTGATTTACATGCTCGGCTTCACCCCGGGCTTCACCTATCTCGGCGGCCTGAATCCGAGCTCGAGACCCCGCGCTTAGAGACGCCGCGCGTCCCAGATTCCCGCAGGTTCGGTCGGCATCGCCGGCAAACAGACCGGCATCTATCCGATTGCCTCGCCCGGCGGCTGGCAGCTAATCAGCAGAACTCCCGTTCGTATGTATGACCCCGATCGCGAGGTTCCGATTCTGCCGCGCGCCGGCCAGTATATTCACTTCTCCCCGATCACAGAGGAGGAATACCGGAAGATTGAAGCGGAAATCGAGGCAGGAACTTATCGGCTGAACATCCGGAAGCGAGAGGAGGCTAAGGCATGAGCATTCAGGTGATTACCCCCGGCGCGCTGACCACAGTCCAGGATCTCGGCCGCAGCGGCTACCAGGCCTTCGGCGTCCCGGTGTCCGGCGTTATGGACCCGCGCGCCATGCGGCTCGCAAATATTCTCTGCGACAACCCCGAGGAGGAGGCCGTGCTCGAGTGCACGCTCCTCGGCCCCGCGCTCAAGTTTACCGCGGACAATGTCATTGCGCTGACCGGCGGCGACCTCGGCGCGACCTTAGACGGACAGCCCCTCGCGCCCTACGGCGCGTACGCGGTGAAGAGCGGGCAGACACTCCGCTTCACGGCGCCGAAGACCGGCTGCCGCGCGTATCTCGCCTTCCACGGCGGCCTCGACATTCCGCCCGTCATGGGCAGCCGCTCGACCTATTTGAAAGCCAAGCTCGGCGGCTTCTCCGGCCGCAAGCTCGAGAAGGGCGATGAACTCGGCTTCCGCGCGCCTATGGCGACGATTCCGAATCTCGATGTGCGCCGCTTCACCCCGGAATTTGTGCCGCGTGAGGTTTACACCCTGCGTGTGGTCCTCGGACCGCAGGACGACGCGTTCAGCGAGGAAGGCCTGCAAACTTTCCTGAACGAGACCTATACGGTGACGCCGGAATTTGACCGCATGGGCTGCCGCCTGAACGGTGCGGCGATTGCGCACAAAAACGGTGCCGACATCATCTCCGACGGCATTGCCTTCGGCGCGATTCAGGTTCCCGCGTCGGGCACGCCGATTATCATGCTCGCGGACCGGCAGACCACCGGCGGTTACACGAAGATTGCCAATGTGATCAGCGCGGACTTCCGCCTGCTCTCGCAGCTGAAGGCGAACGATAAGGTTCGCTTTGCCAAGGTCTCCGTTGCCGCCGCGCAGGATGCAAAGCGCGCCGAGCGGGATGCGCTCCGCGTCTTTGCCTATGCCTTCGGGCGCTGAGATTCTATTCTAAAAACAAAAGGAAACCATTTCATGCATACAGAAGACGATACGAAGCTGACACCGCAGGAGGTTCGTGCGCTCGCCAGAGATAACAAGCTGACCGCCGCGACTTCCGCACTCTGCCCGGACTATGTGAAGGCAAGCCTCCTGATTCTCCCGGCGGCTTACGCGGACGATTTTCTCCGCTTTGCCTCCTGGAATCCGGAGGCCTGCCCCGTGCTCGAGTGATACAGGGAGAAACCGCTCTCCTCTTTTTCTCGCACCCGGCGCGAATCTCTGCACGGACTTTCCGCGCTACCGCGTCTTTTTAAACGGCGAGGTCTCGGAGGAAGTGCGCGAAGTGAAGGCGCTCTGGAACATAGGCTCCGTCGGCTTCCTGCTCGGCTGCTCGGCCTCCTTCGACGGGGCGCTGCTCGCGGCCGGTCTTCCGGTGCGCCATGTGGAAGAACATCGCGCGATGCCGATTTATCAGACCAAGCTCCGCACCTGCCCGGCCGGCCCCTTCCGCGGCCCCGTGCTGGTCTCGATGCGCCCCCTGCCGCAGGCTATGGTCAGAAGGCCTATCAGCTGACCGAGCCCATGGAACTGGTGCACGGCGCGCCGATTCAGATCAGCGCGCCCCGAGAAAATCGGCATTGCCGATTTGAACAAAGCCCGATTTCGGCGAGGCGGTCAGCATCCGCGACGGCGAGACGCCGGTCTTCTGGTCCTCCTCGGCGACGGTACAGGCGGCTCTCCGCTTTGCGAAACTGCCGCTCGCCATCACCGATGTGCCGGGCTACCCGCTGATTTCCGACATCCGGAACGATGCGCTCCCGGAACTCTTTCAAAAAGAAAAAAAGCGCGCGTTTAATCAACGCAGCGCTTTCTCGATCCGCCAGTTCTCCCGGCGGTTTTTCTCTCTATGACAAATTTCCGGAAGCCGCCGAAGAGATGCCCGTTCAGCATCATGAGCAGTCCCTCGGTCATACCGGGCGATATTTTTCCCGCTGCCGAACTTCGAAAAAGGCACGGAAAGGCATGTGATAGGCAAAAAAATCAGATTCAGGTCCGGCTCTCTTCGCGCCGCGCTCCTGTTCAGCGCACGCCGAAGCTGCCGGTAAAGGAGCCGCGCGAGGGCCCGCGGGGAGCGCCTGAGGCTCATGGAGCGCATCGCCGCGGAGGAGCTCCCCGGCAATCGGGTGCCGCTCGAGTTTTCGCCCGAGCAGCCGCTCAAACTCCGCCCTTCCGATCTGTTGCGCCGCCCCGCTGAAATAGTGGGGCAGGCGCTTTTTTTCGTCGGGACGGCCAAGCTTCTCCCCCGCCCGCACGAGTTCCCCGTTCAGGCGGATATCCGCCGCGGAAGCGCCGATCAGAATCCGGTAGCGCCCGCTCTCTTCCAGAAAGCGGTTCGCTACGCTGTCAAAGACCCGGAAACTCTTATCGTCAAAGGGGATAAACACTTCCCGCTCCTCCCCCGCTTTCAAAAAGACCTTGGCAAAGCCCTTCAGTTCTTTTTCCGGCCGGAAGGTCTCGCTCTCTGCGGCACAGATATAAAGTTCCGCGATCTCCGCGCCCGCCCGGCTGCCGGTATTCCGAAGCCGGAAGCGGACACCCGCTTCGCTGAGTCGCAAATCCTCGTAGGCAAAGCGCGTATACGAAAGGCCGAAGCCGAACGGATAGCGGAGCGGCACTTTCGCCTTGTCGTAATAGCGATATCCGACATAAATGCTCTCGCGGTACTCCGCACAGTTGCCGCGCAGTTTCCGGTAGGGATAGGCCGGCGTATCCGAAAGCGCCAGCGGATAGCTCTCGGCGAGTTTGCCGGAGGGGTTCGCATCGCCGTAGAGGAGTTCCGCCATCGCACCGGCGCCCGCCTCGCCGCCGAGATAGCCGTGCAGGATGGCTCTCGCCCTGGCGGCCGGCGCGAGATCCACGACCGAACCCGCGCTCAGCACGAGGACAATGTTCGGATTCACGGCTGCAAGCGCGCGGAGCGCCCTCTGCTGCGCTGTCGGGAGCGCCAAGGTCTTACGGTCGAGCCCCTCGGTCTCCGCCATCTCATCGAGCCCGCCGCAAAAAATCACACAGTCCGCGCGGCGCGCGAGCCGCAAGGCCTTACGGAGCCGTCTCGCCTCCTGTCGCTTCGTGTCGTTTCCGTGCCGCGCATAGCCGCTCACGGTGCCGAGCAGTTTTTGTCCGAGGCGCTGCGTGAGCTGTCCCCGAAGGGTCTCGACCCGACGACTGTTTACGAGCGAAGACCCGGCTCCCTGGTAGCGCGGCACGCGCGCAAAGTCTCCGATCAAAGCGACCGTCTCCTCACCGGTGAGCGGCAGAATGCCGTCGTTCTTTAAGAGCACCGCGCTCTCCCGCGCGGCGCGACGCGCGAGTGCGTGCTGCCGAAGCGGATCGACCGGCTTTGCTTTTTTTGCCTGTACCGCGACCCGCCTAAGGGTACGGAAATAGTCGGCGAGACAGGCGTCGATTTCCGCCTCGGAGAGCTCCCCGCGCTCTACCGCATGCATCACTTCCCGCGCCGCATGGAGCCCCGGGTCCGGCATCTCGATTGTTGTGCGGCACTGAATCCCGCGGATATGGTCGTCCGAGCCGCCCCAGTCCGTCACGACCATGCCGTCGTAGCCCCACTCTTTCCGGAGAATCTCGAGCATGAGCTGCGGATTTTCATTCGACTGGAGCCCGTTCACCTGATTGTAACTCGTCATCAGCGCGCCGGGTTTCCCCTCTTTGACCGCAATCTCAAAGCCGGTCAGGTAAATCTCCCGGAGCGCTCTTTCATCGACCTCGGCGTTTAAAGTCATGCGCCGGAATTCCTGCGAATTTACGGCATGAGTGCTTCACGCAGGCGAGTGCGCCGCCGCGCTGAATACCGCGCACATAGGCGGCCGCCAACTTGCCGGAGATAGGGGATCCTCCGAAAAGTACTCGAAATTCCGCCCGCAGAGCGAGACTCGCTCGATGTTGAGCCCGGGGCCGAGCAATATGTCACGCCCTGCGAACGCGCCTCGCTTCCGAGCGCCTCGCCGACCTCCTCCGCGAGCGCCGTATCCCAGCTGTTGGCGACAGTCGCCGCCGTCGGGAAACAGGTCGCGGGGAGCGAGGCGTTCAGTCCCAGGTGGTCGCCGACGCCCTCCTGTTTCCGGATCCCGTGCGGCCCGTCGGAAAAGAAAAGAGCCGGCAATCCCCGTCTGGGGAGTGCCCGGCTCTTCCACGCGCCGCCGCCGGATAACAGCGCTGCCTTTTCGAGCAGACCGAGCCGCCCGATACGAGTTTCCGACATCTCTGTCTTTTTTTCTTTCATCTGTCTACTGTCTCCTGACTGCGCCGCGGCATAATCCAAAACTTCATCGCCGGAAAACTGATTGCGACCTGCGTGACAATGTTCAGCACTGCCGAAGCCATGATGCCGAAACGCGGCAGCGTATAGGCCGGCAGTGCCGCCGAGGCAGTACCAGCAGGGACTGCGAGCAGCGCAAAAGCGAAGTGCCGCCTGTCCCGCCGCTGCCGACGAGTGAAATACCAACTTTCGCTGCACGAAAAAATTGACGGTCTGCGCGAGCGCGGTCGCGAGCAAAAAACTCAAAAAGCCCGCGAGTCCCAGATCCTCTGCGACATTCCGATAACGGAAAACCAGAAAGGAAAACGGTACGGTTCGCAACCCGCGAAACAAAACATGCGTGCCGAGATAGGTCATCAGAAAATTCACCAGCGTCGAGCAGTTCGAGAGCAGGTTAAAAAGTAAGAACTCCCGGAGTGCCGGATGGCGCCGAAAAAACAGCTGCATTGCGCCGCACTCAGTCGTAGAGAGTGTCCGGATGCTGGATACCACGCTTGATCTTTTCCGCTGTCTCGCTGCCGCAGAGTTTTGCGACCAGCGCGAGGCCGAAGTCCATCGCCGTGCCGAGCCCTCGCCCCGTCGTGAGGCCTTCGCTCTGCTCCACCGCGGCGCCTGTCCACTCCGCGCCGTTGATGCCGTCAATGCCCTTTCCCAGCCCGGATAGCAGGTAAAGCGCCTGTTCGCAAAGAGCCCCATCTTTCCGAGTATGCTCGGCGCCGCACAGATGGCCGCGAGCTCCTTGCCCTGTTCCGCCTGCGCTTTCAAGGTCTGGGCCACCAGGGCATGGCGCACCAGATTGCTGACCCCCGGCATACCGCCCGGCAGGAAAATCACATCTTCCGCCGAGAAGTCCATCTCCTCAATCAGGCGATCCGTCACAATCGCAATGCCGTGAGAACCGGTCACGACCCGCTCTCCGCTCACGGAGACCAGGGTCACCTGTACCTCGGCGCGCCGCAAGAGGTCGACGACCATCAGGCATTCCACTTCTTCCAAGCCCTGTGCGAGCAGGGCACTCACCCGTTTCATACGCTCTCCTCTCACGCCTCCGCCTGCATTGCCATGCGGAGCGGCGGTATCATCTGTTTCTTCCGGCTCACGACGCCCGGCAGATAGAAGTAACCCTCTTTTTCCGGCTTGCGGCGGAAGGCGCGCTGCGCATACTCCTCCGCCATGTTGCCGTACCAGAAGAGCTCGGTGCTCTCCGACGGCGTGTCGGTCGCCATATAGTAGACCGTATCGACACCCGCGCGGTTTGCCGCGCTCTCGAGGAAGGGTCTCACGAGCTCCTCGGCCATCTTCCGGTTTTTCTCGGTCATAAAAGTGCTCTGACTCACGCCGAAGCGGATGTCGCCGAACGTGAAGACCTTGAAGTCCGCAAAGAAAATATCCTCGGCACACCGGCCGGTTAAATCTTCTCCGGCCTCAAACATCTGGTTCGCGTAACTCTCGATCTCGACTTCCGCAATGGCGGCAAGCGCCTCCGCGGCCGCGCGATCTCTCGCCGTGCAGGTCGGCGAGCGGAACATCAGCGTATCCGAGAGAATCGCGGAGAGCATGAGTCCCGCAATCTCCTTCGGCGGTGTCAGGTTCTTCTCCTGCATAATCGTATAGATAATGGTATTCGTACAGCCGACCGGCTCGTTCCGGAAGTAGGCCGGGCTGCCGGTCTCCAGATTGCCGATTCTGTGGTGATCGATGATCTCGAGAATGTCCGCCTGCTCCATGCCGTCCACGGTCTGCGTGAACTCGTTGTGGTCCACCAGAATGACCCGCTTCGGGTGCAGATTTAAGAGGTTTCTGCGGCTCACGACACCGACATACTTGCCGTCGGAGTCGAGAATCGGGAAGTAACGGTGACGCACGGAAGCCATAATCTTCTTCGCGTCCTCGACATAGGTGTTGAGGCCAAACTGCAGAATATTGTTGCTCTGCATGATGTGGCGCACCGGAATCGCCGTGCTGATGAGACGCGCCGCCGTGTAGTGTCGAACGGGCTCGTTAACACCGTGCAGTTTTTCTCCTTCGCGCGGCTCAAAATGGTCTTGCCCGCGAGTGCGCCGCAGCACACCACAATGCAGGACGCGCCGCACTCAATCGCGCAAATCTGCGCCTCATAGCGGTTCGAGACCAGCACAATATCGTTCTCGCCGACAAACTCCTCGATGACCTCGGGGCTCGTTCCGATGTAGATATGACCCTCTTCGATGCAGGCTTCCGGGTCGCCGGAAATGAGCTCCGCCTCGAGGGTCGCAATCAGGTTCTTATACGGCGTCTTCGCCGTCGCGAGAATGCCGTTGTCGAGGAGATTCATGTTGATATTCATGATATCCGTGACCGAGACCAGTCCCTGGAGCTCCTGCTCCGGCGTCGTAATGCAGAGGGTCTCAATGTCCTCCTCGCGCATCTTCTTCCAGACCTCGCGGAGACTCATCTCTCCGTCGATGCCGGGCTGAATGCGGAAGTCGATGTCCTTCATCTGCGGGCTCACGCTCATGATGAGACGCGGCGCCTTCATCTTCCAGTAGTCGAGTACGAACTGTGACTCGCGGTTCACGCTGCCCGCTCTCCGCGCCTCGTACTCGCCCTTCGGATCGATCTGCTTTTTCAGCCAGCAATAGCTGAGCGCCGCGCAAATCGAATCCGTGTCCGGATTCTTGTGTCCCACAATATTGATTTTCTTTCTCCGGTTATGAGTCGGCACCGCGTATTCTCCTCTCTCTTTACAGCGACGCGGCCGTCCACGCAGTAAAACGTGAAGGTCGCGAGAAATAACTTTTTCCCCTCGGAATCGGTCACCTCGGCCGCAATCACGGCTGTCTTGCTGCCGCGGCGCAGCACATAGCTATGTCCGTAAATGCGCTTCTCCTCGGTCGACGCGAGATAGTGCAGATCCGCGGTCTGCGTCACATAGGCGTGGCCGCTGCCGCGCGCCGTCATCCCGGCAATCACATCCGCGAGCGCGTAAAACGCACCGCCGTGTACCATGCCGTAGGCATTCGTCACATCGTCCTCGACGTCCAGATAGCCCTCGGCGCTCTCCTCTTCCAGATCCGTGAGCACCACATGATTGTGCAGCGCAAAACGGTTGTTGACAATTAAATCCCGATTCTCTTCTAATTTCTGTTTGCTCATTGAATCTCTGCAATAACCTCCATGACCTTTGCTTCTTCCATCCCCTGCGCAAGACTCAGCGAATAGGCGTAGTCGCCGCGCTGCCAGGTCGCAAGATACACTCTGCCGTCCTGGCCGCGGAGGCGCACCTCTCCCTCGCTATCGCTGACCCTGCGATCCTCCGGATAGACCGTGTAGTCGCCGCTGATATCTTCCATGCTCTTTGCCTTGCGGAGCAGTGCCTGCGTCTCGGTCTGATCCGCAAGACTGCCGTAAAGACCTGAACAATGCCGCCGTCCTGTATTACCTGGACATGGCTCAGATGAAAGTCTCCGATCTCCTCCGGTGCCTTCAACTCCACGCCGGTCTCTTTCAGCGCTTCCTTCAAATCCCGGACATCGATCCAAGGATTTGCGGTCTCGGCGGTCCCGTCCGTCGCAGCGGCGGTGCTCTCCGCTGCCTGCGTGATTTCCGCACTCGCTGTCGTCTGACTTTCCGCCTGGCTCTCCGCTTGTTTCCCGCCGCAGGCGGTGAGGGCGCCGATTGCCAGCATAAGCCCCAGCGCGGTCACAGATACCTTTCTCCGGTCTCTTCTCATCTCTGCTCTCCTTTCCGATGCGGATAAGCATTTCTCCGCTTTTATCTTAGCACAGGCACGCAAATTCATGCCATACCTTCCGATGGCAGAACTTGCACGAAAAAACGCCGCGGGACCCCTGTGCCCCGCGGCGTTTTCATCAAACTTAATTGTACTTTTGAAAAGACGACTCAGATCTCTTCTTTTTTCCGGAAGAGAAGAAGGACACCGAGACCGGCTGCGCAAGAAAACTGCCGCCGCCGCGCTTGCCGGCTGACCTGTCTTCGGCATTCTGCCCTTTCTGCCTCTCGCGCTCACCTGTCCCGCAAGTCTGTTGCCCGCGTTGCGGAGTGCCGCCCCTGTGCTCGGCGCCGTCAGACTGCCGGTACCGTCTACCGTCGCATTGGCCGACGGCGTGAAACCGCTGCCGTTGCTGCCCGGCACTGTCGTGCTCGTGTTCGTCGCGCTGCCGCCGTACGCTGCGCTCTTTCCCGACATTCTGCCGCTGCCGGTGTAGCTTCTGCCGCCACCGCTGCTGCTGCCGCTCGAGAAATAGTAGCTGTTTACCAGGTCAAAGTTCATATCCTGTCCCACCGCGCGAATGCGGCTTGCCGCCGGGAAACGCAACACATAGTTGCCGCCGCTCAGAACTTCGGACAGTCTGTAGGCGTGCACCGACTGCACCTCGCCCTCTCGCTCTGCCTCGGAAGCGCTCGCAAGCTGTGCATTGGAACGCGAAGCGCGCACCGCATTGGCATCCGTCGCCTTCTCGAGCTGGTGCAGACCCTCGACAAAGTACCACTGTCCGTCCGCATTCGGCCGGACAGTCGCAATTCTCGACTTGCCCGGAATCACATTCTGCTCCGCATCCAGCGCATCGAAGCGGACCTTAATCTCCGTCGGACGTGCCGAGACATTGTTGCTGTCATCCCAGGTCTTTCGAATCACGACCGGGGTCTCGCCCGTTCTGTGGTCGACGCTGACCGCCTCGGTCTCCGCATGCGCGGAAACCGAACCCTGATTGCCGAAAGTAGTAGGGCTCTCTCGCGTAGACACTCGAAAGATTTTCGGTGTCCTCCTTCACAAAATAGCTCGTGCCGTCCGCAAGGCCGTCGATTTTCGCCGCGTCATTGCCGTAGAGATTCACGGTCGCATAGCTCGCGTACGCGCTATCCACGCCGTACTGCGCGCGCACCGCATCCGAGAGCGTCGCAAAGCGAATCTCCTGCTTTTCGCCGTTTCTCTCCAGCGAATAGCTGTCCGGTGCACTCGTGAGGAATACCTGCACGCTTGCATCTCCCTGTACCGCAACACCGCTTCCCGCCGTGAAGTGACGAAGCGACAGCTTTGCATTGCCCGCCGCAAATGCACTGAGCGGAAAACTCAGCGCCGCGAGCGATGCTGTCATCGCGCAGGCAGCAAGGCGGCGCGTAAACACTCCGAACATTCCCTTCTTCTTCATAAATGAGACTCCCCTCTTTCCGTCCTGCGCCCTAGCACAGGCAAAAGCAAAATTCAATTGACAGCGCTATCATAAAAAAAGCGCACGCTTCCGGTCAATAGAAGTCATGAAATCGACCTTATTTCGTAAGAACTCTGCAATAATTTCCGGACAGCTTCCGTTTTGACGGCATACTGCTTTCGCGCTATAATAAATTCACCGATGACATTGTTTTCAGGAGGTCTGCTATGTGGAATATCGTGACCGATTCCAGCTGCGACGACATACGCTTTGAAGAAAAGCGCGAAGATATTCTGTACCAGAGCGTCCCCTTTTACCTCTATACCGATCAAAAGGAATATGTGGACGACGGAACCGTTTCGATTCCGGAGATGATGGCGGACCTGCAAAAGAGCAAGACCGCCCGCACTTCCTGCCCCTCTCCGGCTGCCTTTGCCGAGGCCTTCCGGAAACCCGGCGATGTGATTGCTTTCACCATTTCCTCCGAGCTCTCGGGCAGCTTTCAGAGTGCCGAGACCGCGCGCCTCATGGTCGAGGAAGAGGAACCGGGAAAACGCATCACCGTCTTTAACACGCGGACGGACGGTCCCTCGATTATGCTCTTAATCCGGGAGACCGCGCGCATGATTCTGGACGGCCTCGATTATGCGGAGATTATCTCCCGCATTCCGGCCCTCATAGACCGCACCTTCATCGTCTATGCGCTCTCCTCGTTTAACAATCTGATTCGAAACGGGCGCATGAGCCGCCTGACCGGTTTTCTTGCGAACACGCTCGGCTTCTGGGGCGTCGGCATCGCAAGCCCCGAGGGAACCATACAAATCAAGGGCAAGGTTCGCGGCACAAAAAAGGTCCTGGACAGCATTGTCCAAGACCTCAGGGAAAAGGGAAGAGCCGTTCAGGAAGTCGTGATTGTGCACTGCCTGAACCAGCCGGTCGCCGAGGCACTCGCAAGTGCCATTCGGGAGGCATTTCAGTCTGCTTCGGTCGAGGTGCGACCGGCCGGCGGCCTTGACTGCTTCTACGCCGAGCAAAACGGCATGATTATCGGCTATCGCGTTGCAGCGCACTGAGGCGCCGCGCCCGGTCAAGCTCTATCCACTCGAGAAGACCGAGCGGACGGTACTCCGAAAACATACAAAAACAGTTGATCATGAGACAGGGGATGTCCTTTTCGAGGATTTCCCCTGTCTCTCTGTCTCTCTGCGGGCGCTTTGCCGCCCTTGTCTCCGCGATGAAGCGGTTCACGAGCACCTCATCGAAGGTATCGTGCAGATGGCCGTAGAGCATGACACTCCGCGGTTCCCCCTCTGCGGTCAGCCGGTTCTGCCCGTTGTAGCAAAAAACCGGGTAATGCGAGAGTATCACCTTTCTCCCCTCGTCGTGAAATTCCGCGTAGTCCTGAATCCAGTGAAAGCGGCTGCGGTCAAAGGTGCTCTTTTTTAGAAAATAGTCGTGATTGCCTCGAATCAGATAGAGCTCACCCTTCAGCTGCCGCACGATCTCATTGGTCTTCTCGGCCTTTCCCACGGAGAAATCGCCGAGGATGAACACCTCGTCCTTCGGCGACACCGTTTTGATTCAGGCGGCAATCATATGCGCGTGCATTTCTTCGAGGGAGGCAAAGCCCCGGCAGTCCATCTCGCGGTTTAAGTTGTCGTGAAAAAAATGTAAATCCGAGATATAGCGCTTCATCCCGCCTCCTGTCAAATTCAGTTCTTTCCGATTGCGTCGACAATGCTTTCCGCAAGCTGCTCCGGCGTCATGCCCTGCGCTTTTAAGAGCGTCGAGATGCGATAGCGGTCATAAAAGGCCTTCGGGAGGCCGCGGAGCAAGACCTTCATTTCGCTCTCTCCGTAAAAGCTCGCCACTTTCGCCCCGAAACCGCCCGAGAGCAGAGCGTCTTCCAGCACCAGAACGGCGCGGTGGTCCTCCCGAAGCGACGAAAGCAACGCTTCATCGAGATCCGAGACCACCCCGGGGTTAACGAGGGTCGGGCGTAGGCCGTACTTCTCTTCGAGGAGAGCGGCTGTCTTTTTGCCGAGCGCCTGCATGTCGCCGGGCGCCAGAATTGCTGCCTCCCTGCCGCGGCTCACAATTTCATAGTGCGCGGGCGGCAAAGCTCTCCCGTACCGGACCCGTCGCGTGGCAAAGTTCGGTGGAGGGAATGAGGATTGCGACCGGATTTTCTCTCTGCTTCAGGGACCAGCGGAGCATGCTCAGGTACTCTTCGACCGAGGTCGGTGTAAGCACAAGGAGTTCCGGGATATTGCAAAGCATGGGGAGCGCCAGTACGCCGCTGTGCGTCACATCGCTCATACCGAAGAGCGAAGCGCTGCCGAGCAGCATCGTGACCGGGCTCTTCTGGATGCAAATATCGTGAACCAGCTGGTCGTAGCGCGCTGTAAGAAAGTTGCCTCCGTAAAATAGACCGGCTTTGCCCCGCGCTTTGCCGCGCCCGAGGCGATGGCGAGCGCCGTCTGCTCCGCAATGCCGACATCGAGATACTGCGCGCCGAGCATAGCGCGGCGCTCGGGCGTTAAATCGACGGTGCCCGGCACGCCGGAGGTCAAAACGAGTACGGCGGGATCTTCCGCCGCTGCCTGTAAGAGAAAGTCCGCGGTCGCCTCCTCATAGCTCTCGCCCTCAAAGCGGAAGTCCGGCAGGGTCTCGCCGCTCTCCCGGTCAAAGGGGAAGTGCCAGTGGAACTCTTCCTTTCGGGTCTCCGCAGGACCGTAGCCCTTGCCCTTAAGGGTGTTGATGTGGAGCACGACCGGGTGGTCTAAGTCCTTCACCGCGTTCAGCGCCCGAATCAGCGCGCCGATGTCATTGCCCGCCGCCTCATAGCGGTAGTCGAGCCCCATGGCGCGGAACAAATTGTTCTCGGAAGTTCCGTTGCTCTCGCGGAGCGCCTTCAGCGAGGCATAGAGCCCGCCGTGATTCTCGGCAATCGACATCTGGTTGTCGTTCACCAGAATGAGAAACTGCCCCTTAAATTCGCCCGCGGTGTTGAGACCCTCGAGCGCCTCGCCGCCGGAGAGCGAGCCGTCGCCGATGACAGCAATCACCTTCTCCGTTCCGCCGAGCAGCTCCCTGGCCTTCGCCATACCGAGCGCAAGATCGATCGAGACCGAGGTGTGCCCGAGCTCAAAGAAATCGTGCGGGCTCTCCTTCGGATTCGAGTAAGCCGAGACATCGTCGTAGTGCGCGGGGTCCGTGTAAGCCTCCCGCCGCCCGGTCAACATTTTGTGCGGATAGGTCTGGTGGGAGATGTCGTAGATGATTTTATCGTCCGGTGAGGAGAAGACCGCGTGGAGCGCAATCGTCGCCTCGATAAAGCCGAGATCCGGCCCCACATGCCCCATGTGCCGACTCGCGCGGACAATGAGTGCCTCCCGCATCTCGGCCGCGAGCGCCGTCATTTCTTCGATACTTAACTTCTTCACATCCGTAGGGCTGTTGATGTTCTCCAGATACATGTCTCTTACCTCATTTCAAAACAGTTGCCTGACAGCAGTATTATAAGAGCCGCCTGCGCAAAAGAAAATAAATACCTCGCGAAAAAAACAGCGGGAGCTTTCGCTCCCGCTGCGTGCCTGGGCTGGCCGGATTCGAACCGTCGAGTGAAGGAGTCAAAGTCCTTTGCCTTACCGCTTGGCGACAGCCCAAAATGCCTATTCAGCATAGCAGACTGCCTCCCTTCTGACAAGCCTCACTT
>BNJU01003262.1_pt1 | contig 110539 bp, 129 predicted proteins | sample 8539281 | NCBI WGS metagenome assembly BNJU01 (sample SAMD00202456, study PRJDB9452) | human saliva metagenome | isolation source: human saliva | place: Japan
TTTATTATTTTCTTTTCGTTGGCTTTTTTTGAGCATGATGGAAAACAGACTGAAAGAGTCTCCTTCTTTTTAATCTAAACGGGGATTGAAATCCCTTAAGTGATAGGATAGATTTTTGAGCATTGCCTTACGTCCTTTGAACCTTTCATCTGCCATCAGACGCTCATATTGTTTTGATTCTTCTGGACTGAGCTGACTTCTATACTCTGCCATTGCACTTCTAAAGGCTACCAATTCATCCAGATACAGCTCTTTCATTCTTAAACGATGACCTATCTCGCTGACCTCTTCATAGGGTTGCCTGTCCAATTTCCGCTTTTGACTCTCTTGGCGACGAATCAAATCATGAATTCTGTTCCGAAACTTGGTCTTGAAGTAACGGTACAGGCGTGGATGATCTTCCAGTAGGTTGGGATGACTTTTTAATAATTCGTACAACACCAACATTCCTTCCTGCCTCCAATCTGCATACTCCCATAAGTGCAGATAATAATCTTTATAACAGCGCTTGACTATCCCTTCAACTTGTTTGTATACGTCCTCAAACTTCATTGACTAGTCCTTTCTTTTGGTTTTAGAGGATTTCTCCTCACCTATTAATCTATCAAAGATCCTGGTTTTCTTGCACATTGTTCGGTATTTGTCACTAATTTATTTTTATAATGAATTTAAAATTGCTTTTCACATACTCTTTGGTGAATTTTTTTGCAAAAAAACAAATCATCCTCAAGAATGATTTGTTTTTTAGATATTAGAGTTCTTTTTTATAGTTCTCTACTTCAGTTTTGTTAGCCCAAACAAAGTGGCCAGGTTTAATTTCAACCATTTCAGGTTTTTCAACTGAATAGTCATGTTGATCCGGATCGTAGACTTTAAGTACTTTTTTACGTTCTAAGATTGGATCTGGAATTGGAACAGCTGATAATAACGATTTGGTATAAGGATGAATTGGATTGTTAAAGAGCTCTTCTGTTTCAGCAACTTCAACAATAACACCTTTATAGATAACTGCGATACGATCCGAAATGAAGCGTACCACTGACAAATCGTGAGCGATGAATAGATAGGTTAACCCCAACTCTTTTTGGAATTTCTTTAGAAGGTTTAGGACTTGAGCACGAACGGATACATCCAAAGCAGAAATTGGTTCATCAGCAATAACGAAATCTGGTTGCATGACTAAAGCGCGCGCTATCCCAATACGTTGACGTTGTCCTCCTGAGAATTCATGCGGATAACGCGTCAAATGTTCGGAAAGCAATCCAACTTCATGAATAATATTTTTAACCTTTTGTATTCTTTCTTCTTCATTTTCAAACAAGTGATAGTTGTACAAGCCCTCAGAAATGATATAGTCAACTGTTGCACGCTCGTTTAAGCTCGCAGCAGGATCCTGGAATATCATTTGAATCTTACGAATAATTTCCGAAGATTCTTTTCTAGACTTCTTCCCATTAATCTGCTTTCCATCAAAGAAGATTTCACCTTTACTCGTCTCATTCAAACCAATGATTGCGCGACCGATTGTAGTTTTCCCTGAGCCGGATTCACCTACGAGTGAGAAAGTTTCTCCTCTATTAATAAAGAAATTTGCATTTTTAACAGCTACAAATTTCTTCTTCCCTTCACCAAAGGAAATCTCCAAATCTTTAACTTCTACTAATTTTTCAGACATTTCCTTCCTCCTAGCCTTCTAAATGAGCAAAGCCCATATTCAAGCGAATTTTATCATGTAAATTTTCAATAATTTCAGGCTTGTGAACCTTTGGTGCATCTTCATGAAGCAACCAAGTTTTAGCCCAATGAGTTTCTGTAACTTGGAATTGTGGTGCTTTTTCTTCGAAATCAATTTGCATAGCGTAATCCGAACGAAGAGCAAAGGCATCACCTTTCAACTCGGTATAAAGAGACGGAGGAGTTCCTGGGATAGAGAAGAGTTCACCATGATCATTGGCCAACTGTGGCAAGCTAGATAACAAGCTCCATGTATAAGGATGGCGTGGATCGTAAAAAATTTCTTCAACCGTCCCGTATTCAACAATCTCACCAGCATACATAACCGCTACTTTATCGGCAATACTAGCAACAACACCCAAGTCATGAGTGATAAATATAGTTGTAAAGCGGTATTCGTTCTGCAATGATTTCAAAAGTTCGATAATTTGTGCTTGAATTGTCACATCCAAAGCTGTTGTTGGCTCATCACAAATTAGAATATCTGGACGACAGGCAAGAGCAATCGCGATAACAATACGTTGGCGCATTCCTCCAGAATATTGGAAAGGATACTCTTCAAACCGACGTTCTGCATCAGGTATTCCAACTTTTTTCATATAGTCGATTGCCATTTCTTTGGCTTCTTTTGCATCTTTGCCTTGGTGTTTGATAATAACTTCAGTAATTTGGCTTCCTATTGTATTGATTGGATCCAAACTAGTCATAGGATCTTGGAAAATCGTAGCGATCTTAGCACCACGAATTTTTCCCAATCTTTATTTGATTTTAAAGTTGTCAAATCTTGACCACGATAGTTAATAACACCTTGCGCAACGCGCCCATTATCTTCCAACATCCCAGTGAATGTTTTAGTCAACACAGACTTACCTGATCCAGATTCTCCTACCAAAGCTAATACTTCCCCTTCAACCAAATCAAGGGAAACACCACGAATAGCTGTCAGGACTTTATCACGAACGTCAAATTCCACGACAATATCGCGAGCAGTCAATATTACATTTTTATTTTGTATCATATTTACTCCTATCTATGTGTACGTGGATCACTAGCATCCGCTAAATTTTGTCCGACGATGAAAAGGGACAAGGATACCAAAATCAAGGTTGTCAATGGAATCCAGAAAAGGTAAGCATTAGTTGTAACGTTTTGTGAATAGTCAGAAATCAAACGCCCTAAACTTGGCACAGTGACTGGAAGCCCCAAACCAAAGAAAGAAAGGAAGGCTTCATAAGAGATAAAGCTTGGCAGCATTTGAGAGCTAGTCGTCATGATAACAGATACCAATTGTGGCATAATGTTTCGAGCAACAATTTTAAAAGTAGACGTTCCCAAAGTACGGCTGGCAAGGTTGTACTCTAAATCACGGTACCGCATGATTTGTACACGAATTAAGTAAGCAATCGAAATCCATGAAGTAATTGTCATGGCAAAGATTAGATTCCAGAATCCGGCCCCGATTGAATAAGTCAAAACAATAACGATCAACAATTGCGGAATATTTGAGATAACGTTATAGACTTCCATCATAACACGGTCAACTGATTTGGAAATCCCCCAAATACCACCAACAACAATCCCAATGATCAAGTTAATGGCTGTCGCAATAACGGAAATCAAGATAGAATTACGAGCACCAAACCACACTCCATCAAAGAGAGATTTACCATTGCTATCTGTACCAAACCAATATTTTTCCATTTGGCGCAATATAACGAGCACTAAAATCATTAACTTTACTTACATCGTTATAATCAAAATCAGACAACATCGGGTAAATAAAACTCATTAAAAATAATGGTTAGCAAAATCGCCAACATAATAATGGTAGATTTCTTCTTCAGAAATTGGCGAATAACAGATCTCCAATACGAATAAGCTGGAGCATCAATTGCTTCAGAGGCAAAATCATCGCGTTTGACAAATTGGAATTTATTTTTATCAATAGAAGCCATTATTTACCTCCTTTTGTTGTTAATTTAATACGTGGGTCAAGCATTGTCATCAAAATATCACCTAAGAGTAAGGCAAAGACTGATAAACCAGTGAAAATGAAGACCAAGCCGACTACCATAGAATTATTTGAAGCTTTAACTGAGTCGATCAACATTTTACCCATACCAGGGAAAGCGAAGACAGTCTCTGTCAAGGTTGCCCCTTGAATAACTCCAATAACAGCCCCTGGAATTCCTGATACCAATGGAACCATGGCATTTTTAAAAATGTGTTTATTTGAAATTTCTTTTTCAGATAATCCTTTAGCACGAGCAAAACGTACAAAGTCTTGGGATTGCAAGTCAATCATATAACGGCGAATCCAGATAGCTGTGCTTGGCGCACCCAAAAGTCCCAGAATTACTGCCGGAAGAACATATGAACGCCAGTCTCCTGCACCAAGAACTGGGAAAGAATCTGGAAGACCAACCGAAGAACCACCTAAGCGAATAATATAAACCAAGGCAATTGTTGGCAGGGCCAAAAGGAAGGTCAAGAGACCCGTTAATGAACTATCAATCCAAGTGTTTTTGAAGCGAGCCATGTAAGACCCTAATGGGACAGCAATCAGATAAGAGATCGCAATACCAATCAAACCAATAATCGCTGAGCTAACAAGCATGGATGGATATTGATAGTTGCTCTCTGTAGCTGTATATGGATCGTCTTTTCCATAGTTTGCAATATCTCGCGAATCAGCTTTACTTGGTGACTTGTAAGTTCGTGAATAGATATTAACTGATGAAATTTTCTTTCCTGTAGGGAATTGAACTTCAGATGATTTAGTTTGTCCTTGTCCTTGTGAAATAACCTGTAACACAGGAATATTTGCATAAGTTGGGTAAGAATTTCCTAAGTTCAAGGTCACAAAATTTTGATGAACAAACGGGAATTGAGCATTAAAGTATAGTAAATATTTATGCTTAGTCCCTGATCCAACTACAGACCAACCAATAGCAGGGTCGTTTTCAATACGAATATAACGTTTAAGTTTTGGATTTGTTTCATCTTTGACAAAACCAGTATGGTCAAATTGAATCAAATTCCCGTAGAAGCCAAGAACACGTTCTAGAACTGGCACCTCACGAACAGCATAAAATTGCTTGCTTTCTTCAAATTGGTGAAGCTTCCAGCCATTACCTAATTTTTTGATATAAGCTTCGTAGATTTTTTTGTTTGCATCAGTTCCTTCAACAGTTACAGAGCTATCTTCCTTGCTAGCTTTCTCCTGTAACTCTTTCGTATCATAATAATCCACATAGCCCATACGTTCATAGATTGTGTTCTCGTAATTAGCTTTTTTATCTTTTGTGGTTGCTATCTTGTTATAGTTAGGATCCTGTTTAAAAATCAATTTTCTTGGCACCATTGTATAAATAATGGTATAGGTCAAAGCCGTTACTAAGAAAATCGACACCAGGGAGCGTAAGATACGCATAAATATATATTTCTTCATTTATCGTTTCCTTTAAAATCCCAAAAGAACTTTCTCTCCTTTTAGAGAAAGTTCTAATGATTGGTTATTTCACGTGTTTTTCTAACTCTTCTTGTGCTTTTTTATTAGATTCTGCACGTTCTTTATTCCATTTTTCTTGAGCTTTCTGATATTCTTTGGCTGTGACAGCTTTATCTTGTAATTTCAGATATTTGTAACTTGCCATGTCACGACCTTTAGCACCAGACCAAGCAAAAGGAGCTGTAAATGGTACAATCTTAGTTAAAACTGGACGTCCAGTTCTACTTGTTGTTGGTATCAACAAGGCGCTATCTGTTAGCCATGCTTGAGCAGCTGCATATTTTTCATAGCGTTTATTTACATCTGTCTTTTCAGCGGCAGCTTCATCAACTAGCTTAGCATACTCCTTCAAACCAACTTGGTCTGCAGCTGCATTTTCTTTACCATCAAAGCCTAAGAATGTCTTGGTATTTTCACCGCCAGGCTTGATAATTTCAAGATAAGTTGATGGATCTTGATAGTCAGGAGACCAACCAACATTATCAGAAATATCCCAGTCTTCTTCAGCAGCTGAAGCAGCATAATATGTGATGTTCAAAACATCATCAGTCTTCATTTGATGAATGTCAACAACCACATTGTCTGTCCCAAGCGAGCTCTCAATTGATTGTTTCAAAGATTGAACACGCTGAACTTTAGCACTAGCAGTTTGGTCTACTGGCATATCCAAATGAATAGGGAATTCTACACCTTCTTCTTGGAGAGCTTTTTTAGCTTTCGCAAATTCAGCTTTAGCTTTTTCTTTATTGTAAAGACCATCTTGAGCATCGTCGAAGTTTACATCTTTCCACTCATCTCCATAGCTAGCCACTTTTTCTTTCACAAGTTCACCGAAGCTCTTACCATCTGCCTGAACAAAAGTAGGTGGAATGTAGAGATTGCGGAGCATTTTCGTAGCCCCTTCTTTACCATTAACTTGTGAAGCATAAGCAGTTCTGTCGAATGCAAAACTCAAGGCTTGACGGAAATCTTTGTTCATCAAAGCTTTCTTTGTTGATGCTTTTTGTGCATCACTTGACTTAGCTGTGTGATTGTATGTTTGACGATCAATGTTCACCCCAACTAAAAAGCTTGAAGAATCTTGAGGAGTATAAACGATATTATCTTTGAATTCTTTTTCTACTTTGGAGAAGGTAGCACTTGTAGGAGCCAGTCTAGCCGCACTGAGAGCACCTTTAGCAAATTGCTCAGCTGGTTTACCTTGATCTTGCCCGTCAAAGTACGTTAATTTAACATCGCTCACATGGACATTATCTTTATCCCAATAATTTGGATTTTTAGCAAATTCAATAGATGATTTAGATGTGATAGATTTAAGTAGGAATGGCCCGTTGTATAGAAGACTAGTTGGGTCAGCAGCTTGAGCAAACTTGTCACCTTTAGACTTCAAGAACTCTTCATTGACTGGATAAAGGATACCCATCGTTGTTTTAGAGTTCCAAAAACTTTCTGGCTCATTTAAAGTATATTGAACTGTGCGGTCATCAACTGCTTTAACACCAACTGATGAGAAATCCTTTGTTTTACCATTAACGTAGTCATCCAAGCCCTTGATAGAACTTTGAACAAGATAAAGAGTTTCAGACTTGTTGTCAGCAGCGTACTTTAGACCTGCCACAAAGTCTTGGGCCTTGACATCAGCATATTCTTCACCATCAGAAGTATACCATTTAGCATCCTTACGAAGTTTATAAGTATAAGTCAAGCCATCCTTAGACACTGTCCAATCTTCAGCCATCGATGGAACCAAGTTTCCATAGTTGTCATTTTCCAAAAGACCATCAATCAAGTTAGCTGTAAGGTCAGTTGTTGCTGCTTTACTAGAGATCAAATAATTCAAGTTTTCTGGATCAACTTCGTAGATATAGTTAAAAGCTTGATCTGCGCCAGAGCTTGATGAGTTTGATGTAGAATTTGAGCACGCTGCAAGAACGCCAGTAGCCAAGAGAGCAACTCCCGCAAGTGTAAGGATTTTACCTTTCTTCATCTATGTTCTCCATTTCAATTTCAAATTTAGTTTTGTCTAAGATTATATCACATAATAATTTAAATGTAAACCAGAATTGTCAGAATATTTTGTGATATTGACCTAGACAGCCCACAAATACAATGGCTCCTATAGGATATTCAACTTGTGAAATATTGGCGATTTCAAAAAAACGGGTCTTATTATCCTTTTTTCGTTCTTAAAAAACAACTATCCTTCTTCTAACTTAATTACTAAAACACCCCTATCTCTCATTGAGATAGGGGGAATTATGAATTATTTTATATGCTTCTCAAGTTCTTCTTGAGCTTTTTTGTTAGATTCTTCTTTTTCTTTAATCCATTTCTTCTCAGCTTCTTGATACTCTTTCTTCGTTACTGGTTTATCTTGAAGCTTAATGTATTTGTAGAGGAAGGCACCATCTGATTTGTTACCTGTCCAACCAAAAGCAGCAGTGAATGGCACAACCCTAGTTACACCAGCTCCTCCACCATTTGAAGTGCTTGGAATCAAGATCGAACTATCTGTCAACCAAGCTTGAGCAGCTGCATATTTTTCATAGCGTTTTGTTGTATCTGTCTTTTCAGCAGCAGCTTCATCCAACAATTTTCCAAATTCATCCATGCCGATTTGTTTAGCAGCAGCATTTCCACTACCAGCTTCAAATCCAAGGAAAGACTTCGTGTTATCACCTGTTTCTGGGTGTAGAATCTCTAAGTAGGATGACGGATCTTGGAAGTCAGGAGTCCAGCCAAGTTGGTCTGTGATATCCCAATCCAAAGCAGCTGCATTTGGAGCGTAGTAAGTTATATTATTAACATCTTCTTGGGATAACATTTGAATATCAACCACAACATTGTCTGTTCCTAAACTCTTTTCAATAGACTGTTTCAAAGATTGAGCCCGTTTTACAATAAGAGTATTGGTCTGGATTGTTGGTATGTCCAGATGAATTGGGAATTCCACGCCTTCTGCTTGAAGGGCTTCTTTTGCTTTGGCGAATTCCGCTTTGGCTTTCTCTGGATTGTAGAGACCGTTAGTCGCATCTGAGAAATCAACATCTTTCCACTCATCGCCGTATTTGACAACATCTTCTTTTACGACATCTCCAAAATTCTTGTCACCAACTTGAACAAATGTTGGTGGGACATAGAGGTTACGAATAGATTTAAGGGCTCCTTCTTCACCGTTCACTTGGTCAGAATAGGCCTTACGGTCATAAGCAAAGTTCAAGCCTGACGGAAGTCTTTGTTTAAGATAGCTTTTTTGGTAGATGTTTTTTGTGCATCTGTCGTTTTAGAAGTATGATTATAACTTTGGCGATCAATGTTTGTGAAAACAGTGAAAGTAGATGAACCTTGAGGACTAAAGATGATATTGTCTTTATATTCTTTCTCTACAGACGCATAGTTTGAACTACGAGGATAAACACGTGCCTTACTATAAGAGCCGTCTTTAAAGCCACGAATTAAGGATTCTTGGTCTTGCCCATCATAGAAAGCTAATTTAACATTGTCTACATGAACATTGTCTTTATCCCAATAGTTCTGATTTTTCGCAAACTCGATAGAGGACTTCGAAGTTATACCTTTCAACAAGAAAGGACCATTATAAAGGATACTTGTCGGGTCAGTAGCTTGACCGAATTTGTCTCCTTTAGATTTCAAGAACTCTTCATTAACAGGGAATAGGACACCCATTGTTAATTTAGAATTCCAGAAGCTTTCTGGGTGTTCCAAAGTGAACTGCAAGGTATGATCATCGACAGCTTTAATCCCTACTGTTGAGAAGTCCTTTGTTTCCCCTTTGATATAGGCATCCAATCCTTTGATGGAATTTTCCACCATATAAAGAGCTTCTGATTTTTTATCTACAGCATGTTTCAAACCTGTCACAAAATCCTTAGCAGTTACATCTGCATATTCTTCGCCATCGGATGTATACCATTTAACTCCCTTACGCAATTTGTAAGTGTAAGTCAGGCCGTCCTTAGATACACTCCAGTCTTCTGCAAGTGATGGAACAAGATTACCATATTGGTCATTTTCAAGCAAACCATCAATGACATTAGATGTGATTTCATGGGTAGAGGTCTTACTTGATAAGGTATAGTCCAAAGTTTCTGGGTCTGTTTGATAAACATAAGTAAAATTAGTATTTGTGTTTGATGATCCAGACTTAGAACTAGAGCAGGCAGCTAAGACACCAGCAGCAAGTATGGTTACACCAGCCATGGCTAAAACATTGCGTTTCTTCATAATTTTCTCCTATTTAGGTTAGATTTATCTTAGATTATAACACTTCTCAAATAGAAATGAAAACCTTTTTATCAAAAAAAATCTATATTGTTATAATTATTTTTTATAGATGGTTATAGCATATTGGAGGTTGTCTGTAAAATCAGCCAAAAGAGCTGATCAAACTAAGCAAAGCCAACACTTAAGACCTGATAATCTCAAGCTTACAAAAAACGAGAAAGCTATTTCGCCTCCTCGTTAGAGTTGTTTTTATTTTACATGTTTTTCTAACTCTTTTTGAGCTTTTTCATTAGATGATTCTTTTTCTTTCATCCAAGTTTTAAATGCCTTCTCATAATCCTTAGAAGTCAAGACATCGTCTTGAAGTTGCATGTATTTATAATTTGTAGCTGTCCCCTTACTTCCAATCCAAGAGTAGGCTCTAGTAAATGGAACTGATTTTTGAACCAGCGGATTAGCACCGTTTGAGATACTTGGAAGGGTCAAACCACTATCTGTCAACCATGCTTGAGAATTTGCATATTTTTCATAACGCACACTCGTATCAGACGTTTCCTTATTTGCATCATCATTCAGAGCTTTATAATCATTTAATCCTAGAGCTGACACAACATCTTGATTTTGACCCGGTTCAATTCCAATCGCTTGCAATAATCCACCATTTGTAGGATCAAAAACATCTAAATATGTAGAAGGATCTTGATAATCAGGAGTCCAACCACTGGTTGAAAGATCATAATCTTTTTGAGCAGCCGAGTTGGCGAAATAACCCGTATTATTAAAGTCATCTTCAGACATTTGCTGAAGATCAACTACTACATTATCTTTTCCTAGAGCTGACTCAACAGACTGTTTAAAGGAACTAGCTTGTTGAATTCCAGCCTTATCAGACTGACTCACTGGCAAATCTAGATGAATTGGGAAATTCACACCTTGAGCCTGCAGCGCTTCTTTAGCTTTTGCAAACTCTGTTTTAGCTTTTTCAGCATTATATAGACCGTCTTGGGCATCCTCTAACTTGACATCAGACCACTCTTGGCCGTAGCTCGCTAGTTTTTCTTTCACGACATCTCCAAAATTCCGATCCTTGATCTGTACAAATGTCGGCGGCACTGCAAGATTGCGCAAGATCATTGATGCTCCGTCTTCGCCATTCGTTTGAGCCGCGTAAGCTTTCGGTCAAAAGCAAAACCGATTGCCTGACGGAAATCTTTGTTTAAAATAGCAGCCTTGGTATCTGATTTTTGCTTGTCATCTTTCTTAGAAGTATGATTATAAGACTGACGATTTACATTAAAGACATAGAAAAATGAAGTTCCACCTTGTTGAGAATAAGTAATATTATCCGCATATTTCTTTTTAACAGAGGCATAGTTCGAACTATTTGGGAATACACGAGCCAGGGTATAGGCACCATCGCTAAAATTACGAACTAAGGATTCTTGATCAGATCCATCATAATAAGATAGTTTTACATCTTCAATCGGAACATTTTCTTTATCCCAATATTTTTCGTTTTTCTTATATTCAATAGAAGACTTTGCCGTTAAAGACTTCAAAATATAAGGACCATTGTATAAAATACTAGACGGTTTAGCTGATCCAAAACCACTTCCTTGGGAAGCTAAGAAATCAGCATTTATCGGGAATAAGATACCACTAGTCGTCTTCGAATTCCAGTAACTTTCTGGCTTATTCAAAGTATACTGCACTGTATAATCATCCAGTGCTTTTACACCTACAGTAGAAAAGTCTTTAGTTTCCCCTTTGATATAGGCATCCAATCCTTTGATAGAATTTTGAACAAGGTAAAGAGCTTCAGATTTGCCATCGGCTGCGTGCTTCAATCCTGTCACAAAATCTTGAGCTTTTACTTCAGCATACTCTTCTCCATCTGAAGTATACCACTTAGCACCTTTACGAAGCTTGTAAGTATAAGTCAAACCATCCTTAGATACGGTCCAATCTTCAGCAAGAGACGGAATCAAATTCCCATACTTATCATTTTCAAGCAAACCATCAATCAGATTTCCAGTCACATCTGAAGTGGTAGCACGATTAGCAACTACATAGTCCAAAGAATCTGGATCATTACTATATACATAAGAATACACCTTTGTATTAGATGCTGTTGAACTACAAGCAGCTAAAATCACAGAAGATAAAACTGCAAGTCCAACTCCAACGAATCTTTTTTTCTTATTCATGAAATACTCCTTTCAAAATAAGGGATATCCAAATTATCCATGATAGGTTTTCTCTGAAATATCACTCTAGTTTTTTACCATTTTGTCCATTATACCCTATTCCCCTGAAAAAATAAATCGTTTTAAGTAAAAATTGACTATTTTTTATTTTTCATGTCAGAAAACATTACATATGAGCAAAAACTCTACATCACAAAGATGTAGAGCCTTAGGTCTATTTAACATGATCAGCCAATTCTTCTTGAGCTTTGGCATTTGATTTTTCTTTTTCTTTCTTCCATTTTTTCTCAGCGGCTTTGTAGTCTTTCGCCGTTACAATGTCATTTTGAACTTCTCTGTACTTAAAGACGTAAACATCACCTTTGATACCAACCAGAGAGTAAGGTTTTGTGAACGGAACTGCCTTCATAACAAGCGGACTACCACCGTTTGATTGAATCGGAATGACCAAAGAGCTATCTGTTAACCAAGCTTGAGCTGCCGCATATTTTGTATAGCGAGCAGTTGTATCTTGTTTTTCAGAATCTGCATCTTCATTTAATTTCTTAAATTCGTTCAAGCCCAGTTTGTCTGCTAAATCAGCATTTTGTCCTTTTTCCAAACCGATATTTTGGAGCATATCTCCTTTATCTGGATCAAAAATATTCAAATAAGTTGATGGATCTTGGAAGTCAGGACCCCAACCAGCAATGTTGATATCGTAGTCTTTTTGAGCCGCAGTCTCCGCAAAGTACGTTACATTATTTTTATTTTCTGTAGACATTTGCTGTACATCAATAACAACATTATCTTTACCAAGGGCTTCTTCAACTGATTGTTTAAATGAATTAGCCTGCTGTACCAAGAGGTTGTTTGTTTGTTCAACAGGAAGATCTAAGTGAATTGGGAATTCAACACCTTGTGCTTGGAGAGCTTCTTTTGCTTTGGCAAATTCTGCCTTAGCTTTCTCAACATTAAAGAGTCCATCCTGAGCATCGTCCAACTTAACACCCTTCCACTCATCACCATAGCTCACCAAATCTTTTTCAACTATGTCTCCGAAGTTCTTTTCACCAATCTGAACGAATGTTGGCGGTACTAAGCTATTTCTAAGTGAGCTAGTTGCTCCCTCTTGACCGTTTTGCTGAGCTCCATAAACTGTCCGATTGAAAGCGAAGTTGATAGCCTGACGGAAATCTTTGTTTAAGAGAGCAGCCGTTGTAGATGTCTTTTGAGCATCTGTTGTCTTGGCTGTAAAATTGTAGGCTTTACGGTTGTAGTTAAAGGCATAGAAGAATGTCGTTGCATCTTGAGGAGAGTATACAATATTGTCTTTGTATTGTTTTTGCACTGAAGCATAACTTGAACTATTTGGATACAAACGAGCTTGTGTGTATGTACCATCTTTAAAGTTACGAACAAGCGCTTCTTGATCAGAACCATCAAAGTAAGTCAACTTGACGTCTGAAATCTTCACATTGTTCTTATCCCAATAGTTGTCATTTTTTGTATATTCAATAGATGATTTAGATGTGAAGGACTTCAGGAAATATGGACCGTTATAGAGAATTCCTGAAGGTTTTACAGTACCGAAATCTTTACCAGATGATTTTAAAAATTCTTCGTTAATTGGGAAAAGAATACCCATTGTGGTTTTAGAATTCCAATAACTTTCTGGCTGATTGAGTGTATATTGGACTGTATAATCGTCAATCGCCTTAACTCCAACTGTTGAGAAATCCTTACTTTCACCTTTTACATAAGCATCCAAACCTTTGATAGAGCTTTGAACAATCGGCAACGCATCTGAATTGTTGTCTGCTGCGTGCTTCAAACCAGTAACAAAGTCTTGCGCTTTGACTTCTGCATATTCTTCACCCTCAGAAGTATACCATTTAGCACCCTTCCGAAGCTTATATGTATAAGTCAAACCATCTTTCGACACTGTCCAATCTTCTGCCAGAGATGGCACAAGATTTCCGTATTTATCATTTTCTAATAGTCCATCCACTAAGTTTGCAATAACATCAGACGTAGTTGAACGATTAGTATTTGTATAATCCAAGGTATCTGGGTCTGTTAAATAGACATAAGAATAAGTCTTTGAAGCCCCTGAGTTAGAATTTCCACATGCTACTAAGGTAAAAACAGAAGCAAGCGTAAGCCCTAAAACAGCTAATTTTTTCACTGGTTTCATTGTCGCATCTCCTTTTAATGTTATTTGTATTATTATACTCTATTATTTTATAAAAACAAGTATTTTTTTAAAAAAATTTAAGCATTATATTGTTTTTTGTTCCACGAACGCCTACACATTCACTTTTTGTTCGTCTTTTTGTTTTAAAATAAAAAAATAATGTAAAATGATCATTAAAAAAAACGTTCATATTCACAAAGTATATTTATTCATAATGCTCATTTCACAAAGAAGCCAAACCTCTACAACAGCTTTTTTTATGGTACAATAGGATTATCCCCACTCAAAGGAAGAGATATGAAAAAAATTATAGTACTTTTATTTACTTGTTTATTATGCAGCTTCTGTCCTCTTGTTTCCGCAGATGACTTTGATGTTGCCGCCAAAAATGCTATCGCTTTTGACGTAAATACCGGAAAAATTCTCTATGAAAAAGAAGCTACTACCCCTGTACCAATCGGAAGTCTGACCAAACTGCTATCAGCCTATCTGGTCTATGACGCCATAAAAGCCGAAAAAATTACCATGGACAGCCAGGTAGAGATTTCCGAATATGCTCTAAATCTGACAACTAATTATGACATCAGTAACCTCCCTCTAGACAAAGGAAGCTACTCTGTCGAAGAATTATTAGAAGCTTCTCTTATCGCCAATGCTAACAGCGCTACTATCGCCCTAGCTGAAAAAATTGCTGGAAGCGAAAAAAAGTTTGTCGATCTTATGAAAGCCAAACTAAAAGAATGGGGAATTTCTGACGCAAAAATTGTCAATTCAACTGGTTTAAACAACTCTCATCTCGGAGATAATATCTATCCCAATTCCAAAAAAGATGAAGAAAATCAGCTAAGCGCCTATGATATGGCCCTTATATCTTATCATCTCATTAAAGATTATCCGCAAGTTTTAAATATTACCGAAATGACTAGCTTCAACTTTGACGGATTAGAAGTCAATAGTTCGAATTATATGTTAAAAGACATGCCTTCTTATCGTAAGGGAGTGGATGGATTAAAGACAGGAATCTCCGACCAAGGTGGCCTCTCCTTCATCGCTTCTGCCAACGAAAGAGATATGAGACTCATTACAGTCGTCTTAAATGTCGAAAATGCTGAAGAAGATTTAAAAGCTCTTTTCCTAGCCACTGCCAGCATCATGGACTATATCGCTAACAACTTCGTAGTGACTACACTAGCCGAAAAGGGAACCCCTTATGAAGACAGTCACATTTCAATCATTAACGGAAGCGAAGATCAAATCAAGGTTGTTGCATCAAATGATTTGAATATTATCCAGAGAATCGGGAGTGACTCAGAACCAAAAGTCACTTTCAAAAAAAATAAACAGGAGTTCAAAGCTCCTCTCGCTGCTCATACACCAATAGGAACTTTAAGCTACAAAGACACTGATTTAATTGGAAAGGGCTACTTAAAAGAACAACCCAGCATTACAATGGAAACGGAAAAGGAAGTTGCGCAAGGCTTTCTTGAAAGTCTGGTGGAATAACTTTGTAGAATATGTTAATAAAAAATTATAGAAACATCAGGAAGGAAAACTTCCTGATGTTTTTTTGAATAAAAAAATCAATTGAAGCGATGTTTTCACTTCTTATTTTATTCTAAACTGCAACTTAAACATCACCAAATCTTAAAGGAAACAAAGTATCTACTAGAACTTCTTCTGGCTCAATCCACCTCAAGACAGAGCCCGCAGAAATACATGAACAACTTCTATTAGCTTAATTGTTCATTCCCACCCTGCTGATTTTTTGAAGCACACACTTCATCCACACTAAAAAAGACTGAGATAGTTTTATCTCAGTCTAGCTTTGTCTTATCTAAAAGATTCTTTTACAAAAGGACCTTAATAGTCTTCTAAACCTAAGTTTGGAAACAAAGGAAATCATCTTTATTTTTAAAATAATTTACTTTTGTTCCACAGCTTTTATCCAACTGATCCTTCCATTTCGTAGCTAATCAAGCGGTTCAGCTCAACAGCGTATTCCATAGGCAGTTCTTTGGTGAATGGCTCAACAAAGCCCATGACAATCATTTCTGTCGCTTCGGATTCGGACAAGCCACGGCTCATGAGATAGTAGAGTTGTTCTTCTGAAATCTTAGAAACCTTGGCCTCATGCTCCAGAGCAACCTGAGAATTGTGAATTTCATTAAAGGGAATGGTATCCGAAGCCGAAAGATCATCCATGATAATCGTATCACACTCAATATGGCTGACAGATTTCTTAGAATTTAGCAAAGGTTACTTGACCACGGTAGTCTACCTTACCTCCGCCCTTGGCAATGGACTTGGAAACAATAGATGAGCTAGTATGTGGCGCATTGTGGATCATCTTAGCACCAGTATCTTGATGTTGTCCTGCATTAGCAAAGGCAATGGAAAGCATGGTTCCACGCGCACCAGGTCCGTCCAAATAGACAGATGGATATTTCATCGTTGTTTTCGCACCTAAGTTTCCATCAATCCACTCAACTGTCGCATCTTTCATAGCCCGCGCCCGTTTGGTCACGAGGTTGTAGACATTATCCGACCAGTTTTGGATAGTTGTGTAGCGCATGTAGGCACCATCAAGGGCAAAAATTTCGACAATCGCTGCATGGAGACTATTACTAGAGTACGTCGGAGCTGTACACCCTTCTACATAATGAACACTAGCACCCTCATCGACGATGATCAAAGTCCGCTCAAACTGACCAGAATTTTCATTGTTAATTCGGAAGTAGGTCTGTAGCGGAATATCCACTTTGACACCTTTTGGAACATAGATGAAGGTACCACCAGACCAGACGGCAGAGTTGAGGGCTGCCAACTTGTTATCTGTCGGAGGAACCAGCTTAGCAAAATATTGCTTGAAGAGTTCTGGATATTCCTTGAGAGCTGAGTCGGTATCCGTAAAGACGATGCCTAGCTTTTGGAACTCTTCCTTCATATTATGATAAACCACTTCAGACTCATACTGGGCTGCCGCACCAGCCAGGTAGGCTCTCTCCGCTTCTGGGATCCCAATCTTCTCAAAGGTTTCCTTAATCTTCTCAGGCACTTCATCCCAACTTCTAGCCGGCTTATCAGACGCCTTTTGGTAATAAATCAAGTCATCAAAGTTAATCTCTGACAAATCCGGCCCCCAAGTCTGCATCGGCATCTTCTTGAAAGCCTCGTAGGATTTGAGGCGGAAATCCAGCATCCATTCTGGTTCATCCTTTGCAGCTGAAAGCTCACGAATGACCGCTTCATTCAGCCCTTTTCCTGTCGAGAGGACAGGTTCGACATCATCATGGAAACCAAACTTGTACTCACCGAGATCAATCGGTTTTGGTTCTACTCTTTCTTCTGACATAATTTCCTTTCACATTCTTACTTTTTATCTTCTTCAATTGCTCGCTTGAGGGCATTCCAACCCAAGGTCGCGCACTTAATTCGCTGCGGGAATTTGGCAACGCCAGCTAAAAAGGCTCCATCTCCCAATTCTTTCTGGCGACTGTCTTCCTGGCCCTGAACCATTTGCGAGAAGACTTCTGCTAATTCCAGCGCCTGCTCTTTTGTCTTGCCCAGAACCGCATCCGTCATCATGCTAGCCGAAGCCGTTGAGATAGTACAGCCGGAATTAACAAAGCAACATCCTCAATCTCATCTTTATCATTAAACTTCACAGACAAGCTGATAACATCGCCACAGGTTGGGTTATTGAGAACTACCTGCTCTACATCTTCCAGCTTACCATGATGATGGGGGTGAGCCGAGTGGTCGGTCACAACCGCCTTGTAAAGACTATCTAACTTAGAAAGCGCCATTGAAAAACTCCTTTGTCTTTTCTAAAGCATCTACCAGCTTGTCACAATCTGCATAGGTATTGTAGATATAAAAGCTGGCTCGCACAGTCGCTGGTACCTGCAGATAAGTGAGCAAAGGCTGGGCACAATGATGACCCGCCCGAACAGCCACTCCTTCGTAGTCCAAAGCCGTCGCGACATCATGCGGATGGAGACCATCCAGGTTAAAGGCAATCACGCCGGAGCGCTGAGCCAAATCTTGAGAGCCATATATGGTCAAGCCTTCCACTGCCTGAAGTTTAGGAAATACATAGGCAATCATATCCTGCTCATGCTGAGTAATAGCATCCATGCCCAAGTCTTCCAAATAATCAATAGCCGCTGCAAGACCGATTGCTCCTGCCATATTCGGCGTTCCAGCCTCAAACTTCCAAGGCAATTCCTTCCAGGTCGCTTCCTGTTCATAGACGAAATCAATCATTTCGCCACCGAACTCGACAGGCGACATCTCTTCTAGCAGCTCTTCCTTGCCATAGAGAACCCCGATACCAGTCGGACCAGCCATCTTATGTCCCGAAAAGGCGAAGAAATCTACATCCAAATCCTGTACATCAATCTTCATGTGTGGAGTAGATTGAGCCCCATCCACCACCAAAAGCGCTCCTTGCTGATGAACCAACTGGGCAATCTCCTTGATGGGATTGATAACCCCAAGGACGTTAGAGGCATGAGCCAGAGAGACAAACTTAGTTCGCTCATTGAGCTTGGCACAGAAATCTTCCATATCCAGAGCACCATTTTTGAGATAGACATAGACCAGCTTGGCTCCAGTCTTCCTACAAGCTTCCTGCCAGGGAATGACATTGGAATGGTGCTCCATGATAGAAATCATCACTTCATCACCAGGCTGCAGCCTTTCAGCCGCAAACTGAGCCACCCAGTTAAGCCCCGTCGTGGTTCCTCTTGTAAAGAGGACTTCTCTGCTAGAAGCTGCATTGATAAAAGAACGAACTCTTTCCCCTGGCCGCTTCATAAGCTGCCGTCGCCCGCTCGGCTAGCGTATGCACACCGCGGTGGACGTTGGCATTGTCTCTAAGATAATAGTCTTCGATAGCTGCTAGCACCCGCGTGGGTTTCTGGGTTGTCGCCGCATTGTCCAAATAAACCAAAGGCTCATCATTGACAATTTGGTCCAAAATGGGAAAATCTTGCTTGATTGCTTCTGCATTAAATCCAGACATAAAGACTCCTATCTACTACACGGGCCAAGGCCCAGCTTTTTATCTTTTTGCGAGAATAATATCGATATTTTCAATCATTTCATCACGAACTTCCTTAACAGGGATTTCCACAATCACTGAGCCTAAGAAACCACGTACGACCAAGCGCTCTGCCGTTGCCTTATCAAGACCCCGACTCATGAGATAGTACATATCTTCTGGATCCACCTGGCCGATAGAAGCTGCGTGACCAGCCGTCACATCATTCTCATCAATCAAGAGAATTGGATTAGCATCTGATCGTGCTTGGTCAGACAGCATGAGAACCCGGCTTTCCTGCTGGGCGTCTGCTCCCTTAGCGCCTTTGATAATATGGCCGATACCATTGAAGGTCAAAGTCCCTTTTTCCAGGATAACCCCGTGCTGCAGGATATTTCCGATAGAGTTGCAGCCATAGTTAGTTACGCGGGTATCAATCCCTTGAACCTGCTTACCACTTGAGAGAGCCACCACCTTCATATCCGCATGACTACCCTTGCCATAGAGGTCACTATCAAAGTCCGCTACGACATTGCCTTCGTTCATAACACCGATAGCCCAGTCAATCATAGCGTCGTTGTCCAGCTTACCACGGCGGCTGATATAGGCTGTGACGTTTTGGCCCAAGCGGTCAATCGCTGAAAACTTAATCTGAGCTCCAGCCTGAGCAATGACTTCTACTGTGATATTAGCTGTCGCTGGAACAGCTCCTTCACCATAAGTCTCCAAGCGTTCCAAGTAGTTAACCTTAGAATGCTTGCCTGCGATAATCAAAATATGCTTGTTAAAAGGAACATCGCTTTCGCTGTCCTGATAAAAAATTCCTTCAATCGGCTGGTCAATCTCAACATTGTCAGGTACATAAAGAACTGCGCCGCTGTTGAAATAAGCCGTATGGTAAGCAGCCAATTTATCCTCGTCATACTTAACCGCAGACATAAAATGCTTCTCTACCAGCTCTGGAATCTCTTCTAAGGCCGTGTGAAAATCTGTAAAAACAACCCCTTGCTCTGCCAAGTCAGCTGGCAATTGCTCAAGGACTGTTTGAGTCCCCATTTGGATAAACTTGAGATTGTCCCCAAGAGACGTGAAATCTGGCACACTGGTCAAAGGCTCGCTGTCAGAAATCCGTCCGTCGCCCAGATTCCAACGATGGAATTTAACCCGCTCAATAATGGGCAAATCCAGTTGATCAATCTTGACAAAAGCCTTCTGACGGAGACTAGCCAACCATTCCGGCTCAGCGTGCAACTGTGAAAATTCTTGAATTAATTCTTTAGTCATGTCATTCTCCTATCTTTTATCAAAGTCAAAAGAGTGTTTGACTAAACTTCTTCCTTGTAGTTGAAGCCCAATTCTTCAGCCAACTTAGCATAACCTTCTTTTTCCAAGCGTACTGCCAATTCAGGACCGCCAGAAAGAACAACCTTACCTTCCATCATAACATGAACTTTATCTGGAGTAATGTAGTTAAGCAGACGTTGGTAGTGGGTAATAATCATAGCACCAAATCCTTCACCGCGCATGGCATTAACCCCTTTAGACACAACCTTAAGAGCATCAATATCCAGACCAGAGTCAATCTCATCCAAGAGCGCAAAAGTTGGCTCTAACATAAGTAACTGTAGGATTTCATTGCGTTTCTTTTCTCCACCAGAGAATCCTTCATTGAGATAGCGCTCAGCCATTTCTTCTTTCATGTTAAGCAACTCCATCTTTTCATCCAGCTTCATGATAAAGTCGCGAACAGAGATTTTCTCTTCGTCTTCTTTGCCAGCATTCATAGCTGCACGGAGAAACTCGGCATTAGTAATACCAGGAATTTCACTAGGATACTGCATCGCAAGGAAGAGCCCCATACGAGCACGCTCGTCTACTTCCAATTCTAAAATGTTAACTCCGTCAAAGAGGATTTCTCCTTGGGTAACTTCGTAATTGGGATTACCCATAATAGCAGCAGAAAGAGTGGATTTACCTGTACCATTTGGTCCCATAATAGCAGCCACTTCTCCTGTTTTCAAGGTAAGGTTAACCCCCTTGAGAATTTCTTTTCCTTCAATTTCAACATGAAGATCTTTGATTTCTAATACAGACATTGTGTCCTTTCCTTTCTTTATCGTATTCCACTCATTAGTATAGCAAAAAAAAGCCCAAAAGGCTTTTATTTTGATTAGAATTGTTCTTATTTATGTTCTTTATTCTTCCAACGTCGACGCACTTCTTCTCTATAAGAAGAGTTTCCAATATACCGCATAATTTTTAAAAGCGGTGTACGGTTTGGTCCTAAAATTTCAATCAATTCTGCAAGCAACTCTACTCCAAAAAGCAAACCAATAACCAGAAGTACACCACCAACTCGACTTGAAATATTGAGCAATAGAGAGATTGTAGCAAAAATCAACGAAATCCCATAAATCACCAAAACCGTTCCTCTATGAGTCAAGCCCAAAGAAAGTAAACGGTGATGCAAGTGGTTGCGGTCAGGTTGATAGAATTTTTGACCTGATAAAGTCCGACGTACAATAGCCAAAAATGTATCCGCAATCGGCACACCCAAAATAATCATAGGCGTCACCACAGCAACAGCCGTTGCATTTTTCAAACCTTGTAAGGACAGAACCGAAATCATAAACCCAATAAAGAGGGCTCCAGTATCTCCACCGTATATAATCGCTGGATGATAGTTATAAGGGAAGAAACCTGCAATCGAAGCTACTAAGACAAAAATTGTCAGGGTTAAGAATAAGTTATGGTCAGGCAGGAAGAAATAAGATACAACTCCCATTGTCAGCAAGGAGATTATTGATACACCGCTAACCAAACCATCTAACCCATCCATAAGATTCACCGCATTTGTAATAGATACAATCCAAATCAAGGTTAAATAAAGGATAACCAAGGAGGGAAAAAGAGATGAGGACCACCGAAAGGAATTTTAAAGTCATTTAAGCGAAAATCCGTCAAGAGCCAAATCAAAGAAGCAGCAACAACAATTCCAAGTAGCTTAGGTAAAGGAGACAACTCTTTTACATCGTCAATCAGACCTGTTAAGGCTACCACTCCACCTCCTAGGGCAACTGGCCAAATATAATCGAAATAAGTTTCTCCACGAAAAGTCACCTGCACAATAGTTGGCATCATGATTAAACTTGTGATCGAAAAAGCTATAACGACCGCTAGGCCACCTGCACTAGGCATAGGCTTTTTATTAATTCGTCGGGCATTAGGATAGTCAACTGCATCAATTTTAAAGGCCAAAATGCGAACCAGAGGCGTTAACAAGATACCAATAAAAAAGGTGCCCAGCAAGACCATAATAAATTTCAAAGGAAATGTAACCATCAGCAGTTTACCTTTTGAAGATGTTGCACAGCATCTGTTACAATCAACAAGTGACCGTGCTCTTGAAGAAGGGCTCTCGTCGTATCTGTATCCTCAGCATGTTCACGCATTGTTGCCAGAAGCCAAGCAGGATAACGACTCGGACGACCTTCAATATCTACTAGAATAGTCAAATAGTAATGCTGATCCATCTTGTATAGCTCTGATGTATCAACTGGATAGTGGATAGTCTTGGTGAAAGCGATCAGATTTCAAGTCAGAAAAACGCAAGATATAATAAATATAGCGATCTTGTTCTTGCCCTTCTTCTGGCTCAGATGCATCTTCCTCTTCTGCTTTTTCCAGCATTTGAACAGCATCTATATCATCACGGCTTTTTTCAAAGATGTTTTTTTCAAGCGTCTTTAGAAATTCATCCGGAGTCATTTGAGACAGTTCGTCCATATCAGGCAAGTCAGCCAAATCTTCAAAATTCAAATTTTTATCTACTTTAGATTTTGTGACAAAAACGTCTAATTTGTCTGGTTTTGGAGTCACCCGAAAACTCAGCATTCCACTATCTAAAAAGCTTTCTGGCATTTCGAGTTCATCTAAAATGGTATAGAAAAATTCCTCCGTCTTTTCCTGAGGAACCAGAAAATCTGCCATCTCCATGCCGTGCTCTTCTAGATCTTCTAATTTAATTGTGATCTTAATTGTTGATTCACTAATTTGCTTCACTTCCATTGTTCTACCTCGTACATACTAGTCCTTCCATTATACTAAATTCCCCTATGTTTTTCAAAGGTTAAAGTCAGTCTTCTTCTTGATTTCAAAAGAAAAGAGCTGGCATCCCAACTCTTTCGGTTTATTTTGCAAACAAAGCCTTAAAAACCCAATAAATAAGCAATAAAGTGCCTAGGCCAATCCGATATTTACCAAACACGGTAAAATCATGTTTTTTAACATAATCTGTCAGGAATCGAATGACATACATACTTACCCCAAAGGCCACAATCATAGCCACCAGCAAGAGAGTCAATTGACCCAAATCAAGACTATTTCCTTTTAGGATAAACTTCAGAACCTTAATACCACTAGCCCCAAACATAACTGGGATTCCTAAGAAAAAGGTAAATTCTGTTACAACAGAACGACTGGTTCCATTTAAAAGACCACCTACGATAGTTGCTCCTGATCTACTGGTCCCTGGAAAGAGCGACAAAACTTGGAAGAAACCTATGTAGAGAGCTGTTTTGTAAGGAAGCTTCTCTATATTCGTCACAGTCGGCTCTACTTCCTGATTACGTCGTTCTATAAGAATGAAGGCAATCCCATAAATAATCAACATAATTGCTACAGAAACAAAATTATGGAAATTCTTTTCAAACCAGTTATCAAGTGGAATTCCTATTATAACTGCTGGCAAGGAAGCCACTACTACTTTAGCCCAGAGTTGCCATGTTTTCTGAACTTGGCGGGGTGTTTTATCCGGTTTAAAAGGATTGAGCTTATCAAAATAAATGAAGACAACAGCTAAGATAGCCCCCAGCTGGATAACCACGTTGAACATTTCCATAAAAGCAGCATTTTGCTTTTGGTAATGAATAAACTCTTGAACCAGAATCAGGTGTCCAGTACTAGAAATGGGCAACCATTCTGTAATCCCTTCGATAATTCCAAAAATAACGGACTTTATAATCTCAATGAAGAACATCTTTTCTCCTAAATTTACTTTTTATACTTTAAAAAAATTATAAAAAAACATCGATAAAAAAATTCAATTAAAAAAACTGTGTCACTGGGGAATTTCTAGAAGGAGCCTCCGCCCCTCCGCCTCCTCCACCAGAGAAGCCACCACCATCAAAACCGCCTGAATCACTTCCACTTGATATGGAGAAAGTACTTGCTGAACTGGCGGTTTGAACATAGGAATTTAGCAGGTCAACACCACCCGCAAAATGAAGACTTTGATCCGTCAAAACAAATCTTTCTAGCTCTTCATTTTCTAGATGAATATCTTGGACTTTCATCACCTTGCTGACTCGTTTTGCATAACCAAAAAGAGTAGCGTAGACCAACAGACGATTCCAAAGGATCACACCCTCAACTTCTGTTTTATCAAATTTAGCAATATCGCGAAGCATATTGGCAAAACTCCGCCACTCCACCACTTCATCAATGTAATCCTCATTCAGGAGATTATCGCTACGTTTGGTCACAAAAGCATTCAAAGGAATTCCAATAATCAAGACCAGCAAAAATCCCAAAGAATATTGCCAAAAGAACTCCCTAAATAGGAAACCAAATCCAATTAAAGAAAACATTAGTAGCAGAAAAACCAAGAGATAGAGCAAGCAACCACGATTCCTCATTTTTTCTTCTTCCTTGTTTAGACTACGAAAATGCGGATGCAAGCCCAGTCTTTGTTCTTCTTCTTTTATATCATTTGATAATTTGCGTAAATCTTTGATAAAACGATATCTTTTATCGCTCCCTTCCTTACGAACCTCAGCCTCGTCGTCCTTATCCTTAACTCCTTTGAGAATTTTTTTGTCAATCTGATAGGCAGAAAACATCGTGTCTGGTTCAACGGAGCTCTTATCACCGAATACCATCTCCACAAAAGTCAACTCAAAACCTGCCATCCCTTCATAATCCACAATCTCTAAGCGATGAGATTGTCCCTCTGTCACATATTTGAGATTTCCTCTATCTACCAGATCAAGTAAGGTCGCCTGAATTAAGTTAGAAAATAATAGGCGCCCCTTTTTGCCTTGCACAGGCCCTACCTTTTCGATATCTACATCATAGATATTTAGAGCTACTAGCATGGGTGGAAGATCTTGTGGAACTTCATAAAGTCGAGCCTGATCTGAAAAGCTTGTTTTTTGACGAGTCACCTTAAAATACCGAATCAAATAGTATATAGAAATCACAAAAATAACTAAGAAAACCACCGGAAGTATCTTGTAAACTAGATTCTGATAAAAGACCGTTTTTCGGACAATGTCCTGCTCCTGTTTTTCAAAACTATCCCGTCTATTTGTAATACCACCGTCATTGGTTAATGATTGACTAAAAAGCGACCGATCCCAGATACCATGAAGTTCAAAATGGTGTTTAGCTCCTAAAGAATCCAAAGTTACTTCAAAACCATTTTCAATTCTCTTTACTTCTGGATCTTTTTTGAAAAAACCAGTATGAGCAACCAAGCGAGCACTAGAATCCGGCTGAGAGGTGACCACAAATGAGACATGATCCATCCCAACCTCCCAGTCAGAAATTGGAATCCAATTTAACTCAGCTACATCCGGATACAGAAAAAGAAGGTTTTTTAATTGCCAAGTAATTTTGATTTTAACTCGGTCCCCACTATTTCCAGAATTATATATCTTGAGCTTTTTCCCGTCTTCAATCGGTACTTCCTCAATACTTTGCGGTTCCTTAGTTTTGCCATTCGTCTCAATTTCTACCACAGGGTTAGATTCTATTTCAAAATTCGAGGGCACCTTTCCCGCCTGCCCTAGGGTAATGTATTGACCGTTGTAGGGATCATCATAGACATAGGTCACTTCTTCGATAAAAGTTGCTGTATTGTCTTGATGGACTTCCAATCTCCCATTGTATTGTTCAATTCGACTGTCAATTTCAGCCGCCTTACCCCTAAAAGGTATCAGTAAAGTCACCAAAAACAAGATGGATATAATGAATAGTAATCTTTTTTTCACGTATATTCTCCATTCTATTCCTTCAACATCATCACTAGCACTTCCCTCGGAAGCATCTTTATATACTGCCAATTCCACTTATCCTCATGCACATTCAGGAATTATTATCGAAAAGAAGCTAGGAGGTCAGCTATCCTACTATTCAATTAGCATCAATTCCTCGGCTTCATTTTCATCTCATTATATCATTTTTTTCTTATAGAGACTTTCTAAGATTGAAAAGAAGGACATTTTCTTGTACAATAGAAAGAACTTACTTTTTAACATGATAGATAGGAGAACCCATGAAAAAGATATTTTTTAGCATCTTATCTTTGATTCTGCTGACTTTTGGCGCCAGCCAGATTGTTCAGGCGGATGAATACCTTCGAATTGGAATGGAGGCTGCCTATGCCCCCTTTAACTGGACCCAAGACGATGATTCAAACGGCGCTGTCAAAATAGATGGCACCAACCAATATGCCAATGGCTACGATGTTCAAGTGGCAAAAAAAATCGCAAAAGAACTTGGGAAAAAGCCCCTCATTGTTAAAACATCTTGGAATGGATTAATTCCCGCTTTGACCTCCGGAAAGATCGATATGATTATTGCAGGTATGAGCCCAACTGAAGAGAGAAAGAAAGAAATTGCCTTCTCTAACAGTTACTATACCAGCGAACCAGTTGTTCTTGTCCAAAAAAATGGAGCGTATGCCCAAGCCAAAACACTGGATGATTTTAAGGGAGCTAAAATCACCTCCCAACAAGGAGTTTACCTCTACAATCTGATTTCGCAACTCAAGGGAGCTAAACAAGAAACTGCAATGGGGGATTTTGCTCAAATGCGCCAAGCCCTCGAATCTGGAGTGATAGATGGCTACATCTCTGAACGTCCAGAAGCTTTGACAGCAGAAGCAGCCAATTCATCCTTTAAGATGATTCAATTCAAAAAAGGCTTCGAGGTTGGAAAAGAAGATGCTTCCATCGCAATTGGGATGCAAAAAGATGATCAACGAATGGCAAAAGTCAATGAAGCGATCTCTAAAATTAGCTCTCAAGACCAAGTGAAGTTAATGGATGAGATGATCAAGAAACAGCCTGTAGAAAAAACACCTGCCAAAGAAAAACAAAACTTTTTAAAAGAAGTCACAAAGATTTGGCAAGAAAATTGGCCTCAATTTCTTAGAGGCGCGGGCTTAACTTTACTCATCTCTATCACAGGAACCATCACAGGTTTATTGATTGGACTTCTCATTGGAGTTTTCCGTACTGCTCCAACATCAAAAAATAAAGCTCTTGCTATTTTACAAAAACTATTTGGCTGGTTCCTAAATGTCTACATTGAAATCTTCCGCGGTACACCGATGATTGTTCAATCCATGGTCATCTACTACGGTTCTGCCCAAGCATTTGGTATTTCAATCGACAGAACAATTGCTGCTATTTTTATCGTTTCCATTAACACCGGTGCGTATATGAGTGAGATCGTACGTGGAGGAATTTTCGCTGTTGATAAAGGACAATTTGAAGCTGCTACTGCTCTTGGCATGACCCACGGACAAACCATGAGAAAAATCGTGTTACCACAAGTCATTCGCAACATTCTACCAGCTACAGGGAATGAATTTGTCATCAATATTAAAGATACTTCCGTACTGAATGTTATTTCTGTAGTAGAGCTCTACTTCTCTGGAAATACCATAGCGACTCAAACCTACAAGTATTTCCAAACCTTCACCATCATCGCCGTTATCTACTTTGTTCTGACATTTACAGTAACCCGAATCCTTCGTTATGTTGAGCATCGTTTTGATACTGATAGCTACACCACCGGAGCCAATCAAATGCAGACGGGAGAATTGAAACCATGACAGAAACAATTTTAGAAATCAAACACTTGAAAAAGTCCTACGGTGAAAATCAAGTCCTAAAAGATATTTCACTCACCGTTCGCAAGGGAGAAGTTATTTCCATTATCGGAAGCTCTGGAAGTGGGAAATCAACCTTCCTTCGCTCTATTAATTTACTTGAAATACCTAGCGCTGGAGAAATCATTTACAAAGGTCAAAATGTCCTTGAACCAAATTATGATTTAACGCACTATCGTGAAAAACTAGGAATGGTTTTCCAATCTTTCAATCTATTTGAAAATCTAAATGTCTTAGAAAATACAATCGTTGCCCAAACAACTGTCCTCAAACGCGAACGATCTGAAGCAGAGAAGATTGCTAAAGAAAATCTCGAAAAAGTAGGCATGGGCGAACAATACTGGAAAGCCAAGCCTAAACAATTGTCAGGTGGTCAAAAGCAGCGTGTCGCTATCGCTCGCGCCCTATCCATGAATCCAGATGCTATTCTCTTTGATGAGCCGACCTCTGCCTTGGACCCTGAAATGGTTGGCGAAGTCTTAAAGATCATGAAAGAATTGGCTCAAGAAGGCCTAACCATGATCGTCGTTACCCATGAAATGGAATTTGCTCGAGATGTCTCGCATCGAGTCATCTTTATGGACAAGGGAGTCATTGCTGAAGAAGCTAAACCTGAAATTATCTTCACTCAGCCAAAGGAAGAACGTACCAGAGAATTCCTTCAACGCTATCTTAAATAATCTAAAAAAATACCTAATAAGTTCTAACTTAACGACCAACTAAAAAACACAGAATGGTAGATATTCATTCTGTGTTTTTATTCATTTTTAAATCAAACTATTTAACTTTCAAATAACTTGCATTTTGAATGTCTAGTTTAAAGACAAAGCCATTCATTTTTAGACTTATTGGATAATTTCTCCAAACTTTTATCTACAAACGAACACGTAACCTTAAAAACAGTTGAAGAAAAATGTTTGTTATTGTGTAAATAAACAAAGGAGTAGGCTATGCCTACTCCTTATTTATCTTCATACTTATCGTGGTTTTTATCATAAAAGTCAATCAAACTAAGAGCTGTTTCAAATGAGATATTTTTAACTTGAGCACGACCTTGAGCTAGAGCAATAATAGACATTTCGCGGGCTGTTGTCTCTTTACTGATACGGTAACCTGTTAATTTTTTTTCACGAACCCAACCTACGACTGCTTCTACTTTTTCAAAACTTGTTTTTGCCATTTCGTTCTCCTATCTAATTATTATCGATATTTAATTCTAAAGCTTTTTAGTTGATTTGTCAATAAGAACAAGATAGTAAACGGAAATTAAATATTTCAGAATATTCTGATAACTTCTATTTAGCTTTTAAAGCAGATAAAATTTGAGTCCGAATACTCTCAACTCCATCAGGATTTGCTGGCAGGAAGATTGTATTATTTCCCTGTTTATCTGCAAAATTATTCAGTGTATCAAGGTATTGGTTGGTCAACAAAATAGACATAATCTGTTCTTCCGTTAACTCTACATTGGCACCCTTCAACTCTTTAATAGAATCTGCTAAACCATCAACAATAGCCTTCCGTTGCTCGGCTATACCAACCCCGTGCAGACGATCTTTTTCAGCCTCAGCCTCAGCAGCAGTAACGATTTTGATCTTGTCCGCTTCAGCCAATTCTTGAGCAGCGACACGCTTTCTTTGAGCAGCATTGATTTCATTCATAGACTGCTTAACTTCTGCATCTGGTTCAACTTTTGTAATCAATGTTTTAACGATGATGTATCCATAAGTAGACATTTCTTCAGCCACTTGTTTTTGAACTTCAAGTGCGATTTCATCTTTCTTTTCAAAGAGCTCATCGAGGGTCAATTTAGGAACAGAAGAACGCAAGGCATCTTCAATATATGACTTAATTTGTGACTCAGGACGCATCAGCTTGTAATAGGCATCTGTAACGTTATTTTCATTTACTCGATACTGTGTCGCAACATTCATCGTAACAAATACATTATCTTGCGTTTTTGTTTCAACGACGATATCACTTTGTAACAAACGTAATTGAACACGCGCTGCAATTTTATCAATTCCAAAAGGAATACGGAAGTTCATACCACTTGAACTTGTCTTTTGGTAGCGACCAAACCGTTCAATAATGGCAACGGATTGTTGTCTAACAACATAAATGGAACTTATTAGCAATAAAATAGCTAAAAAGATGACAACCAATAGAATAACAATTCCCATAATGTGTTTCTCCTTTTTTGATTCAAAGGGTTTTAAACTGTCTTGAAACGGCTTAAACTCTACCTTTTAAATCATGTTTTTATAGAATGTATTATAGCATAAGGCAAAAATGAGAGCAAAGAAAAATCAACAAAAAAGAAAAATATTTTCAAAGTGATTTGGAAACTCTCTTCCTTTTTATAACTAAAGGAAATGGGCATTTTTTCTTCAACAAAAAATCCTGTCAGCTATTCTCTGAACTTACAGGATTAGAGGATTCAACCTATTTACTTTTAGATATATGCCTATGACAAGGTTCAATATCAAAAGGCTATTCATCTGACACCTTCTTTTTTAACCGAGATCTTATAACCAACCTTTCTCTTGCCCGATTCGGACTGCTTCTGTTCGATTTTCAGCATCTAGCTTGGTCAAAATAGCCGACATATAGTTACGAACCGTTCCATTTGACAGGTAGAGTTTTTCAGCAATTTCTTTATTGGACAGGCCAGTCGCCGCAGCTTGCAGGACTAGCCTCTCCTGCTGAGAGAGAGGATTCCTACTGGTCATTAGCACCTCCATCAATTCCGGCGAATATTCCTTTTGCCCATCTAGAACGGTATGGATGGTCTTCATCAAATCCGCAATGCTGCGCTCTTTGAGCACATAGGCATCTACATCCGCCTTAACAGCTCGCTCAAAGTAGCCCGGTCGCTTGAAGGTTGTGACGATGATGACCTTGATGTTGGGTCGATTAGCCTTGACCCATTCGAGAACATCTAGTCCAGTTTTGTTGGGCATTTCCACATCCAAAACTGCTACATCAAGATTTTCTGACTTGAGACAATCGATAGCTTTCTGCCCATCCTCTGCCTGATAGACTTCTTCAACATCTAGCTGCAACTGCAAGAGCTGAGCTAGAGCATCTCTCAGCATACTTTGATCTTCTGCTAACAAAAGTTTCATGCTTCCTTCCCTCCGTATGGTAATTCTATTCGAACTTGTGTCGGGTTCTTACTGCTAAGAATCTCGACCCTTCCTGACATAGTAACTAATCGCTCTCGAATGCTATGCAACTCCTGACCAGTTAGTTTTTGAAAACCACAACCATCATCTCGAATGTCCAAAACAAGTTTGTCGTCTTTCTTCACTAAAGAAAACCAGCTCTTTTTAGCTTGGGCATGCTTAATGATATTGGTCGCCGCCTCCAGTAAGATCATACTAATCGTTGACTGCTGACTCGGTGGGATACTGGCAACATTGAGTTGATTATCTATTTCTACCTGAATACCGCTCATCTCAAGCATAGCTCGAATGGTCACTAGTTCTTCATCCAGAGTTCGCTCCTTTAGATTATTTATAATCCGTCGAACATCAGCCATAGACTTCTTACTAATCTCTTGCACTTCCTGCAGTTCTTTTGCTGCCTTATCGTAAGCTTCCATCTGCAAAAACTGCTGAGCTAGCTCCGTCTTAACACTGAGCATGGCAAAGGTATGACCTAGACTATCATGTAAGTCACGACCAATCCGATTGCGCTCATTTTCTGCCATAAAAAGATTCAGCTGGGCATTTTGCTTGACCTTTTCTTCCTTGATGCGCTCTGTCGTTTGAATCCGATGGAGACCAAAGGTCAAACCATCCGAAAAGAGAAAAGTTACAATAAAGAAAAGCAACTCCTCTGGACCAATATGACCCAACAAGTAATTAGTGAGCAAAATAGCAGGCTGCAAGGCGACAAAGGTCAAAAAACGCCAGGATTTAAAAGAAATATCATCCAGCTCATAAATTAGCATATTTGATAAATAAAAGACGTACCAAGCAAACCCTCCATTTAACCAGACTGAACCATAATAGATGTAAGCCACCAAGAACCACCAAGAAAAAAACTGGATAAAGCGACGGTTACTTAACAAGACCGCATAATAAGCCGTAACAAAAATAGCTGTCCACAGCAAGACGAAAAGCGGGTATTCCCCGCTAATCACTCCTGCTACTGGAAAGATGATAAAGACCAGCGCAATATGAAACATATAGTGGACATGTTTAATTTTTTCCCACATGGTTTTATTTTACCTCAATTCGCTTTTTAAGTTGTAACACAAGAATGCTGACCAAAACCGTATAAATCAGAACAATCAAAGCTGCCTTGCCATTAAACTGATGGTGTTCTAGATAAGAAGACACGACCTGCATCAGTTGATAACTTGGTGTCAACTTACCAATTGGCTGGAGCCATTTTGGAAACATAGTCAGAGGGAACCATAGACCTCCTAGAACAGCCAGTGCCATATAGACGATATTGCCCACTACAGACATGAGCTGAGCACTTGGCAAGAGACTGACCAATACCCCCATGGCAATAAAGACCACACTTCCTACCAGAAGGATCAAGGCAATAAGAAGCCAGTCCACCATTGGTAGATTAACCCCGCGAACAAAATGCCCAATTGAGAAAACTACAATGATAGAAAGCATAAAAGTCAACAGCGTACTGCAAAGTTTTGATATATAGTATTTTACCATAGAAATTGGAGAGTGCTGAATCATTTTTTGCCAGTTATTATTTTTATCAGACTGTAAAGTGCTTGGAATGCTAAAGAAGGCACTAGACATGATACTAAAAAGAGTCATAGAGAAGAGGTAGCCTCGAAGCACAGGTTCAGGCGTATCACTTCCAGACATCATTCCTGAGAAAATCAGGTAAAAGACGCTGGGCAGACCAATAGACAAGAGATAATAAGCTGCCTGCCGCTTCATTAAAATCAACTCAACCTTCATAAGACTTGCCATATTTTTCATGATTACTCTCCTATTCTTGTGTCGTTTCAAAAATACTATCCAAGAGGGTACGGTTACGTACTTCAATCTCTTCGATTGTACAGCCGTGTTCCTGCAGGACTTGCCATACTTGACCAGCATCTCTAGTCGCAAAAGATAAAGCCTTTTGCTTGATTTCTAAATCAGTCACATTATCCAGTTTTTCCAGCACAGACTGATAAGTCAGCGGCAAGGTAAAGTGTTTTTCCTGCTCCTCACTGCGCATGGCATAAGGCGTCGTATCTCGAATCAACTCGCCCTTGTGTAGCACTAAAATCCGGTCAGCTGTATGCTCGACTTCTTCGATATAGTGAGAGGAATAAACGATGGTCACTCCCTGCTGCTTAAGCTGATTAACAATTTCCCAGAAATGCTGACGAGTGGAGGTGTCCATAGCTGAAGTTGGTTCGTCCAAGAACAGAATCTTAGGACGGCCAATCAGACTCAGAACAAAAGAGAAGAGACGCTTTTGTCCACCAGACAGCTTGCTGGCCAACTGATTCTTTTGCTTGTCTGTAAATTGCAGCAAGTCATCAATTTCTTGATTGGATAAACTATTTGGATAAATGGCTTGGAAGAACGTCAAGAGTTCCTTGACCTTCAAATCCTCCACCACTGTATTTTCTTGTGGTAAAATCGCTACCGATTGCTTGAGTTGGCTATCAGTTGGTTTGAGTCCCTGAATCCTTGCTTCACCCGCTGTCAGAAACTTATCGCCCAGCAAACAATCCATGAGAGTCGTTTTCCCTGCTCCGTTGGGACCAATCAAGGCCACACAGTCACCTTGAGAGATCTCAAACGAAATATCCTTTAAAATCTCCTTACCATGAATGCTTTTTGAAAGCTTCTTTACTTCAATCAGTTCCATTTTGCTCCTCCTTTGATTCGATAAAGCGCATGTGCATCTTTCCTTTATTTTTCCAAAACCGGAAGAAGAAAAACCAAATGCTTTTTGAATTCTTACAGCAACCTTTTATCATGTTGTTAACTATATTATAAGGGAAAGAAATTTTTCCTACTAGTTGATTTTGTCACCGTCTGACATGACAAATGTCATAACAAAAAAGACCGGAAATTTTCCGATCTCTACTTATTAAATAAATAATAGATTATTCTACACTAAAGAGGTATGGATAAACCGGTTGATTTCCTTGATGGATTTCAACTTCTACATCTTCATATTTTTCCATCAGATCTTGAGCCAGGTTATTGGCCAAGTCTTCATCCCCTTCTTCACCAATGTAGATTGTAACAATTTCACTGTCCTCATCTAGCATCTTTTCAAAGGTTTGAGTCAAGGTCGCAAACATATCTGGATTAGATACAACAATTTTTCCATCAACCATTCCTAGATTGTCATTTTCATGAATCTCAAGTCCATCAATCGTTGTGTCACGGACAGCAGTCGTCACGCTACCACTAACAACATCTGACAGAGAAGCTGTCATGCGATCATGGTTTCTTCAATTGATTTACTTTCGTCAAAGGCAAGTAAGCTTGTCAAACCTTGTGGAATTGTACGTGTTTCGATGACAGCTGCTGGTTGTTCCAAGACTTCTGCAGCTGACTGGGCAGCCATGAAAATATTCTTATTATTTGGCAAGATAATGATATTGCGAGCATTGACCTGCTCAACGGCCTTGATGAAATCTTCTGTTGACGGATTCATCGTTTGACCACCAGAGATAATGTAGTCAACACCTTGCGCCTTAAAGATTTCTGCTAGTCCATCACCCGCTACGACGGCAATGATGGCATATTCTTTTTCTTGAGCTGGTTTTGCTGCATTTTCTTCTTTTTCAACTTGCGCTTCATGCTGGTTCCGCATATTATCCACTTTCACCTTGACTAGGCTACCATACTTAAGTCCTTCTTGCATAACAAGGCCTGGATCTTCTGTATGGACATGGACTTTTACAATTTCATCATCATTAACGACCAACAAAGAATCCCCAAGCTCGTTTAGGTAGTTGCGGAATTCATCATAGTCAAAGTCTTTTACATAAGTTGGACCTTGCTTCAAAGCAACCATAATTTCTGTACAATAGCCAAACTTAATATCTTCTGTCGCAACATGACCTGCAACAGACTTATGGTGTTCAGCATTGATCATTTCACTCATAGTAGCAGGGGTTGCTTGGAAGTCCTCAGAGGCAATGTACTCACCTGTCAAAGCAGATAAGAAACCTTCATAAATGAAGACCAAGCCTTGACCACCTGAATCAACGACACCAACTTCTTTTAAAACTGGTAACATATCTGGTGTTTTAGCCAAAGCAGTTTTAGCACCTTCAAGCGCTGCCTTCATAACCTCAACAGCATCATCTGATTCTTCTGCTTTTTTCTTGGCTCCGATTGCTGCACCACGAGAAACTGTCAAAATAGTTCCTTCAACTGGCTTCATGACAGCCTTATATGCAACTTCTACACCTGACTGAAAAGCATGCGCCAAATCATGTCCGTCTAATTCCTCTTTTTCTTTCACACTTTGTGAAAAACCACGGAAGAGCTGAGAAGTAATAACCCCAGAGTTACCACGAGCACCCATCAAGAGGCCTTTGGCAAAAATACTAGCTACTTCACCCACTGTAGAAGCTGACTTGCTAGAAACTTCCTTTGCACCATTTTCAATAGTCATTCCCATATTGGTCCCTGTGTCACCGTCTGGAACAGGAAAGACATTTAAAGAATTCACATATTCGGCTTGTTTATTCAGACGAGTTGATGCTGCCTGCACCATTTCTTGAAATAAACTAGTTGTAATATTTGTCACGATTATTCTCCTACGACCTTGATATTTTGAATATAGACATTTACTGTTTGTGCTGTGATGCCTAGTTGATTTTCTAAGCTAAATTTCACGCGCTCTTGAATGTTTTTTGAAACTTCACTAATCTTTGTTCCGTAACTAAGTACTGCAAAAACATCAACTGCAATGCTTCCTTCTTCTGTGGTTCTCACAACAACACCTTTTGCGTAATTCTCTTTACCTAAAAGAGCTTGGAAGTTGTCTTTAATTGCATTCTTGCTAGCCATACCTACTACGCCAAAAATCTCAGTCGCTGCTCCGCCAACAATTGTTGCAATGACGTCATCAGTCAGCTCGATTTGGCCATCTTTTGTATTGATTTTTACAGTCATGACATGTACCTCGATAGTTTTTATAGTTTATTTTACCATATTTTAGACAGGCTGTAAAAGAGAAGGGCGGGAATAACTTAGAAAATCAACAATTAGCATAGCAAAACACATCCAAACTTTTCTCTTTTACAATTCCAAAGAAAAAGAGCCTGATAGGCTCCTTTACCTTATTAATTAAACGCGTTCAACTTTACCTGATTTAAGGGCACGAGCTGAAGCCCAAACTTTTTAGGTTTACCGTCGATCAAAACAGTAACTTTTTGAAGATTTGGTTTAACAGCGCGTTTTGTTTGGTTCATCGCGTGAGAGCGGTTGTTTCCTGATACAGTCTTACGACCAGTAAAGTAACATACTTTAGCCATTTTCGTGTTTCCTCCTATTAGATCTAATATTACGGATGTGCTAGCACCACATACCTTCCTATATTACCAAAAAACTTGACGTTTGACAAGTACATTTCTCCAAACTTTCGAAATTAATCCGTTTTCTTAAATATATATAATCTTTAAAGAACCAAAAGCAACGTCACCTCTAACATACAAAGTCTTTTCTTTCTCGTTGACATTGCGAGGATTAGTAACAGAACCAAAGGCATTATCTACTTCAATTTCTACTCGCCACTTACTTGGAACATACAGAGTCACGTTACCAAAAGATAAGTCTACCTCGAAGGTTGCAGACTCTCCCAAAATAGTCGCATTATCAAAATATACAGAAGCACTGCCAAAAGAACAATCTATTTTTTCATATGTGAAATTCTCTGAATGAATATAGCGTGTCCCAGTTCCAAATGCTATTTCGCCTTCTTTAGTAGACAAGGCTTTTTCCTTCCAAAAACGACTAGATGGCCAAATCGTCTTAGGTTTTAGAATCAAGCTTAAACCAATACAAGCTAAAACACTAGCAGCAAACAAGGTACCACTCGAAATTTGCAAGAAGTGGTAGTGACTATTTGCGATAACTAAAGCAATGTAACCAAATATAAAACCAGCAGCCATATTTCGCTTCAAAAAGTTCTCAATTGAAAAATAAGCAAAGCCGGCAATCACTGCAAGAGTCCAAATATTAATATTCAAATAAGGAAATCCAAACTGCCCTTGGAATAAAACCAATGCTGCTAGTCCAAGGAAGAGAATTCCAATCAATGTTTTTTTCATGAAAATTACCTCGTTTCGTTTAACTTTTCTTTTAAAATTTGATAATAGTGTCGGGAAACGTGCACTTGTTTATGTGTATCATAAAATTGAATAGTACTGGTTCCCGAAAATGATTTATCCAAAGCGTAAATAGCCTTGGTATTGGCAATAGTAGACTTTGAAATGCGACAGAAATATACCGGAAGTCTCTCTTCTAATTCGTATAGCTTCAATTTGACTTCATAAGCATCATCCCTGCTATGAGCATAAATTTTGGTAGCATCCGTTTCAAAAAATAAAATATTCTTCAAATCGACAAAATATTCACTTGTATCCTTATAGAAAGCTATCGGTTGACGGTTGGCTTGTTCAAGAGCTGCTTGAATCCGAGCCACCTCTTCACCATATTGAGCCGTTCGGATAACGACTTCAGTTTCTGCCATATCTGTATCAAGCTCAATCCTAATCTTCATAGCCACTCCTTTCCTTGCTTCTGACTTCATTATAACAATTTTCAAAAAAGAAACAAGGCATTTTCAGTAAGTGGTTATTTTTGATAACTAAGTGGTTGCTTACCCTTCTCAAAAGATGTTAAGCAAATTTGATTTCTCATCCTAGACTCTCCAATAGATTCGTTTAGTATAAAAGCACGACTTACACATATTGAATATCTGTCTTATTTTATGATCAAACGAATTTGAAAACTTTTTTCCTTCTGATATAATAGTACTTCAGGAGGTACTATATGTCTAAACAAAAAATTAATCGCTTTGTCGGATCTATTGGAGCTTTTATTGGGATTCTTGTCTTTATTGCATATATTCCACAAATTATCGCTAACTTGCAAGGAGAAAAAGCTCAACCATTCCAACCACTATTCGCAGCAGTTTCTTGTTTAATTTGGGTAATCTATGGTTGGACCAAAGAACCTAAAAAAGACTGGATCCTTATCATTCCCAATGCGGCGGGAGTGATATTAGGCGGTCTAACTTTTCTTACTTCTTTATAAAAATTATATAAACAAAACCAGCAACCCATGAAAAAGTTGCTGGTTTTCTTTTGATAGTTTACATTGACAACTATTAAAAAAATTAAGGATACTATAGAAATTTCATACTCAATAAATTTTGACGAATTAACCCAGAATATAAAATAAATTTGAAGTTCAAATAAGGCTTTTTATTATTTAAAAATTCAGTAAACTTCTCAATTTAATTCAGTAAAAATCAATCTGGCTTCATCGCTAGATATATCATGATCAGTATTATCAAAGCTTGTCGAAATAATTTCTCCCTCTTCAAGCTTCACAGCAACATCGAGATTCCCAGGAGCCAACCTTTGTTCCTTAGTCGATCTAGTTAAATCATTATAAATTCTGACTTCCCAACCTAAATTATCAAATTGAGGGTCCATATTCATATTTGTACTTAACTTATATGTACCAGGTTTAATATCACGACCTACTATATATTCACCAATCCCTAACTCATTGCTCGTCTGCACTTTAGTAGGTACCGCATTAAATTTGATTTTTGAAATATTACTAAAATGTAGTATATCTCCGTCAAATAAAATCAATCTAATTTTTGAAGGAAAATCAGAAGAAGATCCTGGGGCTCCTGCTACCCAATTAATGAAAAGCAAGTCGACTTTCTTCCTGTCTCCAGTTATATTACCTGAGCCTCCCGTGATTTCCAAATCATAAATCCCAGCTTTAACATCCCCTTTCTCACCTACAGTAACATCGCCTGTAACGTAAATTTCATCTGTGGATTTTGAATTCTCAGCAACTCTATTCATAATATCTACAACACTATCCTTTTTACTTGATGAGTCTGAATTTCCTTCTTCAGTTTCTGATGTAGATTTTGTTTCTACTTTTGGATTATTTTTAGATGAATCAGAAGTATCTGACGTAATATTTGAACTGCAAGCGACCAACATCGAACTAGCTATCACAAGAATTAACAATAATTTAGTGTTTTTCATATTCACACTACCTCCTATAGAATTAAACTTTTCTTTACTCTATTCTACTACAAATTCACAGCAAATACAATCTGTTATTATATTAACCATATGTGAATTGAAAACTATTATAATTTTTTTGTACAAAAAAAGTAATATAACATCAAAAAAAGCCCGTCACAACAGGCTTTTTCAATGTATCATTTGATGCCGATTGCAAGCATTCTAGTTGTTTGGACGAACTAAACTCAACAATAATATGCCGAATTTAAAGCTAATTTAACTAAATTAGATTTCATATACAAATAGACTAAAATTCAATTTGGTACAAATTTGGTACAAATAAAACTTTTCGTAAAACCTGGTTTGGAAAAGTATGAGTTTTAATTGGATTAAAAAAACAGCGTAATATCAAGGCTTTTTCAGAATGATATCTACTGATTAATTTCATAAAATTTGAATCAATATTTTTTTAAATAGGGGAATAGTTTAGTTCTGTAAGTATTAAAATAATACACCTACAAAAGCTTATTATATCAGATTTCCCCGTTTTAGAAAAATAAATAGAGATTAAAACAATATCTAGATTTTCCAAAAATTCTTTGTCAAAACTCATGAAAAGGAATTCAACCATCCATATCATCTAAGGAGGATAGTCAAGACAACGGTATGAAACATACTAAGATTAGTAGTGAAGAAATCTCCGACGCGAGAGAGTACTCACTACTTTTTCTTTATGTTAAAGTAGTGGTGTCTTGTAAAGTCGTAGTGCTCTATGGCGCTAGACGTCGTTTGACAAACTGGCAAGACACCTTGTTTTAGGTGGAGTTTGATCAAAGTATGTGGGACGCTAAACGTCGCGTATTGAAAATAAAATCATTAAAACATGGAATTATTCAAGACAAAAGAGGTAATGTCATGCGTGCAGTATTTGGAATTGATGTCAGTAAAACAAGTTCTGAGGTGGCCATTTTAGTCAACGGTGAGAAGGTTCATGGCTACACCATACTCAATGATGCCATTGGATTCAATCGCCTGTTGGGGGACTTGAAAACTGTTCATAACCCTAAGATTATATTTGAGGCTACAGGCGTCTATTCTCGACGTCTTCAAGCCTTTCTTGAGGAATATAGTTACGCTTACACACGGCTAAATCCACTGGAAGCTAAGAAGCAATTGGACAGTCTGCGAGTTCGTAAAACAGATAAAATTGACGCTGAAAAGTTGGCTAAATCTCAGCTTGTGCACAATCGTAAACCAACTTACGTGCAGGAAGAAGTTTATCAACACCTGCGTGATTTAAGCCGTTTCTATCAAAATATGACAGAAGATCTTGTTCGAACTAAAAACCGTCTACACAAGGTCCTACAAGTCACATTTCCTGAATTGGAAAATCTATTATCCACACCTACTGAAGAGCAATATTGGAACTTAGTGATGGCTTTTCCGTGCAAAGAGTTTGTATTAAGCCTATCTCAAAGTAACTTGTGTGAGATTATCCGTCAATCTACCTCCAAACGCATCTCTGAAAAGCGTATTGCTTACCTGACTGATAAACTTATAAAACTCGCTAAACAATCTTTTTGTGCGGTCAAGAAAACCTCTCCAATGCTTGAAGAGGTTCGTTACTATGCTCAAGAATTGCTTCGTCTTTCTGAACGCAGACAAGTTGTCTTAAACGACATGGTAGCTCTAGCTCAGCCTTTACCAGAGTATGACATCTTACGGTCAATTCCTGGCATCGCAGAAACCACAGCGACATCTATCATTGGCGAATTGGGAGATATTCGTCGCTTTCAGTCTACCAATCAAATCAACGCTTTTATTGGCATTGACCTGAGACACTATGAATCTGGGAACTTTCTCGCCAAGGAACACATCACTAAACAAGGTAATCCCTATGCCAAAAAAATCTTATTCAAGTGCATTCACAACATAGCTTCAGCTAGTCATACCAATCCCTGCCATATCGCTGACTTTATGAGAAACGAAAAAGACAATCGACAATAGCTTCAACTAAGCCACATACGATTGCCTCTATACATCGTCTCATTCGAACAATGTATTACTTCATAACGCATAACAAACTTTACGATTACTCTTTGACCCAAAATCGATAAGGCTGTCTATGCCGTATTATTGTAACCCCTTGTTTCAAAAAATACCAGATGAGGTGTTTTTTTAGCATGCCCATTTATAGATTAAAAAGTGTTAAAAATAAGACAGTAACCTCAGAATAGATACTGTCTTATCTCTTTTTTTACTTAAAGCCTTGATAGACTTGACAAATGGTAGAAAAGAGCCTAAAAAAGTAAACCAGTCTCATACGAAACTGGTTTATGATATATCCTTATTAAATCTCTACACTTTTTATTTGCTGATCATTAATTGTATAACAATTACGATAGTTCTTTGCTTTTTTCATGTTTTTCACTATAAATGAGATTAAATAAATCCCTTTTTAAGCTGTCTAACTGCTAAGGTATAGAAGACAAAAATATAAGCACCATTGACAACTAAGAAAAGGATAAATTCAGATAAGGTAAAAGGGACTAAGGAACGAGCTCGATCACCAACAGCAATCTGAGCATAAGGGAAAATTCTAAAAAGACCTTGTCCAATAAAGAGGGTCATAAGCCCTGCTATAGCCAAAATAGCTGATATAAGAATAGGCACTGCGAAATTTTTTAAGCGAATACTAAGAAAAATTTGAATGGTGACAATAGTAATGGTTGCTAGCCAACCTGTGATAGACCAAAGCAAAAAGTCCAGTAGATAATTTGCAAAAGGTACCTTCAAAACCAAAGCGCTGATAATATAAAAGAGGAGAGCTATCAGTTGACTAATAGCCATGACTAGTGACAAGCTGGTGATTTTTGATAAAACGATACGATTGGCTTTAACTGGAATACTTAATAAGCGCTGCCAGTTTTTATTATTTTCCTCGAATTGACAACTGATGGAACAGATAATCCCGATCAGAATAGGAGTAAATATCTGCGAGGAATAGAAAACTGTTTGTCCCCAAAGGACGTGAGCTTGTGTACCATCTAGGAGCACCTTTCGATTGAGAGCGTAAATCATTGCTCCCAATAAGGACCCAACAAGGTTAAAGAAGATTAGCGTTATCGGAATAGCACTTTTTTTGATTTTTTTAAATTCAAAAATAATCATAATAGATCCGCCTTTCCAATGAGTTTTTTACTGGCAAAGATGCTTAAAAAAATGATAAGCAATAATACGACTAATTTAAAGGGATAAGCATTATCGTATTGAAAAAGATAAGTGTTAGTTCCAGCCACCCGTTTAGCGATTCCCATCATAGAGAAATATTGCCAAGGAATGAAAATACGAATAGGAACTGGTAACGCACCGATACCTATAAATGACAGGAAGGAACCAATTAAGCCTGTTACTACTGTCACACTTGGCTTTGGATAGATAAAAGCTAAGCAAAGATGTAAACAAGACAGAAAGAGACAAACCAAAAAAGTTGTGAACAAAAAGAGACTCAATGAAACAGGTGTCACACTGACCTGCATGCCTTGAATAATAAATTTCAGAAAAAGCGTTTGAATCAAACTGACAACAAAGGCAAAAATAGCCATCACAGTCAATTTAGCTTTAAAAAGTTGCCAAGGACTTTCGTTACTGGTTTGCAAGAGTTTAAAAGTTTTGCCTAGATGTTCCAATTCCAGTAGTCTAGACGCTAAAACTGCAATGAAAAGTGGCAAAATAAAATCATTCAAGTAAGTCATGGTATAAATGGCATTATAGGCCTCATGTGTTTTAGGTAATTCATATTTGATAACAACGCTACTCCAAATCAAGCCCACTGCTACAATAGCAATCAAGGATAGCAAGAAAGACCGTCTTTTTAGTTTGATAAATTCTAATTGTAAATTTAGCATTACAAAACACTTCCTTCCCGTCCTGTCATATCAAGGAAAACATCTTCCAGCGATCGACGAATCATACGAACTTGATAAATATCAACATTATTTTCAACTAAGAGTCGAATAGCAGTAGCTATATTAACTTTATTGTTATCGTTGATAATCAATTTTGGGTCATCATCCAAATTAAAACCATTGAACATTAGTATTCTTTTAGCAGTTACATCATCACTGGTCTCAAACAGATATTTTTCATCTTCTTCAAGGTCAGATAGGTGGCCTTCAAAAAGTAATTGACCATGATTGATAATGCCAACAGTTGTAGCCATCTGTTCAATTTCTGAAAGAATATGGCTAGAAACGATGATAGTCATATCGTATTTTTGTGGTAAAGACTTGATAAGCTCACGAATTTCTTGAATACCGGCAGGGTCTAAACCATTAGTTGGCTCATCCAAAATCAGTAATTTAGGAAATTTAACAATAGCTAACGCAATTCCTAAACGTTGTTTCATGCCTAGTGAATAGTTTTTAACTAGCTTGTCTTTTTGATCGAAAAGTCTGACAATCTTTAAGACTTCATCAATATTTCTTTTTGGTAATTTAAGCAATTTTTGGATAATTTCAAGATTTTCATAACCGGTCAGATTAGCATAGTAAGAGGGCTCTTCAATGAGGGAACCTACATTTGAGAGGAGTGATATTTGATTGCTATTAAAGGTTTTTCCAAAGAGCTTAATGGAACCGTGGCTTGGTTGCAACAATCCTAAAGCATTTTCATAGCAGTACTCTTACCAGCACCATTTGGTCCCAAAAAACCATAAATTTCATTTTTTCTAATATGAATAGAGAGCTGATTAACGGCTACTTCACCTGAAAAATCCTTACTTAATTGGTTGGTTTCAACGATATAATTGTTCATTTGTTTTCTCCTTTAAAAATCTTAGAGTGATGTTATATCCTTTCGCTATTTTCATTATAATGAACCTCCTTTATTTTAACCTGTTCATTACCTTAATTCTTCCTTAATTTTTACTTTAAAGTCCTTGACCAAGGAAGCAATGTGTTATACTAGTCTTGTTGAGGTAATAGTATGAATTATAAAGAAAAGAAGATCTTAATTTTAGACGATAACCCAGAAATTTTAGAAATAGTGCAAGAATCATTGAGCATTGCTGGGTTTAGCAATCTAACAAGTGTACAATCACAAAAAGAAGCTTTGGAGCAATTTGAAGAAAAATCTTTTGATTTAGTTATTTTAGACATTATGCTGCCTGAAGGATCAGGATTTGAAGTTTTAAAGGGCATCCGTAAGACTTCAATGGTTCCTGTTTTGTTTTTGTCAGCAATCTCCGATATAGAAAAACAATATCAGGGCTTTGAGTTAGGGGCAGATGACTATATTATCAAGCCTTTCCGTCCAAGAGATTTGGAGTTGCGTATTCTTTCCATCCTAAAAAGAGCCTATCCCGAAAAGGAAGATACCCTTGTTTTACCTGCTTGCCAGGTGTATTTTAGCCAAGCCTTGATTACCAAAGGAAAACTAGAGATTCAGCTGACAGCTAAGGAATACAGTATTCTTAAGGTCTTATATGATAACAAGAATCGCATTGTCACTTTTGACCAACTCTTAGAAAAGGTCTGGGGATTACAATACCAAGGCTATGATAATACCCTAATGGCTCATATTCGTAAGATTCGACAAAAGATTGAAGCCAATCCTTCTAAACCAGAAAGCTTAATAACGGTTAAAAGTTTGGGTTACAAACTAAAGGTGAATTAAATGGATACCGTTAAATTTTTTACTAAGTTATTAACCAGGTATGTTCTATTAATCTTGGCTTTAATCATAGGACTTGTTTTTGTTTATGGTTTGGTTTTCTCAGCCTATTTTAGTTTCTATGGAAAGGAAAAACCGGAACTACTTTACACTAAAATCGCTCAATCGAGTCAAGAGAATAATTTCAATTTTGATAAAAGCAGCAAAATTGAAATGGATAAACAAAATACTTGGGCTATGGTACTGAATCAAGATGGCAATATTGTACAATCTTATCATTTACCTAAAGGACTCAAAAGGCATTATACGAATGCTGATATGGTTAAATTTTCACGTTGGTATTTAGAAGATTACCCTGTTTTCTCCTATGTACGTGGTCAGCAAATTTTAGTTTTGGGCTATCCTAAAAAGCATTCCTTAGCAAAATTTAATTTCTATGCTAATACGCAATTTATTAGGAATTTTCTCAGTTTGGGACTTGTTTTCTTGGGTATTATTCTTTTACTTATTTTTATTCTTTTGAGCCGATCAAAGTTGCGTATTAAAAAGGAGATGGAGCCGATTATTACTGCTGTCACTTCTTTATCTCAAGGTCAAAATATCGTTCTTAAAGAAAAGGGAAATTTCTCTGAAATTAAGACGGCTCTCAATGAAACATCTCATATTTTGGAAGAAAGCAACACGATGAAAGAGCAATGGATTAGAGGGGTCAGTCATGATTTACGCAATCCTCTTATGCTCATATCAGGTTATAACAGTCAGTTAGAGCAGCAATATGGCAAAGGAAAGCAGACAGAGGAAATTGAAAATCAGATTCAAACTATGAAAGAAATGATTTCTAATCTCAATATGAGCTACTTATTGGATAACCAAAAGCGTCACTCCGAATTTTCCAATCTTGATTTGGTTGCTGTCCTACGAACAGTAATTGCCGATATATTGAATAATTATGAAACAATTACACTTCATTTTGATTTGCCTGCCGAGACAGTGTTGGTAAAAGGAGAGGTAACTTATTAGCAAGAGCTTTTAGAAATCTCTTGCTTAATAGTATTATGCACAGCGGCTCTAACCAGATTGATCTGACTTATCAATTATCTGATAATAAAGTGCTCATCGTCATTGCGGATCAAGGAGATATTACAGCTCAAAAAATTACTGAGCTAAATCAAAAATCAACTAATTATGAATCACATGGTATGGGAACAGTTATCACCAAACAAATTGTTAAATTACATCAAGGTGAAATTGTTTTTTTGGACAATCATCCAGGCTTAAAAGTCACCATTTCTTTACCTTTAGTAGCTGAAGCGATGTTGTGAATGCACTTGAACGAGATTTTTCTGGCATAGGGATTCCCTCGTTTAGTGATGTGTTCCTTGGCGAGAAAGTTCCCAGATTCATAGTGTCTCAGGTCAATGCCAATAAAAGCGTTGATTTGATTGGTAGACTGAAAGCGACGAATATCTCCCAATTCGCCAATGATAGATGTCGCTGTGGTTTCTGCGATGCCAGGAATCGAGCGTAAGATGTCATACTCTGGTAAAGGCTGAGCTAGAGCTACCATGTCGTTTAAGATAACTTGTCTGCGTTCAGAAAGACGAAGCAATTCTTGACCGCACAAAAAGATTGTTTAGCGAGTTTTATAAGTTTATCAGCCTGCTCTGGCTTATCCGCTTTATCCTTTTAGGGCATTAGAAAACGAGACTTTGATGTATGCAAAGTCTCGTTTTTTGATATTCTTTAATTTAAGTCTAATACCTGATTGATAAAGTTTATACACAATTTTTTCCAAATTGCTAACTCTTTATAGTCTGAAAATTCTGTCTGTGTATTTTGATTAATGACAGATAAACCGTGTTCTCCCATCGCAAACATGTGCAATTCATATAAAACAGCATTATCTTTTAGTTTTTTTGCATAGTCCAAGAGAGCATTGTTATAGATGCAGTCGTCATTTTGCATACCCCAAATGAAAGTGGGAACGGTATCTGCGGAAATATGTTCTATCGGGCTGTGTTCTTGCAGATTTTCTCTGATTAGCTCTTTGCCCACGACCGTTTTCAGAGCCCCAGTTAAAAAGTCTAGCTTGGGCATGGGAGATAATTTTGTTGGCCGCTGATTATCTGGATCCGCCACAACACTATCATATTGATAGCTGAAGTCTAATAAGGGATAAGATAAAATTACTAAAGTTGGTCTTATTTTTTCCTTTGGATAGTTAAAATAGTCTTGCAAAATAGACTCATTCCAGCGATTAGCCAAGGAAGCGCAGTGAGTAGCACCTGCAGAAAAGCCAATAAGAATAATTTTATCTGGATCAATATTCCATTGCTGCGCTTTTTCTCTTGTTACTAACAGCATTTTCGCTAGATCATAAAGGGGAGTCGGGTAGCTACTATCTTTGCCAACTGTATAATCAAGCGTGATAGCTTGAAAGCCTTTATTAAGAAAATAAAGCGCTACTGGTTCCTTCTCCCGGTCTGTTATTTTAAAGAAACCGCCCCCACCGCAGATAATCGCAGCTGGGCGTGGATTATGATTCTTAATATCTGGCGTTTCCTCCACTAAGTAGGCTGTATAAGTAACCGAGCTTTTATCAGCTCCTGACCAAAGTTCATATGTGTTAATTTTCATGAGAATTCTCCTTTAACTAAGATACAAAAGGGCGTAAAGAAAACCAAATAAAAATAGGAGAGTGACGGAGAGTCTGCAAAGACTCAAGGAGCTCTGTCTTTTTTACTAGGTTTTTAGCCCGTGTTCAATCACAAGATACAAAGGGCGTAAAAAGCGACTAGAATTTTAGGCAAGTGATGCTAACTGCTGACAGGCAAAGCAAGGCCAGCCAGCAGTGGTTCATTGGTGCTAAAGCACCTAATAAACTGTGCAAGGGAAAGGGGTCTTGGCATAGCCAACAAGTCTTACTCCCACCCACTGAGCTATTGGGATAGGTGGCACATCATAATATGATTTCTTTTTCCCGAGCTTTTGATATCCTCAGTTGCTACGGTACTAAGACAATTTTTCGCTTTTCTTTTTTATTATCCAGTAATCGGTGGGCCTCTGCTGCCTCGTCAAATGATTTAATAACAATATCATCTTCTAAAAGCAAGTTGTCCTTAAAGGCTTTATTCAAAAGTCTTCCTGCCATTTGCAACTGACTTAAACTGGCCTGACTGATAACAAAACCTTTGATTTGCTGACAGTTCATATAGAGTTGCTGGGCATCAAAGGCACTCATCCGAGGAGCTGTTATGAGGGTTATGACACCCTTTAAAGCCAGTAAATCAATATTAGTCTGTAAAGCTATCTCCCCAGAAGTGTCAATAATATGATCAAAACCTGTTGAAAATTGCTCTGTCAGCTTCTGAAAAAGCCTGTCATCATGGTAATCAAAGCAGGCAGAACTCCCACTTTCCCGCAATTTTGAAAAGTCCTTACAATTCGAGGTAGTAACAACCTTTGCACCTGCTTCATGGGCAAGACAAAGCAGTTTGCTGCCTACATGGCCTGCTGCCCCTTCAATTAATAAGGTTTGACCTCTTGCCAGCTGCATAACATCCTGCAAAACGATGGCCGCAGTCGCAGCAGAGTGAACAGCTCCAATGAGTCTTACTGGATCGGCTCCTTCAGGAACTGAGAAAAGCCTTTCTGCCGGGATTAAAGCATACTCACTAGTAACTCCCTGCCTGCCATCATAACCCATACTATTGGTCCAGACTAAATCACCATCGGCAAATTGGCTAACGTCATCACCAACGCTGACCACCTCGCCAACAGCATCCCGACCGAGAATATAAGGTTGAGGCAACTGGGTCTGATAGAGTCCCGAGCGAATAAAGGTATCAACATAATTGACCGAAACTGCCAAAACTTTGATGAGAACTGTTTTAGGTATCACCTCTGGGACAGGCAAATCACCAATTTGGATGACTGAAGGGTCTCCCTGCTCATAAACGTAAACTGCTTTCATTTCTACTCCTTTCTCTCAACATATTTTGAGATACTAATAAAATAAATTAATCTCATTAAGAAGCCTGCAAACCATCCAAAAGGGGCTGCTAACCAGATACCGTTAAAACCTAGTTCTGTATGGGATAAGCAGACAGCTAACGGAACCTGCAACAGACAAAAGGTAGTGACAGAAGCAATTAATGGCAATAGGGATTTCCCATATCCCAGTAATAGACCATTCAACACCTGCATAGCGCCAAAAACAAAGTAAAAAATAGATACAATTCGTAAATAGCCTTTTCCAATCTGAACAATTGCCTTCTGATGATTAAAAATAGCAATAAAATGAGGAGCAAAACTGTAAATAAGTGCAGAAATAGTAATCGAAAGCCCCAAACTTATTATTAAAGCGCTCTTACCACCTTTTGCAATCCGCTTTTGTTCACCTGCTCCTTTATTTTGAGCTGTAAAATTCATAAGAGCCTGACCTAAATTAATAGCAGGCATTTCTGCAAAAGCATCCACTTTGGAAGCGGCAGTATAAGCAGCAATCGCATTTGCTCCAAAACCATTAACTAAAAATTGGATAACCAAAAAACCTAAACTGATAAAAATTTGCTGTAACATGGCAGGAAGCCCGATAGCCAAAGAAGTTTTTAAAATATTGACTTTCCACCTTAAATGACGAAGATTAGGAGCTAATTTAGGATAATACCTATACATATAGCACAAACAGACCACAAAGGAAAATCCCTGTGCAAGTACAGTCGCTAGAGCAGCGCCGATAACACCGTAAGTAAAAATTTTTATAAAAATAACGTCTAACAAAACATTTAGAAAAACTGAACTAATCAAAATAAAAGTCGGTGTTTTAGAATCCCCCAAACCTCTTAAAACATTGGCTAGAGTATTATAAGCAAAAAGGAAGGGCAAACCTAACAAAATAGTCTGTAAATAAGCATTTGCATCGGATAACAAACCAGCTGGAACATTTAAGTGCTCTAAAAAAACAGGAGAGTAAAGTAGGCCAAAGATCATTAAAAAGAAAGAAAACAAGCAGATAAATAAGGTTTGTGTCAACGACCTCTTTCATATTTTGATTTCTTTTAGCGCCATAAAGTTGGGAAATAATAACACTTGCACCAATAGACATCCCTGTAGATACTGAGACTGTCAGCGCCACTATTTGAGTACTAGAACCGACAGCTGCAAGTTTTTCAGCCCCTAAAAAATTACCAACGATAGCAGTATCTGTAACATTATAAAGCTGCTCAAATAAGTTTCCTAAGAAAATAGGGAGAGCAAAAACAAAAAGCCCTTTTAATTCACTTCCCTTTGTTAGGTCAGTCATTTTAAACTCCTTTAAAAATGATATAATAAAGCATACAATCCATACAATTATTATAAAGGAAAACTCTTTGACGAGGACCGATAAGATTGTATGACAGACAATTTAAGGAGAGCCTATGTCTATTAATTCGTTTGAAAATTACCCTATGACTTGGAAGCCTGACAGAAATTTACTAAAAACACCCCTGTATTTTCATTTAGCCCAACTCTTGGAACAAGACATCAGGGCAGGACGCTTACCTTTTGGAACTCAGCTTCCGCCACAGCGAGAATTGGCAGATTTTTTGGACATTAATTTAAGCACTGTCACAAGAGCATTTAAAATTTGCATGCAAAAGGGGCTCATTCATGCCGTAATTGGCAAGGGGACTTTTGTCTCATCTCAGCCTCCTCTTCCTTTATCAGCCTTTAAAAAGGACGAGACTTGTATCCGTCTCAGTGTCTTATGCTCCTATTATCAACTGAATCATATCGTATCCGATGTATCTAGAAAATTGATGCAGAGCCAATCAGTTGATCAGCTGTTTGAATTTGATGCCGGTCAAACGGAACAGGAGCAAAAGCAAAAAATTACTGCTCAAAACTGGCTGCAAAAATTTCAAGTTCAAACTTCTGTTGACAATATCTTGCTGGCTGATGGCACCCAGAACGCTTTAGTCATCGCATTTTTGACTCTCTTTAAAGCTGGCGATAAAATTGGAGTAGACACTTTTACCTATACAAATTTTATAGCTCTTGCTAATCAATTCCAGATTGAGCTGGTGCCTTTAAAAAGTGACAAAGAAGGAATACTCATTCAAGATTTAGTAAAAACACTCAAACAGCAGAAACTCAAGGCCCTTTATTTGGTTCCGACCTCTAATAATCCAACCGCTGTCAGCCTGTCCATGAAGCGCCGAAAACAGTTAGCAGAGCTTATTGTCAAAAAACAGCTGCTGCTGATAGAAGATGATACCTATGCTTTTATAAATGCTAAAGATACACCACCTTTTGTTCAGCTCATTCCCCAACATACGATTTACATTCATGGACTGTCTAAGTCTCTATTTTCCGGTCTGCGTGTGGCGTATATGGTTGTTCCTAATCATTTGCAGCCTCAATTTACAAAAACTGCTGACACTCTTAACACTCATATCCCCTTGCTTAATGCTAATATCGTCAGCGAGCTAATTGTCAGCGGTAAAGCCGATGAGGTTATTGAAAGAAAAAAAGCATTAGCTCAAGAACGCAATGCTTTGTACCGTCAGTATTTTCCAAAATCAGCTGCTGCCAATCCTTACGTTTTATTTCAATGGCTGCCTTTGCCTGAGCACATAAATGGGTATGACTTTGAAGAATTGGCCAAGAAAAACGGTGTGGAAATTTTATGTGCAGAACGCTTTCTGGTAGGAGGAGCAACAGAACAATCATTTCTTCGTGTAGCCACCTGTTCACCAGATACAACAGAAGAGTTAGAACAAGGCCTTAAGTTACTAAAAAAGCTGCTGCCTCTTGCATAGTATAAGAATCCCAAAATGCTCCTTAAGTTTTCTTTAAAAAGAGAAATTTTTTATTGACCTTCACATGATGTCAAGCTGTATAATAGACGAAACAACAGGAGGAAGACTTATGAAAATTGGGGAAGTCTCAGATTTAACAAATATCAGCATGAGATCACTGCGCTATCATGAAGAAAATAACATAAATAATTATCTTGTATTACTAGAAATTTGCTAATATATACATAGCTTCCTTTTCCTGTACCGAGATTTTCTTCATCATTTCTGAAGCTTCTAAAATATAATATCTGTCTTTAGTATCAGATATTTTTTTGAATATAGCAATAATCGTCTCCCCAATTCTTGGCAATCTCTATAAAATCCAAATAAGCTGTTTTAATATTGTAATTATTTGTTATAGTATATGCCTCTTCTAGAAAATCGCGATATAAATTTCTAAATATTGCACCACCTGTTCCTGCCCTTTCCATTAACATGGCAGTCATCTTAAAATCTTCTTCAATACTCTTTGAATTATTAAACCATTTGAGGATTTCATCACTTGTTTTATAAATACCTTTATATGCTAAGTTCTTTATTGCTGGATTTAAGTAGGTTACTGCATTGCTATGAATTGCTTTCATGATAGCTTCCTTTAAGGGTATTAGTTCTTTTCCCTTTTCAATTGTATAAAACAAATTCTTAGACGACATAGAACCTTTTTCACTCCGTGCCTGCTCTAAACTTTTTAGAGAAGTTATCACTTCACCTCCTTGTTGGGCAGTATCTACTAAAAAAGCATCTTTGTCATCATATCCAATTATAGCAACATAGTGCCCTGCAAAATGGATTGGATTAGTAAAATATTCCAAGTGGTAGCAATCTAATTTTAGACCAACCGCCTTACCTCTATCTAATAATCCTTTGACAGATTTCCATGCTTTATCCTTTGAAGAAGTTTCTTTTACCTCAAGTTTTAATCCTAAATTTTTTGCTATATTTTGTGTCAGTAAATCAGGTTTAATTCTCCCACCTATGAATGGCATATTCATGGTTTTCATATTCCATAGAACAAATCCCAGACCTTCTCCTAAACCAAATAACATCGGCTCACTTAATTCAATACCAAGTTGGTTCAAGAGAGTTCCTGTTGCGGTAGATTCACAATGCTGTCCTATGAACGGTTTTATATCTAACTTCATATACTATCCTCTGAAAAATTTTCAAATTTCATTATAGTTGCAAATCCTCTATTTCAGATTCTAACCAATTTAATTCTGCTTGGAGCATGGTCATGCCTAAACTGAATAATTGCTGGGCAGAGCGCGGTGCAAAACCTTCCCTTACTTCTTGTAATTTCAAGACCTGCAAGTCCTCTTCTAAAACTTTCTTACGTGCCTTGAAAGCTTGTAACAAATCCTTTGGTGACATATTTTGACTATTAGCCAAGGCAGTCATGAAATGTGAATTGGCTGGTTGGCGCTCTAGCAAACGCTGTTTGGTTTTTTCTGCCAAAACTGTTAGTCCTAAGTCTGTAATGGCATACTCTTTTTTCTCCTTTCCTTTTGCTGGTGCACTTTTAGCAAGCTCTTTTTTCTCCAGTTTATCAAGGACATAGTAAATCGAAGAGAAACCAACCTCGATCCACCGCCTCATCTCCCTGTCTTCAATTAGCTTTTCAATTTGATAACCATGTCTAGGCTGCTCTGCCAATAGTCCTAGAATCAACTCTTCTGTTAAAGATGTCTTAATGCTCATTTTTTACTCCCTACTTCTTTTTGATGGGATGACGAATAATTGTTTTTAGCTTATCTGGCGCCACTTTACGGACATCACCAATATAGATTTCATGGTGCATACGTTCATCGGTAATATCCAGTTGATATCCCTCTTCCTCCATGTAAGCATGCATGCGTTCAACTGTTGCAGGCTCGTCATTGTAGGAACCGATATGCAGACATTGAACACACAACCCCTCATCATAGGTAAAATATTCAACCTTAGAAAAATCTATTTTCTTCTTGACGGTCGTTTGCGCGACTGCCCAGTCAAAATCTTCCTTACTGACAAAATCAGGTAAGCGAAGAATGGCGATAAAATGAAAATCACTCTTACGATTGTAGTCAGCACCTGTGACTCCCTCTTGCCACCAGAATCCTTCCAAAGGTGGGACAACAAAATCGAAATAACCGTCCATCTGGTAATCTGTCTTCTTGCTCATTTTAATGGCATAGGCCAGCGGATAAAGTAAACTGATAGCTTGCTTATATTCGCCACCTTCTTCATTAGGATCACCTTGTCCCCGAACTGCCAAAAAGTTCATTTTAGGAACCTTGACAATCATTGGATTAGTCTTTGTCGGATAAAGTTCCTTCAACTCTTTTTTGAAATCAAATGCCATGATATTTTCTCCTTTTGTTAATTTTATTCTAGTGTTAGAATATTAATCAACTATATTCTAACACTAGAATATAGTTTTGTCAAGAAAAGTGAAAATTAGTAATCAATGTGCCCACTAAAAAGTTGTCACACTGACACTATAAAGACCACTTATTTTACAATCTTCCAATTCCCCCTCGTTCTTTTCAAGCATCAGTCTGAACTATGATACCTGCGTTGATTTGGTCTGTGGGTCAAGATATTTAACTGCTAATACTACTAGACCTAGAGCCTTCTCAAATTCATCACTTTGTTTTAAATTATTGTCAAAATAGGCTTTTCTACCTGCCAAACTGTATGCAATATCTTATGTTTTACTAATAATTTTCGCAAATGTAGAATATGTTTGTAACATTCTTCTAGTATAATATTACGAAAGGAGGTTTCTCACAATGAAAAAACTATTTACTTTGTTGTTTTTAGGTATGGCTGCTCTATTTTTGATTTCTTGCTCCAAACAAGATAGTTTAAATGGAGAGTATTATTGGATTGATGATGTTCGCAATGACCTAGTTCTAACCATTGACAATAACAAGGGAACTGTTAATAGCGATGGTGGATATAGCATTACTTTAGATACGGATAAGAAAAATTATAAAACATCATCGGGAACAACCAATGATTATACTTATAAAGATGGTATATTTACAGCTAATCTAACAGGTGTTAAACGAGATTATTATAAAAAAGGTAGTGAGGCCTATAAAAAGCTCTGAAGAAATATGGATATGATAAATAAAAAAATGACTTAGAAAAATTTTCTCTAAGTCATTTTTTTGTTATTAAAAAGGAGCTTTGCATGTCGTTTAGCTTCTGCTTCTGTCATTTGCTTTGGATTCCAAGCATAGCTAATTGACTTCCCTTTCTCATATATTCCCCAAACTTTGAATTTGGGATAGCATTGTTTTACCAAAGAAATCAATTGATTATCTGCTAATTCTGGTAAGTCAATGTCTGAAATAAAAATTTGACTGATTCATTAAATATTTAAATTTTTTTCTACTGCACTAGGTTCAAATCCATTGTAATCAGAGATGATATAGTCTTTCACTTGATTGAAATAACCGATAATATGTTTATTTTTTCTAGTTAAATAATCTTCTACAATTTGTCTTGCAGATAATCTATTGATGTCTAATTCAAAATTTAAGAAGTCCGTCAAACGAGTTTTAAGAGCTTGTCCAGAAACTTGTAATGCTGTTTCTACCTCTTGAAAAGCCATTTGCTGATAAAAAATCTTAGTTAGAAGCACAATATCAGGCATTAAGAGAAAAGCTGAGTAAAAATTGGCTTCTCTTTCTTGTAAAGAATCATCATGAAAATCAGTGAATACTCGCCCACTGTGATTTAATAAGATGTGTCCTAATTCATGACATTTTGTGAAATTTTGACGATTGATAGAATCGCTATCTTGATAGGAAATCGTTAAAACATCATCATTGATATTAAAACCTGCTATATCTATTCGGATATGGTGAGGAATAACCAGTATATTTTTCTTGTTGACTTCATAATTGAAGTAATCCTGAAAGGTATAATAGAGAGGATGTACTTTATTTAATTTCATGAATGGATAAAGTGTTTGTTTGACACGATTCCAAACATTAAAGTAAATTCTTTGCACGAAACATCAGTCTTTCTTTTCTTTATTCATAGCCTTAATGGCTTTTTCTCTCTCTAACAGAAATTCTCTCAAATCTTCTTCTAGTATTTTTTTCTCTTCATCAGATAAATTTTTAGAAGTTTTCCGATACAGAACTTCAAACGTTGATAAGTCAATTTCATCTGAATTTTTGTAGTCAGATTTACCTAAAAGATAATCTGTCGAAACATTATAAAACTGCGCAAACTTTTCTAATGTTTCTGAAGATGGTTTTCTTCGTCCATTTTCCCATTGGGCATATGAAGGTTGCGATATATTTAAACTTTTAGCTATATCGTTTTGTGTCAGATTGGCTTCTAAACGCAGAGCTTTTAAGCGTTCAGGGAACATTTTTGTACCTCTTTAAAGAAATTTCTTTTTTTACAAAAAACTCTTGACAATATAGTCACAAGACTATATAATATAAATATAGTCAGTTGACTATATAATAATTTTGCTAGACTTGACCTAAAAGTGAAATTACCTTCGATAAAGAATAGACAAGGCAATTTAGCAAAATAGTTGAATTTGTCCTTTGAAAATTGAATAAAAAAGTGCGTCAGACAACCTCACGAAAACTTAGTCGACCAACACACAATATTGTTTAGCAACTATTATTGTAACGGTTTTATCGCAAAAAGTCAAGGAGGTTGGAGTAGATAAACACAAAAATCCTTTGGAGTTATCTCACGCACTCGGCTTTTTGCCCCTCTTGACCGAATAACAAAGGGGAACTGCTGGCGCTGGTAGCGTCGGAAATGCTGACAGGTAAGACTAGTTCTGCTGGGGTAAGCATAGGCGGTAAGCTAATCTATAGTGAAGTGAGATGTACATACTACAGAGATTGTACAAGTACAACTATAGAATAGTGACAAAATATGAGTGTGCGACGATATGAGCACACCCTAAACAGGGATTTCCTGTTTAGAAGAATAGAAAAAGGTGAATAACTGTATGCGAGCTAATGTTAGTTCGCTTTTTTGTTTATAGAAAGTGAGGTATATGTTGAAAAAGATAGTTTTTTATAAACCTAAAGTAGATAAAGAAAATTGTCAAAAACCTTATACCAATCCCCACATTCTGGTCATGGGTAAAGTTGGTCAAGGGAAAGGATTTATTAGTTCAAATCCAAATCTTTAGGTCAGGCATTACATCTAAAAAGTTAAATTCAAAATTTGTTAGATAAGAGCGTGATAAAAGTTCTTTGTCTTTCATTTGATGTTGCTTTTTACAATGAGATAGGTAGTAGAGTTCATTTTGAAAGATGAAGAATAATTTGTCGAATTCACTTCTAAAAATATTATCATTTAGCATGTATCTTGGGTCAAAAATTAGGGCCTCAATTGTTTTATCATGATTTTTAATAGCTTGTGATACTCGATGATTCCCGTCAATAAGAAGAAAACCAAATGTTCTGGCATTGTAAAAATGGGTTAATAAAATAGGTAGGACTTTAAGACTTCTATTATCTGTTTGTGAAATAGGTGTCCAAGTAACAAATTCCCTAGATTTTTCAAAATAAGTTAATGGGATTTCTATGGCATTTTGCTTATTTTGTTCAGCTAGTTTGACAAGAGGTGCAATAGTAAAATTAAGAATTACTGTATTCTTACCAAAATGAGTAACTTGTTGAAAGGATTCTTCTGTCATAACAATATCTAGAATATCTTTTTAATTTCTTAGGATTCTTGAAGATTTTACGAATTTTGGAATCAGCACTTTTTAATACTGTTTTCCATTTATTAAGGTGATTTTTTTGAAGATTTCGATTATCAAATATTGGAAATGTTTCAAAGTGCTTCATTAAATCAATGTAGTCAATATCATAAGGTAGCATGGTTGAAAAATCAATAGGCATAGAAAACCTCCTGAATTTTTATTTTATTATATCACTTTTTCTACTCTTTTAAACAGATGATTCCTGCTTAAAAGAGTAGAAAACATCCAAAACAAATACAAACGATTGACAATGTAAACTAAACGTATTACAATAAATAATGAAAGGTGGTGACGCTGATGGCAACTGTACCAACTCAAATTCGGATTGATGAGACCGTAAAAGCGCAAGCAACTTCATTATTTAATGATTTGGGCATGGATATGTCCAGCGCAGTCAACATTTTTCTTCGCCAATGTGTCTTACGTGGAGGGATTCCTTTTGCGGTGGAAGTACCAAACTACAATGCAAAAACACTCGAAGCTATTGCTGAAGCGAAACGGATTTCTCGTGATAGTTCTGTAGCCTCCTATGACAATATGGAAGATTTAAAGAAAGCTCTGGAAGCCTAAATGTATCAAGTCAAGTTTACCTCTGCTTTCAAAAAGAGCTATAAACGAATAAAAAAACGAGGCTTAGATATAGCCCTGCTAGATGAAGTCATTGAAAAACTTCGCCTAGGGCAGACACTCGAAGAAAAATACCGTGACCATGAATTGAAGGGGAACTTCGTCGGCTTTAGGGAATGCCATATCAAACCCGATTGGCTCTTGATTTATCTGATTGAAGACGATATTCTAACCCTTACTTTAGCCGATACAGGCAGTCATGCAGATTTGTTTAAGATGTAAAGACAGTTCTTTGTGAGCTGTCTTTTTTGTTTTCTACTCTTTTAAGCTGATGAAACAGTTAAAATCTTAAAAAGGAGGACTGATATGAACTATTATGAACGAAGTTTTCAACGAATCTATGAAAGCTTCGTTTTTTCTTTAAAAATATATCCTGATGAATACCACCAAAAACTCTTACTTTATCAGATTTTAGAAAGGATAGATACCTTATTTGAACATTACCGAAAGCTAGAATTGCCACTTTATCCCCTAGTACAATGGAAAAATCACTACAAATTAAAGTACAACACTATTACATGATGAATGGAGGTTAAATAGATGAGTTACTTTGAAGAACGGTTTCAACAGATTTATGAAAAATTTCTTTTCTCTCTTAAAATTTATAGTTATGATTCTTCACGTCGTGAAGCCTGCTACCAAGACTGCCTAGGTGAAATGGACAGTCTTTTTTTGCGCCATGATACCCATGACCGATTTGCTAAAAAGCTTCTGGACTGTAAGAATGCTTTTCAATGCAAAGTCAAAAAAGCCTATCTAGGAATATGAGGAGATAGAAATGACTAGAGTAAGAGCACCAAATCACTAAAACTTGAACCAATTATTACTTAAAATTGACCTAGACAAGTCATGAAAAGGTCTGAAAAATAAATGAATGAGGTAAAAATCAATGGAAATTACAAAAGTTTATGTTGACCAAAATACTGTCCTTGGAAACGAGGTCTTTGTATCAGGTATGGAAGAAATTCGTGCCAATGACTATAACCCTGTCTCTTATCGTGTCTTTGAAATTTCAAGCCGTAAAGAGCCATCCGCTTTCTTGATTGTAGAAGGCTTTAAAATGTCAGATGTCCCTGAAGGTCGTCAAAAAATTGTCTTCCCTCGTGGGATTGCAATTGAACGCCGCAACTTCCGCTTTGGAGGAAAACGAAAACGTGAAAATGTCTTTGTAGCTGAAGAAATGCGGATTATTAAAACAAAATAAAAACCTAGAAAATAGCTAAATAAAGGAGAATAAATATGACTGTAAAATATGCGACTGATGTAATTGAAACATTTGATACTGAAAAAACACTAGGAACACTGAACTTTCTAGAAACGATTCTTCACAAAAAATGGGAAGACTATGTGGATGAAGCAACAGGTGAAGAAAAACGTCGGGAAACAGACCTTGTGGAAGAAGTGGACGTCAAGCTCTATTCTTCTGCCGTGAATGGGGATATTACAGTGACTGTTCCGCCTGAAGCAAAGGTAGCCCAAATGACCGCTGAAAAGAACTACAATGATGAAGTGGTTCTAGTTGCTCCAACTGCTCGTTTCTGGACAAATACAGAAATCATTAACGGTAATCGTATCGTATCAAGCGGGGTAAAAATCCGTGCCAAAGATGTGTCCCTGCCCAATAAACCTGAAGCTAAAAAGGAAGGGTGATAAGCCATGAAGCTGTTCACCTATCGTGGTGTTCGTGTCAAAAAATATCATGAAAAGATTAGAAGAACAACCTTCTTTATTTTTTTACTGCCATTCCTAATTGGTTTTGGCTTTTTTATTTACACTCATCAGGTTCAGCTTCAACAATCTCCCCTTCCTTATGGAATTGGCTTAGGAGTAAGTCTTTTAATAGTCATACTCCTTCTGCTTCTTCTTCAAGCGATTTGTTACCAGAAGTTACTCTTTTTTAGTCGATTAGATAGCTTGCGAATTATTTCCCACTTTTTGATAGAAAATAACTTAGTGCTGGTCAAGAAAATCAAAACAGAAAAAGGATTTATTGAACGAACAAGCTTGCCTAAAGTGTATCTCAAACGTGACCGCTTTAGTGTCACCGTGACCTTTCAGCTTCAAGGAAGCCGATTTCAAGAACGCTTTATATCCCTTGAAAAATCTCTAGAAATTATGTTTGACGGGGATTTTATGAATAAGCAATTTACCAACGGCTACGTCTCTTATACCATTGCGATTGACCAATTTTCAGGGCGCTTGTCTATCTTTGATGTGAAGATGACAGATAAGGGAATCCGCCTTATGAAAGGTGTCTATTGGGATTTTGATAAACACCCACACTTGCTAATCGGTGGTGGGACTGGTGGAGGTAAAACCATTCTTATTATGGTTTTAGTCTGGATTTTAGCTCAAATTGGTTATGTTGAAATCCTTGACCCCAAACGTTCGGATTTTGTCGGCTTAAAAAATATCCCTGTATTTAAAGGACGTGTTTTCTGGGAGAAAGAAGATATGCTGAATTGCCTCAAAGAAGCGGAGCAGGAGATGGATAGGCGCTTTGATTACATGACAAGTCAGTCTGATTATCAAGCAGGGAAAAAATATTTTGCCTATGGTTTGAAGCCTCGCTTTATCATCATTGATGAACTAGCTGCTTTAGCTGCTAAACTAGAGCGAGACTATGCTTCTGCTAGTGCCTTTATTGAGTATCTAACCGAGTTAATTCTAAAAGGTCGTCAATCAGGGGTTTATATGATTTCTGCTATGCAAAGACCTGACGGGGAATATCTAAAAACCTCTTTGCGTGACCAATTCATGAAGCGAATTTCAGTCGGTCACTTAGAAGACGTTGGCTATAAGATGATGTTCGGGGACGCTAATGCAAATAAACTTTTCAAGAAAATAGATGAGATTGACGGAGAAGAAATTTCTGGTCGTGGCTATATCGCCAACGGCGGAGAAATCGCTAGAGAATTTTATTCTCCTCTTGTACCACTTGATGACGGTTTTTCTTTCTTTGATGAGTTTAAAAAGTTGCCTCCTCTTGAAGACCCTTTGGCAATCAACCAACCTGCTAATCATCTACCTAACACAGTTGAAACGGAAGAAACAGAGGATAAACTACTATCTCTCAATACATTTGCGGAAGACGCTGAAATATCCGTTTCAACGCTACGAAATCTTGTCAAATATATAGAAGAACAGGACTATACATTTACAAGGGCAGAGAATCGCATTATGCTAGATAGGGCGGATATTAGCCTATTGGAGGAACTACTAACGGAAAAGGAACAATCAGGCTTATCTTATAAACAGGTCGTCTTAGAGCATTTTACATCTACCGAGCCAACGTAGGCACGAAGGTCAAGGTCAGGGCGTAGCCCGTCCGACCTGCCCGACCGAGCTGACAAGTTTGGCGCTTTGGGGGTGTGCCGTAGGCACGCCCCAAAAGGGCTTAACCACCCGATACTAATAGGGGGGTTAAAACTAACACAAGCCCTAAAAAGACTGTTAGCTTGCCCGTTCCTAGACACCGCTAGAATGAACACAAAAGGAGGTTAAACAGATTGATAAGCAATACGGATTTAAAGCGTATTAGGCTGGAGTTAGGTTTTACCCAGCGGAAAATGGCGGATACTATCGGATATAGCTACTACAATTACCGCAACATCGAGCAGGGACAGCGAAAAATGACAAAGGAATTTGAAAACTCTCTTTTTCACTTCTTAAATCGTCAATCTGAAACAAAACTAGAAAGTACCGTGGACTGGCTCAAAATTCGGTTTAAAACTCTAGATTTTAAAGCGGTCATTATACAGGTTTTGCAGTTAAAGCCCGCTGACTTCTTTCATGAAGAAAAAAGTCTCTACAGTTATTCAAATATGGTAACCTATGGCTCTATCCGTGTTCTTTATTCCGATTCCGAGAAAAAAGCGGAAGCTGGAACGCTCATTGATTTAACAGGGACGGGTTGTAGAGAGCTTGAATTACTACTCCTGCAACAAGGGCGGGATTGGTTTTCTTTCCTTCATGATGTCTTTCTCTTTGCGGAACAAGAACGAAAAGATAGAACCCTAGAAGATTTTCTAGCCTTTCCTCGCTTTGATATTGCTCTTGATGAACTCTATAAAAAAACTGGCAACCTTGATTTGTTTGATATAAAGGCACGTATTTTTGACAATAAAATTATCATGCGAAAACTTCGTACCTTTACTGCTATTGAGGGCTTGAAAAAAGTAGAAAATCGCTTTGTCAATCAAGGCTTAACCCTAAACTTTGGCAGCCGTCAATCTAGTCTCATGATTCGCTTTTATCAAAAAGACTACGAACAGGCGCTCCTAAAAGATGTGTCTGTTGACTATATCCATGAAGCTTATAATTTCAAAAACCGTTATGAAATTGAACTTCATGATACCAAAGCATTTGATATTTTGGAAGAATGGTACACGCTGGAAACGGACTTAACAAAAATCGGAGCTAGAATCTTAAATAACTATTTTGAAGTGAAAGATTGGCAGGGTAACTATGATAGCGAGTGGGATAACCTGCTAGGAACACAAGAAGGGTTTAAATTTGTCACACGTCCCCGTCAAATCGACTATTCAAGGACAAAGCACTGGGTCACTAAGCAAGTTTCCAGTGCTTTAAAACTGCTGAAAATAGTAGATATGGTTTATCAAACAGATGAACTTTCTGAAATCATTTCGGAAGCTTATTTGAGTAACAATCATACCAAACTAGCTGAAGAAATTTGCGAACGAAACGGAGTAGATTTTAATGTCATCATTGGACAGATATAAGCCTATCAATATCCCTGACAAATTCAATCGTCCCATTGAAACTAAGTCTTTTCCAATCGATTATGAGGAACTTCACTTGTCTTTCTATGATGTTGACTTGGTAAAAGATTTGATAGACTTTTGGGGGCTCTTGTATAGAGAACCAAAGAAAGATTCTGAATTGAAATACATTGACTTATTCCGAGATAGAAACTTTCAAGACGAAGACCACCGTAAAAATGCAATTAAAAAGGCGACTAGACAAGAGGCTAGACAGCCTTTTTTTGATGAATTGACCACCAAGCCACTTAAAAAGATGAGTGAAAATGTCAGGTGGGTAGCAGAAATACTCGTACAGACAGGCTATGCACAATTTGTTTTATAAGGAGGAACCATGACACAAGCAACGATTACCATTACCAATACCGTAACGGGACAAAAAGCACAATTCCCACCGCCTTTCAATCCTATGTCTCTATCTAAAATTGGAGTAGATGAAACGTTTGAAAAAGAAGTCTTTGTAGACGGAGTAGATACTTTTGGTTATGGACTGGACGGGTATTTGACATTCTACGAACTAAAAGACTTCCTTCGGAGTTATCAAAATAGACAGAACCCCTTTCATTTTGACTATATGATGTTAGGCAGACTACAAGAAGACTGTAATTATTATTTAGGAAATGGGAATGGGGATGAAAATAGGCTGTGGGCAGATAATGTCGAAGCCCAAATCGCAGAAATGAAAAAAATATGGAAAAAGTTTCCCCAAGGAGAAAAACCTGAATGGCTGACTTGGGAAGAAATTCTCGAATACGAAAAAAAGATGAAACAAAGAAAGTATCTCTAAAGACTTATGCTTATCAAAAAAATGTATGAAGGATTTACTTATCTTCCTAATCGCAACGAAATTTGGAAAGTCTTTGTTAGCTTGATGAAAGAAAAAGACTACTTCTATAGCACTTTTGCTAGAAATATTTCTGATGAGGGAGATAAGCGAACCTATGAATATGCTTATTTTAATCTAAAAGGTGAGGTAGTAGATTTTGATTGTAAAATGAAATCAGACTTAATTCTGCTATTCCACCAATTATTCCAAGAAAATAACAATCAATTTATGGAGGAAATACAAATGGCAACACAAGCAACACTTGAAAAGAAAATCAAAGCAGTTTTAGTTGAGCTGGGAGAGCTAATGAAAGCCCACAAAGACAAGGAAGCATGGACAAAAGCTGGTGAATTAAATGGACTTTTAAAAACAGAAGAAGCCCAAAACTTGACTGCCGGCTTTGTGGAACCTGTCCGCAAAGAGCTTTCAGGTTACTATTATGTCAACGGTGAAATCAATAAACTTCACAAGCAATTATATGCTAAAGCAAATAAATTGATTGAGCTGGCAAATCAGTAAGGAGGAAATATGGATAAACTAAAATCTATTTATCATCAATTAAAAAGCTATCTCGGACAGTTTTCTAAACGCCCTAAAAAGAAAGGAAAACCTAAGCTAGCTACGGTCAATAAGAAAACAGTCAACCTTGCCGTTCTGTCAGGATTGGCTTTTATTTTGTTTGTTGGTTTGCTAGGAGGTATTCGAGCCATGACTTTATCCAGTAAGGTGACAAACCTTGAAAAAACAATCTCATCTAATAAGTCCAGTTCCACTAGTAAAGCTACTACTTCTGAAATAGACAATCGCTTGCAATATTATCTAAATGACTTTGTAGCTTGTTATTTCACTATTCCTAGTGATTCGGACGGTCAAGCTGAACAAGCCAAGAAGCTAAATAGTTTTTATGGTACAGAGCCAGATATTCAAGCACAGGGGCAAGTCAAAAATCCTAGTCAACTTGATTGGTCACGTTTGCTGACGATTCAAGATAATGTTGCGACCTATGAAGTGCATTATAAACAAACCGTTAAAAATGGCGATAAGACGGAAGAACAAGAAGTAATCACCGCTTTTAATATCCCCTATGCCAAAACAGATAAGGGATATTATGTAACGGGCTTGCCTTGGTTTTCTAGCCTTGCGGACGACCAAGCAGACAAGATAAACAAGGATAATCAACTCAAACTCAATCAGTCAGATAATGTTTCAGATAAGACAAAGAAAAAACTAGACAAGTTTCTCCATGTCTTCTTCACTAACTATACTACTGACCAAGACAACTTAGACTTAGTGGCTCACCAGCTAACGGTTGTAAAAGAGACAACCTTTAAAACCTTGGATTTTTCTTATTATACCTCAACAGATAAGCATATCATTGCCTATGTTCAAGCTACTTTTGAAGTAGCAGGCACAACGCATGCTGAAAACTTTACTTTCACTATATCCGAAAAAGGGAAGTCTTATTATGTTGAGAAACTAAGCCACACCATTCCTGCTAATTATGCAGAAACAAAAAAATAAAAAGGAGATTTTAATATATGAGTTCATCAAATTTACAAGCATGGCTACAAGGTGATGGCTTCTGGTTTATTACTTTTGGCGCTATTATTCTTATCATCATAGCATGGAGAAACAGCTCTTGGGGTAAACTCTTTACTACGTTAGTCTTCTATGCCGTGATTGCTTCTCTCACAGGAGGAGGACGACAATTACTTAGCGTCCTTGGTTCGTTCCTCCGTCTCTTTGGTATTGAAACGGGGCTCTGATATGGAAGATGAAAAACTTTATGATTACGCTAGGGGGATAAATGCCCCCTACTGGATTCAAGAGATAAAAACACAAAAAGGGAAACGCATTTGGTATTTTGCAACCCCTATGCAACTTTCCTTTTTTATTGTCTTTATTCTTGTATTCATTTTAATGTTGACTGTTTTTAGCTCCTTTCTTCTTCCCTTAGTTAAATTAACCCATTCTATCTCCCTTTATCTATACTGGTATATTCCTTACAAACTGGCTAGATTCTACACCGAATACGAACCACAAGGCAAGAAAATGCACATTTTCTTAATTGACTATATCCGATACCTGATTGATTTTCGTTTAAATCGCAAGGCTATTTACCATGAAGACAGAGTGAAGACCTATGAGGAGGAAGAAATTGTCTTTGAAAAAACAGATTTATAAAAGGAGGTTATATGACTATCAAACTAGTTTATCCTATTCTCAAAACACATGAAAACTTAGCCCTAAAAACAGATAAATCCGTCATGGGTTTCTATCGTATTCCCAATACCCATATTACGATTACCAATCGGACAAAGAAACAAGATCACAAACTAACCATCGCTCAACTAATTAAGAAACTCGTTAAAAACAAATCCTTTGAAATATCTCTCATCCCCAAAGACTATTTACTAGAAGAAAAGATGAAAGACTTTTCGGACGCCCTCTCTCCTGATAGCCGAAAACTTGGAGAAGAAATGTTAAACTATTCTACCGACAAGCTGACACAGGAAATGGAAATTCCCTATCAGTTTGATTGGTTAGTCGGCGTAAATGTCCTAAAAGACAGTGAGGATACAACGGTTCAAGGAATGGCTTTAGAGCGCTTTTCTGAAGTCTCTGAAATGGTCGCCAACGGTCTGGGCTTTCAATATGATATTTCTGAAAATTGGTATCAAGACTATTTAGTGAATGAAGACGCCATTTATCAACTTCTTTCTTCCTTGCGTGCTCAACGCTTGACCAATGAAGAACTCTTTTATTATCAGCGCATGCAATATCTACGCTATATTCCACACTTGAAGCAGGAGGTAACCGCCAATCGTTCCTTATTGAATGTAACAGATACGGTTATCAAACCAATGGCTGGAGGCTTTATCAAATTAGATAGTCCTTATGGTTCTTCTTTCTTAACCATTCTTCCTATCGCTAAAATACCCATTATTTTTAATGGCTTCCACCTTGGAGAATTTACCCAACGCTTTAATTTTCCTGTAGAATTACGAATTAAAGCCGAGTTTATGGAAAAGAACTCCCTCAAAGGTCGGATGGGGCGTTCCAACATTCGCTATCGAAATATCATGAATGAGGCAGAAAGTACAGATACTGCCCAACAAGATGATATTATCCTCGGGGCTATGTCTCTCAAAGATTTGATGAAAAAGGTAGGCGGAAAAGAAGAAGTCATTGAGTATGGAGCCTATCTGATTGTGACAGCCTCCAGTTTATCCCAACTACGACGCAGACGCCAAGTTGTTCTAAGCTATTTTGAAGATATGCACGTGGAAGTCAGCGAAGCGAGCCATGATACACCTTATCTGTTCCAATCTTTGCTCTATGGTCAACCGCTTGAAAACAAAACCCGAACTTGGACACACTATGTCACACCAAGAGGCTTTGCGGAACTCATGCCTTTTACCAATACTTCATCAGGAAATCACGTTGGCTGGCATATCGGTCGAGTGGATAACTGGATAGGTCGCTGGGAAAGTATCGAAAAAGCGCAGGAATCTTCTAAAAATATGGTGCTCTTTAATGCGACAGTCGGAAACAAAGAGGGGATTGCAGGAAAATTGACCAAGAATCCGCATATCCTCATTACAGGAGCGACTGGGGAAGGGAAATCCTTTCTTGCAGAATTGATTTTTATTCTTACATCCCTTCAAGATGTCAAATGTTTGTATGTCGACCCAAAACGCTCTATTCGTAAACATTTTGAAGAAATTATCCATCAATCAGCATTTCAAGAACAATTCCCACTTCTTGCCCAGCATATCAAGGAGATGAATTTTGTCACCCTAGATAGTAAGGTCAAATCCAATCACGGAGCACTTGACCCAATTGTCATGCTAGATAAAGATGACGCTGTTTCTGTCTCAAAAAATATGCTCAACTATCTTATCTTTTCTAATAAGAATATCAAGGTCACTATGGACCAAATGACGGCGATTAAAGAAGCCATTGATACGATTGTAGAAAGACGCCAAAAAGGTGAGACGGTAGGGCTAAAACACGTCATTGACTTACTCTTAGAAGATGAAGAAAAAGAAATTCGTTCTGTTGGGAAATATCTTCATTCCGTAGTGAAAAATTCTATTTTAGAGCTTGCTTTTTCTTATGGTGATGTGGAAGGTCTCTCTTATGATAAACGGGTAACGGTTTTAGAAGTCGCAGACCTATCTTTACCTGATAATAAGAAGAATCAACAAGAAGTGACCTTAGAAGACAAGGAAATCAATTCTACAGCTCTCATGTTTGCTTTGGGTGCTTTCTGTAGTCGTTTTGGTGAACTGAACCGCAATGAAGACACAATAGAATTCTTCGATGAAGCATGGGTATTGATGAAATCGGCTGAAGGACGAGCAGTTATCCAGTCCATGCGTCGTGTCGGACGTTTTTATAACAATATCCTCTGCCTCATTACCCAATCAGTACATGACGCTGAAGGAGATGACGATACCACTGGCTTTGGAACGCTCTTTGCTTTCAGGGAAGATAATGAACTACCCGATATTTTAGAACATGTCGGGCTGAATGCCAACGAAGAAAACTTGGAGTGGCTCAAAAATATGATTTCTGGGCAATGTCTCTATAAAGATGTGTACGGAAATCTCAATATGATTTCTGTTTATAACATTTTTGAAAGCATTGACCCACTCTTAAAACCAATGAAAGCCACTGTTTCTTCTAATCTTGAAAACAAATATGCAGCATAAGGAGGTGAGTATGTGCAAGAAGCATTTGAAAAACTAAAAGGCATAGATATTTTTTCTTTAAAGTCTTATATTGAGCCAACGAACTTCCCTAATATGAGCGGAGTATGGGCAATGCTTACGGAACTATTCGTTAATTGCCTTTTCTTTCTTCTTAATTTAGTAGTTGGTTTTTTCTCTGTATTTATTCGTATTTTAGAAAATATCAATCTCTATGATACCTACAAACAATACGTTTTTAATGGGGCTCAATCCATTTGGCAAGGTTTTACAGGAGCTACTTCTGGCTTTGCTCAAAATTCGCTTGTTTTCCTCATCTTCCTTTGCCTTGCTTTTTACCTGTTTTATCAATTCCTTTTTTCTAAAGGAAACTTCCCTCAACGCTTGCTTCATGTTCTTTTAGTAATCGTTCTTGGTTTTGGTTGGTTTGGAACAGTTTCTGAAACTTCTGGTGGGCTTTATATTCTAAATACCGTCAATAATGTTGCGAATACAGCGATTAGTAAAATTTCTAGTATTTCTGTAGCCTATGGTGATAAGCAACAACTGAAAATCGGTTCTTCCATGGCAGATAGTTATATAGCAGAAACTTCTTACGTGGCTTACCTTTTTGTCAATACGGGGCAAGAAAACGGTAAATACAAAGACCGACAAACAGGAAAAGAAGAAACCTTTGAGGATTCAAAAGTATTAGGAACTACGGATAAATCAGAAAAGTTTAAAGCCGTTTCCAATGGGGAGAGAAAAGACTACTTAGACAAACTTGGGAATGACGCTGATAATGATAAAGAACATGACCGTTGGGTTTCAGCAGTTGCTGATTACCTTTTTGTAAAAATTTTCTATGTTTTCTTTAAAATCATTGAAGCAATTGTCATTGCCATTCCAATTGTTTTAATTCAACTCTTAAATGTCATTGCACAATCTCTTGTACTGATTATGATTTTACTCTTTCCGATTGCTCTTTTGGTCTCTTTTCTCCCCAAAATGCAGGATATTCTTTTTGGTGTTTTTAAAGTCATGTTCGGCGGACTTGCCTTTCCTGTTATTACTGGCTTATTAACGCTATCTATTTTATACCTTGAAAAAATCATTGAAGGCTTGATTGGTACTGGCTTTGATAAAGTCATTGGGAGCTTTTCTTCTCTATCTACTTTCAGTGCTCTCTTTAAGCTAATGGTCTCTGTTTTTGCCAAGGCAGTAATTTACTGGCTTCTTTGGAAATACAAAGGAGAACTGATTGAGTTATTGCTTGGGTCAAGAGCTCGTATCACATTTGATGATATGGATACCAATATTCGTCAAACCGTATCAAATGGACAAGAAACTATTCAGCAACTTCCAACATCAGCTAGCAATATTTTTGAAAGAGCTCAGAAATCAGGAAACTTTATCCTTGCAGGCACAGGATTTGGAGCAGGGCTATTCATGAACTCTGGCAAGCATGTAAAAGATTTCTTTTCAAAAATCAACCCACATCAGATATTCCTGAAACTCCCGTTCCTCCTAGCAATACAGAAGAAGCAAATCCAGATGGTCAACCTCTTGAAGAAATAAGTGACTACAACGGAACTTCTGATACTTCATTCCAAGAATCAGCGATTACGGAAGAACCAAGAAAGAAGAACCTCTTTAACCTTGATTCTCCTCCTCTGATGGATACAAACCAAGAAGAATTTGAGGAACGCCGTCAAAATCGCTTATCTTGGAGACAAAAACATAAAATCAATAAACTGGAAAAAGAGTTAGAACCTTACAAAGATGATGAAGCATTGTACCAAGCGCAAGGCTCAAATGCTTTTATCAGGAATTATCGTAAGACCTTGCCAAAAGATGATAAATTGAAAACCAATATCAATCGCCGCAATCAAATTGTGGACGAACTGGCCAGATTGAGAGGAAACAATTAAAAATGAATGCAAGAATTTATTCCCAAAAAGGAGCAAACCGACTGATTGACAATGCCATCATTCAAGCCTATGAAAGGAGAGAGCGCTCAGTCGACTTTCTTCTTTTATTTTCTGTGAAGGAAACAGAGAAAGAAAAGCTGTTGACAATGGTAAAAGAAAATCCCCTTGTCTTATCGGCGCAATGGAAATTTGGGACAGTCTTATTGTCGGCTTATGTCAAAACTTAGGAGAAGCTATGAAGAAAAAACTATTACTTTTTAGCGGTTTAAGTATGTTTCTTTTCCCCTTGCTTTTAGTTGTGATTGTGATGGGGGCAATTGCAGGAACTGGGGGAGGAGGTACTAATAACCAAACAGGGTTACAGACAACGCTAACAGCTCAAGAGGTGGCTCAAAAAGCCAATATTTCTGAAGCACGGGCTTCTGATGTGATTAAAATTCTCAATTATGAACTCTCCCAAGAACAATTTACTATCGCAGGAGCTTCTGGAAGCTTAGCTGTGGCGGAGCGAGAAAGTGGCTTGACCCTGAAGCAGTAAATACAAGCGGTGGGGTCGCAGGTTATTTTCAATGGTCAGGCTGGTCGTCAACCATCAACGGCAACCGTTGGGCACAAGCGAAACAAAGGAAACTAGATTCTGATGTAGAACTAGGTTTACTATCAGCCGAGCTAAATGGAGCTTATAGTAAAGTAAAAACAGAAATGCAAAAAGCCACTGACCCAGAACAAGCCGCTCTTTACTGGTCAGAACACTATGAAGGTGTTGCTTTATCAGACGGTCAAACAAAAACAAGTGAACTAAAGAAAAATGCGAAAAAATGGCATGACATTTTCAAAGATAGCTTAAAAGGTGAGACCATCACTCAAACACGAGACGGCGGAGGGGTCACTTCGGCAGATATACCAGCAGGCTACAGCTTAACAAAGAAAATAGAATCATCAGCTTATACTTCTGCAACTTACCCTTGGGGACAATGCACATGGTTTGTCTATAACAGAGGGAAGGAGCTTGGAGTAACCTTTGACCCCTATATGGGAAATGGTGGAGACTGGAAAAATAAAGCAGGCTATCAAACCACAAATACACCAACCGAACATAGCGCCCTATCCTTCTCTCCCGGGCAAGCAAACGCAGACCCTACTTATGGTCATGTTGCCTTTGTGGAGCAGGTCAAATCAGACGGGTCTATTCTGATCTCAGAATGTAATGTGAAAGGACTTGGAGTGATTAGTTACCGAACCTTTGACGCACAAACAGCAAAACAATTTACCTATATAATAGGACACTAGAAAGGAGAATTCACAATGATAAATAATACGATATCACAAAAAGATTTGATTGAAATGGGGTATAAGCAATACACAGCTATGCAGATTATCCACCAAGCAAGGAAATTGATGGTTAACAAAGGTTATAGTTTTTACGATCGAAAACGTTTGATGGTTGTGCCTAAAAGTGCAGTCTCAGAAGTGTTGGGAGTGGAGTTGTAGTATGGCAAGTATTAGATATTTAAAACGAGGTAAAAAGAATCTTTGGACCTATACTATAAGGGATGAAACAAGTAAGACAATTGCTTATAAAAGTGGTTTTGAAACAAAGAAAAAAGCTCAAATAGAAGCAGAAAAATTGTTAAGAAAGTTGAATCGTGGATACAGTCTTGATAGCAAAATGACGTTACATCAACTATATCAAGAGTGGCTTAATCTAAAAATAATTCCTAGTAAACGAAGTCAAACCACAAAAAACAAGTACATCATTAGAAAGAAGGTTATTAAAAAATTATTTGGAAATACACCTGTATCTCAAATAAAGCCTAGTAAATATCAGCGAATAATGAACGAGTATGGTAAAACAGTAACCAGGGATACATTATCAAGGCTACATACAAGTATTAAGGAATGTATTAAAACGGCTCAAGCTGATAAAGTTTTTATTGATGATTTTACTTTTTTTACTGAACTATTTTCGTCAAAAGAGTCTCAACCTGTTGAAGAAAAATATATTCATAGCGAAAAAGACCTAAACGATATCCTAAAACATTTAAAACAAAAGGTGGATTATAGAAGATCTGTTGTACCTTATGTTATTTATTTACTCTTCAAAACTGGAATGCGCTTCGGTGAACTCATTGCTTTAACTTGGGAAGATGTAAATTTTGAAGAAAAAGTAATCAAGACATACAGACGGTACAACACGTCTACTCATAAATTTGTTCCACCAAAGAATAAAACATCAATACGAACTATTCCTATTTCTGACGAAGAAATAGATATGCTGGTGAATCTAAAAAGATCGCAAATAGGATTGAATAAAGAACTTGAAATCATTAATCAGAACAACTTTATTTTTCAACATTATGGATATGTCCAAGATATTCCAAATAATGCTACTGTTAATAAAGAATTAAAGAATGTTTTAATGAGACTAAATATCTCACCTATCATTACTACCAAAGGGGCACGTCATACTTACGGTAGTTATCTATGGCATAATCAAATAGATTTAGGTGTGATTGCTAAAATATTAGGACATAAAGATATTTCTATGTTAGTGGAAGTATATGGTCATACATTACAAGAGAAGATTAACGATGAATTTGAAACCATCCGAAAACTTTTATAATTATTTGGTACAAAATTTGGTACAAAAAGTGATTCAACATCAAAAAAAGCCCGTCACAATAGGCTTTTTCTTGTATAGTTTGATGCCGATTGCAGGGATCGAACCTGTGACCTACGCGTTACGAGTGCGTTGCTCTACCAACTGAGCTAAATCGGCGATTACCTCTTTAGTATAGCACTCTGAAAATAGATGTCAAGAAATTTTCATCACCATTAGAAAAAGCCTGTCCTGAGACAAGGCTTTGAGTCTCTTAAACTTACGAACCTGCACTTTCGTAGGCATCTAAGCCCCTGTCCCATAGTTTCAAAGAAATGACAAAGAAGATAAGGGAAATTAGAATCAAACCACCGATATTAAAGAGCACATCCTTGTCCTGCAAGAAATAGCTGGCAGGATAGTAGGCCGTAAAGGCGAAAGGGATGATAAAGCTAATCAACCAACGAAGAAGCGAATTGTAAATGGAAATTGGGTACTTAGCAAAATCATTAAACATATAGAAAATGTAAATCATGGCGCCTGACTGTTTGGTCCAAAAAGCGATACTGGCTGTCGCGATTTTCAAGGAAGTATAAATCAAGGTCGCAAAGGGGATACAGACTAGAAAAAGCAGGAATTTTGGAAGAGTCCAAGCAATGCTTGATACTGTTGTCGCTAGTAAAATTCCACCGACCAATAGTTCGCCCAAGGCATCAATCTGAAAGGTCTCGACTAGGATATGAAAGAGAGGATTGATAGGACGAGTTAGATACTTATCAAATTCCCCTTTTCGGACTAAGCGTTGACCTAGTGCCCAGAGATTGTCAAAAAAGAGATGGTCCAGTCCCTTGGGAATCAAGGAAAAACCATAGATAAAGGCAATTTCTTGAAAAGTCCAGCCTTCTAGCGAGGGGATGTGTTGAAAGATGACATTGAGAAACAAGAGGTTCAAGCCTTGGGTCAGAAAAACTCCTAGCACACCAACCACAAAATCGACCTTGTATTCCATGATTTGCTTGATATATTGTCTGATAAAAATCAGATGCATGCGTTGATATTTTTTCATACTAACCTCCCTGAATGGTAATGAAGGACTGGACTCGTTTCCAAATCAACTGAGACAAGCCCACCATCACTAAGAGCCAGAAGAACTGAAGCAAAAGCGCTTGAAGAATCTGACTGGTATCGTATTTCCCAACAATGATCATGACTGGAGTGTAGATCAAAGATGAGAAAGGCAAGAAGGATAAAATATCTGAAACAACCTTAGGAAAGAATGCCAAGGGAATCAAACTCCCAGACATAAAGGCCACTATGGAAGTCTTGAGTAAATTGGAACCCCATAGATTTTTAAACACAAAAGCTGAAAAACCAAAGCAGATATTAAAGAAAAAGTTGATCAGGTAGGCTAGGGTTAAGCTAAAGAGATAAAGGATGGTTAATCCCAGTACTTCTACACCCCCTTGCCCAGATAAGATTTTCATCAATACAATAACACTTAAAAATGGCAGTCCAACAGAGATAAAAATCAACCACTTGGATCCAAGCTCCGTAAAGAGATAAGATGCCGCAAAATGCACTGGTCGCAACAAGCGCATGATAATGGAACCATCCTTGACCTCATCACCAATCATAAAGGAAGAATCCGACCTAGTCAAAAGATTAGTCACAAAACTCATGATAATGTAGAGGGTGATATCCGCCATACTGAAGCCCTGAATCAAAGACTCTTGCGAGGAATCAAAGACAGCCTTCCAGAGATAGAAAGCTACAAAAGCTCCCATAACATCGCCAATCCGATAAAGAAGAAAGTTGACTCGATAGGTAATCAACTCCTGAACCCCTGCATTGATAAAGGGTTTGTAACGTCTCCACAATTTGACCATCTTAGAGCTCCTTTCGATAGAAGCGACGGATAATATCCTCAATATCCGTATCTAGCATCTTCAAATCACGAATTTCAAATCAGACAGGGTTTGCTTGATAATATCAGCCGACTGGTAGCGGGAACTATCGAATTCAATATTGAGACTGTTTCCTTGTCTATCAATGGTCATATCCGAAAAATCTTCATAGTGAGAAACGAGGTGACTTTGACCTGGTAGTAGTTCAAAGGAGAGAGTCTTCATCTTGCCAAAGGTTTCCTTGAGCTGGTTAACCGTTCCATCAAAAATCTCCTGCCCCTTGTCAATCATAAAAATCCGATCACAGAGTTGCTCAATGTCGCTCAGGTCATGAGTGGTCAAGAGAATGGTTGTTTCTTCCTCCTGATTAATCTGGGTGATAGCCCGACGAATATTGTCCTTGACCGAAACGTCCAACCCAATGGTTGGTTCATCTAAAAAGAGAACCTTGGGATTATGAAGTAAGGAAGCCGCAATGTCCGCCCGCATCCGTTGTCCAAGTGAAAGAGTCCGCACGGGATCCTTGATAAATTCCTTCAAATCCAAGACTTCATTCAAAAAATCCATGCGCTTATGGAAGAGCGAGTCTGGCACATCGTAAATCTCTTTTAAGACCGTGTAGGTCTCTTGCAGGGCCAAATCCCACCATAGCTGGGTTCTTTGCCCAAAGACAACTCCAATATCCTTGACATAATCTTGACGATTGTCCTGAGGAATCTTGCCGTTAATCCGACAAAAACCAGATGTCGGTTTTAAAATTCCTGTCAGCATTTTGATGGTTGTCGACTTCCCAGCACCATTTGCCCCAATAAAACCTAAAATCTGCCCTTTGGGAACTTCAAAAGTCAAATCTTTGACCGCTTCAAAGGTCTGCTTTTCAGGATGAATAAAGGAGCGTAAAGCTCCCTTCAAACCAGGTTCCTTGACTGTCTTCACAAAATTTTTCTGAAGATGTTCCACTTCTATCATTGCCATATACTTCTCCCTATCGCAAGGAATAGCAACGTTGTATTTTTGACTACAAATATTCTAAATCCTTACTTTCTACACCTTCTCAAGGTTATTATTACTGAAGGCTTTATACCAGCCTATTATAGTCCAATAAAAAACGGAATGCAAGCGTTTGCCTACAAATTGTAAAATTAGAGATTTCTCACTTAAAATAATACTTTTAATCAAAAATTCTGGTTTAATCGTTTCCTTAAAACACCAAAAAAACCTGCCCTCATAGGCAGGTTTCATCTGTATTGTTCAGCTAGATTAAGCTTTACCTTCTGAACCGAATACGTCGATACGTTCTTCAACAGCTGCAGTAATTGCTTCGAAACCTGGTTTCAAGAATTTACGTGGGTCGAAGAGTTTTTTCTTGTCGTATTCTGCTTCGTTCGCATCGTATTCACGTACAAATTGACGTGTTGCGTTTGCAAATGCGATTTGGCACTCAGTGTTTACGTTAACTTTTGCAACACCAAGCTTGATAGCTGCTTGGATTTGATCGTCAGGAATACCTGAACCACCGTGCAATACGATTGGGAAGCCTGGAAGAGCTTCTGTCAATTTCTTCAAGTGGTCAAGATCAAGACCTTCCCAGTTTGCTGGGTATGGTCCGTGGATGTTACCGATACCTGCAGCCAAGAAGTCGATTCCAGTAGCAACCATTGCTTTAGCATCTTCGATTGGAGCCAATTCACCTTTACCGATGATTCCATCTTCTTCACCACCGATAGTACCAACTTCAGCTTCTACTGAGATACCTTTAGCATGTGCTTTTCAACAACTTCTTTAGCTAATTTAAGGTTTTCTTCTACTGGAAGGTGTGAACCGTCAAACATGATAGAAGTGTAACCTACTTCGATACACTCAAGTGCATCTTCGTAGTGACCGTGGTCAAGGTGGATAGCTACTGGTACAGTGATACCCATTGACTCAACAAGATTTTCGATAAGGGCTTTACATACTTTGTAACCGCCCATGTATTTTGCAGCACCCATTGAAGTTTGGATCAAAACTGGAGCTTTTTTAGCTTCTGCTGCACGCAAAATAGCTTGAGTCCATTCAAGGTTGTTTGTGTTAAATCCACCAACTGCATAACCATTGTCACGAGCTGCTTGGACAAATTTTTCTGCTGAAACGATTGCCATTCTTATTAGGCCTCCTCTTATTTTTTGTGGTTAAACCACTTACATTGTTTATTTTATCACTTTTCCACTAAAATTGCTAGTTTTTCCTGAAATTTTAAAGAATTACAGGGAGACACTTAGCTTTTTTAAGTGCTTCTGCTACAAAAAGAAAAAGCTGACCGAAGCCAGCTTACTTGATGCGGAGAGAGGGACTTGAACCCTCACGACCTAAAGCGGTCACAGGATCCTTAGTCCTGCGCGTCTGCCAATTCCGCCATCCCCGCGATTGAGTACCTTACTAGTATAACAGGACAGCTAAGGCTTGTCAAGAAAATTTTTTAGTTTATTTCAAAAAATCAACCTTCTACTCAATCAACAAAGATAGGAAATCTAAACGAAAATGAAGCTAAGACAGGAACACAGAAAACTTAGGGCTGCTGAGTCGCAACAAAGACAGCCACCGTTTGGTCGGGATCGTATTTTTCAAAGTCAAAAGTGTAGCCTCGATGAAGCTCGCCTGTTTCTTCTTCCTGCCAAATCCTCTGCCAAGCATGAAGAATCGCTTGCGGATCCTCCTTATCAGCCTCAAATACTTGATAGGTCTGCTCGGATGTATCAAAATCATAGACGTCCCCATCTGTCAAACGACAGATAGAGAGACTGTAGTCTCCTTTGTAATCACTGGCATAGTCATGATAGACGGCATAGACTGGTTCCCCTTGGGCAAAAGCTTCTTTCACAGCTCCCTCTTGTCCCTGCCAGAGAGTTTGGATTTTTTCTATACAATGCTCATCTTGAAAATTATTAGTACGAATACTGGCTAAAATGTTTAGAAACATCTTCTTCCCTCCTTTTGCTTTCATTATAACATTTCTCTAGAAAAGTCGCTTAGGTCAGACAAAGCTAGTCTATCTCTCCGAGCTCTTTTCTACCGCTGCAGTGATAAAAGCCGTATAAAGGCCTTCAGGTCGGTTCGGACGGCTAGAAAGCTCTGGGTGGTATTGACAGGCCACAAAGAATTTGTTTTCTGGGATTTCTACTATTTCTACCAAGCGATTGTCTGGTGAAACTCCAGAAAATACAAATCCAGCTGCCTCAAACTGCTCGCGAAAAGCATTGTTAAACTCATAGCGATGACGGTGACGGCGCTGTACGACTTCTTGATTGTCGTAAAGCTACTGCAGCCTTAGAGCCACGCTTAAGCTTAGAAGGATAGAGCCCCAACCTCAGCGTTCCACCCAAGTCTTCAACATCAATCTGATCACGCATGAGGTCAATGATTGGATACAGTGTGTCTGGATTGAGCTCCGCTGAGTTGGCATCTGCCAGACCTAGGACGTGACGGGCGAATTCGACACAGGTCAACTGCATACCCAAACAAATCCCTAACATAGGTACATCCTGCTCACGCGCATAGCGGATTGCCTGAATCTTACCCTCGGTTCCCCTCTGACCAAAGCCACCCGGAACGATAATCCCATCCGCATTTCCAAGAAGCTCTGCTGCATTTTCAGCAGTTACCTGATTCGCATCAATCCAGTCAATCTTTACCTCCGCATCATTGGCATAGCCGGCATGCTTGAGCGCTTCGACAACTGAAATATAGGCATCTGGTAACTCAACATACTTACCAACCAGAGCAATATGAACCTGCTTTTTCAAGTTCATCACTTTTTCTACCATAGCTGACCACTCCGTCATATCCGCTGCCGGCACATCCAGCTTCAGATGGTCGCAAACGATTTGGTCCATTTTTTGGGCCTGCAAATTGAGAGGAATTTGGTAAAGATGCTCCACATCTAGTGACTCAATGACCGCCTCAGGCGCTACATCACAGAATTGAGCTAGTTTATTTTTGATGTTTTGTCCAACTGGTTGTTCTGTCCGAATAACCAGCATATTTGGCTGAATTCCCAGACCGCGCAATTCTTTTACAGAATGCTGAGTTGGCTTGGTCTTCATTTCGCCGGCTGCCTTGAGATAGGGCAGGAGGGTTGTATGGATATACATGACATTGTCTGCTCCAACATCCGCCTTCATCTGGCGCAAAGCTTCTAAGAAAGGAAGAGACTCGATGTCTCCAACTGTGCCTCCGACCTCTGTGATAATCACATCCGAGTCTGTCGTCCGTGCTGCCCGCTTGATCTTGTCCTTGAGAGCATCTGTAATATGTGGAATAACTTGAACCGTCGCTCCCAGATACTCGCCTTTACGCTCCTTGCGCAGGACTTCGCTATAGATTTTACCAGTGGTGACATTGGAGTATTTATTGAGATTGATGTCAATAAAACGCTCATAATGCCCTAAATCAAGATCCGTCTCGGCTCCATCATCTGTGACAAACACTTCCCCATGCTGGTAAGGGCTCATGGTGCCGGGATCAATATTGATATAAGGGTCAAATTTCTGAATCGTAACCTTGAGACCGCGATTCTTTAAAAGCCGACCCAGACTAGCTGCTACAATCCCTTTCCCGATAGAAGAAACTACACCGCCGGTGACAAAAATATATTTAGTTGACATACGTGCTCCTTTTCATAAAACAATTCGTTCCAGCAACTACAAGGCTACTGGAATCTTACCTATAGGAGGATTTTCCATAACCTATCTGAAAAAGAAAAATAGCTCCCTGAAAACAGGGAGCTCTGACCTCTAAAAGAGGTGCCCGAACAGTATGATATCGCAAACCTAAAAAATTGTCAAATATTTTCAGTCGGTTTTCATCCATTTTCAGCAATACTGATGACATGTGTTTTAAGCGCTACATCGGGTATAGATTCTGCTAAATAAGGTTCGATCGTTCTGATTTTTTAATATTTTTGTAGCATTGATTAACGAGATCGTGAGTGGCAGTCACAGCTACTTCTTGTTCCTGTCAGAGAGCAATGATTGTCTCGAAAATTTTTTGTTCGAATACTACTTAGTTTTTCAAAAACATGAGCGCTCCCTATCTTAGCTTGATTTATGGATGGCTAACAATCATTTCTAGATCGTGACCTTCTAACTTCCAGCTAGCCACATCGCTCGGTAGGATAAAATGGTCTCCCTTATGAATTGGATAGACTTGACCATCTACTGTTAGCTGACCTTGTCCATTTAATACGCTGTTGAGCGTATAGTCAGCTGTTTTATTGAAATCAGCCTGACCAGTCAGTTCCCACTTGTAGACAGCAAAGAAATCATTGGCAACCAGTAAAGTTGAAGACAGATTATCCACTTGTAAATTGACTGGGCGGCTATTTGCGGGTTCCCCAATATTTAAACATCGATAGATTTTTCTAGGTGCAATTCGCGGAGATTTCCTGCATCATCCTTGCGGTCAAAGTCGTACACACGGTAAGTTGTATCACTAGACTGTTGAGTTTCTAAAATCAAGATACCTGAACCAATAGCATGCATGGTTCCACTCGGTACATAGAAGAAGTCACCTGCTTTAACCTTTACCTTCGTCAAGAGCTGATCCCAGTTCTTGGATTCGATTTGTTCACGAAGTTCTTCTTTACTCTTAGCATTGTGACCATAGATAATCTCTGCACCTTCGTCTGCAGCAATAATATACCAACATTCAGTTTTTCCTAACTCACCCTCGTGTTTCAAGCCGTATGCATCATCTGGATGGACTTGAACACTAAGCCAGTCATTAGCATCCAAAATCTTGGTCAAGAGAGGAAAGACCGGCTCAGAACGGTTCCCGAAAAGTTCCCTATGTCCAGCATAAAGCGTGTCTAACTTTTGACCAGCAAAACGGCCATTTTTCACAGTGGATACACCATTTGGATGGGCTGAAATCGCCCAATATTCACCGACTTTATCACTAGGAATCTCATAGCCAAACTCGTCTCTCAGCTTGGTTCCACCCCAAATTTTTTCGTGCATGACTGATTGTAGAAATAATGGTTCTGACATGTCTTACCCCCAAAATGTACTTTTCTCTATTATATCAAAAAATAGATAAGCTAAAATAATCTCCCTTCACCTTTCTATATCAAAAATTACAGAAAATTTAGTAATTACTCTTATTTCTAGGACAAATTCAAAAGCACTGCAATTGCAGTGCTTTCTTCCTTATTCTTGCTCTTCTTCAACGAACTGACTGTTGTAAAGATCGGCGTAGAAACCTCCCTGCTCCATGAGCTGGTCATGGCTTCCTTGCTCGATAATATTCCCATCACGCATAACTAAGATCAGATCAGCATTGCGAATAGTGGATAGGCGGTGAGCAATGACAAAGGAAGTCCTGCCTTCCATCAGCTTGTCCATCGCTTTTTGAATCAATTCCTCTGTCCGTGTATCGACTGAGGAAGTCGCCTCATCTAAGATAAGGAGTGGCGCATCTTTGAGCAGAGCCCTTGCAATAGTCAGGAGCTGCTTTTGACCAACAGAAAGGCTGACTGTGTCATCCAGAACTGTATCATAGCCGTCCGGCAAAGTCATGATAAAGTGGTGGACACCAACCGCTTTTGCAGCTTCAACAACTGCTTGGTCCGTGATATCTTTCTGATTATAGATCAAGTTTTCTTTAATAGTCCCTTCAAAAAGCCATGTATCTTGTAGAACCATAGAGAAAGCATCGTGAACTTCTGAGCGTTGCATATTCTTGATATCTACACCGTCAATCATGATTTGCCCACGTTCAATATCATAGAACTTCATGAGTAGGTTAACAATCGTTGTCTTACCAGCACCAGTAGGGCCAACAATTGCAATTTTTTGTCCAGCCTTTGCTTCTGCTGAGAAATCGTGAATAATAGTCTTATCAGGATTGTAACCAAAGAAGACATCTTTAAACTGGACATGTCCTTTGACATTTGTTAATTGTTGAAGTTTGTGAGAATCATCTTCCATATCTGCTTCTGCTAGAAACTCAAAGACACGTCCCATAGCTGCACTAGCAGATTGGAGTGTTGTGATTCCCTGGGCGATTTGGGAAAGAGGTTGAGAAAAAATTCGTACATAGACCATGAAAGCTACAATCGTACCCATGCTAATGGAGCCATTAATAGCCATTGTCGCACCTACAATCACGACCATCACATATCCAAAATTGCCAACGAAGTTCATCAGAGGAAACATAATTCCTGAAATAAATTGTGACTTCCACATACTAGTATACAGATTTTGATTGAGGGCATTGAAGGCCAGGCGCGTCTTTTCTGCACCATTGTAACTAGTGATAACATTGTGCCCGGAGTACATTTCTTCCACATAACCATTAATAGCTGCTAGATTACTTTGCTGTTTTTGGAAATATCTTTGAGATTTCGCCATCAGAACTGCTGAGAAAACAAATCCCAATAAGACCGAACCAATCGTCACAAATGAAAGTACAACATTCGTATAAAACATCATAAAGAGTACAGCAATTAAAAGTAAGACTGAAGAAATCAGGGTGCCCAAACTCTGTGTCAACGATTGTCCAACTGTATCTACATCATTTGTCACACGTGATAGGGTATCCCCTTGGGAATGACTATCAAAGTAGCTTAATGGCAGGCGGTTGATTTTCTCTGCAATCGCAGTTCTCAAGCGTTTTGAAAAGTGCTGAATCATATCCGAAATAGCGTAACCCTGCGCATAATTGATAAGAGAACCCACAACATAAAGGAAAGCTAGGAAGAAACCTATATTTGAGATAGCTCCCAAGTCCATCTCACCTACTAGACCTTCTGTAATTAAGTTTGTAATTTCACGCAACTTATAGGGACCAAACACTGTAATAATACTAGAAATGATAGCACCGGCTACTGCAATGACAAAAGGAAGCTGGAAGCCTTTAATATAGGGCTTCATCTGGGTAAATAAAGATGTTTTTTTATTTTCCATTTTCTAGTTCCTCCTTTGATAATTGAGAATAAGCAATTTCTTGGTACACTTCATTCGTAGCCAACAACTCTTTATGGGTACCTTGTCCAACGACTTTACCATTGTCTAGAACTAGGATTTGATCGGCATCCATAATAGTAGAAATTCGTTGGGCGACAATCAGTTTTGTCATATGTTGGGTCTGTTCTGCCAATTCTTTTCGTAAAATACGATCTGTCTTATAGTCCAAAGCAGAGAAAGAATCATCAAATATCAAAATTTCCGGCTTACGGGCCAATGCACGCGCAATAGCCAGGCGTTGGCGTTGACCGCCAGAATAGTTGGTGCCTCCTTGAGACACTTCAGACTCAAGCCCTGCCTCTTTTTCTTCTACAAATGATTTGGCTTGTGCTAATTCAAGGGCTTCCCACATTTTCTCTTCATCTAGTGGAGTTTCCAAGCTTTCTCCAAAGTCCAAATTTGAAGCAATTGTCCCTGAGAAAGTACAGCTTTCTGCGGTATATATCCTACCTTATTACGTAGAGCTTTAAGCTCGTAGTCACGGACATCTACACCATCGACTAGAATCCTACCTTCTGTCACATCATAGAAACGAGGTATCAAATTGACAAGGGTTGATTTACCTGAGCCTGTAGATCCGATAAAGGCCACTGTTTCACCAGCTTTAGCCGTAAAACTAACATGCTCAATTACTGCTTCAGAATTTTTTACATAACGGAAAGAAACATCTTCAAAAGTTACTTGTCCTTTGCTTTGGCCCTCAGTCTGTGCTTGATCTTTTTCTTTGATACTGCTATCCAGTGCTAACACTTTGTTAATCCGACCAGCCGAAACAAGGGTACGTGGTAAAACAATAAACAAAGCCCCCATCAGCAAGAAGCCAATTACAACCTGCATACCATAAGACATGAAAACAACCATATCACTGAATAGACCAAGCTTATCAGCAGATGCTGCACTATGAATCAAATAAGCTCCAATCCAATAAATAGCCAGCGTTAAACCACTTGAAATTCCGCTCATAATCGGATTGAACAAAGACATAAAGCGATTAATAAAAATATTAAGGCTAGTTACCTCGTCGTTTGCTGCACCAAATTTTGCATCCTGGTAATCTTCAGCATTATAGGCCCGAACAACCCGAATCCCTGTCAAACTCTCACGTGTCACACTATTTAATTTATCTGTCAGGGTTTGTACAATAGATTGCTTTGGAAAAGCCAAAGTCACTAAGACAATCGTCATTAATATAATGGCTGCAACCGCAACCAAAACAGCGATCAACCAAGCATCTGATTTGCCAACAACCTTTGTCATAGCCCAAATAGCCATGATGCTTCCTCGAATAACAACTTGTAATCCCATAGCGATAAACACCTGAATTTGGGTAATATCGTTGGTTGTTCTGGTCAGAAGGCTAGGGATAGAGAATTTTTTAATCTCTGAATCAGAATAATCCAAGACACGATTAAAAATATCCTCACGCAAGCGGGTAGTATAGCTAGAAGCCATCCGAGAGGACACAAAACCAGCTATTACCAAGGAGAACAAGCTGGCAAAGGATAGGCCCAGCATTTTCAAACCTGGTACCCATAGATCTCCTGTCGTTGTCCCCGGTGTCTGTAGTAAAGTTGTAATTTCTGACATATAAGTCGGAACTTCTAACTCTAGATAAACGGTCAGACAGATAAAAACAACTGTCATCAAAATCAGGCCGATTTCTTTTGACGTCAAGCGTTTAAATAATTTAAACATCGGCATCCTCGCTTTCTAATTTCTCAATATTTTGGTGAAATTTCGCCATAACCAGAGTGAAGGTTGCCAATTCTTCTTCTGAAACACCCTGGAGGAGACAGCGATCGATTTCATTAAAAAAATCATGTAACTCTTTCAATTGTTGTTTAGACTGGGCTGTTAAATGAATCATCTTGGCCCTTTTATCTGTCTCGCTTACCTCAAGAAAGATAGATCCATTTTTTTCCATCCGTTTGATTAGATTGCTGGCCACCGACTTAGAAATATCTAACTCATGCTCGATATCCCTAATAAAGGTCGAAAGTCCTCTCTTCGCTCGGTGAGATACGATGTGAAGAACTTGACCTTGTGGACCTCCCATAAATTCCATCCCACAAACCTTGGCGCGTTTCTCAATGATCCGTTGAGTTTTTCTGCCAAAGCGTTTGAATTCTAATAAAGGCTTTTCCAATACATGCTCCTTTCCATTTAGTTCTCTTGAGAACAAATAAGTTTCCGTGAGAACTATTCTACCACTTCAAAAGCGAAAGTCAAGAAAAAAGTTTCCGTGAGAACTATATTTTTTAAAAAAGAAACCGGGAACCAAAGTCCCAGTTCTATCTATTCAAAAAATCTCGCCATTCAGCTATTCTACGCCTCATCAACTCTTCTTTTAATGCTCTAAAAACGTCTATTAAATAGAAAAATGAGGTTCCCTCGTCTCATCTTTACTTTCTTCTTTTCTATGGAAATAGCCACTTAATATGAGGAGCCAATTCGGAAATCTGTTGATGGAGTTCGTTGAAACTAACATCTTTCACATGGTCCAAATTTAAAGAAATGGCACTTGCGTCTTGATCCTTAGGATAAAAATATAGAATTCGAATGTCCGGATCTGCAGACGTCCTATGAGACCGGTAAAGATCATATTCAATCATCTCAATCTCCTGCCATAAGAAGAACTTCTCGCTTTTATCTGATAGCCCTCTTAATCTCATTCCCGATTGATCTATCTCTAGAATCGGAGGTCTATGATTGGAAATATAGCCTAAAACAAACATCAAAATAGCAATGATCCCCACCCCCCCAATGGACCATACTTAACATAACATCACTTTCTTCAGTAGTCCGACCATTTCTCTCATCCTCTTTGCTGGTTGGATTACGATAAATTATTTGATTCGCATTATTCTGACTTTCTAATGCAGTAGTCTGCTTATCTAAAGAGGCAAAGCCCATAGTAAAAAAGATTCCCAAGAGCAAGAGAAAGCCTATGAAATAAAAAGTTGAGCCATCGCGCTTATATACTTTCATTCTATCCCCCTATATGAGAATCCCTTCCAAATGATCCAGCTCGTGCTGACAGATTTGAGCTGGAAAGTCTTTCAGAGTTATGGTTTGTGGTTGCCAATTTCGATCTAGGTAATCGACAGTAATTTCTTGATAACGGGTTATAGATCTGCTACCAACAAGAGACAGGCAAGCTTCCTCTGTCTGATAAGGGCCTGACTTAGCGCGCAAGACTGGGTTAAACATAATGATTGGAACCAGCCCGTACATAAAAATGATCACGCGCTTCTTAACCCCAATCATATTGGCCGCAAGACCGACACAGTTTTCTTGATTGGCTAGCAGAGTATCCTGCAAATCTTGAGCAAGGTAGAGATCGGATTTTACAGCTACTTCTGATTTTTGCTGTAAAAAGAGAATATCTTTTACAATAGATTGTTGCATGTTACACCTCATATAATAAAGGCCTGATCAAGTCAGACCTTTACTCCTTTATTTTGCATGTCGTTCACTGATTTCTTTAGCCAGTACAAAGTTACCCAACGTTGCTGAACCATTACCAGCTACAGCTGGTGTCACAATATAATCACGAACATCTGGAACAGGAAGATAACCATTGAGTAGCACTGTGAATTTCTCGCGAACACGGTCCAACATGTGCTGTTGCGCCATTACTCCACCACCAAAGACAATCACATCTGGGCGGAAAGTTACAGTAGCTTGAATCGCAGCTTGAGCAATGTAGTAAGCTTGAATATCCCAGACAGAGCTGTTAAGCTCAATATTTTCACCACGGATTCCGGTACGAGCTTCCAAGCTTGGACCAGCTGCCAGACCTTCCAAACAGCCATTGTGGAAAGGACAGACACCATTAAATTCTTTTTCTACATCCATCGGATGCTTAGCTACATAGTAGTGACCCATTTCTGGGTGACCAGCACCACCGATAAATTCTCCACGTTGAATCGCTCCAGCTCCAATTCCTGTCCCAATTGTATAATAGACTAAGTTTTCAATACGGCCACCAGCATTGTTGCGAGCTACCACTTCTCCAAAAGCGGAACTATTAACATCAGTAGTGAAGTAAATTGGTACATTAAGAGCACGACGAAGGACACCAACGATATCCACATTCGCCCAATGTGGCTTTGGAGTTGTCGTAATGAAACCGTATGTTTTTGAATTTTGATCAATATCAATTGGTCCGAAAGAGCCAACAGCTAAACCAGCTAAATTATCAAAACGAGAGAAAAATTCAATCGTTTTATCTAAAGTTTCAATCGGTGTTGTAGTAGGAAACTGTGTTTTTTCAACAATTTCAAACTTCTCATCACCAACCGCACAGACGAACTTAGTCCCGCCAGCTTCCAAACTTCCATATAATTTTGTCATAAAATTCCTCTTCTTTTATGCTATCAGAATTAAGTTAATCAGACTTCCCTGACACCTTTAATCTGATTTGCAAGTTTTTCTTTTTTGCATTCAATTTATTATAGCATATCTCACGGCAACTATTTCACCAAACTAAATTTTTTTCATGCTTTTTTCAAGACATTTAACCAATATCCTGCTCCTAAAAAATATCCCCCAAGTTTTCTCGGGGGAGTTGTCAATTCACTTCTTACTCATAAATCATTGGAAGCTGACTGTATTATTTTTTATGATCATTTTTGATTCTGGTGAGATATCCGTTTGTTCTAGTGTTATAATCGTTTCACCTTTTTCATCCAATATATGCCAAGCACCATCTTTATGTCCTAACAAAGCAACACCATTCTCTCCGCTATCTTCATCTTTATATGTTGTAGAAAATGCCTGATCCACACCCTCTAGTAAGCGCTCCTCTTTCGTACTAAGGGTTACCAAATAGTAAGCTCCCGCTCGAACACCTAGCGCATACTGATTATCAATCTGAGTGTACTTTCATAAGCTGAGTGGGAAGATAAGGCGCTACTGAGAGTTTTACTCAATTGTTTCTTCACCTCTTCACTTCTTTTCTCATCTATAGATTGAATTGTTTTCTGTACATCTTTGACCTTAGCAACTTCCTGTCTTTTGGCTTCTCTAGCCTGATAAATCAAGAAGGTTCTCACCAAAAATGAACTCCCAAAAACCAAGCCGACAATCAGAGAAATGACATTACCTTTTTTCTTCATCCGATCCCCCATGTATCTATAAGTAGTATATAAGAAATGTTTCCTTATAACCTATAGCATAACAGAATATTTTTGAGAAAACAAATAAAACCTAGCAGAACTAGGTTTTATGATCTTATTCAACGGTTACTGACTTGGCCAAGTTACGTGGCTTATCAACATCCAGACCACGATGCAGGGTTGCATAATAAGCAACGAGCTGGGTTGGAACGACCATAGAAATCGGTGACAGATAAGGATGTACTTGACTGAGTACAATATCATCATTGTCTTTGGCTACATTTTCTTCAGCAATGGTCAATACATTGGCACCACGAGCTGCTACTTCTTGGATATTTCCCCGCGTGTGGTTGGCAAGGACAGGATCTGATAAGAGGGCCAGAACTGGTGTTCCTTCTTCAATCAAGGCAATCGTACCATGTTTTAATTCACCAGCTGCAAATCCTTCACACTGAATATAAGAAATTTCTTTAAGCTTGAGGCTGGCTTCCATAGCTACATAGTAATCTTGACCACGACCAATATAGAAGGCATTGCGAGTTGTTCCCAAGAGATTGTCAACCTTGCTCTCAATTAGCTCTTTCTCAGAAAGGGTCGATTCAATAGACTGGGCTACCAAGGATAGTTCATGAACAAGGTCAAAGGCTGCAGCTTTTTCCGAAGCATTGGCGTCTCCTACTGCTTTAGCTAAGAATGCCAAGGCAGCAATTTGTGCAGTATAGGCCTTGGTTGAAGCAACCGCGATTTCAGGACCTGCATGAAGAAGCATGGTATGATTGGCTTCACGAGACAAGGTTGATCCTGGCACATTTGTAACTGTTAGGCTTGGAATCCCCATTTCATTGGCCTTGACCAAGACCTGACGACTATCAGCTGTTTCGCCTGACTGACTAATAAAGATAAAGAGTGGTTTTTTACTGAGAAGTGGCATACCGTAGCCCCATTCAGATGAAATTCCCAGCTCAACTGGCGTATCTGTTAATTCTTCAAGCATTTTCTTAGAAGCAAAGCCAGCATGGTAAGAAGTCCCTGCTGCAAGAATGTAAATACGGTCAGCTTCTTGTACAGCCTTGACGATAGCTGGATCTACAACTACTTGCCCGTTTTCATCCGTATAAGCTTGGATGAGTTTACGCATGACAGTTGGCTGCTCATCGATTTCCTTGAGCATATAGTAAGGATAGGTTCCTTTACCAATATCAGACAAGTCTAACTCAGCAGTATAACTTTCGCGTTTCTGAAGGTTACCGTCATAGTCCTGAACCTCTATACTGTCTTTACGAACAATAACCAACTCTTGGTCATGGATTTCCATAAATTGATTGGTTTCCCGAATCATGGCCATGGCATCTGAGCAGACCATATTATAGCCTTCTCCCAGACCGACTAGAAGCGGAGATTTATTTTTTGCAACGTAAATGACCTCTGAATCCTCTGAATCAACCAAGGCAAAGGCGTAAGATCCACGGATAATATGAAGGGCTTTTTTAAAGGCCTCTAGGACTGATAAACCGTCTTCTTCAACAAATTTCCCAATCAAATGCACTGCAATTTCAGTATCTGTCTGACCTTTGAAATGGTGACCTGAAAGGTATTCTTCTTTGATCTCCAAATAGTTTTCAATGACTCCGTTGTGCACCAAGACAAAACGTCCTGTCTCAGAGCGATGAGGATGGGCGTTGCTCTCGCTTGGTTTCCCGTGAGTAGCCCAGCGGGTATGACCAATACCAGTCGAACCTGCCACGTCGATTCCAATTTTAGAACGCAGGTCTGCAATACGGCCGACAGATTTGACCAGGCTAGAATTTTTTCCTGTTGTTACAAAAATTCCAGCTGAGTCATAACCACGGTATTCCAATTTTTCCAAACCCTGCATTAAAATATCTGTTGCGTTGCGATTTCCGACAACTCCGACAATTCCACACATACTTACTAATTGAGTGATGCACCACGGACATCACTACTCTCCTTTAAAATTGGTATAGTCTGATACATTAGGTATCAAACAAGCAAGAACAGTATATAGTTTTCTTTTTCCCTTGTCAAGCTTTAAAATTGGTATAGCTAAAAAATATAAGATATACTCTCCATCTTAGCCAAGCAAAAACCCTGTTACCAAAGATAACAGAGTACTCACTCACTCAAAACCATTGTTTTGACTTAATTCTTTAAACCAATAACCTGATTTCTTAATAATCCGTTCTTGAGTTTCCAAATTCAATTCAATCAGGCCATAACGGTTTTTATAGCTATTGAGCCAAGACCAGCAATCGATAAAGGTCCACATGAGGTAGCCTGTACAGTTGGCCTCGTCTTGAATGGCACGGTGGAGCTGGCGCAGATGGCCTTTGACAAAGTCAATACGATAATCATCTTGGATAAAGCCATCTTTACGGAATCTTTCTTCATCTTCAACTCCCATTCCATTTTCCGTCAGCATCCATTCGATATTGCCATAATTTTCTTTGATATTTTGAGCGATATCATAAATCCCTTGCTCGTATATTTCCCAGCCACGGTGGGGATTGATTTTACGACCAGGCATGACATATGGCTCATAGAAATGCTCTGGCAGGAGTGGACTGTCCGGATGCTTTGCAAAACGCGGTGCCATAACCCGCAAAGGCTGGTAGTAATTGACTCCAAGGAAGTCCACGGTGTGCTCGCGAATGAGTTCCAACTCCTCCGCTGTATAATCTGGCAGCAAATCATGCTCAGACAAAATCTCCACTAACTCCTCTGGATAAGTCCCTAAAACAGATGGATCTAAGAAAGATTGGGCTTGGAAGAGGTCTGCAATACGCGCAGCCTTCACATCAGCAGGATGTTGGCTTCGGGGATAAGCCGGTGTCAAGTTTAGGACAATCCCAATCTTAGAGTCAGGCAAGATTTCATGACAAGCCTTGACTGCAAGACTACTAGCTAGTTGTGTGTGATAGGCTACCTGAACCGCTGCTTTTGCATCTACCTTGTGAGGATAATGGGCATCATAAAAATAGCCAAACTCCACCGGAACGATAGGTTCATTAAAGGTAATCCATTGATCTACCAAGTCCCCATAGGTCTCAAAACAGAAACGAGCATAGTCAACATAGGCCTTGATGGTTGCCTTATTTTCCCAACCATCCCCATCTTCTTGAAGTGCAAAAGGCAGGTCAAAGTGGTAGAGATTGACTAAAAGGCGGATTCCCTTAGCCTTAATGGCTTCAAAGACCTGTCTGTAGAAAGCCACTCCTTGAGGATTAACTTCGCCTCGGCCTTGTGGGAAAACCCGTGACCACTGGATAGAAGTTCGAAAGGCTGTATGACCTGTCTCGGCTAGAAGATCAATATCTTGCTCCCAATGTTCATAAAAAGTAGATGTTTGTTCTGGGCCGATTTCATTGTAGTAGCGATTAGGCTCCACTTTGTACCAGTAATCCCAAAGATTGTCACCCTTGCCGTCACCAGGCACGCGGCCTTCAGTTTGCGGACCAGATGTGGAAGAACCCCAAACAAAGTCTTTTGGAAATGTAAGCATATGGTTACCTCACTTTATAAAGTCACCTTCATTATACTCTTTCTGATGGTATAAAAACAGGACCTATTTATTCCAATTTTTCTGCTTTTTAAAGAGAAAAATTCTAAATAGATCCTTAGCTTTATCTGATTCATTAGTCTACTTGCTGGCGGTAGGCCTTTGGCGACTTGCCACAGAGTTTTCTAAATACTTTGTAGAAATATCCAACATTGCTGTAACCCACTGCATAACAGACATCTTCAATACTGTCATTGGTTGACAAAGCAACTGTTGGGCCGCCTTAATTCTCTGCTTATTCAGAAGCTCAGCAAAGGTCGAATTGGTCTCACGCTTAATCAACTGTCCTAGGTAGACCGGATTAATAAAGAGGTCTTTACTGATATCCTTTAAAGACAGATCCTTTTGATAATCGCGACCAATGACTTCTAGAACACTGGCGACGTTTTCATTCATACGATACTGAGCAAATAGATGAGTTAGCTTTTGCTTAATATAATCTAGCAGGTCCTCAAAGGACATCATGCCTTCAATCTCCTTGATAATGCTGGTCATATCATCTGGTTTCAAATGCTCGAACAAATGATAAACATCCATCATAAATTGAATAAAGAGCTGTTTGGTAATCGATATCCTTGGTGTGTGACTCAAGACGACACCTTTTAGCAAGTCTAATTCGTCCAAAATCTGATTGATATTCCCCTGAATAATCACACGATACATGGGTTCATAGTATTGGAAAAGGGGATCCGCCTGATGCAGGCCAACCGTTCCATAAAAGACAACTTTCTCAAGATTGGATTTGAATTGTTGCAAATTATCTTTGTAAGGAGGCTCCAGCTCTATCTGGTAGAGGCTCTCTTCTTTCGTATGTGATAGGAAAAGATATAAGGTCTGACCAGATACGGAATAAGAAGTAGAAGCGATACCTTGAGGGATTCGACTAGCTCCTAGCCAAATTGTTCCTTCCTTTTCTAACAGTCTAGTCAAATCCTCCTCTGATAGACCATCTTGGAAAATTGCTTCCATTTGATGGTGAGAAGATTGGTCAAATTGCTTGGAAAGTTTCTCTAAAATAGCTGCAAGCTCAACCTTATTGACAGGTTTGACCAAATAATCAGCCACCTGCAAATTTAGGGCCTTTTTGACATATTCAAACTCCTGATAGCCTGACAAGATGATAAAGGCGAGTTTAGGTAGGCTTTCTTTCATCTGGGCAATCATTTCTAGGCCATTCATACCTGGCATATTGACATCGGTGATGACCAAATCAACAGGGTGGTTTTAACATAGTCTAGCGCTTCTTCAGCATCATTGGCTGTTGCCACAACCTCCATATTCCATTTTTCAAAAGGGATGAGAACTTTCAGACCTTCGGTAATCATGTATTCATCATCAACTAGTAATACTTTATGCATGGTGTTTTCTTATTCATCCTTGATCTCTATAATATAGCGAACGCCCCTATTTTCTCCCGACTCTACAGCAATGCTATAGCGATCTCCAAAGAAAAGCAAGAAACGTTCGTGGATATTGATAATCCCAATCGAGGTCCTTTTCTCCTTATTTTCCGAATTTTCCAATTGACGATTGGCTAAAATTTGTTGGATTTCTGCAAGCTTGTCAGCCTTTATTCCACGGCCATTGTCTTGAACAATGATTTGAACTGCATCAGATTTTTTCAAGACTTTGACACTGATTACATTATCCTTTCTGCGATAGTCCACGCCGTGGACGAAATAGTTCTCCACCAAAGGCTGGATAGTAAACTTAGGAATAATCATTCCTTTAAGCTCCTCAGCAATGGTAAAGCCATAAGCAACCGAGTTTGGATGGCGCACCATACAGAGATAACTATACTTACGACAGAACTCCAATTCGCTTTCCAAGGTTACCTGCGTCTCATCAGAAATATTGTTTCTCAGCAAGCTACTAAATTCATAAATAATATCCGCAAGTTCTTCTTGGCTCTTCATAACCGCATACATACGGATAAACTCCAGAGTGTTATACATAAAATGCGGATTGATTTGGGCCTGCAGAGCCCGCATATTGGCATCTTTTTGACTCAGCTGTAGCTGGTAGATGTCATGAATATTGCGGTCAAGATTATCCAACATGGTGTTGGTGTTATCAGCAATCAAGAGCAATTCCTGCTCCTTGGTTGCAGTCTCAATCCCTTAGGTGACTGTCTCCTTGTCCTATCGCTTGGATCGTATCCACCAAATCAATAACTTGGCTCTGATAGTTGCGGAATACTCGTTGCAGAATCAGATAAAGACTGCCTGTTAGAATTGCACTAATACCCACTATGGCAATGGCATTTACTAAACTTCTCTCTAAAACATAATGTTCTGGGACAGCCACTTGAACACCATAGCCATGAGGTGTCTCCTTGACCAGCCAATTCTTACTTTTCCCTTCCCCAAAAAGTCAGCATATTTTTTTGAAATGGCGAAGTTATTTTTACCAGTACAGGGGTTGTGTTTCGGATGTTGTCAATCGTTTGTTCAAAAACTTGGGAATCAATCGTTAGATAAACGACCCCGATATGGTTGCTGGTGACACTGTCATAAATAGGAATGGGAAAAAGCATTCTTAGCGGGCTTATATTTACTAGCTTCAACTTGCATTCCTCCTTGTTTTTTTGACGAGTTGAAACAAAGACTGTCTTATAATCCTGCAATGCAATATCAAAACCTGCCACAAAATCATTCTGCAGATAAATATCGGCAATATTCTCGTGTAGCGAAACTTCAACAATCCCAAGAAGGCCATTATTTAAACGCCAATAAATATATTCAGATGGTGACATGGTGAAATAATTATAGACACCTTCCAACTTGGCCTGGTTACCTACAAGGCTTTTAGTGATTTGAACACCACGCTGATAGTAGGATTCAACTTCGTCAACAAGTCTTGTTGAAATACGCTGAGAAGTTTCTGTTACTTCTTGAACCTTGGACTGCCAGCTGGCATAAGAGATTAACAAAGCTACAAAGCCAACAATGACAAACATGGTCATTGCATAGACTCTTAGCAAGGAATTTAGCCAAAATTTTTTCATGGTTTGTTCACTAATCTAGAAGCAATCAACTGATAGACTGGTTCTAATAAATCACTAATAAAGAAATGCCAAGCCCCCAGAAAGACAAAGAATACCAAGGCTGGCATGTAATAAAAGATTGCCATAATCATGGCCGTTCCAAATGCAATCTTAAACATTGCACCTACATTCAAAAACATGCCAATAAAGGAAAGCTTAATCGAATTAATATAAGATAACTCAAAATAAACTTGCAATTTCAAATAAACCGCGTAAGCTAGTGGCAATAGAAGAGCTAAAAGCAGGTTTAAAATACTGATAATCACAGTTAAAATAGACTGAGGAAGCTGGACAAGAAGATAGAGGCCATACAAGAAAATTGCCTCAATTGAAAGTAGGGTATAAAAAACCTGATTAGAACGAAGAAAGTTCTCTTTAAATAAAGACCAAGCTTCTTGCCACTTATAAGCTTTATAATCATATCGGTATTGAGCAAAAAGAGTCATTAAAACCGTACTAGCAGGTGCTAGGCCAAACAAGATGCCTCCACAAAGAGTCAGGACTAAAAAAATCCCTGATGCCAGCATAGCCATATAAATTTTTTGAAAAATAAATTCAATAAATTTTCCCATATCCTACCTCTTCTATTTCATCTTCAATCTAAAGTTCATATAAACAAATTATACCATATTTTAGTTCCTTGCTCTTTTCAAAATTGAACAATCAAACAAGAAAAAAACAAGGAGGTCGGGATCTACGTCCCAACCTCAATGTTTACCTCGGCTTATTTTTTAGCAGCCAAAAATTCATCGTATTGTTTTTGCATTTCTTTCAGTACTCTGTCGTAAGCACCTTCAGATTTCAATTTTTCCATCAATTCTGGAATAGCTTTTTCTGGGTCTACTGTACCAGTGTTAATAGCTGTATCAAATTGTTGCATTGTGTTTGTAACAGCTGTGATATCAGATTTAACTGGTTCTGTGTTGAAGATAAATCCAAGAGCTGGTGATTCTTTTGCTTCAGCCAATTCTTTCTTAGAATCTTCAATTTGTTGATCAGTTACATTTTCGTTGATGTAAAGGATCCAGTTGTTACCAGTGTTCCATCCAGACATGTGAGTGTTTCCGTTATAGCCATCCAAGACTTTTACACGGTTTTCTGAACCTTTAACTTTTTCCCAGTTTTCTCCTTCTGGTCCATAAACAAGTCCATTAAGAAGTTCTGGGTTAGTGTTCAATTCGTTCAATACTTGCATTGCTTTTTCTTTGTTCTTAGAGTTGTTTGAGATGACAAAGTTAGCAACTTGAGTTGTTTGGTTTTTCTTGATGAATTTAGTAATTGGTTTGATTTCGATCTTACGGTTTGCCACACGTGAAAGCAAGCTGTTACCATAGTCAGCAGGACCTACTGTTTCTTCACGAACAAGCCATGTATCACTGTTGTGTTCGTAAGTGGTATCACTTGTTGCTACGTCTTTAGGAATGTATCCAGCATTGTAGAATTTGTGAAGAGTCTTCAAGTGTTCTACGAAGCGAGGAACTTCATAACGGTTGACGATCTTAGTAGTGTCACCTTCCATATCGATAACAAATGGAAGACCGTTTGCTACTGGGTAGTCAAAGTTTTCTGATGGAATGAAGTTTTTACCAATTGCAAATGGAACAACGTTTGGATCTTTTTCTTTGATTGCTTTCAAAACAGGTTCAAGTGTTTCATATGAAGTTACGTTTGAAATGTCAATTCCATATTTTTCCAAAAGTGGACCATTGAAAGCAAAGTTTTGTGATGATGCAACGTTAGCCGCTACTGGAACAGCATAGATCTTACCATTTACAGTGTTACCTTTGATGTAAGCAGGATCGAGTGCTTTATAAAGTTCTTTTCCTTCTTTCTTATAAAGGTCTGTCAAATCAGCATATGCACCTTTTTGAGCAGTTACAACATAGTTATCAGCAAAAGCGATATCATAGTTTTCACCAGATGAAGTAATTACAGACATTTTCTTGCTGTAGTCACCCCAACCAAGGTATTGCATTTCCAATTTAGCATTGACTTTCTTTTCCAAGATCTTGTTAGCATTTTCCAACAATTTGTCCAAGTTGTCTGGTTTATCACCGATTTGGTACATCTTAATGGTTGTTGGACCATTTTCTGAACTAGATGATTTACTGCTACCGCAGGCAGCCAAAGCTGTAATCAAGAGTGCGCTGGCTGAGAAGAGTGCGACTTTTTGCCACTTTTTCATAAGAAAAACTCCTTTATTTTTATTTTTTAATAAACAATTTAATGAACTGATAAGCTCAGTTACGAAGCTTGCTTCAAGGAAGACCAAACTTGACAGGCAGGTTTAGGACTTTTATTCCTTGACCCCACCAATCGTTAAACCTTTTACGAAATAACGTTGGAAGAATGGGTAGAGCATTGCAATTGGCAAGGTTGCCACAACCACCATGGCCATCCGACCAGTTTCTTTAGGCAGACCACTAGCTGCCCCAGCAACTTGTGATGAAAGACCTGTTGATTTTGCGATGTAGTCCATATTTGATTGGATTTGCATCAGCAAGTATTGCAAAGGATAGAAATCTGGATTTTTGATATAAAGCAAGGCATTGAACCAGTCGTTCCAATAAGCTAGAGCTGTGAAGAGACTGATTGTGGCAATACCTGGTAGAGCAAGTGGTAAACAAATTTGGAAGAAAATCCGTGTTTCACTTGCACCATCAATCTTAGCTGACTCAAGAATCGCTTCTGGAATCGTCCGCTTAAAGAAAGTACGCATCAAGATAATGTTAAATGGAGAAAGCAACATTGGTATAATCAAGGCCGCAATGGTATCTCCGATTCGTAGCAACTGAGTTACCACGATGTAACCTGGAATCATACCTGCATTAAAGAGCATGGTAATCAAAGCAAATACTGTAAAGAAGCGTTTGTATTTAAATGTTCTTCTAGAAATTGCATATGCGTATGTCGTTGTCATGAAGACATTGACGCTGGTACCGACTGCTGTCACAAACAGAGTGATAAAAAGGGAGTTTAAATTTTGTCCTTAAACTGTACCAGGAAAAGATAACCGTCAAAGCCAAATTTAGAAGGCCAGAAGCTGAAACCATTTGTCGCTATCACAGACTCATTTGTAATAGAGATCATAATAACGAAGATAAATGGTAAGATACAAGATAGGGCAATAATCCCAATTAAAATACTGAAAAATAAGTTAGCTGGCTTACTGAAGGCATGGATACCAACGTTATCGATTTTTTCTTTTTTGATTTTTTCCGATTTTTTCATTGGTTCCTCCTTTCTAGAATAGCGCAGAATCTTTATCTATGCGACGAACAATCAAGTTAGATACTAAAACGAGTATTAAACCAACAACGGATTGGTACAATCCTGCGGCTGCGGCCATTGTGATGTCCCCAGTTCCTGAAAGTCCATTGTAGACATATACGTCCAAAACGTTGGTAACACTATAAAGTGATCCTCCTCCTCCGTTACGGGTTACTGTATAGAAGAGACCGAAATCCGCGCGGAAGATATTTCCGACTGCTAGAATGGTCAAGACCGTAATCAGAGGTGTCAGCTGAGGCAAGGTAATGTTGCGAATGCGTTGCCACTTAGTCGCACCATCCACTGTTGCAGCTTCATAGTAGGTCGGGTCAATCCCCATAATGGTTGCATAGTAGATAACACTACTATATCCAAGCCCCTTCCAAATACCCAAGAAGAGCAAAAGAGCCGGCCAAATTCCTAAAGTTGTATAGAAGTTAATGGCTTCCTTTCCAAAACCTTGAAGCAAGTGATTAATCAGTCCTTTATCAATGTTTAAGAAAGCATCTACAAAGTAACTGATAATAACCCAAGACAAGAAATAAGGGAAGAGCATCGAAGTTTGGTAAACTTTCACTAACTTCTTAGATCGCATTTCACTAAAGATAATCGCAATCGCCACCGCAGCAATCAAACCTAGAATGATAAATCCAAAGTTGTAGAGCAGGGTATTACGGGTAATAATAAATGCGTCCCTCGAACTAAATAGGAATTTGAAGTTATCCCATCCTACCCATTTACTATTTAAGATACTGGCAATGAAACCATCAGGGTGAATATGGAAATCCTGAAAGGCAACTACGTTTCCGAAAACCGGAATGTAGAAGAATAAAATCAACCAAATAACTCCTGGCAGAACCATGAGCAAGAAAACGAAATTTTCTTTTAATGTTTTTATCAACTTTTTCATGCAAATCTCCCTTTCTATTTAGTTGATACCGTTTTCACATTTCTATTATATGCTTTTTTAATAATAATTTTAAACTCCAAATTATAGAAAAAACTATACAAATTATTTATCCAATTTATAGATAAAAATGAGATGAAAAAGCCGACCCCCAAAAGGTCGGCTTTTTGCTAAGTCGTATAAATCGTTGAGGCCGTTGCAATCAAGTGCCATTGGTTGGCAGTTGTCGCTGTCAAACCTTGGTCCTTATAGAAATCATTAAAAGGCAAGATTTCTTGTTCTAATTCTTCGACACGATCGATTTGACCTCTAATGTATTTCTCTAGGCGTTCTTGTGCTCGTTTGATCCGCTTGAGTAAACCTCCAAAGCGAATGTCAATTGTGTCCAAACCAAAAATCTTATTTTCCTGCTGCCATTGACGACTAAATTGGTCCGAAAAGTCTTCAACCATTTGGTAAAGCTGGGGTAGATCTTTTTCAGCTAAGGCTGACAAATGTTCTTTATCACCATTACGATAAGCTTTCTGAATACCAGATGTTATGGAAATCTTCAAAGCTAAGAGTGCATTTAACTGGGCTTGGGTCTCAAAAATGTAGGCATATTCGCCCGCTCTTTTGCTGACTTCTCCTAACTGCTGGGCAGAGGAGGCAAAATGTTGCTTGTCTTTCTCAGGTCTGATATGCTGTTCCAACAAGGGGCAGAGAACGTCCTGATAAAGGACATAGCGATTTGGATTAATACCACTGAGGTTTTCTGGTAAACCTGGCAAGAGATTGGCCAAGTCTATTTTCATAAAATCATCAAAGTCAAGCCCTGTGCTCACTAAGAAGTGTTCTGAAACTTTCTTCAAGTCATTTCGATAAGCTAGTTCCGCCCAAATCTGCAGAGCAGGTAAGATTGAGAATTGAGAAGTTTCTCCACCATTATCTCCCCAGCCTGTCACAATCACTTCCTTGACCTGATTTTTCCTGCAGGCCTTATTGGCTTCGATGGCTACCAAGCGACTGAAATGATTGTGTGGTGTAAAGCCAATCCACTTCCAAGCGCCACCAGCAAAGGCAATATTTTGACTGATTTTATGATGATTTTGGAAGTTGCGATTGTATTTTTCCTCGCTATCCTGATAATAATCCCAATAAACCAAGGTCACTCGCTCTTTTAGACGATCCAGATAAACTCGGGTTTCTTCTGGGATTTCTACATCACGGTCGTACTGACCATCTGCAGACATGAGTTTGAAGAACATATCGCTCCACATCTGACAGTGGAAACCATACTTATCTGCAATATCCAAGACTCGCTCAAGGTGTTGACACATGAGAAGACTGCGGTTTTGGAAACCATGTTGAATCAAATAACGTCCGAGACCGACCAAGTGGGCTTCGTCCATGCCGATATTAATCTTGCGTGTACGCAGATGGGCCATGGTCTGGAACATACCTTCGATTAGGTCATAAACTTTTTCTTCACCAATCAGCAGGATATCCTCAACATCTCGCAGTTCTTGCACTTCCTTGACACCCCATTTGACAAAAGCTGACAAGTGAGCCAAGGTCTGAATACAAGGAACAAAGGCTATATCAAAATCTGCTGCATAATCTTCAATCTCTTGCAATTCTGCAACGGTGTAGCGTCCTCTGAAATAGCCAAAATAAGGCTGATTTTCTATCTCGTAGGTGTCTTCCATATAAAGTTCAAAGGTGGAATACCCCATCAAAGCCAAGACCTCAATCATCTGCTTAGCTGCGTTTAGGTTTAAGACGGCATTGCGGGAACAGTCAGCCATATAGGCCAAATCCTCATAGGCTGCTTCTTCCTCAATCTGCACTTCGTCTTGACCTGATCCAAGCGCAGAAGATAAAAGCACCAAAGCTCGATAGAGCTGATGAGGTTGCTTAAAACTAACTTGATAACGCCCCTGACGTCCTTCAACCTTGATCGATGTAGCTGAATCAGTGACAAGACTGACTTCAATCTCGCCCAAGTTCAAATAGTCTTCTAAGCGAGCAAGAGCTTTTTCTTGTTTATTAGATAATCCTAAGAATGTGGCCATTGGCCTTCCTCCTGTAACCAGTTTACTAAAGCACCATACAGATTAGCCTCTCCTTGGTAGGTGCAGGCCAGAATCTCTGGTACAACCGAATATTCTTCATAGCGATCAACATAATAAGCAATCGCTGAGCGGACACCTTGGATAAAATCAGGATTTTGGCTGATAGAGCCACCCAGACTTATCACATCCGGATCAAATAAATACTGAATATTGAGCAGGCCCTTAGCAAGGTTTCGGTTCATCTGCTCCATTGCTGCTTGGCAAGTTTCATCTCCTGCAGCCGCCGCTTCATAGATCTTCTTACCATTCCAGTCTTGCGAGCCAGTACTAGCTTGAACAGAACGAACAAGACTACCTGTTGAAGCAAGAAGTGACCAATTCCCTAGCGTCTCAGCTGGTTCAGACAAGAGCATATAACCAAATTCTCCACCCAGATGGTGCTTGCCACGGTGCAATCTGCCATTGAAAATCATGGCACCACCAATACCAGTACCAACTACCACACAGGCTGCATTTTCTAGCTCAGGGTGAGCTAGCAGCTCGCTTAAACCAACGCAGTTGGCATCATTTTCTAAATGAATCGGTAGATCATGAGAGGCTAGCTTATCATACCATGAAAAACCATGAATATAAGGCACTGCGCTAATCCCACCAATAATACCTGTTGCTCGATCAACTGCCCCAGGCACACTCATGGCAATGCCCTGGTAAGCTCGCTTAGAAAGGCAAGAATCCAACCAAGCCAGCAAGTCGCCTAAATTGTCAGGCGTTGCAAGCTCTTGCTTTTCCAGTATTTCCCTTCTTTAGACATAGCCGCAAACTTGATACCTGTTCCACCTATATCGACTGTTGCAATGACCATGCTTTTCTCCTTTACTTATTTTATTAATTCTAAGGCTGGGGCAAGACGCCCCAGTCTCAGTTTAATCTTTTTTTCCAAAAGCTCTGTACGAATTTCCTGTGGTCCTAGGACTCCGGACTTTTCAGGCACTACTTCTTCTAAAAGGTTAACTAGCGTTTGGGAAGAAGTAGTCACTTCCTGCTCTTCTTGGGTCATATTATAGTAACGATGGATGATTCCTGACTCGTTTTCAGCCACTTTCAAGGCGGTTGGACAGATTTCAGGCAGGCTGAGAGCTGGGTGATCCAGGGCTTGTCCAGTTGCTACAACACTTCCTTCTTGTTTGGAAATTTGCAGAGCTGTAAACGGCGTTTGGAAGGCTTTCGCCCGACGATAAGCACTAAAGCGCTCTTGTGGCTGGTGACATTCCACAGTGTACTCAACTTGGAAGTCACGCAAGCACTGTGCTTCTGGTGTTGGGAAATAGCCCCAGTCGCCCAGTTCACCTGTTGCCCGCAGAATGGTAACAGCAATCGTATCATCACCTAAAATCTCGTATTCATTTAGACCTTTATTAGCTACTGTGACAGCTTTTTGGTCATCATAGAGGCTAACGAAGGCTTGTTGGTGCTGTGGATTTTCTGGATTTTCCCATGAAGCAGCTGGCTGGTTATTACGACGAACAACTTCATAAATGCTGTCTGAATCGTTGGTTTTACTGCTGTTGTGGGTTCTGAAAAGAACACGGATGCGGTGATCTTTAGCAGTATTTGAAAAGCGAGTCTTAAAGCGCAGTTGCGGGCTGTCCGCAAAGACTGTCAACTCAGTCGTCAAGATCATGGTTGTCACTTCTGACGAACGACCCGCTGAGCGAGTCATAAATTCAACAATGCCTTTTTGCTCTTGCTCAAGCAAGTCATCAGCACTTACTGGCAAGGTCAATTCATGACTCAACTCTACTTTAGTATAGCGTGCATTATTTTCCAAAACCTTAACGCCAGCTAGTTTTGCATAGATTGGCTCTGTATCTTTTGGCTGGAAGTAGATATACTCATTTCCAATATCACCACGATCTTCAAATTGGAGGAAGTCTTCATAGGCTTCATGAGTTGACTTATCGTAAACGGTCAAGTCTTCATCAAAGCTAACAGTCACAAACGGAGTATCAATCACGCCATTGCGGTAGAGTCCTTCATGCTCTTCTTTTGCACCAGGAAGCAATTGGAAGGTTTTCCAAGATAGAGGTGCTAGATGAAGCGGCAAAGTTACGCGCAACTGACGAGCAATATAAGCCTGACGGAAGCGATCCTTTGGAAGGTCATATTGGAAATTAGCTCCCAAATCTTCGATTTTGGCTTCAACAGGACGACCATCCAAATCCTTGACAATCAGGTCTGGAATCGTCAGATCTGCCATTCTCCGGTAGGCTTCGGTCGGATGCGCCTCCTTGAAATCACAAGTCGCAAATGTCACATCCACAGAAACTGTGTCGACCTTATCATGGAGTCCCGTATTGACAACAGTGAAGAGCAGGTCACTCTCTGCTTGACGGCTATCTAATTTTTGTTTCCATACTTCCAGCAGGTTGCCTTTGACAAATTCTCCCACTTGATTGACTTTGGCAAAGCGAGTCTCCATTTCACGGTGAACTTCGTCTACACTACAGCCACAAATACTATCGTGTGGAGCATTTTGCAAAAGGGTCTTCCAAGCATAAGTCAGCTGGTCTTTGTGATTGTGACCTCCTGTGATAACAGTCAGAGGCTCAACTACCTGCTCTAGCAAGTTACTATTTTCTTGGAAAGCTTGTTTTAGATAGATACGGGCTGAGGAAGTGTTAGCTAAAGTGTACCAACCGTCTGTTTCTTGGCTGGTCAATTCGCCTTGAACTGTAGACAATTCCTCAGGAAGAGCTACTTCCACAGCCTGCATATAGTCATCAAAAGAACTATGCACAAAGTTAATATCTGGATAAAGCTCATTGGCTACTCGGATAGCTTGGCTGAGATTGCGCTGAACTGGCTGGTGGTCACAGCCGTTCATCATCAGCCATTGGTTTGTAGAGGCGTAGCACTTCACATCTGCTAATTTTTGCTCCCAAAAAATCTTCGCTTCCTCAGGGTCGACTGGGATTTCATTCCCATTACTATACCAGTTGGCAAAAAGGATCCCTAGGACTTTACTTCCATCGGCACCCTGCCAGTACATTTCAGAGTACTGAGAAGTGAATTGCTCGTCCTCTAAGACTTGGTTATCAAATCCGATTGGCTTCACTCCTCGACCGAAAGCTGCTACATGAATTCCTGATTGCTGCAAAAGCTGAGGTGCCTGCCCCATATTCCCAAAAGTATCTGGGAAATAACCAATCTGAGTGGACTTGCCCCACTTTTTGCACTCCTGCTGACCAATTAAGGTATTGCGGACATTGGCTTCGCTGGAAATCAGATAATCATCTTGTAAGATATAGAAAGGCCCGATTTTCAGTTTGCCTTCGTCAATGTAGTGCTGTAGCTTGGCCCGATTTCAGGACGGATTTCCAAATAATCATCCAAAACAATGGTTTGTCCATCTAGATGGAAACTTTTAAAGTCAGGATCGTTTTCAAAAAGATCAAAAAGGTTGTCAAATAACTCTACCAGCTGCATCCGGTGGGACTCAAAAGGGAGATACCATTCTCGATCCCAGTGGCTGTGAGAAATAATATGTACAGTAATATTTTCCATTTTATACCTCTATTTTTAAAATTTTATACGTCAATTCTTAAATCGTAATAGTCTAATACTAATTCGCAGAACATCATATTTGCCCAGCTGAACCATTCACGAGAATACTTAGTCGGATCGTCCACATGGAAGCTCTCATGCATGACACCTGTGCCTCCGTCACAATCCACCAAGAGGTCTAAGATCCGACGTTTTTCTTCCTTATCGTACGTGGTCAAACCTTGAATTGCCAAGGCAATCGGCCAGATATAACGATAAAAGGTGTGTGAACTTCCGATTCCTGCAGCTCGCTCTCCTTCATAATAGTAAGGATTTTCAGGGCTAAGAATCGTGCGGCGTGTCGCTTGGTAGACTTCGTCATCTATCGAGCAAAAGCCCAGGTATGGCGCCGCCAATAGACTCGGTACATTGGGATCATCCATAATGCTGGCATTCCCCAAACCATCTACCTCAAAAGCGTAAATCTTTTCACCTTTGGCATTTTTGGTATAGGCGTAGTTTTCAATTCCGTCTTTGATTTCTCTTTGCAGACGCTGTGCATGCGGAACAATCTCCTCAGCGCCATCCAGATTCAATGTTTCAAAGATTTCTGTCACATAGCCTAAGACAACCGTTGCAAACATATTCGACGGCACTAAATAGCTGTAGATACAAGCATCATCACTCGGACGAAAGGCTGACCAAGTCATCCCTGTCACGGCAAAGTCAGGCCCTTGCCCTTTATTAACTAGTGTATCTTCCTTGCGGTCCGTATCACGTACAAAACGATAGGAAGAGCGACTGTGATCTTGTTCTACCGTCCAAACCCGAAGAATTTCTCTAACACCAGCAACAAAGTAGCATCGAGATGGCTCGTCTCACCTGTCTCTTTCCACAAGAGGTAGGCTAATTGTAGAGGATAGCAGAGGGAATCCACTTCATACTTGCGTTCCCAAATCCAACCAGACAAGTCCGTATGGTCTGTCTCATGATGTCCCTTCCAGTTATCCGCGATATTAAATGCATTAGCATAGGGATCTTTTAAAATCAGTGTCATCTGACGTTTGACCAGACCAGCAATCGTTTTACGAGTTTTCGGATCTTCCTTAGCTACAAAGAGATAGGGCTTGAGCTGAGCTGTCGAATCTCGTAGCCACATAGCTGGAATATCTCCCGTCAAAACAAAGGTTGAGCCATCTTCTAATATTTCTACTGTATTATCCAAGGTATCTGTATAGCAACGCTCAAAAACGGATACCCAAGCTGGATGTTCGTGGGCTAACTGGGCAACCGACTCCAGCCATTTCCCAACGATCTCTTTTGAATAAACCATTATTCTCTCCTTTTTCATAGTCCTTTACATCCTCTAGTATAGGCCAAACCGTTTTTAAAATATATACACAAACTAAAGGCCTTTCGATATTATATTTTTGCCTTATCCATAGGATCGTTTTTCATGATATAATCTAGAAAAATAGGCTTCGTTGCAAGGAGATTTTATATGAAACCAATACTAGAAACAATTGATACCCGCTATGGAACGGACAATTCTCATAGCATTTCACATGGCAATACCCTACCCTATACAGGGGCACCATTTGGTATGAACTACTTCGTACCTCAAAGTAGCCATACAGACGGATCTTGGTTTTTTAATCCAGACTCACCTATTTTCCAAGGCATCCGTCTGACCCACCAACCCAGCCCTTGGATTGGTGACTACTCGTGGCTTCTCATAACTCCTGTCTCAGAAAAGATACAGCATTCAGATATTTATCACCGCCAGTCTTCTTATCGACCAGACGAGAGTATTTTCCAGCCTCATTATCTAAAAATCAACTCCAACCGCTACCACATCAGCACTGAGCTGACCCCTAGTCGCTACGGAGCTCGTTTCCGGCTGACCAACCAGAGAGAGCAACCTATCAGTCTCATTCTCCATAGTGAAGCAATGACGATTTTCCAGCAAGTAGATGCCCACACTCTCTTAGGCAGCCTCAAGGAAGAAACTCAGCCCGCCAAACGACCTTTAGACATGTATGTCTGCTTGCGCTTTGATCAGCCTATCAAAAAACAGAGTTTCTTAGACCAAGACCTTGTCCTAGATTTCGAGCAAGGGCAAGTGCAATTTTCCTTAGCCACATCTTTTATATCAGAAGAACAAGCCCTGATCAATCTACCCCAGTCTTCCTTTGACGAACTCAAAGAAGAAACTAAACAAGACTGGGAAGCCTTTCTCCATCGTTTTGATATTGTAGACCAAGGCAAGGTAGACCGGCGGATGTTTGACCAGGCTCTCTACCGGCTCTTTCTCTTTCCTCAAACCTTTTATGAGCTTGATGCAGAATGTCAAGAAATCCATTGGGATTTTACCCACCAGACTGTTCAGCCAGGGAAACTCTTTACCAATATCGGTTTTTGGGATGGATTTCGTACTAGCTTTCCTCTATTGGCCCTTATGGCGCCAGATACCTATCATGACTTTCTAGAAGGCTTTCTGAATTTCTACAAAGAAACAGGATTTTTACCAAAGTGGCTTGCTCCTGACGAACGGGGTATGATGCCAGGCACCTTGATAGACGGTGTCATTGCAGATGCTACTGCTAAAAATCTCATACCTGACTTAGAAAAAGATCTTTTCCAAGCCATGTTAGAGACAGCAGAAAAGGAAGACTCTTCTAAACGATACGGCAGGCAAGGAGCTTCGGACTATCAAACCCTAGGCTATCTGCCTTCTGACCACCATGAAAGTGTCAGCCATACCCTAGACTATAGCTATAGTGATTTTTGTATTGCCAGTCTAGCCAATAAACTCCAACAAGAACCAGTAGCTCAACGATACTCTCAGCAGTCTCTTAATTACCAGCATCTATTCGATCCAGAAACGGGCTATATAAGAGCCAAAGACCGAAACGGACAATTCCGGCCAGACTTTCTCCATACACTTGGGGTAGAGATTATGCAGAATGCTCAGCTATTCAAAATACACTCAGTGTCTTCCATAATATTGAAGGCTTGAAAGAACTAATGGGAGGGCAAACAGCCTTCACCGACTATCTAACCAAGCTCTGCCAGGACCAGCCTTCCTATGAGGTAACAGGCTATGGCTATGAAATCCACGAAATGAGTGAAATGGCTACAGCACACTTTGGTCAACTAGCCATTTCAAATCAGCCCAGCTTTCACATCCCCTATCTCTTCCGCTACAGTGGTAAACCAGAGTATACGAGCCTACTTATTAAAAGCCTGAGAGAGCAAGGCTTCCTACCTGGCTGGCAAGCTTTTCCTGGTGACGAAGACAATGGCAGCCTCTCTGCTTGGTACATCTGGAGCGCCATCGGGCTCTATCCGACCTGTCCTGGAAAACCATTTTACGACCTAGGTATTCCCCTCTTCAACCATCTACGCCTGTATCTGCCACAAAGTCAAACATGGCTAGACATTTATGCTCATAACAACTACCCTCACTTCCAGTTCGTGACCAAGACCGAGTTAGATGGGCAGGCATTGCAACAAATTTCCCATGAAGAACTACTAGCTGCTAAGCGCCTAGACTTCCACTTGTCTTGGCTACCAAATGCTTCTAAAGAATAATATACAAAAAACGCAGAACAAAAGTTCCGCGTTTTTATTCTGAGCTTGGCTTGACCACAATTTTGACCCGATTTTGCCGACCGTCCTCTCGGCAAGCACAAAGATATAAATCTAAGTCTTCCTGACCTGTAAAAGCTAAAGTCGATAGCTTAATTTCTTTCGTCTGCTCTCCAGAGTCAAATGTGATTTCCCAAACCTGATCCAGATAAGCCGTCCCATGCGTTCCAGTACCAGGCTCTGTGACTATCTGAATTTTCTCTCTATCCTCCACTTTGTCCAAACGGCTGAGGCTGATCGAAAGGGTTTGCCCTCCGATAAGAGGAGAGCTTATTTTTGAAAATTCTAAACCAGCAACCGTATTTTTCTTTTCCAGCACAGCCGGTGTCTTATAAACTACAATTTTGTTCAAAAGGGGAAGAGCTTGAAAATCTGTCAAGGTCAATCTTAAATAGCGAGCCTCAACCATTTGTCCTAAGAGTAGGCGCTTGTAACCAATGGTCTGACCATGAGCAAAGACAATCCAGCCATTCTCTTGCTTCACTTCTAAGGTAAAGCCTGCAATCCGTTGACCTTTGGCAATGGGTTCTCGAATTTCAACGAGATTAAAGCTACGAGTCTGGCCCAAGTCAATTTCTAAGACATAGGCTGACTCGTCTGAAGCTGGCGCCCAGAAAGTGTCTTCCCGTCCATCTGTCAGATGACTAGATGGAAAGCCTTCTTTTTCATTGCTACAGCTCACCTTGGCCTGGAAGGCTAGATTATCCGTATATAAATCTGAAATGACCTGGTAAAATTCCCTCAAGCGCTGGACATCTTCTTCAGCTAATAGCCCCTCCTTAGTTGGCGGGACATTGAGTAAGAGCGGTGTCCCTCGGCCAACGGAATCCATATAGATATCCAGCAAATCAGCCAAAGATTTTGGTTGCTGACTAGCATGATAAAACCAGCCCGAGCGCAAGGAGACATCAGCTTCTCCTAAGGAATACTGTGTCCCTTGCGGATCCCCATGACAGAGATAGGCCGATGGAGTATTCTCACTTAGTCTTTCAGGTCGAATTTTCTGCCACAAAGGATCCCCAGCCCGACCTCTTTCATTTCCTATCCAACGTAGTTCAGTTGCTTCTGTCGAAAAAATCAGAGCGTCTTTTTGGTAATGACGAATGATCTCAAACCAAGATCCAAAATCATAGGTAAGCTTTTGTGCACCCTCACCTCGCGCCCCATCCATCCAGATTTCTACAAATTTCCCTTTATTGCCATAAAGCGGATTACTTAGAATTTCTTCCAGTTGCTTCTGATAGTATTCATTATAGGCTTCTTGAGTCTCAATATGATAGAGCGGACTGTGAGCATCCCAAGGAGACAAGTAAAGACCTAAATCCATATCATACCTGCTTGCTGAGCGAGAAATTTCTGCTAATAGATCACCCTTGCCATCTCTCCAGGGACTAGCTGCCACCGTATAGTCAGAGTAGCGACTCGGATAAAGGACAAAACCATCATGGTGCTTGACTACAACAACTACTCTTTAAATCCAGTCTCTTTCAAAATCCTAATCCACTGATCTGTATCCAGTTTCGTCGGATTAAAAAGACGAGGATCTTCCTGACCATTGCCCCATTCCTGCTCATAAAAAGTATTGATGCCAAAATGAATAAAAGCCGCCAACTCATCTCGATGATAAGCCAGCTGGGCTGCTGAAGGTAAGGGAGCAAGATCTGCAATTTCGTCCATTTTTTTCATAAATATATCTATCCGCCTCTTTCTTTTCTAGTAAATCTCTTTGCTAGCACCACTATAACAAAAAAAGAAGGCGCTAACAACACCTTCCAGATAACTTCCTAAAAAGCCACTCTTTCTTCTATAATTTGTTGAAGAGGGAAGCTCGTTTTAATTTTTCTCTCAAATTAAATCGCAAAAATCTGTCCGACCAGATAAGTGACCGCCATGGTTAGAAGACCGATCACGAGGTTTCGAAGCATAGCATTTTTGAGCGGTGCTTTGCCCAACTTAGCACTGGTATAACCCGTTCCCAAAAGCGCCAAGGCCACAATCACAACCGTTGACCAGATACGGATATGGGCAGGAAGCAGGATAATGGTAATCATAGGAAAAAGCGCACCAACTGCAAAAGCTAAAAAGCTAGAGATGGCCGCATGCCAAGGATTTGTGAATTCCTCGATCTCGATGCCATACTTTTCCGCCACCAAGGCCTCCAGCGGATCTTGGAGAAAGGCCCGGTTGGTCATGAGCTGAGCAGAAGTCTCACACTCACCATTTTGGACATAGGCAGCATAGAGAGACTGCCTTGCAATATCTGGATTCTTCTCTAAAAGCTCCCGCTCTCTGGCAACAGCAGCCTCCTCTGTATCTTTTTGAGTAGAAACAGACACATACTCTCCGCCTGCCATAGAAAATGCCCCGGCAAAGACAGCTGCCAAACCAGACAGAAAGATAATCCAAACATTGTCCGTCGCACTGGCCACCCCGATGACTACTCCTGCGATAGAAATAATACCATCATTGGCTCCTAAAACCCCAGCTCGCAAGATATTCAGCCGACCACTAAAGTTCTTATCAATTTTATGCTCTTCCATTTATATTATTCTCCCTTATTTCTTATTTATAATCATTATAAATAAAGCTTCAAACTAATACAAGGAAAAATAGGAAAATGAGAAAAGTCCGACGATTTAAGAGAA
>BNJU01001866.1_pt1 | contig 110296 bp, 125 predicted proteins | sample 8539281 | NCBI WGS metagenome assembly BNJU01 (sample SAMD00202456, study PRJDB9452) | human saliva metagenome | isolation source: human saliva | place: Japan
TGATTGTTTACCTGATACAGGAAGATTTTTATGAAACAGGCGGTTGATCCTTATGCGGATTTCCGTGAACTGACGCTGCAGGGGATGATACTCAGCGCGTTGATTACGGTGATTTTTACGGCATCCAATGTGATTTGGGCTTGAAGGTGGGCTTGACTTTTGCGTCTTCGATTCCGGCTGCGGTAATTTCGATGGCGGTTTTGAAGTTTTTAAAGGCAGCAATATTCTGGAAAAATAATATGGTGCAGACTCAGGCTTCGGCCGCGGGTACGCTCTCCAGTATTATTTTTATTCTGCCGGGTTTGCTGATGGCCGGTTATTGGGCTGGCTTTCCGTTTTGGCAGACTACGCTGCTGTGTATGTCCGGCGGTATTTTGGGCGTGATTTTTCACTGTGCCTTTGCGTTATGCGATGGTGGTGAAGAGCGATTTGCCTTATCCGGAAAGGTGTGGCGGCGGCCGAGATTTTTGAAGGTCGGCGACCATGATGCGGACCAGCAGGAAGGCGGCAGCGGTATCAAGGAATTGGTGTCGGGCGGCGCTCTGGCCGGTTTGATGAGCTTCTGTGCAAGCGGTTTGCGCGTGGTGGCGGACAGCGCGAGCTTTTGGTTTAAAGGCGGCGCATCGGTGTTTCAGTGCCGATGGGCTTTTCTTTGGCCTTGCTGGGCGCGGGCTATTTGGTCGGCCTGACCGGCGGTATTGCGATTTTGCTGGGTATTTCGATTGCCTGGGGTGTGGCCGTACCTTATCTGTCGGCGCATATTCCGCAACCTGTCGATATGGAGATGATTCCTTTTGCGATGTCTTTGTGGAAGGAAAAGGTCCGTTTTATCGGCGCGGGTACGATTGGTATCGCGGCTATTTGGACGCTGTTGACTTTGATGAAACCGATGGTCGAGGGTATGCGCCTGTCTTTCCGCAATTTCGGCGGCGCGCAGATGACCGAGCGTACGGAACAGGATTTGTCGCCTAAGGCGATGATTGCCTGGGTGTTGGCGATGATGCTGGTGTTGGGCGTGTCCTTCTTCCACTTTATCGGCGACTCGCATATTTCCGGCGGTTTGGCTTGGCTGTTGGTGGTCGTATGTACGCTGCTGGCTTCGATTATCGGCTTTTTGGTGGCCGCGGCTTGTGGTTATATGGCCGGTTTGGTCGGTTCGTCTTCCAGCCCGATTTCGAGTGTGGGCATCGTCTCTATCGTTATCATTTCGCTGGTGTTGCTGCTGGTCGGTGAATCTGGCGGCTTGATGGCGGACGAGGGCAAACCGCAAAATTCCTGCTGGCGTTGACGCTGTTTTGCGGCGCGTCTGTGATTTGTGTAGCTTCGATTTCCAATGACAACCTGCAGGATTTGAAAACGGGTTATCTGGTAAAAGCGACGCCTTGGAAACAGCAGGTTGCGCTGATTATCGGCTGCGTTGTCGGTGCCGTGGTGATTTCGCCTGTGTTGGAGCTTTTGTATGAAGCCTACGGCTTTACCGGCGCGATGCCGCGTGAAGGTATGGATGCGGCTAGCCCTTGCCGCGCCTCAGGCAACTTTGATGACCACCATCGCCCGAGGTATTTTTCTCGCACAATCTGCAATGGGATTATATTTTTCACCGGCGTAGCCATCGGCGTGGCGTTGATCGCGGTCGATTTCACTTGCGCAAAATCCTCCGGTGGCAAGCGTGCTTTGCCGGTGTTGGCCGTGGGCATGGGTATTTACCTGCCGCCGTCTGTGAATATGCCGATTGTGATCGGCGCGGTATTGGCGGCTGTGTTGAAATCCGTCATCGCCCGCCGTCAAGAAAACCGTGAGGGCCGTCTGAAAAATGCGGAACGTATCGGTACGCTGTTCTCTGCCGGTTTGATTGTCGGCGAGAGCCTGATCGGTGTGATTATGGCGTTTATCATCGCTTTCTCCGTAACCAACGGCGGTTCGGATGCGCCTTTGGCCCTGAACCTGGAAAAACTGGGATACGGCCGCCAAATAGCTGGGCTTGGCGTTTTTTGTTTTCGGTATGTTCGTGTTTGCACGCCGCGTGTTGAAAGCAGGACGTTAAGTTTGTAGGTTGAGAAAAGGCCGTCTGAAACCCAAAAGTGGGGTTTCAGACGGCCTTTTTAGTGGAGAGTTGTTTGGAGGATTGGGCTAACGCTGATTCAAACAATCTGCAATCGCTTTTGGCAATTTTGGCACTGGCGCCTTGGTGTTGTGAAATGAATTGCTCGGTGTGGCTGATCAGCTGTTGGCGCAGCGTTTCATCGTCGAGGTATTGGCGCGTGGTTCTGTACCAGGCTTCGGCGGTTTCGACGCGGACGGCGGCTTTGGCTTCGACTGCGCCTTTGCAGGCTTGGGCGAAGTTGTAGTTGGAGTAGCCGAAGAGGGTGGGGACGCGGCAGGCGATGGGTTCGATGATGTTTTTGGCAGCCTGCATCGACGAGGGCTGCCGCCGACGAAAGGCAATGTCTGCGCTGAGGGTAGTAGGCGGCAAGTTCGCCCATGCTGTCGCCCTATCAAACCTGTGTATCGGGGAAACGGGTTGTCCGTCGCTGCGTTTTTGCACGGTATAACCAAGCGATTTGGCGGTATCGTAGGCCGTCTGAAAGTTTTTCAGGGTGGCGCGGTACGATGACCAGCAAGGCATTGCCGCGGTAGCCCTGCCATGCTTTGAGGAGCAGCTCGGCTTCGTCTGTGCCTTTGTATAGCGCGCGTGCTGGCGCAGACGACGACTGGACGTGCGCCGATGCGTTCTTTAAAGGCGGCGGCAGAGGGCGAGAATCGTCAGGGGGCGCGATGTCGTATTTGGTGTTGCCGCGAGACGTGGACGTTGGACGCGCCGATAAGGTGCAGGCGCTCGGCATCAGCAGCGGTTTGGGCAAAAGCAGCCGGAGGCTCTGCATGGCAGAGCTCGACCAGTTTGCGGATTTTGAGGTAGCCGCGTTGGGATTTTTCGGAGAGGCGAGCGTTGGCCAAAAGAGGGAATGCCTGCTTCTTTGCAGCCGTGCATCAGGTTGGGCCAGATTTCGGTTTCCATCAAAATGCCGCAGATGGGGCGGTGTTCGGCTAAAAATCGGGCGACCCATTCGGATTTGTCGTAGGGCAGGTAACGGCATTGCGCATCGGGGAACAGGGATTGCGCGGTGGCGCGGCCGGTCGGCGTCATTTGGGTAATCAGAAACGGCGAGTCGGGAAAATGGCGGCGTAATGCCTGGACTAAGGTTCGGCCGCACGCGTTTCGCCGACGGATACGGCGTGTATCCAAATCGGGCGTTGTGCGGGATTGGGATACGCCTGCGAAACGCTCGCCCCAATGCTCGAGATAGGCTGGGAGTTTGAGGGCGCGGCGGCGCAGGTGGCGGCGAATCAGGAAGGGGCGAGGTGCCACAGCGTGGCGTAAAGGCGGCGTATCATGCTTACGGGTCTTGTGTCGGAATAGGCCCTATTTTATCGGAAACTGAAACGGAAGATATAGCTTTGATGCGTGTTTTACGCAAAGAAAACAGGCCGTCTGAAAGGTTTCAGACGGCCTTTAATCCGGGCATAAACGCGTTTACTTCACTTGCGCCATGTATTTTTTCAGACGGCCTTTGCTTTGCATGGCGCGGTTTTCCATTTCATCGACAACGACTTGTGCTTTGGCTTTGTTCACCGGTTTGCCGACCTGAATCACGCCGCTCATGTTCATCATGCGGTGCGGCGGGCAGGTGTAGACGTACACGCCTTCTTTGTCGAGCTTGAGCGTGAAGTCTTTGCCGTCTTCGGAAAGGAAGTCAGCAACGCCGTCGGGCAGGGCTTTGCTTTGTACCCAGTGGCCGCTGTTGGCGGCTTTGAAGGTAACAGTGTCGCCGACTTTGGCGTTGACGTAGCCGGGCTCGAACACCATGCTGCCGTCTTTGCCGTTGTCGAGCATTTTTGACTTCGTGGTTGGCGGCGTATGCGCTAAGGGAAGCGGTCAGCATCAGGAGGAAGAGGGATTTTTCATGGAGAAAGTCCTTTCTAAGGATAAAAAATATGGGGCGGGCTGATGAGTCGGAGAGGCAAGCCTTGGGCTTACCGCCCTCTCCCTAACCCTCTCCCGCAGGAGAGGGGATAAGTTGCAGGGAGTTTGCAGGCCGGATGCTCAAATCCGACATTTGCAGGAGCAGTTAAGTTACGCACTCTTCCGCATCGGGCGGATAACAGGCGAGGCCTTTGCTGTCGTACAAAAGCTCGATGTCCACTTTGTACAATCTGCCGATCATGTCCGCCTGTAACACGTCCTGCGGCGCGCCCTGCGCCTGTACTTTGCCTTCGCCGAGCAGAATCACGCCGTCTGAAAACTGCGCGGCGAGGCTCAAATCGTGCAAGACCATCAACGTAACCAGATTGTGTTCGTGCGTGTATTGCACCACGCGTTCTAAAAGATTGAGCTGGTGGTGCATATCCAGCGCGCTGACCGGTTCGTCCAGCATCAGGATTTCGGGACGGTGCAGCATGACTTGGGCAAACATCACAAGCTGCCGCTGTCCGCCGGAAAGGCGCATGACGTCGCGGTGTGCCAGATGGCCGATACCCAGCTCCGCCATGATACTTGCGGCTTCGTGCAGCAGCTCGTCGCCGACGTGCATGTGCAGCGCGTCCATGCGGCCGAGCAACACGACTTCCAGCGCGGTCAGAGAGGCTTCGGCGGCGGTGTCCTGCGGCATATAGCCTATGCGTTTGCGCCAGCTTTGCAGGTGGATTTTGCTCAACACTTCGTCGCCGTAGCGGATGGTGCCTTTGTGCGCCACTTCGCCGAAAATCGTTTTCATCAGCGAGGATTTACCCGTGCCGTTCGGGCCGAGCACGGAATAGACTTTGCCTTGTTCCAGCGTCAAATCGATATTGTCGGCGACCACATAATCGCCGCGCCGGATATGGACATTTTCAAGTTTCAACATTTCAGACGGCCTATCGTTTCGTTAATACAATCCAGAAGAAGAACGGCACGCCGACAAACGACGTAACAATCCCCACCGGAAACAGCGCGCCGGGGATAATCACCTTGGACAACACGCTCGCCACCGACAAAAACGCCGCCCCCGCCAGCATCGCGCCTGGCAGGAAGAAACGTTGGTCTTCACCCAAAAGAATCCGCGCCACATGCGGCGCAACCAAGCCGATAAAGCCGATCACGCCGACAAAACTGATGGCCGTCGCCGTCATTACCGCCACCAATACCAGCGTTTTCAGGCGCAAAAATTGCAGATTGATGCCCAGTCCGACGGCGCGTTCTTCGCCCAAAGCGCAGCGCGGTCAGCTTCCATACATCGCGCGAAAGCAGAAACACGCATACCGCCGTAACCGCCGCCGTAACGATGACTGTTTCCCAAGTCGCCTTGGTCAGGCTGCCGAACAGCCAAAACAGAATCTGCTGCGAAATCTCAGGCGCGGCGATAAACTGAATCAGCGACAAAATCGACTGAAACAGGAACAACAGCGCAATCCCCACCAGCACCAACATCGCCGAATTGAAGCGGCGTGCCGAGGCAAACAGAAACAAGATGCCCGAAGCCAGCATGGTCATCACAAACGCACCGATGGGAACGGCGACCGTTTCAGGCAGCCCGAAACCGCCGAACGCAATCACCGCCGACGCGCCCAAACCCGCCGCCGCCGCCAAGCCCAGCGTATAAGGGCTGGCCATCGGGTTGTTCAGGAGCGTTTGAATTTCCGCACCGCCGACACCTAAAGCCGCGCCGACCACCAAGGCCATCACCGCAATCGGCAGGCGCAAATCCATTACAATCAGGCGGTTCATTTCATCGACTTCGGGTTTGCCCAGCAAAACATTGACAACTTCGCCGACGGGCAGCGTGTCCGTCATCGCAGGGGCCGGTGGCGATGTCGAATAGGAAACTGACCGCCGCGATGACTAAAAACATCAACACAATCAACCAACGCTTGCCTTCCAACTTGCGCTGGTTTTTCACAATCTCGGCGACAACCGAATCATTCATGTTTCAAACCTTTAAAAAAGAGTGTTGTGAAAGGGGAGAAACAGGTTTGCCTTTTTCTTCCGCAAAAATTTCAGACGGCCTTCCTATTTAAAAGGCCGTCTGAAAATCTAAACTACCTTATTGTCCTTTCGGATAGAGGTAGAACGTACCATTTGGTACAACAGGCAGGTTTTGGCGGTAGAAGTCCAGATAGGTCTTCTCAGGGTTGAAATCCTTAAACAACTGCGGATAAATCGCTTTGGCCATAAACTGAATCGATGCGCTGTCGGACAGCGTGCGCGAGTTAGCGTGGTAGGCGGCGTAGAGGCGGTTGTTTTTAATCGCAGGCAGGTTGGCCCAGCCGGCGCGTTTGGCAAAGCCTGCCAAGCGTTTTTCCGCTTCGGCTTTTGGAATGCCCCAGCCCATCACCATGGCGGCAGGGTTTTTCTTCAATTCGGTTTCGCGGCCGGTAATCACGATCACGTCGGGTTTGGCGGCGAGGACTTTTTCAGGATTGATCGGGCCGTAGAATTCGACCGAAGAAGCGGCGATATTGTTGCCGCCGACCAGTGTCGCCATCGAACCCCACATGCTCTTGCCGAAGGTAACGCTGTGTTCGGCAGGGCCTTTGTTGCCGAACTCGATATAGACTTTAGGCTTGGGCAGGGTTGGCTTTTTCACGCGCGCCTGGATGGTGTCGGCAACGCGTTTGTAGTCTGCCGCCAGTTTGTCGGCTTTTTGCTGCTGGCCGGTCAATGTACCGATGAGCTTGGTCGATTGAACGTGTTTGGCCACTGTTTGCGCGTTGTAGTCCAACACGACGATGGGGATGCCGGCTTTGTTGATGCGGTCGAGATCGGAACCCAAAGCCTTGTATTGCCATTCGGCCAAAACCAGCAAATCGGGTTTCAGTGCCAATACTTTCTCAATCGAAAAAGTGCCGACTTCCACTTCGCCCACGTCGGTCAGCTGATTCAGTTTAGGCACGGCTTTGCTGAATGCCGCCCAGCTTGGTGGTGCCCAGTCGGCCCAAACTGCTTTGGAAAAACCAACGACGTTGTCCAGCGCGGTTTTGCCGCCGATGGCCATGTAGTCTTGGTAGTAGAAGCCCAACACCACGCGCTTGGCAGGCAGGTCGACAGTTACCTACGGCCGAGGATATCGGTCAGCTGAACGGGTTTGGCAAAAGCGGATACGGAGCCGACTGATAAAGCGGCGGCGGCAATCAAAGCAGAAAGTTGCGTAAATCTCATGAACCATTCCTTTAAAATATGATGATAATTACTATCATTTATAAGTTTATAAGGTATTGAATCTTTTTTCAAGTGGACGAGTGAGTAGACATATTTCGAAATAAAAAGTTTCATCATTAAAACGAAGGGATAGTGTTTATATAGGGCTTGGGTGTAAAAAGGAATGATATGGGGTACCTAAAGCCATAGTGGGCAGTAGCTGGAATGGATCGGTAAAGGGTTTTTTATTGCAAAAAATAAAAGGTATTTGGTTGAAAACAAGGCCGTCTGAAACCTTGCAATCAGGGTTCAGACGGCCTTTGGTGTGGGCATAAAAGTTTTATTTCACTTGCGCCCTATATTTTTCAGACGGCCTGTAAGCAGTGTTTGGGAAAAGTGAAAAAGGTTGGTTTTTGAAATGGCGAAATAGGGAAGAAGAGGGCTTGAGGGAGAATCTGGCATAAACTAAAAATGGGGACGAATAAAAAGGGCGTGTATCGAAACACGCCCTTTTTAGAGATTCAGACGGCCTGTGATTCCGCCTGTTCGCTTTGGTTGAGGATTTTAATCAGTTTTTCGGCTTTTTCCGGGTCTTCGCAGCGCAGGATTTTGGCGGCATCGTTTTCGAGATGGCCGGTGTGGCTGTGCAGGATGATGTTTTTAACCGAAAGCAGGTTGTTGGGGTTCATGGAGAAGCGACGCAAGCCCATGCCGAGTAACAGTCGGGTGAAGACGGTATCGCCGGCCATTTCGCCGCAGATGGATACGCCTTTTTCCATGCGGTTTGCGGTGCGGATGATGTGTTGCAGCGTTTTGAGGACGGCAGGGTGGCCGGGTTGGTAGAGGTGGCTGACGCTGTCGTCGCCGCGGTCGACCGATAGGAGGTATTGAATCAGGTCGTTGGTGCCGATGGAAACGAAGTCGACGAGCTTGAGGATGCTGCCGACGGTCATGGCTGCGGACGGGATTTCGATCATGCAGCCGATGCTGACCGGGCCGAAGGTTTCGCCGCGTTCGGTCAGTTGGCGTTGGGCTGTGTCCAGATGGATAAGGCATTGGCGCACTTCGGAAATGGACGTAATCATCGGCCACATCATGCGCACGGGGCCGTGGGCGGCGGCGCGGAGAATGGCACGCATTTGGGTGCGGAACATGACCGGCTCGGCGAGGCACAAACGGATGCCGGTCAGGCCGAGCGCGGGGTTGAGGCTGCCGTTGGGCGTGCTGTTTTGGCCGAACCAGCGCGGATTTTTTATCGACACCCAAATCGACGGTGCGGATGGTGATGTTTTTGCCTTTGAGTTTTTTGACGATGCCGGCATAGACTTCGTATTGTTCGTCTTCGGTCGGCATGTTGTCGCGGTTGAGGTAGAGGAATTCGCTGCGGAACAGGCCGACGCCGTCTGCGCCGAAGTTGTGCAGGGCTTTGATGTCTTCGGCGGATTCGATGTTGGCCAAAAGTTCGATGTTGATGCCGTCGGCCGTGGTGGCGGCGGTTTTTTTGATTTTGTTGAGTTCGCGCTTGTGGCTGCGGTATTCGCGGGCGAGGCGGCGGTATTCGTTGAGGACGACTTCGTCGGGATCGATGATGAGGATGCCGTTGATACCGTCGACGATGACGATTTCGTTTTCGGTGATGAGTTTGCGGGCGTTGTGCAGGCCGATGACGGACGGGATGTCGAGGCTGCGGCCTAAGATGGCGGTGTGGCTGGTCGGACCGCCGGCATCAGTCACGAAGGCGGTAATGTGCTGCTCTTTGAACAATACGGTATCGGCAGGCGAGAGGTCGTGCGCGATGAGGACGGTGTCGTCAAACAGGTTGCCGGCGAGGTTGATTTCGTTGCTTTGTCCGACAAGGTTGTTGTGGATGCGGCGGACGACTTGGAGCATGTCCTGTTTGCGTTCGCGCAGGTAGTCGTCGTCGATGCTGTCGAACTGGGCGGCGAGCTTGTCGCTTTGCAATTTCAATGCCCATTCGGCGTTGATTTTCTGCTCGCGCAAAATGTCGATGGGTTCGCGCGAGAGGTAACGTCGGTCAGTAGCATCAGGTGCAGGGAGATGAACGCGCCCAATTCGGTCAGGGGCGTTTTTCGGGAATCGCGCCGCGCAGCTGTTCCAGTTCTTTGCGCGTGGCTTTGATGGCGTTGTCAAAACGGGCAACTTCGGCATCGAGTTTGTCGGGATCAATGTCGTATTGGAGGACTTCCGTTGTGCCGCGTGTGATGAGGTGGGCGTGGCCGATGGCAATGCCTTTGCCCGCGGCTACACCGTGTAGGACGATGCTCATTATTCGCCCTCGCCGAAGTAGTCGTTGATGAGGTCGGTCAACGCCTGCATGGCGGCGGCTTCGTCTGCGCCTTCTGTTTCCAGCTCAATCACGGTGCCTTTGGCGGCGGCCAGCATCATCAGGCCCATGATGCTTTTTGCCGTTGACGCGGTTGCCGTTTTTGGTGACCCAGACTTCGCTTTTGGAATTGGGAGGCGGTTTGGGTGAATTTGCTGGAGGCGCGTGCGTGCAGGCCGAGTTTGTTGATGATTTCGATTTCTTGTTTGAGCATGGATGTCCCCTAAATGTAATGTTCGTAAAGTGAATGTTTTCAGACGGCCTTAGCCGTGTTCTTTGCACACCAGGTCTTCAGGTGCGGATGTAATGGCGAAAATGCCCCGGATGGCGGCTTCTTTGACGGTTTCGGTGAAGTCGGAGAGGTTTTCGGCTTGTGATGAGTATTGGATGGCTTTAATCATCATCAGGGCGTTGAGGCCGGTCAGGATGGCGGATTTGTTTTCGCGCACCAGCCGGCGTGCGGCGTTGCACGGGGTTGCGCCGAAGATGTCGGTCATGATCAGCACGCCGCGGTTGTTGGGAAATTCCTGTAATGCGGCGATGGCATTGTTGATGATGTCATTTTGATCCTCATCGGGCTGTACGCCGAGGATGTGGAGATTTTCAGGGAAGCCGTTGGGGAAAAGAAATGGTCAGCCAAACCGCGATAGGCTTCACCTATGGTTTCATGTGTAATGATTAACAAACCTATCATGATGTGTTCCTAGTATTGAGGGTTGAGGCCGTCTGAAGATTTTTCAGACGGCCTTTGTTTTTATTATTGTTTAAGGCGTAGATTTCGCCGAGGTTGCGCCAGCAGCCGGCGGCATCCATGCCGTAACCGAAGACAGTAGCGGTTGGGTACGTCCAAACCGACATAATCGGCTTTGGTCGGTTTTTTCTTTTGTCGATCAGCTTGTTGGCAAACACGGCCGCACGGCAGCTGCTGCGCCCATTTTCAACAGTTTTTCCTGAATGGCGGCCATGGTGTGGCCTTCGTCTAAAATATCGTCCAAAACGACTACATGACGGCCTTTGATTTGCTCGAGGGTCGGGCATGCGTTTCCAGTTGAACGCGCCGCCTGCGAGTTTGTCGCCGTGGCGGGAAACGTGGACGTAGTCAAAGTCAAAGGAAGCGCAACAGCGGCAGCAGCTGCCCTGTAAACACCACCGCGCCACCCATCACAGGCAAGAGCAGGGGTATTTGTCGCCCAAGTCGCGGGTGATGTCGTCGGCAACTTTTTGCAAGGCCGCGCGGCATTGTTCTTGGTCAAACAGCAAGTCGGCATTGTCCAGCATGGCTTGGGTTTCAAGGCGTTTGGTTTCTAAGTCGGTCATGATAGGGTCGTGTTGAGTGCGGTTAAAAACAAATTATATAGCGGATTCAATCAATTTTCGATACAAGGCGCGGCAATAGTGTAGTGAAAGCGAAGGGGATTTGAGCCGACCACGTTCAGACGGCCTTTTGTCCTTCCGCTTCGTCCACCAGCAAAAATGCCGTTAAAGCCAAAGCGGTCAATACCGCCGTCAACACCATCGCCCGTCCGTAATTGTCCGCACCGGCGCGCCCGAGATAATCGTAAATCAAAGTGGTCAGCGTCTGCCATTCGGGGCGCGACAGGAATAATGTGGCGCAAATTCGCCGATACACGTTGCCGAAGCCAAAGTCAGGCCGCGCCGCAAGGCCGGTTTCAATAAAGGCGCGGTTACATAACAGGCCGTCTGAAAACCGTTTGCGCCCATGGTGCGCGCCGCCGCCGCGTAATCTTTGGGCAAACCGTCCCACGCGGCCAATACATCTTTGGCCACAAATGGATACGCCAATAGCGCGTAAGTCGCCGTCAGCAGCCACAGCGAAGCCGTCCACTGCGGATAGAGCAACAATACGCCAAACGCGATGCACACGGGCGACACCATAAACGGCAAAAACATCAGCGCGCGCAACCACGCCATTTGCCGTGCCGCCGCCGCGCATATAGCACGCCCAAAACCGTCGCCGCCGCCACCGCTGCCGCAGAGAAACGGACGGTGTTCCACACAGCCGCCCAAGTCTGCGCTTCAAACAAAACCGACCACGAAGAGCCTGCCGATACCGCCTTGAGCCACACCGCCGCCAAAGGCAGCAGGCAGCACACTGCCAACATGGTCAATACCGTTGCTGTCAGCCATTTTTCCCAAGCCCATATCGGCGCACGTGGAGGCAAAGGCGAGACCGACTTATCCACAGTCACGCGCCTGCTCCAATACGCATACAAACCGCCTGCCGCCGCCGTGACCGCCAGCACCAGCCACACCAACACCGACGCACGCGCCATGTCCAACTCATACGCCACCAGCCGGTAGATTTCCACTTCCACCGTCGCAAAACGTTCGCCGCCGAGCAGCAAGGCCAGCCCGAAAAGCCTGAAAAACAATATAAAAACACCAGGCACGCGCCGCCGGCAACCCACGCGCACCACCGGCCATTCGACCCAGACAAACCGCCGCCACGCGTCCGCGCCCAAAGATTGTGCCGACAGCAACCGCGCCTGCGGCTACGCACAAATCCCTGATACGCCGAGCGCACCAAAACCGGCAGGTTGAAAAACACGTTGCCGTAAATCAGCAGCCACGGCGTGTCCTGCCAACCTGAAGCCAGCATACCGTGTGCGCCAAATAAAGCCAGTACGCCCATGCCCGCCACCAAGGTCGGCATCACAAAAAGGCAGCATCAGCAGGCGCAAAACCGTGCGCCGTCCGGCAAGAATCCATCCGCGCCAGCACCCACGCCGCAGGCACGCCCAAAGCCGTGACCAAGACGCAGGTCAAAACCGCCTGCGCCACCGTCCAGCCCAAGCGCAGGCGCATATAGTCATCAGCCACCACTTCCGCCCAAGCGCCTTCGCCGTCGTAAAACGCCAGCGACAGCAAAGGCGCGGCCACCATGACCGCCAAGAAACCCAAAGGCAGAAGCAACAGCGCAAACCGCCGAATCAAACCTGCATCGATGCGTGCCGAGAATAAAAACGCCTATTTTAGCCCGAGTTCGGCATAGAAGGTGGTATTCCTGCCCTTGTTTTCAGACGGCCTGGGCAGTCTTACGGATAAAACCGCCATTTCTTCAAATTTTCCAAACATTTACGAAATCTCTTCAAAAAAGGCAACATAATTGGTTGAGCATTTTTGTTACAATGCCGCCGATTCAAAAAACCAAACAAATCAAAAACAAGGAAACATTATGACCGCTACACGCCCACAAACCTACGATGCTGTCGCGCGCGCGTTGCACTGGCTGACCGTACTCGGTTTCATCGGCATCCTCTCCACCATTACCGTTTGGACCATCTACGATGGCGAAGAATGGGTCAAATCGCTCTTCGGCGTGCATAAATCCATCGGTTTCATCACGCTGTTGGTGATTGCCGTGCGCATTGTTTGGGCTTTGCTCAATGCGTCCAAACGTCCTGCCGCCGACAGCTTTGCTGCCAAAGCAGGCCACCTTGCCCTTTACGTCCTCATGCTTGCCGTTCCCGTTATCGGCATGATCCGCCAATATGGCGGCGGCCGCGGCCCTTTGAAAGTATTCGGTATCGAAGTGATGCAGGGTTCGCCTGAAAAAATCGAATGGATGTCTAATCTCGGCAATATGGCGCACGGCAAACTCGGTTGGCTGCTCTTCGCGCTTGTCGCCGGCCACATCGCCATGGTTATCGTCCACCGCATTCAAAGGCCACGACGTTTTTATACCGCATGATTGGCCGCCGTTCTTAAGTGTAAAATGATAAACAGCAAGGCCGTCTGAAAACAGTTTGACCAAGCAAAAACTGTTTTCAGACGGCCTTTATTGTGTTAATCTGAAAAAGTAGGGCAGGCATTTTTGCCTGACGTTGTCTAAATACTGTAAACCATACCGAGAAACACCATGACTGCTCCCATTCTCGCCATCACATCCGGCGAACCGGCCGGCATCGGCCCCGACATCTGCCTCGATTTGGCTTTCGCCGACTTTCCTTGCCGCCCCGTTGTTTTATGCGACAAAAACCTGTTGGCGCAAAGGGCCGAACAGCTCGGCAAATCCGTCATCCTGCGCGACTTCCAAGCCCAAGCGGCTGATCTGTTGCCCAGGGCGAACTCGAAGTCCTGCATATTCCTTTAGATGCCGCGTGTCGGGCGGGCGAGCTCAATCCTGCCAATGCCGCGTATGTCCTCCGGCTGCTGGATACGGCGTATCAAGGCATTTCAGACGGCCTGTTTACCGGTATGGTTACCGCGCCGCTGCACAAAGGCATCATCAACGATGCCCACGCAGGCAACGGCTTTTTCAGCGGCCATACCGAATACCTCGCCGAAAAAAGCCATACCGAACAGGTCGTCATGATGTTGACCGGCGGCGGCCTGCGTGTGGCATTGGTCACCACTCATCTGCCGCTGAAAGATATTTCCGCCGCCATCACAAAGCCTTTAATCAAGTCGGTTGTCCGCATTCTTGAACACGACCTGCGCCATAAGTTCGGCATAGCCAAACCGGTCATCCTCGTTACCGGCCTCAATCCCCACGCGGGCGAAGGCGGCCATTTGGGACACGAAGAAATTGACACCATTATTCCGGCACTTCATGCCCTGCAGGCCGAAGGCATAGACGCACGCGGCCCTTATCCGGCCGATACCGTGTTCCAACCCTTCCTGCTCAAAGATGCCGATGCCGTCCTTGCCATGTATCACGACCAAGGGCTGCCGGTGCTCAAATACGCCGGTTTCGGCGAAGGCGTGAACATCACCCTCGGCCTGCCCTTTATCCGCACCTCTGTCGATCATGGCACGGCCTTGAACTTGGCAGGTACGGGCAAAGCCAACTCCGGCAGCCTGATTACCGCCGTCCGCGCCGCGCTTGATATGGCGCACAATATGCAACAGGCCGTCTGAAGCGTGGAGGTTTAATCGTTTGCAGGCGTAATCTGTTCCTGTAACAGCATCATCAGGGGATATTTGCCTGTCGGTTTATGAAGCCGATAAATGTTTGGACAATAATCACGTTTTATTGTAAAACCATATATAAAAAGGCCGTCTGAAGCCCAATGATTTGGGTTTCAGACGGCCTAATTTTTACCGATTCAGACAAAGTTTCTTTGACTTTGGCCTTCACTTCCGCACCGAAGCGGCGGCTGAGCATTTTGCTGAAATCGTCTTGCGGTGTGTAGTTGACCAGCTCTGGGGCTTTGACAACATCGCGGGCAACGCTGTAAATGCTGCCGAAGTCGTCAATCAGGCCGACCTGTTTGGCTTCTTTGCCGGTGTAGATGCGGCCGCTGAAAACGTCGGGATACTGTTTGTCTTTCAACCTTGCGCCGCGGCGAGGTTTGACGGCTTTGATAAATTCTTGGTGGATATCGCCCAACATGGTTTCCCAAATTTGGGTTTGTACCGGCGTTTCAGGCGTGAAAGGGTCTCCCATGCCTTTATTGCTGCCGGCGGTTTTCAGACGGCGTTTGACACCGGCTTTGTCCATCAGGCCGGTAAAGTCGAAACCGCCGCCGATCACGCCGATGCTGCCGACAATGCTGGAAGGGTCGGCGTAAATTTTTGTCGGCTGCGGCGGCAATGTAGTAGCAGCCGAAGCGCACATATCTTCGGCAACGAGGTAAACAGGGATGTCTTTGTGTTCGGCTTTGAGGCGGCGGACTTCGTTAAAAGGCCGTGTTGGACACGACAGGCGAACCGCCGGGGCTGTTGGCGCGGATGATGATGGCTTTGGCGTTGCCGTTGTTGTAGGCGGCTTCCATGCTGTCGCGCAGGATTTGGACTTGGTCGTCGATGTCGTTGCCGATTTCGCCGGTCAGGTCGATAACGGCGGTGTGTTCGCTGCGGGCATGGATGCTCGTGGTTTTTCCTTCTTCTTCTGTGAGGCCGAAGATCAGGCTGAGAAAGATGAGGACGGCGACGCCGCGCCAGATGTTGCGCCAAATGCGGGCGCGGCGCTGTTCTTGGTAGGCGGCGAGGAGGACTTCGCGCAGGGTGTTGCGCTCCCAGTTGTCGACGGGTGTGGAAGCTGAAGATGGTGCGTTTTGGGCATCGCCTTCACGGTGGATTCGGTATTGCATGATGTGATGTGCTTTCTTGTGGGCCGTCTGAATGTTCAGACGGCCTTATCGGTTTTAGTTGATGGAATAGCCGCGCAGGTATTGCGTACGTTCGCGGGTCATGCGGGTTTCACACTGCAGGCGCAGGTATTCTGCTTGTGCGGCGTTGTCCGCGGACGCGGCGGCTTGTTGGCAGTTGAGTTTTTTGCTTTGAATCCAGGCGCGTTGCTCGCCGAGGATTTGTTGTTTGACATCGCTGTCTAAGCCGCCCCAGAGGTCGTTGATCTCGCCGTCTGCCTGGCGATTTTGTGCACGCGCGTTGTCGAGTTCGCTTTGGCTGAGGCCGGGCGGCTCGTTGCGCGGAGTTTCACGGTCAGGGTGCAGGACTTCGTAGTCTGAATCGTCGTCATCATCGGTCAAACCGACGGCTTGGCTGGCGGCGTTGTTTTTCAAGGATGTCTTGCGGATTGACAGTCGGCGGCTCTTCCGTATTTTTGGTTTTTGCAGCAGCTTGATGGCCTGCTCTTTGGATACTGGTTTGCCGTCTATCATGACGATGCTTTTCACGCCGTAGGGCAGCAGGGTGGCGGAAAGGGTTTGGGCGGTGGAACTCAGGGTATTGTCTTCGAAAACCGGTTTGCCGTCCTTGTCGGGGGTGTAGAGCAGGGTGGTGCTGAACGTGTTGTTTTCAAAAGTCAGGTTGCTGCCCATCAGTTTTTGTTCGAGCATGTCGGACAACGGGGTGTTGCCGTAAATCAGCGGGCTGTTGTCTATGGCTGTTTTGAGGATGGTGTCGGGAATGCGGATTTTGAGGTTGGCGCGGCAGATGGCTTTGCCGTCGTCTTCGGTTTCTTTGGGGTCTTCAAGCAGGGTTTCTAATTCGAGGCCGGCAGCGATGATTTTGTCGGCATCGACGAATTGGCGGTTGTCATTGCGGGCAAAGGAGCGCGCTTGTTGTTTGAGGGTGTCTTCGATGGTGGTACGGATGTTTTGCAGTGTGGCCGGTTGGGCGCAATCAAGCGCGGCTTTTCGGCTCTTCTTTGCTGCATGCTGCAAGAAGAATCGTGCTTAAAAATCAATACGGAAGCGGTTTTTGTACATGGGTACTCCTGAAGATGACGGCCTTTCAGACGGCCTGACGTGCCTATCATAACAAAAGCACTTGCAGCAAGTAAATGCGGCAAGTGCTTTTCTATGTCAGACGTATCAGCCTTTGATGACGCTGATGAAGCCGGAGAGGATGGCGGCGTTGAGCAAGTCAACGAAGAACGCACCGACCATAGGCACAATCAAGAAGGCTTTTGTGAGACGGGCCGAAAGTTTGGGTAATGGACTGCATGTTGGCAACGGCGGTCGGGGTGGCACCCAAACCGAAGCCGCAGTGGCCTGCCGCCAATACGGCAGAGTCGTAGTCGCGACCCATGAAGACGTAGGTAACGAAGGTTGCGTACAGAATCATCACAACGGTTTGTACAGCCAAGATGATGGTTACCGGTCCTGCCAGACCGGTCAATTCCCACAGCTTCAGGTTCAGAAGAGCCATAGACAGGAAGAGGGACAGGGAGGCGTTACCGAATACGTCGATGGCACGGTCAAACATATTGACTTTGAAGGCGGCAGTCAGGACGTTGCGGATGACCACGCCTGCAAACAGACACCATACGAATTTAGGCAGGTCGAAGAAGGCTTTGTCGTAGCTGTCCACGATTTCGGCAAATGCCAAACATGCGGCAAACATCGCGAGCGTTTCGACAGCGGAGTCAGCCGTAATCAGGCGGGTGCGCTGTGCTTGTTCGAAGATGTCGTCAGTAGCATCGTTGTCGTCGGATTTGGCAGTTTTGACGATAGGTTTACGGCCCATTTTGTTGATCAGGCGACGGGCAACGGGACCGCCGATCAGGCCGCCGAATACCAGGCCGAAGGTGGCGGAAGCCATACCTAAGCCGGTTGCGCCGGTCAGGCCGAATTTGCTTTCAAAGTCAGGACCCCATGCGCCGGCTGTACCGTGACCACCGGTCAGGGTAATCGAACCGGTAATCAGGCCGATCAGCGGATCCAGACCCAATGCGCTTGCCAAGCCGACACCGACGAAGTTTTGGATGATGATGAATGCACCCACCACGGCGGTAAAGATAACCAAAGGCAGGCCGCCCGCTTTCAAACGGGAGAAGTCCGCGCTCAAACCGATGGATGTAAAGAAGATGAGCATGAACGCATCTTGCAGCGGTTTTTCAAATTTGAAGCTGACGCCGTAGGCTTCGTGCAGGGCGAACAGGACGATAGCGGCAACCAAACCGCCGGCGACCGGCTCGGGAATATTGAAGTCTCGTAAGAATTTGATTTTTTGAACCAGAAATTTACCAACCAGCAACACGAGTGTGGCGGCAATCAGTGTGTAATAACTGTTGAATTCCCATTCCATGTTGTTTCACCTCCTAGAAATGTTTTTCCGAGCATCCGTTTTTGTTCCGGATGTAGTGTGTTTCAACGCTTGGCGTTATCCGCCGGGCGCCATGGTATTGATGCGCGGGCAAGGTGTTTTCAGAAAGAAATGAAAACAATGACGTGTCCGTGAAAAAAATAACTGGCAAATATTAGGGGAATAGTTAAAGATTGTCAAAAAATGCGAGTGTAAATATTTTCAGACAGCCTTTTGACCGATGGCATGGTGCGCTTCGCGGCGCCATTGTTCTAATAGGGATGTTAATGATTCGGCCGAAGTGTGGCCGTTGCTGATGGCGGCCTGCAGCCAGTAGCAGGCGGTCGGAACATGACAGCCGACACCTTGCCCGTGATAGTAAAAACAGGCGAGGTGGTATTGGGCGGAAGGGTGGTTTTGTTCGGCAGCAATGGCGTACCAGTGTGCAGCCACCCGAGGGTCTGGCGCTGTACCGAGGCCGTAATGGTAGATGCGGCCTAAGGCTGCCGCCGCGTTTTTATGGTGGAACTCGGCCGCTTCTATGTAATTCTTGCGCGCGGCATTGTAGTCGGCGGGACGGCCGATGGCATGGGCTTGTGCTTCCGCCAAACGGTAGATGGTTTCGGTTTGTTGCTGTTGCAGGGCGGCTGTTTTGATTTGTTCGTATTGTTGCGGATGGTACAGTGCGGCGTCGCTGATGAGTTTTTGTGCTGCTGCGGCAGAACCCAGCGCGGCGGCACGGTGGTAGTAATCGTGCGCGACATGGTTGTCGGCTTTGATGCCGAGGCCGTAGCGGTAGAGGTCGCCCATGATTTTCAGGGCTTCGGGATGGTTTTTCTCGGCGGCAGCTTTGGCATAGCGCGCCGCTTGGAACGGGTCGCGTTCGGAAAGTTCGCCGGTCAGGGCGTATTGGGCCAGCTTGGCCTGTGCTTCCGCTTGCTCCTTATCGGCGGCACGACGATACCATTCTAAGGCTTCGGGTTTGCGTTGGGCGGCAAGAAGGTCGGCCAGCAGGGTTTGTGCAGCGATGTGGTCGGCTTGTGCGGCTTGTTCGAGATATTGTTCGGCTTGTACGTGATTGTGGCTGACGCCTGTGCCGTAGAAGTAGATTTGACCGAGTTGCCAACAGGCGGCAGTTACGCCGAGCGCGGCCGCTTTTTCGTATTGTTCGATGGCTGTTTCAACGTCGCCTTGGCGTTGATGATGGCGTGCCAGATGGTAATACGCAGGCGCAGCATATCGGGCAGCGGCAAGCTCTGCCCAGTAGAGCGATTGTGGGTCGTTGCGTTGCGCGTGGTAACGCATGAGGATTAATTGGGCTTCGAGGTGACCTTGCTCACCCAGCCAGGCGTATTCGTTAAGAAGCTGTCCGGTCGGGGTGCCGTTGTGTTCGCGTTGTTGCAGCAGGGAGAAGAGTGCTTTGGGATGGCGTTGGGCCGCGGCGGCTTCCAACCATGGAAGTGCCTGCTCTGGATGACCGTTTTGCAGCAGATGGTTGCCCAATACAAAAGCAGCTTCCGTATATCCCTGCTCTGCGGCCTGTTGCAGCAGGGGCAGGGCTTGGGCGGTATTGGATTGTTCCAAAAGGGCGGCGGCTTGCCGGTAGAGGATATCAGGAGCGGCGGTCATGGTTTGCGGGCGGATATAAAGTGGAAGACGGATGCTGCGGCATATGGGCGGCGATACCGGTTGAGGGCTTTGTAAAAATTTTGCTCGGCATAGTTTTGTAGAGTGTATTGCCTTGCTGGCTTATCTTTAGGATGTTTGGCTTGTTATATTGTTTTGCCTGGGGATACATCCATATTTTTTGTGTTACAAAGGGCTCAGGTTGAGTCGGTATGCGCTCATGACAGCTCGGTCATTATACTGTTTTTGTAATTTATTGTTAATGATAAATGCAGTTTTTGTGTTTTTATTTACATGGCAGTAGCCAAAGGTATTGATTGTTTCAGGCCGTCTGAAATGTTTTTCAGACGGCCTGAATTATCTTTGCTAAGTCAGGTTGCTGGAGTGGAAGAGTCAGAGGTTTTTTTGTTGGGGAAAAAAACACCTGGCTGTAGAAGTTGCCGTTAATTTGGGTTACGTTGAGGTGGTACATGCGGTAGGCATGGAACAGCTCTTTGTCAGGCGGTGTCGGATGATTCCAAAATTCTGCCAAGGTATTTTGGTCAGTAATGCCGGGAATATCATAATAGGCACGACCGAGCACTTTGACAGGCATATTGTGAATCAGGCCGGACAGGCCGCTGGTGCTGTTGATGGTAACCATGCCGAGGCCGTGGCGCAGGAAAACGGGCAGGGGGACATCATGGACGTAAGTCACGCGGCCTTTGAGTTCGGGGTGTTTTTTGATAAAGCGTTTGATGTCGCGCCAGTAGTCGATAAAACCGCGGTCCATTGGATGATGCTTGATGATGATGTTGGTATCGGCAGGCGCGTGCTCGGCAAATGAACTCAAAACATGGAGCAGGAAGTTGCGGACACTGGGAAAGTCGCAATGGATACGGACTTGGCTGTCGTTGAATACCTGCAGGGGAACAATAAAAAACTTGCCGTATTTGCCTGCTTCCACACGTTTGGCGATTTGGATGTCTTCAATATAGTAGTTTAAACGCTTGAGGATGGAGAGCGACCACAGTTTGAGGTAATGGCCGGCATTGGGCGCGCGGTGGTGGATGTAGTCGGGGTATTTGCGTGGATTGCGGAACAATTCGATATAGTAACGGATGGCGTTTTTTGCCATGGGCGTAAAAACCGCCGCGTACCGGCGTTGGCGCTTTATATTCTTGCTGGGCAAGCTTAGGGAATTGTTCAAGAAAAAAGTCGGCACGGCGCGGCAACGGGGAAAATGCGTTGACGCCGTCTTTTTCTAAGGTGATGTAGTAGGGACGGAAATAGCCTTCTTCAAATGCCCAGAAACTGGCTTGGTTTTCGTTTGCAATGCGTTTTGCAATGACGTGATAAGGGCGTGTGTCGCCAAAGCAGACAACAGCCTGGATGTGATGTTGAACGATGTATTCTTGCAAAAATTCAGGAAAGGCATCGTAGTCATCGTTAAAAACAACGGTATGCGCTTGAGTGGGCGGATAAAAATAGTCGTCGCCTGCATTAAAGTTGAATTTATGTACGGTTTTGCCGTTTTCAGTCAGCCAGTCGGCAAGGCGCAGAAAAAAATCGCCGACAGGGCCTTGAAGCAGCAGGATATTTTCTGCGCTTTCAAGCAGGTTTTGCAGGTTGTTTTTGAGGACGGTCTGTTTCATGTCGCAATGTGGTTTTGTTTTTTATGTAATAGTTTTAGGTTGAACTTTCAAGCATACGCCAAGAGAATTAACGATGCAAAGGCAATGATGCCTCAATAGAGGCAAGTTTATGATATATCGTTAATTTAGATGGTATTTATTTGAAAGATCGATATAGTTGTTTGATTTTACCTAATTTTTTAGCAAAGTACCCGCGATGTAATCCGTTGTTGTTTTTTTGCATATTTTTTTGTCGTATCAGGATTTGGGCTGCAGTTTCCGCATTGATGGCCTGATGGGTTTCGGGGTGGATGTAGTCGGGATAGTGGATGAGCGTGCCGGCAATCAGCTGCCAAAGCTCAAGCCTGCGGCTGCGGCGCAGAATGGGGAGCAGATCTTGGGTAAGCCCCCAACCTGCATAGAAAGGCAGGCCGTAGCAGCTGACTTTTTTGCCGCGCAACAAGGCTTCAAAACCGGTCAGCGAAGTCATGGTATGTACTTCGTCTGCGTATTGGAGACAGGTCAGGATATCGGCTTGTTCGGCTGTTTGGTCGGCATATCGTGCAGCATCTTCAGGGGAAATATGGCCGATGCGGTTACCGCTGACTACATCGGGATGCGGTTTGTAGATGATATAGGCATCGGGATTACGTTCGCGTACGGTACGGAGCAGATCCAGATTGCGATAGATTTGGGGCGAACCGTAGCGGATAGACGCATCATCTTCAACCTGGCCGGGAACGAGGATTACGGTTTTGTCGGTTGACGGGACGGTGAAGTCTGAGCTGCCGACGTTGTATTTGCTGATGTGGTTTTCGGTCAGCATTTTTTGCAGCTTCAAGGCCGTCTGAAAGTCTTGGTCGTCGAAGTTTTGGTTTTGCAGGATGTGTTCAAGACGGGACGGGGTTTCGGCATTGAAATAAATGCCCATATCGTCGGTAACGAGCGACAGCGGTGGGACTAAATTAGAACCAAGCCCGACCGAGCGGATAAAGCCGTCTTCCATGCGCAACAGGGGGATGTGGTGTTGTTCGGCAAAACGGACGATGGCCTCTTTGCCGTTGCCCCAAGCAAGGATGTGTGCATGGTCGGACAGTTTGACCCCCGGCCAGTTTTTTTGGGTGGAGGAGATAAATTTCAGACGGCATGAGGGTACGTTAAAGAACGGTTTGGCAACCGCGCGTTTCCACAAAGACATGCCGACGCAATACAATTCGCCACGCAATTTGTCGTTTTTGCGTTTAACCGTCGCCAGATAGTCGATGACATCAAAGAGGCTGCCTGCTTCGCTGGTATTGGGATTGAGGTAGCGGCTGTATTGCAGATAGGCCGCGGCAAAGAGCTGCAACAAGTTGCGGGGGGCGCGGCGTTGGGTTTGAACAAGGCTGCCGATTTTAGGATGGCGGTCGTCACTCACGCCCCATCCGGCGTACCACGGCAGGCCGAAGGTAGTCAGTGGTTTGCCGCACAAAAGCGCCTCAAAGCCCATTTGCGAGGTAACGCAATAAACTTTATCGACGTTTTGCAACAAAGAAATCGGATTGATGTCTTCAGCCAAAAGATGGACGCGGTGTTGCTGCGCCAGCTGGGTCAGATAGCCTTGTTTTTTGCCGCACAAAACATCGGGATGGGTTTTTACCCAAATATCGGCTTGCGGGTTTTCATTCAAGGCCGTCTGAAACATCAGTTCAAACGTAGAGGCGTCTGCGCCACCATATTGGATGGCCATATCGCCGAAGGTTTGGTCAATAATGAGGACAGTTTCCGGCTTGGATGGGGAACGTAAAGGATGATCGTCTGAAAGTTTGGGCGCGTGGTTGTATTTGGACAGATGGTGTTGCAGGATAAAATCCATCGCCTGCTGCGCCTGAGCTAGGGTTTCAGACGGCATAGTATCGGCTGCGAGAATCAGTTGTTCCAAACGCGAAGGACGCGTGGTGTCGTAGTAGATGCCGATGTCGTCATAGACGATGGAGTAGGGGGGATAACCGGCGACTCCCAGTCCGACTGAACGTAAAAAGCCGTCCTCAAGATTGAGCAGGGGCAATCTTAAGATATGTGCTAATTTTCTGCGTTTGGGATGTTTCTTGCCCCAAAATAATGCGGTCTTATCCGTTGAAATTTTGTCTAAAAATTTGGTTAGCAAGAGACGTTGTTTAAATAGGCCGAATGTTGAAAAAAATCATTTTTAAATTATTATGTTATCTATTAAGTATCATTAATATAAAAAAATTTATTCTGCCTCTATTTCAAAGTAAGTATCCATAAAATTACGGAAATGTAGGGCATAGTTTTTATCCGCATTATTACTGCTTGAATCGTTAATGCAGAAGGAGTGGGGCATATGAAGGTATTTCTTCTTGAATAACAATTTCTTATATTGAGTTTGGGCATGTGAACTGCGTATATTGAAATAGTAGCAAATTTCACGTTTCGGTGTGGCATATCCGTCAAGGTACATCAACCAAGGTACTAAAAAAACTGGCCATGTTAAGTTCAGAATTATGGCGCACCTTGTTATTTAGAAAAGAATTTATTTCATCTTCAAATAATGACCATGCTTTTTGAAAGGATGTTTTCCGTAGCGGAACGTAAGTATGTACCAACGGTGTATTGATATTAATTGTTGGATAATATCTTTTTAAGAGCTTTAATGCGTGTTCTGATGCGGTCAATGTCGGTGTGATTAGACCCCGTTGACGCATTTTTTTGAAAAATTTTTATTGGCAACAAATAGGGAAGCCAAGCCATTATTTTTCAAAAAAAGTGGTTAGGCGTCAGTGGTCTTGCAACGAAAAACATCATCATTGAAATAAATAAAATGTTCACTTAAATCTGGAATTTTTATATAAGTTTGCTTCAATGACGTGGGAATTGAACGTTGGTAAGATGTTGGCATCAATAATTTGCGAATGATTGATTAATTTAATTTTAGAATGGGCGTTTTCATCTAACCATTTAGGGTTTTTGATCCGCCGTTACAATAAAAAAATATTGCGGACCCACGGCATAAACTTTTGTACGGCCTGTACTGAATAAAAAAAGTTCATTATGGTTGGAAAAAGCGGGCAGGGTCGGTCGCATACAGGCCGATATCTTCCTGATCGATGGGTTGCAGGGTACGGTAATACTGTTCTTGCCATGCTTTATCGGTATTGTCGACCCAAGTAAAAAAACAACATCGATGGGAAAGTTTGGCAAAAACGTTTTTCTGTGAGTGATGCAAGATTTGCATCTGCATTGATCAGAGTGAATTCTTCAGTTTCAGGAATAGGCTGTTCTACATTATAAGGAGGAAAGCGTTTATTTAGAAAATCCCTAAAGAAAATATGGGGCTCTCTAAAAAAATTTTTCTAATTTTTATTTAAATTCATTTGAAACTTTCTAATACTACAAAAATAGAAACAGTTGATTCTGTTATGTTTTGAAGTTATCCAAACGTTACCGCTTCAGCCAATACTTTGCCTGCCAAGTCTTTAGGCGACAGGTTCGGCTCGCCTTGTAGCGGCCAGTCGATGCCGACTGTCGGATCATTCCAAATCAGCGAGTGATCGGCTTTGGGGTTGTAATAGTCTGTGCATTTGTAGACGAACTCGGCTTCATCGCTCAGTACATAGAAGCCGTGAGCGAAGCCTTCGGGTACCCACAGTTGGCGTTTGTTTTCTGTGGACAGAATCTCGCCCACCCATTTGCCGAATGTGGGGGAGTCTTTACGCATATCGACGGCCACGTCGAATACTTCGCCGACAACCACGCGCACGAGTTTGCCTTGTGTGTTTTCAGTTTGATAGTGCAGGCCGCGCAATACGCCTTTGCTGGACTTGGAGTGGTTTTCCTGCACGAAGGTGCGGTCGCAGACTTGGGTTTTGAACCACTCGTCGCGGAAGGTTTCCATAAAAAAGCCGCGCGCATCGCCGAAGACTTGGGGCTCAAGCAGTTTTACGTCAGGAATGGCGGTATCAATGATGTTCATCGTTTTATCTTTCATCTAAAGGCTGTCTGAAAAGTTTCAGACGGCCTCAAACATTATTTTTTCAACAGGCGCAGCAAATATTGGCCGTATTGGTTTTTCGCCATCGGGCGCGCCAGTTCTTCCAGTTTTTCATCAGAAAGCCAACCGTTGCGCCAAGCGATTTCTTCCAGGCAGGCGATTTGCAAGTCTTGGATGTTTTGCACGGTTTGGACGAAAGAAGCGGCTTCGTGCAGGCTCTCGTGAGTGCCGGTGTCCAACCATGCAAAACCGCGTCCCAAAAGTTGTACCGACAATGAACCATCTTCTAAATACATTTGGTTGAGGTCGGAAATTTCCAATTCGCCGCGGGCGGACGGTTTGATTTGTTTGGCGAACTCGACGACGCGTTGGTCGTAGAAGTATAAGCCGGTTACCGCCCAATCGGATTTGGGCTGTTGCGGTTTCTCTTCGATAGACAGGGCGTTGAAGTTTTCGTCAAATTCAACCACGCCGAAACGCTCGGGGTCTTTGACTTGATAGCCGAATACGGTTGCGCCGTGGGTCTTGGCGGCGGCCTGTTTCAATGTTTGCGTAAACGATTGGCCGTAGAAAATATTGTCGCCCAAAACCAAGCAGACATTGTCGTTGCCGATAAATTCTTCGCCGATGATAAATGCCTGTGCCAAGCCGTCCGGACTGGGTTGAACGGCATAGCTGATGGAAATGCCGAAATCGCTGCCGTCGCCGAGCAGGCGCTTGAAAGAGGCGTTGTCTTCGGGCGTGGTAATCACCAAAATATCGCGGATTCCTGCCAGCATCAATACGGACAGGGGATAGTAAATCATGGGCTTGTCGTACACGGGCAGCAGTTGTTTGGATACGCCGCGCGTGATGGGGTAGAGGCGTGTGCCGCTGCCGCCGGCAAGGATGATGCCTTTCATGGGTTTTCTCCTGAGTAGTGTGTGTTTGCATGATTTCCAGACGGCCTAATATGGGAACAGGCCGTCTGAAAACTTATTTTCCAGTGCCTAAACGTTCCAGACGATAGCTACCATTCAATACATTTTGCCACCAGGTTTTGTTGTCCAAATACCATTGCACTGTTTTGCGGATGCCGGATTCGAATGTTTCCTGAGGTTTCCAGCCCAGTTCCCTGCCGATTTTGGCAGCGTCGATGGCGTAGCGTACATCATGGCCGGGGCGGTCTTGTACGAAAGTAATCAAATCCTCATAACGCGCCACGCCGGCAGGTTTTTCAGGAATAATCTCTTCCAGCAGGGCGCAGATGGTTTTGACGACTTCAATATTGGCTTTTTCATTGTGGCCACCGATATTGTAGGTCTCGCCGACAACACCTTCGGTAACAACCTGATACAGCGCGCGCGCGTGGTCTTCGACAAACAGCCAGTCGCGGATTTGCATACCGTCGCCGTAAACGGGCAGCGGTTTGCCGTCAAGCGCGTTCAGAATCATCAAAGGAATGAGTTTTTCCGGGAAATGGTAGGGGCCGTAGTTATTGGAGCAGTTGGTTACGATGGTCGGCAAACCGTAAGTACGCAACCATGCACGGACGAGGTGGTCGCTGGACGCTTTAGAAGCAGAGTAGGGGCTGGACGGCGCGTATGGCGTGGTTTCGGTGAACAAATCGTCCGTGCCGTGCAAATCGCCATAGACTTCATCGGTAGAAATATGGTGGAAGCGGAAGGCTTCGCGTTTTCAGACGGCATTTGTTGCCAGTAGGCGCGGGCCGCTTCAAGCAGATTGAATGTGCCGACAATATTGGTTTGGATAAATTCGCCTGCCGAATCGATAGAGCGGTCGACATGGCTTTCCGCAGCCAAGTGCATCACAGCATCAGGCTGGTGTTGTGCGAATACGCGGTCGAGTTCGGCGCGGTTGCAAATATCCACTTGCTCAAAAGTATAGCGAAGATTATTGGCTACCTCAGTCAAAGATTCCAAATTGCCGGCATAAGTCAGTTTATCGACATTGACGACAGAGTCTTGGGTGTTTTGGATAATATGACGGACAACGGCAGAGCCGATAAAGCCCGCACCGCCGGTAACAAGGATTTTTTTCATAAATTTCAGAGGATAGCCAAAAAATATAAATGGATTATAGCAGACAGAATGTGTGTTTTTCAGATAAAGAGGCCGTCTGAAAACATCTCTTTCAGACGGCCTATATTAAGTCAACTTAATCGTCGTAGCCATTTGGGTTGTTGCTGACCCAACGCCATGAGTCTTCCATCATCTGCGCCAAATCACGCTTGGTTTCCCAACCGGTTTGCGCTTTGGTGTAGGCAGGGTCGGCATAGAAACAGGCTAAATCGCCATCGCGACGCGGTTTGATTTGGAACGGAATGGTCAAACCGGAGGCTGCCTCAAAGGCACGGATGATTTCCAATACCGAATAAGCACGTCCCGAACCCAAATTAAACAGGTGTACACCCGAAACATCGCTTTTCGCCTGCATGGCCGCCACATGGCCTTCCGCCAAATCCATCACATGGATATAGTCGCGCATACCCGTACCGTCTGGGGTAGGGTAGTCATCGCCGAAAACCGACAATTGCGGCAGCTTGCCTGAAGCCACTTGGCAGATATAAGGCAGCAGATTGTTTGGGATACCGTTTGGCTGCTCGCCAATCAAACCGCTTTCATGCGCACCGATAGGGTTGAAATAGCGCAACAAAATCACGCTCCAGCGCGGATCGGCCTTTTGGATATCCGTCAAAATGCGCTCCACCATAGACTTAGACGTGCCATAAGGGCTGGTCGTATCCCCCGGTTGCATATCTTCCGTATAAGGTACTTTACCCGGATCGCCGTAAACCGTAGCCGATGAGCTGAACACAATCTTAAATACGCCGGCACGCGCCATTTCTTCAGCCAAAACCAAGCTGCCCGACACATTGTTGTCATAGTATTTCATTGGTTCGGCCACGCTTTCACCGACTGCCTTCAAGCCGGCAAAATGGATGACGGCATCAATATCGTGTTCTGCAAAGATTTGACGCAACACTTCACGATCACGGATATCCCCTTGGTAAAAAGGCACAGACTTGCCGGTAATCTTTTCCAAGCGCGGGAGGATGTTGGCAGACGAATTGCACAAATTGTCCAAAATCACGGCATTAAAGCCTGATTTCAACAGGGAAACAACGGTATGAGAACCGATAAAACCGGTACCGCCGGTAATAAGAATAGTCATTGGTTTTCCTTAATTAAAATTGTGTTTGGAAGTCGTGAAACCGGTTGGTTGAAAATACAAACGCTTTCAGATGGCCTGGTGTAAGTGTTGTCAAAGAGGGATTGCTTTATTTGGATATTGTATATTTAGTTACCTGAAAAGTAAAAAAATATGGGATAATCACAGTGTTATGCACAGGGTGCAAAGCGTTATCATTTCAATTTTAATAAAAGGATCTTACCATGTCAGTATCTAACGAAGTTTTGGCGTTGATTTCACAAGTTGCACAAAAACAAGTGTCAGCAAATGAAGAATTGTTGTCTACAGGACTTATTGATTCTGTGAGCGCAATGGATTTGGTTATGGCCATCAAACAAAAATTTGATGTTGATTTGCCGTTTGAGCAACTGGTTGATATTTTGGCAAACTCAGCCAATATCATTCAATATGTTGAAAATAATTACAAAGGCTAAATCATGAAACAATTAAATGAATTCCAAAATCTTGATGATTTTTTGGAATACCGATTCAGCCAAACTTCGGGAAAAGCGTTAGTTAATGATACTCAGGAATGTTCTTGGGAAGAGTTGCGCGTAAAAATAGCCGCATTTATCGAGGCTTACAAAAGCATAGCAGATATTACCAAAAACATTCCTCTGGTGTTGCACGGCCATAAAGAAATTGATTTTGCAGTGGCAATTTATGCCTGCTTATTAAACAAAAATCCCTTTTTATTCCGGTGGATAGTATTTATCCTGAAAGCCGTCTGAACAATATCTGCCAACTGTCGAAAGCACGCTTTGTATACCGTTCGGCAACGCAAACTTTTGAAAAGCAGACTGATGAAGAAGTAGAGTTGGCTGAAAAAGATTTGGCTTACATCATGTTTACTTCAGGAACAACCGGCGCACCTAAGGGTGTGCAAATCGGTCGTGAAGCTGTGTTTAACCTGATGAAATGGATGAAAGAGCAGCTTAATTTAGCAGCACCTAATGTATTTATGAATCAGGCTCCGTTTGCGTTTGATTTGTCAATGTACGAAATCTTTGGCAACTTGGCTTACGGTGGTTGCATTGTCATGAACAGTCGTGATGCTATTTCTAATCCTGCCACCTGGATTGATTTTTTGGCCAAACAACAAATTACTACTTGGGTTTCCACGCCTTCTTTTGCCATGCAGCAGCTGCTTAACCCTAAATGCAGTCAGGCTACTTTACCGAGTTTGAAAGAATTTTTGTTCTGTGGCGAAAAACTTGGCAAACCAGTAGTAAATATGATTTTTCAAAAATTTCCCGGTGTCCGTGTTATCAATACCTATGGTCCGACTGAGGCTACTGTAGCAACAACTTACGTTGATATTACACCTGATATGCTGGCGGCAGAAGAAGAGTTGCCTGTAGGCGTTGCCGTGCTTAATTCCAAATTAGAGATTGTTGACGAAGAGATTTGGATTAGCGGTAACCATGTGATGCGTGGCTATCTGAACAACGAAACTGAAAATGCTAAACGCTTGGTAGTACACAGTGCAGATAATCGCACTTATAAAACAGGTGACTACGGTTTTGAAAAAAATGGATTGTTCTATGTACAAGGCCGTAAAGACGAGCAGATTAAGCTCAATGGCTACCGTATCGAACTTTCAGAAATTGAAGAAAAAATCCTTAACCTTAAGGAGTTTGCCTTTGATAATGTGGCAGTAGTGGCTTTGAAACGCAACACAGGTGCAGTATTGCGTTTGGTGTGTTTCTATACAGCCAAGCAAAGTGCAGATACTCAGGCGATCAAAGACGCATTAGTACAAAATTTACCGTCTTACATGATGCCGTCTGAATTTATTCACATTGATGAAATTCCAGTCAGCACCAACCATAAAACCGACAAAAAAGCATTGTTGGAAAAATATCAACAGGGTTTATAAAATGGATTTATATAAAATTCAGCAAAACATCTTACGAAAAGCCAAGATTGATCCTCAAAAGGTTAACGCTTGGATTTATAACAATCAAAAGTATAGTGTTCGATTTTTCTGTTGAACGACTATTTTGTCAGCATCAGCTATTCAACATCAGGGCAAACTTTTAACTTTATTGAGCGTAATAAGAGCAAAGTTTCTAAAATTTCTATTTTTCCAAAATTCCTGAAATATATTTCAGAAGTTTATGGAAGTTACCCACAATCGGTTAATCAAGAAAAGACAGTATTGTCTTTTAAATTTGCTGAAGCCGATTGGGCAAAAATCGAGGATAAATTTAGTGAGATTTTAGAAGTTACTTCCATTTATCTTGGCAGCGAACTGTGCTACATCCTGAATGTTGAAAAACATAAAGGCATTAATTTAGCCGAGTACTTGAATAAGCCGGAAGTTGAATACATTGGTATTAAAGGCGACAGTAATGAGTTTTTCCTAAGCTATGCTCGGAATCATGGTCTAAGTGATTATGTTTATGAGCTAAATAATAGAGGCTTTTTAGCTGTTGAACACAAAATGGGTGTAAGTGTGTTCCGTCGCGTGAACAAGCACAGTTATAAAGATCTTTTGGCTTATTTCCCAGATTCTTTCCATGAGTTGGAAAATGTACTTTATACTGTTGAAGCACCTAAATCCATTAACTCTAATAAGAAGAACCTATTAGTATTATTTTTCGTATACGCATAAAAAGTAATGAAAATATGCTAGATAGGTATTATAGTCATCCATTTCCATTTATTGCTAATAGTATTATGCCTAATACCTATATTATTCGTGTGGCTGATGTAGCTGATGCATTCGGTAGTCATGGTTTAAATACTAAGTTTGATGAAAATATTGAAGATAATATTCAGCGTTTTATCAAGAGCCTAATGAATATTTATGGAGTAGAAAAGGAAAATATAATAATTTCAGGGTACTCTTCAGGAGGTACTGGTGCAATCTATCATGGATTGCTTGGGGAGTATAAAACTTTTGCTATTGATCCTTTTTTTAGGTAACCATAATTACTATAAAGGTAAGGATCCTTTGTATTTAAATTCAATTCGCAAACCAATTATAGAGACATTTAAAGAACTACCTACTAGAATTAATCATAATTTTGATAATCAAGTGGTTATTTCCTCTGCTAAGGTTTCGGAGTTTTATCCAGATATAAAAGAACTTAAACGATCTTTGCCTGCAATCGTATTATATGAATTTGATTTTGAGAAAATCCGGAAACATACTGATTTTTCCAAGTAATGCTTCATTTTTAATACATACCATTATTAATAATTTGTTGTTAGAATTCATATCACTGATTCAGACATTAATTTGAATTAAGATCTGAAGTAAATGGATGGTAGAATTTGATTAGTGCAGCTATCCAATAGTAAAGGCCGTCTGAAAACATCTCTTTCAGACGGCCTGTATCATGTCAACTTAATCGTCGTAGCCATTTGGGTTGTTGCTGATCTAACGCCATGAGTTTTTCCATCATCTACGCCAAATCACGCTTGGTTTTCCCAACCGGTTTATGCTTTTTGCCTGATTTTCCTTCAATAATTAACGTGTAATTAATATTGGAGTATTTTTTTAGCATTTAGTCCTGTAAGAATGTTAATGCATATCAATAAATAGAGTATTTTTTAACCAGCTTAAAATCCTGCAAGTCTATAACAGTATCATGTATAGAAAAAAATGAATTAAACTTTTTCAAAGCCTTATTCTTTAAATAGTTCAAGTATTGCCAAAGATGAGTTACTGTTAAAACTAAAGGTATCAGAGGATTTTGTTAATGTTTTTTGCGAGCTTAATGCCAGTTTTGAATAGTACTCTCCAGATTTAATTGCAATATACAGTTGATATTCTGCTTTGGGTAAGTCAGAAATATCGATGCCTTTTAAATCAAGTGTTGTGAAATAGCCTTTGTCATAGATTACAAAATCACCATCAAACAGCTCTCTAGTCAGGTGGGGACGATGCAGTTTTGCTAAACCTTTGGTGTATGTTTCTCGAGTACGAGTATTCTGAAGAATCAGTTCATACTGTACATCGCTGTAATTGGATATGTGTACCCCTCTTAATATTGCAATACCTTCTATAAATAGGATATTGTCTTTATATTCACAGTTTCTAACATCTACATAAGGAGTTGGATTCGCTACATTCGGTTTTGGTATTGGTTGAGTGCCAAAGAAATTGACTTCGCCTTGATTAAATCGGGGAGTCGCCTCTGAAGCTAATGCATAATAAATTCCAAGTAACAATGCGGTATGATGCGATGTAACCTGATTATGCTCTCGGACAAATGCCGAATAAGTTTTTAACAAGTTGAAATTCCGATATTTGCGGAAATCATCTAAATGCGGTTGGATCTCGGTTGGAAATTGGATATCGGCTTCCGAGGTCAGTAAATAAATATTCTTGTCTAAATCTTGATCTTTTTTCAATAGGTTAACGATTAGTTTATCAAGATAATCTATTTGAGCCTTTTGATAGTTTTTTCCCATCATGTGGGTAGCAACTGATTTCCAGAAATTATCTACATAATTTCCGATATGAAGCTGAGGTACAGTAACCACAATGTTTTTAATATTCATGCTTAAGGCATGATAAAGGGCCGCACTCCCTCCTTTAGAAAATCCAGTAAAGGTGACATTTTTAGGAGATAGATTACGTTGATTTATTTGAGATTGGATGAATTCCTGTACGGCTTCTTTAACCCGGAAATCCATATCTATACACAGGTAATAGGTATACATTCCTTGGAAATTATCGTTAATCCAAATAACGTCAGCAGGGCAGTCCGTCATAGCATTAATAAAGTCATAATTGCCAGGCGTTGCATTAAGAAAACCTGAAAATACGATGATTAAATGTTTAAAGTCATATTTGCTGGGTTTATGTCGGTAAATAACTTCGATACCATTACTGGCAGTAAAAATTTGTTCGTTCATTTTTCTTCCTTAACGGCTGCCTTATATGAGGCAATAGTTTTGCTATCCGGGTACTTTTCTGTAAATTGTTCAAGCAATGTCTTTTCGGTTGTTGTATTACCTTGATTATGCAGTTCCTGCAGGTAGGCGGGAACCAGATCTTGCGGCATCATTAATAAATCTTGGCCAAAGGCACGGTTAAGCTGAGTAAACAGTTTTTCACCGTTTTGACGCAGTTTTGCCAAACGTGCAATGGCAATTCGACATGCAATATCACCTCTTTGATACCCTTCATAACGGACTAAATATTTATGAGCTTGTTGGAAATTGTTTAAGCGCATACAGAGATAACTTGCTAAGAGTTCCAGCTTGAAGGTCTTTTTATCTTCAACTGTAAAAAACTTAGTCAATAATGTTTCAATTAGGGCAAGAGCAACAAAATATTCTTTTTGAAGGATTTTCTCAGCTAACAATTGAATCAGGTGGTGCTTTTCTGACAGATCAGATGAAATATATTGGTTCAGTTTTTTTACTGATTTGACATTATTCTCTAAAGAGGCTGCTAATATAGCAATTAATTTATCTTCTAAAAATACCAATATTGTTTTTTTAGAAAAAAATATTTAATTCCTAAAAGTAGGGTTACCAATTTGGAGGCTGACTTTAGCTCTCCAGTAGTCAGCATCAGAGGTTGGATGTTTCTCTAACCAATTCAACAATTCAATAAATTTGTTACCTTTAAATAGAGCATTCAGATATCTATTAATATAGTTTGCCCTTTCTTCTGGTGTTAAATCAGAAGTGTTTTCCAATATAGCAGCAATTCGTGAAGCAGCAACAACCCATTCACCCAAGTTCTCAACTTGAAGAATCATTTTCTCTATATAGTTTAGATCATTTGATAATTCAGGTTTATCTAAGTCAAGAATAGCTTGGTAGACACGCTCACAATTATTCGAATCCCTAAATTGGAATGTCTTATCGATGCGTGTTTGATACAAATCCGGTACTTTAGCTTGATTGTCTACCAGATCTTTTAATGCTGCCAGAATTTCTGTTTCATTATAAGCAACTGCACCAAAACCATCTCGGTTATAGTCAAAATAACCTTTTTGATAGGTGTGATTTCCACTCGAGAATACTTCATCATAATCAAATTGATAATACAAAATAGCTTTATTCAAGTAGGCTACATCAAATGCAACAGATGAATAGTCGGTAATCAAGATACTAGTATTTTGGAAGACGGATTGGATGTTACCTTCTGAATAGCTATAGATTTTAATAAAGTCAGGTACAGTGAACTCATCCATGTATTCCTGAATACTTGGATGTGGTGCAAAGACGATTTGATAACCTTGATCATTCAGTTCTTTTAATATGGCGTGATTCATGAAACCATGCCAATGTTTGGCATAGTTAGTTTTCATAAAATCAGGGTTTCTTGTTCGTTCTGTACCTGAAATATATGTGCCTACAATGGAGCTACGCCATGTTGGCATAATTAAAATCTGTTTAGATTCGGTATTATTATTGATAAGTAAACGGTCATAACGAGGGAAACCTGTCAGTTTAACTTCTTTTTTACCAAATTTATAAGCAGTTGTGTTGTCCACAATAGAATGGTATTCTGGATTTGTCGCTGTAACGAAACAAGCAATTTTTTTGGTATTTAACCAACCTGATAAATCATCTTTCGTGATGCCATGTTGTAAAAAGACGTAGTCTTTATCTAATAGGGAATTATCTTTGAAATAATGTGTGATATATCCATCAACATGACTACTGATGATTTTTGCACAGTCTTTTAATTTACTCTCAAATGCAGATGAGCCAAATTCAAGCAAATTAAACCCATCTTGTTCGAGTCTTTTCCAATCAGAGGATGTTTTTTTCAGGGCAAAATAAATATCTTGTTTGGGATGATTTTCACTAATATAACGATATAAGTGTTCTGCATTATCATCGGCCTGATTGTCCCTATCCATTAAAATCCAGGCATTCGATTTAATCGTGGATTTTTGTTTAAATGAAGTGAATACCGTTTCGATTGGTAGTTTGTCAAATTGTTTTCCTGAGAATGTTAATTTGGCTTTTTTACCGGCTAAAAAAAGTTCTAAATCGCCCATGTCGTGACAAGGAAGCCATGTGCGGTATTCTTTAGTGTATAAACTGCCTAGAAAGTCATAGACAACCTCTTTTTGGTATTTAGGAATATTTCCTTACCATTAATCATCCATTGTTCGATAATTGGGAAATTTGAAAAATATTTCACCAAAATTTGTTTCTTTTTTAAATCAAAATCTTCAATATAGGCAATTTGACTTTTAGGTGCTGTATTTTTAAATAAACCAAGCAAGGCAACTTTTTGAAAAAAACCATGTTCCTGCCAAATTAAAGCGAAGGATTGTTTTTTTCATCAATATACGAAAACATTTCATGTAGTAGGGCGATGAAATGCTTTTTTTGCTCTTCGTTTAGATGTGACAATGCTGCAGGTTTGTTTACGATACGGCCAAAATACCAAATGATATGGTATAGGACAATTCTTTGAATATGTTCAGGAATGTTTCCAAATTTCTTTTTTAGCTGTTTTTAAAATTTCAATACAGCCTTTTTTTCAATCACTCTAGAAAATAGTAATGGATTTTGCCATGCTCCATCCAAAGTGGATGAGCCATCAGAACGTTTTCGATAAAAAAATAACTAATTTTTGATAAAAAAATGCAGCATTAGTTGATAAATCAGTATTTAGAATATAATCAGTAACAAATTTTTGCATCTTCAAAACTAGGTTTCATTGCTTCATCAAAAGAAATATGTGCGTTACGGATATTATCAATTTTGAAAAAAGCAGTACTTGCAGATAATTGTAGATGATCTTTTAGATTTGATAATGGAAGAACAACATCCCCTTTAGCAAAACGGTATTTTAAGGGGTGTGTATCTTTTACCATGTCTTTATCTTCAAAGTAGAAGACTAATGGACAACCCACTATGCTGATATTGGCATTTTTACGTAAGAAAGTATCTGTTTTATAGAAGTAATCAGGAGAGACAAAATCGTCTGGGTCTATGAAGGTTACCCAATCAGTTTCGACATATTGCAAGCCTAAGTTACGCGCAGAGGCCTGTCCGCCGTTTTCTTTATAGAAATAGCGAATATTTTGAGGAAACTTCTGTTGCCACTTTTGAATAATCTCAGCTGATTTATCGACTGAGCCATCATCAACTAAAATAATTTGAATGTGTTTTTTAAAGTTTAGTCTTTGTTTTGTCAGGCTGGAAAAGAAGTCATCTAGATATTTTTCAACATTATATACTGCAGCAACAACGGTATATTGGTTTTTTCCGGCTCGTTTAATTGGTAGATATCTTTTTACTTGTGTAATTCGTTTTTTTGTACATATCTACAAAAAAAGTTTTGGGTCACGAAGAAGTTTTTCTAAGTTTTTCTATTCATTGTACGTTATCCAAATTGATAAATTAGTGAATAATATTGTTTAAATATGCGTATTAATGTCTTAATAGTTATTTAGATCAAATAGATCTTATTTGGGAAATTGTTGGTGTCGAAAAGTAGAGTATTTAACCAAATTCTTCCAAAAAAATTTAATATGTTATACAGAGAATTTACTATAATGATAACATATTTTTACAATGTGGTATAGGTGGAATAGCTGGCTTCTTGGCGTTATTTGGTATGGAATTTGTGGGGAAGGAGTGTTTAGCTATTTTTAACGAAGCTACATACCGTTTTGAAACTGCCGGTTTTAATAATGGGATGGCGAGTCAAGGAAGCGCATCGACAATTGTAATGAGGTATGCTTTTCGAGGAGATTGCGGCCAGCAAAGAGGATGCTTGGTCTTAGAGTTATTTTTTTAAGTCGTTTCATTTTTTTGCAATGTGGTAAAAAAATCGGACGTCGTTTTTTTCAGACGGCCTAAATTGATTTTTCAGATGTTATAATGATGGAATTGAATTCCAAGTATATTAGGATTTTATCTGTGTTTAAAGCTAAATTTTTTGGTCAGCGCGGGATGTTGCTGATGTTCAGTACAGTATTGTCGGCGTGTAGTCTTCTTCCTGCTTCCGGTCCAAGTACTGGTAAAGTTGTTGCTTTGGGACAACAAAATGAAGCAAATATTCCCGATGTGGAATTGGTAGATGTTAATGCTGATGTGGCTGCTTCTCTTTATCAAGCTCAAGTGGGTCAATCCTTGGCCCAGCTGGGAGAGGGCTATGCTTCTGTGGGTGCCATTGACGTCGGCGATGTGCTGGACATTACGATTTGGGAAGCTCCTCCGGCTGTGTTGTTCGGCGGGGCTTTGTCGTCTACCGGTTCGGGTAATGCGCAGCAAACTAAGCTGCCCGAACAGATGGTCAGCTCTTCAGGTACGATTTCTGTGCCGTTTATCGGCGATGTGTTTGTCCTCGGTAAAACACCGGTTCAGGTGCAAAATATTATCAAAGGCCGTCTGAAAAAAATGGCGAACCAGCCGCAGGTAATGGTGCGCATGGTGCAAACAATGCGGCGAATGTATCGGTTATCCGCGCGGGTAACAGTGTGCGTATGCCTTTGACGGCTGCAGGCGAGCGTGTGTTGGATGCGGTGGCTGCTGTGGGCGGTTCGACTGCGAATGTACAAGATACGAACGTACAGCTGACACGTGGTAATGTTGTGAGAACGATTGCTCTGGAAGATTTGGTGGCGCATCCGCGTCAAAATATTTTGTTACGCCGCGGTGATGTAGTCACAATGATTACAAACCCAAGCACATTTACTTCTATGGGTGCTGTCGGTCGCGCACAGCAGATTGGTTTCTCTGTGAAGGGCTTGTCTTTGGCCGAGGCTGTGGGACGTATGGGCGGGCTGCAGGATTATAGTGCAGATGCACGCGGCGTATTTGTATTCCGTTATGCGCCTTTGTCTGAGTTGCCGCCGGAAAAACAATCTAAATGGGCCGAAAAAGGTTATGGCGATCGCGCGGAAATTCCTGTGGTTTACCGTTTGAATCTGACAGATGCGAATTCTATGTTTTGGATGCAGCGTTTCCCTGTGAAGGATAAGGACGTGGTGTACGTATCGAATGCGCCGTTGGCTGAAGTACGTAAGTTCTTGTCATTTGTGTTCTCACCGGTGGTTAGCGGTGCGAGCAGTATTAATAATTTAACGAACTAATGGGGAAAATAATGTCTGAACAAGTTTCTGCAAATGTGGATGTGAAACCGGAACAACCGGCTCCTGAAAAGAAAAAGACCAAGAAGTCTTGGTTGCGTAAGATTAATCCGTTGCTTTGGGTAACGGTTATCGTGCCGACTTTGTGTTCCGGTGTGTATTACGGAATATTTGCTTCTGATCAGTTCACATCTCAGTCCAGCTTTGTGGTGCGTTCTCCTAAGAGCCAATCGTCTTTGAACGGCTTGGGTGCCATTTTGCAGGGTTCGGGTTTCTCTCGTGCTCAAGACGATATTTATACCGTGCAGGAATATATGCAGTCGCGTTCGGCTTTGGACGCGTTGCGTAAGAAAATGCCCGTGCGTGATTTTTATGAAAAAGAAGGCGATATTTTCAGCCGTTTTAATGGTTTTGGCCTGCGTGGCGAGGATGAGGCCTTTTATCAATACTACCGCGATAAGGTATCCATCCATTTTGACTCTGTCTCAGGCATTTCCAATTTGAGCGTTACATCGTTCAATGCCGGTGAATCTCAAAAGATCAATGATGCTTTGCTCAAACAGGGTGAGGTATTGATTAACCAGCTGAACGAGCGTGCGCGTCAGGATACGATTCGTTATGCTCAGGAAGTGGTCAATTCGGCTGAAGAACAAGTTAAAGAGGCTTCTGCCCAATTGACAAAATTCCGTGTGTCCAACGGTATTTTCGACTTGAAGGCGCAATCCGATGTGCAAATGGGTTTGGTGTCTAAATTGCAGGACGAGTTGATTGTCATTCAAACCCAGCTTGACCAGGTAAAAGCTGTTACGCCTGAAAACCCGCAAATTCCAGGTTTGATTGCGCGCGAGAAGAGCTTGCGTAAAGAAATCTCGCAACAAATGAAAGCGATTTCCGGCGGTGGCGAGGGTTCGTTGTCCAATCAGGCGGCGGAATATCAGCGCGTGTATCTGGAAAACGAATTGGCCGAGAAACAATTGGCTGCAGCGATGACTTCTTTGGAAAGTGCAAAAGCGGAAGCAGATCGTCAGCAATTGTATTTGGAAGTGATTTCCCAACCGAACAAACCTGACTTGGCGCATGAGCCAAACCGTCTGTACAACATTGTGGCAACGTTTGTCATCGGTTTGATTGTCTATGGCATTGCTGTGTTGCTGTCTGCAAGTATCCGTGAGCATAAAAACTGATGAAAGAGCTACATAAAACATCGTTTTTGGAGTCGCTGCTTATCCAAAAAAGGGTAATCGGCGCACTCTTAATGCGTGAAATTATTACTCGCTACGGTCGTAATAACATTGGTTTTTTGTGGTTATTTGTCGAACCTTTGCTGCTGACTTTGGTTATGGTGTTGATGTGGAAGTTTTTCCGCATGCACAACGTGTCGGCTTTGAATATCGTGGCTTTCACGCTGACAGGCTATCCGATGATGATGATGTGGCGTAATGCCTCTAATCGCGCCATCGGTTCGATTGCGGCCAATACAAGCCTGCTGTATCACCGAAATGTACGTGTTTTAGATACCATTTTTGCGCGTATGTTGTTGGAGATTGCCGGTGCCACCATTGCGCAGGTTGTGATTATGTTCGCATTGGTCGTCATCGGCTGGATTGATGTACCGGCAGATATTTTCTATATGTTGTTGGCTTGGCTTTTGATGGCTATGTTTGCCGTTGGATTGGGGCTGGTCATCTGTTCGGTGGCATTTCACTTTGAGCCGTTTGGCAAGGTTTGGAGTACCATCAGTTTTGTGATGATGCCTTTGTCCGGCGTGTTTTTCTTCGTACACAACCTGCCTCAGCAGTTGCAACACTATGTGCTGATGCTTCCGATGGTGCATGGTACAGAAATGTTCCGTGCCGGATATTTTGGTAACAGCGTTACGACTTACGAAAATCCTTGGTATATTTTGTTGTGTAATTTAGTTTTGCTGCTGCTTGGTTTGGCGATGGTGGCGAGATTCAGCAAAGGGGTTGAGCCGCAATGATTTCAGTTGAACACGTTTCCAAGCGCTATCTGACCCGCCAAGGTTGGCGGACAGTCTTGCACGATATCAACTTCAAAATGGAGAAGGGTGAGAAAATCGGTATTCTCGGCCGCAACGGTGCAGGTAAATCGACACTCATCCGTTTGATCAGTGGCGTTGAGCCGCCGACCACGGGCGAAATCAAGCGGACGATGAGTATTTCTTGGCCTTTGGCATTCTCCGGAGCGTTTCAAGGCAGTCTGACCGGTATGGACAATTTGCGTTTCATCTGTCGGATTTACAATGTCGATATAGATTATGTGAAGAACTTTACCGAAGAGTTTTCCGAGCTGGGTCAATATCTTTACGAGCCGGTTAAGCGTTATTCTTCAGGTATGAAGGCGCGTTTGGCATTTGCTTTGTCGTTGGCGGTAGAGTTTGACTGCTATCTGATTGACGAAGTGATTGCGGTTGGCGACTCGCGCTTTGCCGATAAATGTAAGTACGAGTTGTTTGAAAAGCGCAAAGACCGTTCTATCATCTTGGTGTCACACAGCCACAGCGCCATGAAGCAATATTGCGATAATGCGATGGTGCTGGAAAAAGGGCATATGCACCAGTTTGAAGATATGGACAAAGCCTACGAATATTATAATTCGCTGCCTTAAAGCGATTGTTTTTTTAATCAGGCCGTCTGAAATTTCAGACGGCCTGTCCGTTGGAATTCTATTGATGAACATTACTCAAATTCTTTCCCAAGAACTCTCCGCCACTGCCGCGCAAATCAATGCTGCGATTGAGCTTTTAGATGACGGTGCGACCGTACCTTTTATCGCGCGTTACCGTAAAGAAGCCACGGGTGGGCTGGACGATACGCAGTTGCGCCAGCTTGCCGAGCGGCTGCAATACCTGCGCGAGTTGGAAGAGCGCAAAGCTGTTGTTTTTAAAAAGCATTGAAGAGCAAGGCAAACTTTCAGACGACCTCCGTGCACAAATCGAAGCTGCCGATAATAAAACCGCGCTGGAAGATCTGTATCTGCCCTACAAGCCCAAACGCCGCACCAAAGCGCAAATCGCGCGCGAACACGGTTTACAACCGCTGGCGGATGTGTTGCTTGCCGCGCAGCCGCAGGACGTGGAAGCCGCCGCGCAAGGCTACCTGAACGAAAACGTCCCCGACGCCAAAGCCGCGCTGGACGGCGCGCGCGTGATTCTGATGGAGCAGTTTGCCGAAGACGCGGAACTCATCGGCACGCTGCGCGATAAGTTGTGGAACGAAGCCGAAATCCATGCGCAAGTTGTTGGAGGCAAAGAAACCGAAGGCGAGAAATTCAGCGATTATTTCGACCACCGAGAACCCGTCCGCGCCATGCCCAGCCACCGTGCGCTGGCGGTTTTGCGCGGCCGCAACGAAGGCGTGTTGAACATCGCGCTCAAATACCAGCCTGACGACACGCCGATTACGCAGCAAAGCGAATACGAGCAACTCATCGCCCGCCGCTTCAAGGTTTCAGACGGCCATAAATGGCTGCGCGACACCGTGCGCCTGACTTGGCGCGCGAAAATCTTTTTGTCGCTGGAACTCGAAGCCTTAGGTCGTCTGAAAGAAGCCGCCGATACCGACGCAATTACCGTGTTCGCCCGCAATCTCAAAGACTTGCTGCTCGCCGCGCCCGCCGGACGGCTGACCACTTTGGGTCTCGACCCCGGCTACCGCAACGGCGTGAAATGCGCCGTGGTGGACGACACGGGCAAGCTGCTGGATACTGTCATTGTCTATTTGCATCAAGAAAACAATATGTTGGCAACACTGTCGCGCCTGATTAAGCAGCACGGCGTGAAGCTCATCGCCATCGGTAACGGCACCGCCAGCCGCGAAACCGACAAAATCGCGGGCGAACTGGTGCGCGGAATGCCGGAAATGGGGCTGCATAAAATCGTCGTTTCCGAAGCCGGCGCGTCGATTTATTCCGCGTCCGAACTGGCAGCGCGCGAGTTCCCCGACTTGGATGTTTCCCTGCGCGGCGCGGTGTCTATTGCCCGCAGGCTGCAAGACCCGCTCGCCGAGTTGGTCAAAATTGATCCTAAATCAATTGGCGTGGGGCAGTATCAGCACGACGTGAACCAAAGCCAGCTCGCCAAATCGCTGGACGCAGTGGTTGAAGACTGTGTGAATGCCGTCGGCGTAGATGTGAACACCGCCTCCGCCCCGCTCTTGGCGCGGATTTCCGGTTTGAATCAAACCCTTGCCCAAAATATCGTTGCCTACCGCGATGAAAAACGGCGCGTTCGACAGCCGCAAAAAATTGCTGAAAGTACCGCGTTTGGGCGAAAAAACCTTCGAGCAGGCGGCAGGCTTTTTGCGGATTAACGGCGGCAAAGAGCCGTTGGACGCGAGCGCCGTCCACCCCGAAGCCTATCCTATCGTTGCCAAAATGCTGGCGCAACAAGGCATTACCGCAACCGAACTCATCGGCAACCGCGATCGCGTGAAGCAAATCAAAGCATCCGACTTTATCGACGAACGCTTCGGCCTGCCGACCATTTTAGACATCCTGTCCGAGCTGGAAAAACCCGGCCGCGACCCGCGCGGCGAGTTTCAGACGGCCTCATTTGCCGAAGGTATCAACGAAATCAGCGACTTGCAAGTTGGCATGATACTCGAAGGCGTGGTTTCCAACGTCGCCAACTTCGGCGCATTCGTGGACATCGGCGTCCATCAGGACGGCTTGGTGCACATCTCTGCCTTATCCAATAAATTCGTCCAAGATCCGCGCGAAGTGGTGAAAGCCGGAGATGTGGTCAAAGTGAAGGTGCTGGAAGTCGATGCTGCGCGTAAACGCATCGCGCTGACCATGCGTTTGGATGATGAACCAGGCAGTGCCGCCAAAAGCAACAGGCCGTCTGAAACCCGATATCAAGAACGCCGCGACCGCAAACCCCAACGCAACGACCGCGCCCCGACCAATTCGGCGATGGCGGATGCGTTTGCGAAGTTGAAGCGGTAAGGTAGAAAACCAATTAAAGGTCGTCTGAAAACTTTTCAGACAACTTTTGCCGGTATTTACAGTTGTAATGATACGTTTGTTTTAGTTAAATTCCGTTTATCTGAAATGGATTGTAGATTTTTAGATGTAATGGTATTTTTAATCAAAATTACAAGTTGAGTATCTGTTTAGTATTTTGTTATTGTTATGAAAGATTATTGGAAAAACAGATATTGTTTTTAGACTACTTTTTTGAATATTGGGTTTGTAACCCATTCTATATTTATTAAATTAATAAAAGATATTTCGGTTGAAATTTTAAAATATGGTAAAGATTTTTTTATATGTATTTTTTTATTTTATCTTTATGATATGTTATTTTTTTATTAGGTGGAATTTTTATATGTATACAGGATAGAATATTATGATATTTTTTTATTATTTTTGTAAGAATTAATAAGTATATATTCTATGGTGGGGGATCACTCTTTTTTTCTTTCCTCTAGTGTAAAGTTTATTATTGGTAATATTACAGAGTCAAGTAAATTTTTTTAAACAAATTAATATGATTTTTTTATATTGTTCAGTATATTAATTTATTTATATTTTTTTGCAATTTGTATTTCCGTTTTTTTGGGTTGTGGTTTTTTAGTTTAAAAATTTGGAGTATGAGAATGCCAAACGCTGGATTTAGTTTTTTTAAATATTGCACGCGAAAATGGATTAAGTACTGCTGATACGATTCAAAATGCTAATAATATTCAGAAATATTTAGCCACGCCTGAAGCAGATAGAAATTCATTGGATGGCCTTGATGCTGCAATCGCAGCCTTATCTTTTGCCGCTACAAGTGCTGCTATGGGAGCTTCTGTAGCCAATGCAGGTCTCTCTGGTAATGCAAATGCAGCTGGTGCTATGTTGACGGGAGCTGCATATCAATTGAATGGGGCAGTTGCTTCAGCTTCTATGGCTGCAACTTATGCATATTTGAAGAGTAGTAGGTATCTTCAAATAAGCGTATAGTTCCAAATATCACAAATCCATCATCACAACCTTAGGAGTTCAAACCATGAAACCTGTTTTGTTTGCCGCGTTGATTTCCTGTTTCTCCGTTGCTGCATATGCGGCCTGTACCGACAGCCAGCAGCAGTGCGTGATTTATAAAAACGGCAACGTCGCGACAGAAGGCGGCTGTACGGTCAGCAAGTGCCAAAGTGCCGATGAGCAAGTGTTGAAATGGAAGCTGAAAAACGGCAAAGGCGTAACCGTGGAGATCGGTAAAAACGGTAAGGTTTTGGTGAACAAGAAACCGGGTGCGAAAGCGAACAACAGCAATGCGTCAGGCATGGGTTTGACATGCTATGCCGCCGATGCGGACAAACGCGAACAGTTTTGCTCAACCAATTATTGATTGGATTGTTGCTTTTGATTAAAGGCCGTCTGAAAAGTGTTTCAGACGGCCTTGATGTTTATCCTTCCGATATTTTTTCATTGAGAAAGTCGATAAAGCTGCGCACTTTCGCACTGAGAAATGCCCTGTCGACATAGGTGGCGTTCAGTTGGTCTGTCCAGATGGTGTAATCGGGCAGGGAGTTGGATCAATGTGCCGTCCTTCAATTCCTGCTGAACTGCCCAAAGGGGCTGATAGCCTATGCCTGCTCCTGCTTTAATCAGCTCGCGTATCATCAGTGTGTTGTCGCTGCGGATAACCGGGGAGAGATGGAGAATGGCTTTTCTCCGGTAATGCGGTGGGTAATCTCCCAGTTTTGTTGACTGGTATAGGAAGGCAGGATGGCTTGATGCTGCATGACGGCTTCGGGCGTATCGGGTGTGCCGTGTCGGGCCAGATAGTCGGGAGCGGCAAGCAGGACGAACTCGATTTTGGCCAGCGGTTTGACGATCAGCGAAGGGGAGGGGGTTTTGGAAACGCGTAAGGCGAGGTCGAAACCTTCGGCGATAAGGTCGATATGGCGGTTGTCGAGGACGAGGTCAAGCGTGACTTTGGGATAACGCTGGCGGTATTCTGCTAGCCATGCGCTCATATTGCCGCCTGCAAACCATAGGGGCATGGTAACGCGCAACATACCTTGCGGCGTGTCGGTACCGCCTGCCGCTTTTTGGGCAGCGGTGTCCAAGGTATCCAGCGCGTAGCTGCACTGGCGGTAGTATTCTTCGCCTGCTTCGGTTAGATGAAGGTTGCGGCTGTTGCGGTGTAAGAGCTTGGCTTGAATGGTGTTTTCCAGATGGCTGACGTGTTTGCTGGCCATGGCGGTGGAGATGTCGAGCTGATCGGCGGCACGGGTAAAACTGCCGCTTTGAACCACTTGGCGGAAAACTTTTAGGCTGAATAGGGTATCCATGATTTCTTATTAGGAAACGTTGTATCAATAATTCGAGTATATATCTCTTACTGGGAATTATCTATACTGCACTTATTGAAATTGCTCCCTACTTCTTCAGGTAATCATTAAAATAAGGATTATTAAGATGTCAGCCCTCAAATCATTCCAACCTGTTGTATTGTCTGTCTTGCGCATTGTTACAGCGTATTTGTTTTTGCTGCATGGTACGGCCAAGTTTTTCAGTTTTCCGATGTCTATGGGCGGTGCGCCCGAAGGCTTGATGCTGGTGGCCGGTGCCTTGGAAATTGTCGGCGGTATCTTATTGATATTGGGCCTGTTTACGCGTCCGGCCGCGTTTGTTTTGTCCGGTCAGATGGCAGTCGCCTACTTTATGGCCCACGCGTCTTCTGGTAATGTTTTGTTCCCATTGGCCAACCATGGCGAATCTGCCGTTTTGTTCTGCTTCGTGTTTTTGTATCTGGCAGTAGCCGGTGGCGGAGCGTGGGCTTTGGATAACGCTTTTGGTAAAGATAAAGATTAATTTAAGGAAAAGATCATGACTTATTCTGTTTTGCAACAAGCTGCTGAAACCCGTCGTTCTATCTATGCATTGAACAACACCCTGCCTCTGTCCAATGAGGAAGTAAGCAAAATCATCGAACACGCCGTTTTGCATACGCCGTCTTCTTTCAATTCGCAATCTGCCCGAGTGGTCGTATTGTTTGGCGAAGAACATGCCAAAGTGTGGCATTTGTTGAAGAAGCTTTGCGTGCAATTGTTCCTGCCGAGCAGTTTGAAGCCACTGCACAAAAACTGAACTTGTTTAAAGCAGGCGCGGCGACAGTTTTGTTCTTTGAAGATCAAGATGTTGTCAAAGGCTTGCAAGAGCAGTTCCCATCTTATGCGGCCAACTTCCCGATCTGGGCGGATCAGGCAAATGCCATGGTTCAATATGCTGTGTGGACAACATTGGCGGCTGCTGGTATCGGCGCCAATCTGCAACACTACAATCCGCTGCCTGATGCGGTCATTGCCAAAGAATGGAATCTGCCGGAAAGCTGGTTGTTGCGTGCGCAAATGGTGATTGGCGGTATCGCGGCTTCAGCCGGTGAAAAAGCCTTCCAACCAATCGAAGGCCGTCTGAAAGTATTTGGCGCATAAATGAAATGATGTTTTAAACAAAGGGCGTAATGTTTGCGCCCTTTTTGAAATACCAAAATTAAAAAGGCCGTCTGAAAACAGTTTCAGACGGCCTTTTATCTATGCCATGAAATCAACCGCGGCGCCAAGTCGTACCGCCGGCGTTGTCTTCCAGAATGATTTTGTGTTCGTTCAGAAGGTCGCGGATACGGTCGGATTCCGCCCAGTTTTTATCCGCGCGTGCCTGTTTGCGGCGGGCGATTAAGTCTTCGATTTCTTCGTTGGAGAGGCCGTCTGAAACAGCACCGCCTTGCAGGAACTCAATCGGATCGCGTTGCAACAGACCGATGATGCCGCCCAAGGCTTTCAGGCAGCCGGCGAGGTGCGCATCATTGGTTTTGTTCACTTCGCCTGCCAGCTCAAACAACACGGCAACCGCTTCGACCGTGCCGAAATCGTCGTTCATGGCGGCGTAGAAGCGGCGGGTGTAGTCATTGGCGTTTTCGGATAAATCAAACTCAGCCGCAGGAGTGTTTTTCAACGTGGTATACAGACGAGTCAGCGCACCTTTTGCGTCGTCCAAATGCGCGTCGGAGTAGTTCAGCGGGCTGCGGTAGTGGGCGCGCAGGATGAAGAAGCGCACGACTTCCGGGTCGTATTGTTTCAATACTTCGCGGATGGTGAAGAAGTTGCCCAGCGATTTGGACATTTTTTCGCCGTCTACACGGATGAAACCATTGTGCAGCCAGTATTTGACGTGACTGGCAATGCTTTGACCATGATGGGTTTGCGCGTGGTCGTGGCCGCAGGTATGGCCGCTGGCACCGACGCTTTGGGCGATTTCATTTTCATGGTGCGGGAACTGCAAGTCCGCGCCGCCGCCGTGAATATCGAAAGTATCGCCGAACAGGTTTTCACTCATGGCAGAGCATTCAATATGCCAACCCGGACGACCATTGCCCCACGGGCTTTCCCATGCCGGCTCGCCTGCTTTGGCCGCTTTCCACAACACAAAATCAAGCGGATCGCGTTTGAAACCGTCCACTTCCACGCGCTCGCCTGCGCGCAGGTCATCCAACGATTTGCCCGATAATTGTCCGTAAGCCGAAAACTCGCGCACGGCGTAGTAAACGTCGCCATTTGCGGCAGGGTATGCCTTGCCGTTTTGAATCAGGGTTTCAATCATGGCAATCATTTGCGGAATGTTTTCGGTCGCCTTTGGCTCGATGTCGGGACGCAATACGCCCAAAGCATCGGCATCTTCGTGCATAGCCTGAATGAAACGCGCGGTCAGCTCGCCGATGGTTTCGCCGTTTTCAGCCGCACGGGCGATGATTTTGTCGTCGATGTCGGTGATATTGCGCACATAAGTGAGTGGATAGCCGCACTCGCGCAACCAGCGGGCAATTATGTCGAATACAACCATCACACGAGCATGGCCTAAGTGGCAATAGTCATAAACGGTCATGCCGCAAACGTACATACGCACGTTTTTCGGATCGATGGGGGTGAAGGGTTCTTTTTGACGGGTAAGGGTGTTGTAGATGGTGGTCATGAGGTTTCGCTAAAGGTTGTCGTTTGGTGTAGAGGCCGTCTTAATCATGCTTTAACGGCGTTTATAAATTGAATACGGTTATAGAATTCTAAAACAAATTTATGGCTGTGTCCGTTGTTACTTTATCGTTTGATTTTTGAAAAAAGGAGAATGCTGCTTACCGAAAGGGCAGGTATAAAACCCGCCCTATGTTTTGTATTTTCAGACGGCCTGTGGATAAAAAAGGCCGTCTGAAATTTTTTACTCCGGCTTAAATACGCCTGTATCCGTTTTAGGCTGCTGCTCGACAATTTCGGCTTTTACGGCTGCCTGCTCCGCTTCGGCTTTTACGGCTTCGATGCGTTTTTTCTCGGTCAGGTATTGGTTGATTTGGTGTACCAATTCCTGCGTGCCTTGGTGGGTTAGTGCGCTGATTTGGAAGAGGCGCGGGGTTTCCATGTCGAATTGGAAGCGGTCATCGGGTTTGGGGTAATCCCAGCCGATGGCTTCGAGGAAGGCGGCGCTACGCGCTTGGGCTTCTTCTTCATCAAGCATATCGAGTTTGTTCAGCACCAGCCAGCGCGGTTTGCCGTAGAGTTCTTCATCGTATTTGCGCAACTCGTTGATGATAGCAAGAGCTTCTTCGGCGGGGTTGACGGTTTCGTCGAAGGGTGCCAAATCAACGACGTGCAACAGCAGGCCGGTGCGTGATAAGTGCTTGAGGAAACGGTGGCCGAGACCTGCGCCTTCTGCCGCACCTTCAATCAGGCCGGGGATGTCTGCCATGACGAAGCTGTGGTTTTCATCAATGCGCACGACACCCAAGTTTGGATGCAGGGTGGTGAAGGGGTAGTTGGCGATTTTGGGGCGTGCGGCGGATACGGCGGTAATCAGGGTGGATTTACCGGCGTTGGGCATGCCTAACAAGCCGACGTCGGCGAGGACTTTAAGCTCGAGTTGCAGGGAACGGGTTTCGCCTTCTTCGCCGGGCGTGGATTGTTTGGGCGCGCGGTTGACGGAGGATTTGAAGTGGATGTTGCCCAAGCCGCCTTTGCCGCCTTTGGCGAGGCAGACGCGCTGGCCGTGGTAAGTGAGGTCGGCAACGATTTCGTCTGTATCGAGGTCGCGGATAAGGGTGCCGACGGGCATTTTGAGGACGATGTCGTCCGCACCTGCGCCGTAGCGGTCGGAACCGTGGCCTTTTTCGCCGTTTTTGGCTTGGTAGCGTTTGACGAAGCGGTATTCGACGAGGGTGTTGGTGTTTTTCGTCGGCTTCTGCCCAGACGCTGCCGCCTTTGCCGCCGTCGCCGCCGTCGGGGCCGCCGCGCGGTACGAATTTTTTCGCGGCGGAAACTGGTTGCGCCATTACCGCCTTTACCTGCGGCGACTTCGATTTTTGCTTCGTCGATAAATTTCATGATGTTCTCTTATGGGTATTCGGTTGTTTCAGACGGCCTTTGTTAATAGAGGAGCTTGGTGTCTGAACGGATAAAATGTTGCTTATTATAAAGGATATTTCGGTTTTAGGCCGTCTGAAATATGGTTTCAGACGGCCTTGGATTTATTGGGCGAGGGCTTGGTCGATTTCTTGATAGAGTTGGGAGAAATTGGGTTCGCCGACGTAGGTTTTGAGGATGTTTCCGTTTTTGTCGATCAGGACGGAAGTCGGGTAAACCTGTGTGCCAAAGGCTTTTGCGGCAGTTTTGTCGGCATCGTACATGACGGTGAAAGGAAGGCCGTATTCTTTGACGTACTGATGGACGCTCTCAATAGGGTCGATGGGTTGGGCAATGCCGAGGACTTGGAAATTTTTGCTTTGATAGTCTTGGGAGGTTTTGATGATTTTAGGCATCTCGCTCACGCAGCCGGGGCAGGAGGGAAACCAGAAGTTGATGAGGGTAACTTTGTCTTTCAAATCGGCGTTGGTAATGGTTTTGCCTTGCAGGTCGGGCAGGGCAAAATCAGGGGCGGCTTTGTTGCTGGGGATAAGGACAAAGGCAAGAAGCGCGCCAATCGTGGCAACGACAAGGAGTGTGAGTATTTTTTTCATGATTCGAGGTTTTGAATGGCGTGTGCTAAGGTTTGGGGAACGCTGATGCTGCGGCCGCTTTCGCTGCTGACGGGCATAAGGGTCACTTCGGCTTCGATGGCGGCTTTGCCGTTGGGCAGGGTCGCGGTTTGGCTGAGGATGATGTGGCGTGTGCCGATGTCTTTCAGACGGCCTGTAAAGGTTAAAACATCGCCTTCGAGCGACGGACGGCGATAGCGGATATCGACGCGTGCAACAACGAGCATGATGCCTTCGAGTTCGGACAGAAGGTCATGCTCTTGAAAAAACGTCCAGCGCGCTTCTTCGAGAAATTCGAGATAGCGCGCATTGTTGACGTGGCCGTAGCCGTCGAGATGGTAGTTGCGGACGGTCAGTTTCATCAGTTGAGATTGATGGGTTGGAACTCTTCGCGTGCGATTGGTTCGTGTTCGAGGTCGGTAATCACGGTGGAAAGTTGGATGTCGAACCATTCGTTGAAAATGTCGGCGTCCAAATCAGGCCATTCGCTTTCGTCTTCGCACCAGTCGGCCAATTCGGCAGCAAAAATATCTTCGAAACGCGCTTCGATCTCGTCCCATACTTCGTCGGCAGTTTCGCACGGGCGAACGAGGTAGGAGTTGGCATCGGCTTGGATATCTTCAAGTGTCAGGCCGTCAAGGTGATTGCCGGGCAGGGATTTCAGCCAGTTCCAAAAAGGATCGAGGGGGATAAGCAGGAAGACGCTGCGGTTGACTTCGTACATGGTGTTTTCCTTGGTTTCTGTATAGTTGAATGATATAGCAAAGGTGGTGGACTGGCTATCCTTTTGGAGGATAAAGGCCGTCTGAATTTCAGACGGCCTTTATTTTTGGGAATAATCAGGGGTTTTCTGATGGTGTTTGATACAGGGTTTGGGGATTGGCTGTATCGGGGATTTCTTCCGGAGTGGATTGGGGGGCTGCTACCGGTTCGGAAGTGGTGTTGCTGTCCACCAAGTCATCGATGTCGATATTGTCGTCTTCGCTTTGAGGGAGCGTGCCGCCGGTTTGTTGGGTGCGGACTTTCATGTAAAGGTCGCGTGTGTAGCTGTATTTGTCGATGGCTGCACCTTCGAGGCTGTCGGTCAGGTCGAGGAGCTCTTTGCGGGTGTTGATGGCTTGCATGCCGGTTGTACCCCAGCGTCCTGCGCTGGTGTGGAAGACGGCATTTAACCGGATAGACGGTGGTAATGGCGTTGCCGACGGTATCGCGTACGGTAGACGGGCCGAGCAGGGGGACGACGAAGTAGTTGCTGTTTTTCCAGCCCCATGAGGCGAAGGTGTCGCCGAGGGTGTTTTTATTGCTGGGTACGCCGCCTGCACCGGCTACGTCGATTAAACCGCCAAGGCCGAAGGTGGTGTTGATGCCGACGCGGACGAGGTCTTCGCTAGCGCGTTTGATGTCAAGGCGCAGCACGTTGCTGCCGAAGCTGACAACATCGCGTAGGTTGTTGAAGAAGTTGCTCACGCCGGTACGCACCGGTTTGGGCGTTACTTTACGATAACCGCGTGCGACAGGGGAAAGGACGTATTTGTCTGCTTTGTCGTTGAACTTGGAAACGGTACGGTTGTAGCCTTCGTAAGGGTCAGCCGGATTGCGTTCGGCAAGTGCGGGAGCGGAGGCAAGGCTGATGATGAGGTAGAGGGAAGCGGTGGTTTTTTTCATGATTGCAACCAGTCTTTGATTTCGTAAAGTTCGGCCAGTGCGCGGACGGAATCAGGAATATTTTGAATGGTCGGTTTTTTGTCTGTCCGGCGCAGAGCGTTGAGCAGCAGGGAAACGCAGGCTGAATCTGCTTTGCCTACTTGGCTGAAGTCTATGCTGTCTGTTTCTTTCAGACGGCATTGTTGTTCGTAGCGCGCAAAGGCGGAGGCAGTCAGGGTTTTGACGGTAACGTCGCCGCTGATGTAGAGCGTGCCGTTGCGGATTTCTGTTTGCATGGTGTCTTGATGATGTAAGGCCCCATGCCGTCTGAACATCGGGCGGCATGGTGCGGGGGTGGATTATTTACCGCCGTTTTTGGCTTTCAAGTCGGCAATCAGGCCGTCGATGCCTTTGGCTTTGATGGTTTCACCGAATTGGTTGCGGTATACGGTAACCAAGCTTGCGCCTTCGACTGCGACATTATATGCGCGGTATTTGCTGCCGCTTTGGTAGGTGGTGAAGTCCATGTTGACCGGTTTTTGGCCGGAAACGTTGATTTCGGCGCGGACAACGATTTCTTTACCGCCTTTGTTTACGACAGGGTTGTCTTTGATGTTGACCTTGGCATTTTTGAATTTCAGCATGGTGCCGGAGTAGGTGCGGATCAGCAGGGTTTGGAACTCTTTGGTCAACGCTTGTTTTTGTGCGTCAGTCGCAGTGCGCCACGGATTGCCGACGGCCAAAGCGGTCATGCGTTGGAAGTCGAAGTAAGGGATGGCGTAGGCTTCGGCTTTTTGGCGTGCAGTGTTGGCATCGCCGCTGTTGAGGATTTTCAGCACTTGAACGGAGTTTTCACGGACTTGGTTGACTGCGTCTGCAGGTGCGGCAAATGCCATGCTGATGCTCAATACGCCGATGCTCAATGCGCTGATGAAAGAAGTTTTTTTCATGATAGTGTCCTGAATATTGAGTGGATATGTGTTTATTGTTTGTTTTGACCGGCAGATTCACCATCTGCGTTTTTCTCGGCAAAGCTGGTCATGAATTTGCCGATAAGGTTTTCCAAAACCATGGCGGAGCTGGTAACGGTAATGGTGTCGCCTGCCGCCAAAGAATCGGTATCGCCGCCTTGTTGCAGGCCGATGTATTGTTCGCCCAACAGGCCTGAAGTCAGGATTTGTGCAGAAACGTCGCTGCTGAACTGATATTGGCTGTCCAGATTGAGGGCGACTTTTGCCTGATAGGATTTAGGGTCGAGCTGAATAGAGGCAACGCGGCCCACTAGTACGCCTGCGGATTTGACCGGAGCGTTGGTTTTTAAGCCGCCGATGTCGCTGAAATCGGCATAGACGGTGTAGGTTTGTGATGATTTGCCGAACGATTGTCCACCGGCGGCGCGGAAGGCGAGAAAGCCGATGGCGGCCGCGCCCAATAAGACAAACAGTCCTACCCAAAATTCCAAAGCATTTTTTTTCATGTGCTATTGTCCTTGTTTCATTCTTTTTAAGTGTCGTTTCAGACGGCCTTTAGTCGGTAAACATCCATGCGGTCAACATAAAGTCGACAGCGAGGATGGTCAGGGCGGAAGACACTACTGTGCGTGTACTGGCGCGCAAAATACCTTCGGAAGTCGGTACGCAGTGAAACCCCTGATGTACGGCGATCAGCGTAACGGCTACGCCGAAAGCGGCAGATTTGATTAAGCCGTTGAGGACGTCGTAATGGAAGGTAATGTTGTTTTGCATTTGCGACCAGAAAATACCGCCGTCCAAACCCAGCCATTCAACGCCGACCAAATACGCGCCGTAAATGCCGGCAACATTGAAAATTGATGCCAGCAAAGGCATGGAAAACACGCCCGCCCAAAAGCGCGGCGCAACCACGCGTGCCACGGGGTCGACCGCCATCACGTTCATTGCTTCAAGCTGCTCGGTGGTTTTCATCAAACCAATTTCGCTGGTCATGGCACCGCCCGCGCTGCTGGCAAACAGAATGGCCGCCAATACGGGACCCAATTCACGCAACAGGGAAGCGGCAACCATATAGCCCAGAATATCGGCGGATTTGAATTTTGCCAGCTGCGTATAGCCTTGCAAGCCCAATACCATGCCGACAAATAGGCCGGAGACGGCAACAATCAGGACAGACAACACGCCTGCAAAGTAAACCTGGCGGATGCTCAGGTGCGGGCGGGCAAACGCCGTACCTGATTTGGCCAGGATCTGCAGGAAAAACAGCGTAATGCTGCCCAGCGATTGGATGAAGCCGAGGGTTTTTGCCCCGACGGAACGGATAAAATTCATAGGTTTCAGTTGATTGGTTAAATGGTTTTCAGACGGTCTTGTTTAAGTTTCAGGCCGTCTGAATATCAGCCCAGCAAGTCTTGTTTTAAAGTCGTTTGCGCCGGATAGCGGTATGCGACGGGGCCGTCTGCCAAACCGCCGACAAACTGGCGCACCCAAGGCGAGTCGAGTTCGCGCATTTCTTTGGGCGAGCCGGAGAACATGATTTCGCCGTGTGCCAAGAAAATCACTTGATCGACGATTTCCAGCGATTTTTCGATGTCGTGCGTTACCATCACGCTGGTTGAGCGCAGGGCTTTGTTGGCACGGCTGATGAGGTGGGCGATGACGCCCAGCGAAATCGGGTCGAGGCCGGTAAAAGGCTCGTCGTACAACATGATTTCAGGGTCGAGCGCAATCGTACGCGCGAGGGCGACGCGGCGCGACATACCGCCGGAAAGCTCCGAAGGCATCAGGTTTTCAATGCCGCGCAAACCGACCGCATTCAGTTTCAGCAATACTAAATCGCGGATGACCGCTTCGGGCAAATCCGTCAGTTCGCGCATGGGGAAGGCGATGTTGTCGAAGACGGATAAGTCGGTGAACAATGCGCCGTGTTGGAACAAAACGCCCATGCGGCGGCGGTGTTCGTACAGCTCCTGCGCCGAAAAGGCGGCCAAATCTCGCCCTTCAATCAGCACTTTGCCCAATTGCGGGCGGATTTGACCCGTAATCAGGCGCATCAGCGTGGTTTTACCGCTGCCCGAACCACCCATTACGGCGGCGAAATTGCCTTGTGGAATGCTGAAGTTGATGTTGTTCAGAATAGGACGGTCGCCATATGCAAAGGCAACGTCTTTCATTTCGATGAAGGGTGTGGAACTCATGCAGGAGAGGGGTGTCGAAAAATGTATTTTAATTACGGGTATTGTAAAGGGTATTGGATATTCGGGCAATTTTCAGACGGCCTGCGCTTAGGAATAACGGGTAAAAACGTGTGAAAGAATGCAGAAGCGTTGGTGCTACGGTCGTTTTGCAGTGTGTTGTGTTAAACATACAGACAGCTGTGTAGGTATATTTGTATAGAAATACAAAAACAACTGAATCAAATCCAATAAAAAAATATTTTTTTATCATCAAATATCAATACTTTTTTTGGAGACGCTTATACAGGATACGGCTAATCCAATATCTATATTGAATTCTTTGTGAAAAGAAAGAATAAAAACATCGATAAATCTCCTTTCCTCTCTCTTGTAGAATAATATATTTTTGATAGGTTTTTTTATTAAATAGTTTTTCTAAGTCTATTATAGAGTTAGAAGGATATTTCTTTAATTTTGTTATTTGCTCCACGCCTAAAGCGTCCTGTTGGTCCATATATTTCACCCGTTATGAGCCTATTTTTCATCCATATAGTTTCAAGTTTAGTGGGATACGGACTTAGCTAATGAGCTTAAATCAACGAATAGAAGGAACTCCTCCATTTTTTTAGAAACAAATATAGGCTAATTTCTAATAATAGATTTGTTTATATCCATTGTTTCTAAATATTCTTTTGACTGATATGGGAAAAACTACCCATCATCATTTTTTCTCGTACATGAGATTCAACTATTAACAATGAAATTCCCATTTCTTTCTCTATTTGACTTAAAAAAGATACTGCGATTTTCTTTGCTTCTTGATAAGTAATTACTATGGAAATACTCCAAATTGAAAAATGTTTGAAGATAGTAAAATTGACTTCTCCTCCTTTTTGTATTTTTCCTATCAATATACCTTTTTTTGGATAATTGTGCTTTATGGCCTGCTGGATCGGTGGCGTTAAACAAAGGCCGTTTGAAACGGTTTTTCTGTTTTCAGACGGCTTCTTAGCTCAAGCCTTGAGAACCGCATGCGTGCGTTCCATACACATCCTACTTGTTGAGTTTAGATTTCATATGGGCTACGGCTTGCTGATTTCAGACAATTTTTTTTTAATTTAGTTGGGTTTTCAACTCAACCTACACACTTAATCTGAAAGTTCATATAGCATATCCAAAAAGGCATCAAAACTATCTGCAATATGGTTAGTTACCATTTTTTTGTATCTTCATTCTCATCTTCATAAAAATCATCATGATACATCAGAATGATACATGGATTTTCATTGCATTTTCTGTAATCAAAACAGATATAATCGCCATTAGCTGAAATCCCAAAAGCGATCACTTTTTTTGCATACCCATATTCATCATCAATACATGAATAGCTATAAATATCCTCATAGCCTAAATTTTGCTTATACCCTAAAAATGAAATGTCCCTTTCATCATTTTCACCGTATTGATTGACAAAATTGAAAATATTTTTCTTTAGGGTATAAATAGTCATGTTTACTAAGAAGTGATACATATGAAACAGGAAAAAAACGACCCCTATATCTTCAGCAAATTGTTGAATTGTTCTTATTGGAACCAATCCCTCATCTGATAATATTGATAGTTTTCTCATTTTTACTGACCTTTCTTTAACGATTTTTTTGACCAGTATGCCTAACAGCTTTATGAATACTATTAGGAATTAACTGCATATTATAAAGAGGCGGGCAAATATGCCCGCCTTGTTTTTAATATTTCTGCAAACCTTCTACCTTGATTTCTTTGGCATTGGCATTTATGAAGGCTTGGGTCGCCTTCATCGTGGCTTGGATGCGCGGATCGTTCCAGCGCACTATTTGGTTGTTTTCATCGCGCTTGTCCGACCAAATAATCACGCCGTCGGTGTATTTTTTGCTGATTTCGAGCATTTTGCGCCAGCGGGCGGGGTCGATGAATTGCTTGAAATAAGGGCTGTTGGTGGCCGAATAATATTGCGGCCAAATGTAGCCGATGATTTTTTTGTTGGGAAAGCGTTGATGAATGTCGTCAACGGCGGTTTTCACGTCTTTTTCCCATTGCACCAAATCGGGGGAAGTGATGTAGAACACAGGATTGGCATAGTCGCTGATGGCGGCGGTGGGCGCACGGCGTTTGCTGACTTGTCGCCATTTGGCCAAGATGGTTTCGTTGTCAACGTTGGGGCGGTAGTGGCGGATGCCGTGCAGGTGTTCGGAAGGCATGCCGTAGTTGCTGATGACGGCGCGCGGGTTTTCTTCTCTGAAGATTTGGTACATCCGCGCGAAGTCGGTTCTCAATTCGTCAGGTGTCAGCAGCTGGCCGTCTTTTTCGGCAAACCAGCTTTCGATGTCGGTGGAAATGGTGCGGTAGCCTTCGCGGCGCGATTGTTTGGCCAATTCGCGGATGCGCGCTTCGTTGAGTACGCCGTGTTGGCGTTTGCCCGTCGGATCGGGTTTGACCAGCTCGCTTTCGTAAACCAAGAACACTTTGGAGAGTTTGTCGGCGGTCAGGTCGGGTTTGCCGACATAGTCCATGCGGTCGTAGATGATGAAGTCTTTGGCATGGGCGGAGAGGGCAGTCAATAAGAGGACAAGGGGCAAAAGGTGGTTGGGTTTCATGTTTTTAGGTGGATAAGGGAAAAGAGCCATTGTACGGGAAGCGGTGTTAAAGTGAGTCAAAGGCCGTCTGAAAGGATAAAAGTTCTTTCAGACGGCCTTTGTTGCACTGGGAATGTTCTGTTTGGAGGCTGGTGTGATCTACTGCGCCGCAGTTTTTTCCAGCAATAGGAAAGTTTCAGTTTTGTTGCGCGGTCTTGCGCCTTGCCACAAGGTTTGCCAACCTGAAGGTGCGCCGATGTTGGCGGCTTGGCGGATGAGGCGGTAGCGGCAGGATGGGTTGTCGGTCGTGGTTTTAATATGGCTGTATTGTGCCCACGCGATTCGTGTGCGCTGGTCTTGGCCGTCGATGCTGATACATTCGAGGCCGTCTGAAAGTTTCTGTTTCAATTCGGAAGAAAGTGCGGCTTCCATTTGGTGTACCACCGGCGCATGGCTTTTGGCGGCGTTGAGCCACGGTAAAAACAGGGTCATTAGTAAAGCCCAAGCCAAGGTAACGCCGGCCGCCCAGTTGGTTACGGCTTGGCGGCCTCGGATGTTTTTACGCGTAATCGCCCAGAGCCATAACGGGGTAAACAGTAGGGCGACGGCCATCGGAATCGGGTCGATGTCGGGGATGTAATACGGGCTGAAATAGGCGGCGCGTTCGGCCAGTTTGGCAGGCCAGCCGTAGTTCATGGCGAAGAAGCCCAGCCACAGGAAGACGGCAATCAAACCGAATGCCATGATGCCGAACCAGTTGATAAATGCCGCCGCACCGCGACGCAGGCCGTCCAGTTGTGCCGCGCCGAGCAGGGCGAGCGGCGGCAGCAGCCAAACGAGGTTGTCTTGCAGGCGTTGCGGATTGATGGCGAGTAGGGCTGTCATGATAATCAGCCACGACAGGCTCAGAATGCCCCAGTTTTTATCGTGGATACGCGTGCGGCTGAGTGTCCATGCCGCCAGCGGCCAAGCAGGCAAGGCAAACCACAGCAGGTTTTTCAGATAATAGGGCAGGTTGAAGGCCGTCTGAATCTGATGGAAGCCGCCGAATACGCCTAAGGAATAATGGTTGAACCAAATATCAAACCATTCGGGATTGGTTTTCGATAAGACCAGCGGATATAGAATCAGCAGGGGCAGGGAAACGACGATGGCGCCAATCAGGGTCAGCAGATAGCGTTTGCTCTGCCAAGTGGAATGGAACGACAGGGCAAGTGCCAAAAACATCATGGCCGCGGTCAGCAGATAGCCTGAGGAAAGGGAGAGTAAAACCCAGCCGCCGCACAACAGCAAAATGGCAATAATGACGCGGCGGCGTGCCAGTGAAAAGCCGCACAGAATCAATCCAAACGCGGCAAAAGCGGCCGACATGGGATTGAGGAAGTGGGCGATGGGCAGCAAACCGATGCTGCCGATAAGGATTAAGACAACGCTGCGGCCGTGATGTCTGCCGAGAAAGTTGAAACCAGCAAATCCGCAGGCCGTCAGTCCGATGGCGGTGAATACCACGCCGGCAAAACGGGCGGCATCATAGGCATCGGCCGCCCAAGGCGAAAACAGGGTTTGGAATGCGGTTGCCACCCACAAAAAAGCAGGGGAGATGGTGAAGTCGGGTTGGCCGAAGATTTGTGCAACCAACAGGCTGCCGCCGTTTTTCATGGATTCGGAGGCGGTAAAGAGGAGGGTTCGGCAGGGGTTCCACAAGTCATGCGAGAACACGCCCGGCCACAGCCAGGCAAAGGCCATTAGCAGCAGAAGCCATGGTTTTTCATGGGTTTTTTGGGGGCGACGCGGATCGGGCGGTGTGTAAGTCAGCATGGAAGGTCAAAAACGGTTGGTTTGAATAGCCAATGGTACAGGGTTTGACGAGTTTGCGCGATATGCCGGACCGGAGAGCTTTGTAAAATAATGCTTACGGCTCGTTTTTATCGGGTGTTTGGAATGATATGGTATTCGGTTGACGACAAAAGGTTCAGGCCGTCTGAAAGAAATGTTTCAGACGGCCTGAATGCCAAAAAAGACTGCACGAAGCAGTCTTTTTGACAAAGCGGCAATTAGCGTTTGAACAGGTTGCCGAATTTGTTGTTGAATTTGTCCACACGACCGGTAGTGTCGACGATTTTTTGAGTACCGGTGTAGAAAGGGTGGCACAGAGAGCAAACCTCAACGTTGAAGCTGTCTTTTTCCATTGCGGATTTGGTCACGAATTTGTTGCCGCAAGAGCAGGTAACGTTGATTTCGTGGTAGTTCGGGTGAATACCTTGTTTCATTTGATTTCCTTTCGATTAAGCGGGCACAGGGGTTTTGCCTGTACTTCAGTTAAGCGTGGGATTTTCGCTATTTTTGGCTGTTTCGTCAAGCGGATATTTTGCGTAGCGGGCAGTTTCGCAACAGGCGAGAACAGTTTAGAATAGAGTTTCAAACCAAATATTGTGTAATTGGGCTGTAATTCAACTGAAAAGAGGATGTAAAACCTCTTCTAGATGTGAAACTTTAAGAAAAATAATAGTCTGATTAATATTTACGCTTTTACGAACAGGAGACGGAATCAATGTGGAAAAGGATATTGACGTGCATTTTGCGTGTTTGGGGAGGAATGTTGCCTCCGTCTTATTGCAAACCATTCGGCAGAATTGCGCAAAAATTCCGTGCTGCTTTGGCTGCGTGCATTTCTCCAAACATTGGTAAAAACGTCAATATTGAAAAAGGCGGATACGTCTTTCCGGATACGGTAGTCGGCGATAATTCGGGTATCGGCGTAAACTGCGAAATCTGCCACGGTTTGACCCTCGGCAAGAACGTGATGATGGGGCCGGAATGCCTGTTTTATTCGACCAACCACAAATTCAACCCTGAAACCCGCCGCTTTGAAGGCTATACGGACATCCGCCCGATTGTGATTGAAGACGATGTCTGGATTGGTCGGCGTGCGATTATCATGGGCGGCGTTACCATCGGTAAGGGCGCGGTAATCGGCGCAGGTTCGGTGGTTACTAAAGATGTGCCGCCTTATTGCGTGGCTGCGGGCAATCCTGCGATTGTTCGGAAAAATCTGCTCGATGAGCAAGAGCTTGCAGCCGAATAGCGTAAACAAAATAGCAAAATAAAAGGCCGTCTGAAATTCAGACGGCCTTTTTTAATATTGATTAAGCAGCAATTTTTTCGCATTCTTTAATGCAAGCCAAGCAAGATTCGTAGCAGGCTTTGCATTCAGCGTGGTGGCCGGCGTGTTCTTTGCAGGCGGCAGAACATTGTTTGCAGGCTTCGATGCACACTTTTGCCAAAGACGGAGTCAGGCGTGAATTTTGGGCGGCGAGGTTTTGCAAGGTGCCGCACAGTGCCAACATTTGATTGACGCCGGTTGCGCAGTCTTTCATGGAGGTATCGCCTTCGCTCAACAGGGCAATGCAGTGTGCCAAACAGATTTGGCCGGCTTCAACGCAATGTGCGGCCGCTTTGCGCGCAGCTTCATAGGCGCGCGGTGCAGAATGCGCGTGACCAGCATGGTGTGCATGGCCTGCATGGTCGTGAGCACGGGCAAAAGAAGCGGCGGCGGTGAGAGAGACAGCAGCAGCGCTGCCGATAAATTGACGACGGTTCATCATAGTTTCCTTTTTGCTTTGTAGAAATATCGGACGAATTATTTCATCCGTTATTAAAAGGTTATCATGTTATTCGTTTTTAAACAATGGGCCGTCTGAAGATATCGATAATACGTTCAGACGGCCTTGAAATATCAAAGTTTCCGCGTCAGGCGGCAGCCGCTTTCCGTTCATGAATCAGTAAATTCAACAGGGCGGCCGCGCCTGCCAAGACTGCGTCGGCGTACCACATCCAGCCGTAATCGTTGAAGCGCGTGATGACGATGCCACCGATGTATGAACCCAAAAAGCCGCCGATTTGGTGGCTCAACATGGTCAACCCGAAGAGGGTGGCCAAGTAGCGCGTGCCGAAAAGTTTGCCGGTAATGGCGGCGGTGGGGGCGACGGTTGCCAGCCAAGTGAAACCGAGTCCGGCGGCGAAAAGATAGAAGTTCAAATCGGTTTTAGGTGCGGCCAGATAAATCAATATCATGGCGACACGCGAAGCATATAAACCGAAGAGGACGTATTTGCCCAAAAATCTGCCGGTACACCAGCCTGAAAAAATACAGCCGGCGATGTTTGCCAAACCAATAATGGCAATGGAGGTCGAAGCGACCGTAGCGGGGAGGCCGCAAAGTGAAATTTCGGTTGGCAGGTGGGTAACCAAAAAGGCGATGTGGAAACCGCAGGTAAAGAAACCCAAATGCAGCAAGATATAGCTGCGGTTGGCGAAAGCCTTGCAGACGGCCTGCTTCAGGGTTTGGCCGCCGTCGTCGGTATGGACGGTATGAGAAGCATGTTTGCCGCCGGCCAGCCACCAAGAAATTGGCAAAATCAAGATGGCAATGACTGCCCAAACATAAAATGTCCCCGTCCAGCCGACGTGGGGGAGGGCAATCAAACCTTGAACCAGCGGCGCGAACAAAAATTGCCCCGTGGACCCGCCTGCATTGACCAGGCCGGAAGCCAAGCCGCGCCGATGAGGCGGCGTTTGGGCGGCGACCTGTCCCATAATGATGGAAAATCCGCCCGAACCCGTACCGAATGCCAACAATAAACCGATACCCAGCATCAGCCCCCAATAAGTCGGCATTTGCGGCACCATCAGACAGGCAGCAATCAATAGAACCGTACCGCCGGCTAAAACCTTAAACGCGCCGAAACGGTCGGCCAACGCGCCGGACAAGGGTTGCGATATGCCCCACATCAATTGGAAAACGGCAATAATCAGGCTGAACTGGGTCATGCTCAATTCGGTTGAGTTGACGACGGGCAGGACAAAAAGCCCTAAAGTCATCCTCATGCCGATGGTAATCAGCAGGATGGAGGCGGCAGCGGCAATCAGCAGCCACAAATTAGGTAATTTGGCAGAAGAATCGGTCATGATGTTTGTGTGTAAGGGGGCAGGGAATAAAAGCTATTCCTGCCACTATATTATTTATTTGATTTCTCGGCGAGCCGATATATAAACGCGCGATTCTAGCATTGGGCGAGAAACGGCATAAATAACCGTTGGTTCTTTGGATATGGTAAAAAATGATATGGCTTTGAGGATGAATTGAGGATGAAGCGGTCAAATATTCTTCGTTTGGTACTGACGGAGCAAGCAAATTGCCGTTGAATTTTCGTTTGAGAAGAAAGGCCGTCTGAAAAGTTTCAGACGGCCTTTGTTTGACTGACTTACATCAGATGATTTCTAGAATGAAATACTGACGCAGTTTTTCGTACACATTATTTTGTACGTTGATACAACCATTGGTTATGATGCGGTCGGCCACGTGAGGGGAGGCGATGCGTTCCATGCGTCTTTCCTGCGGCTTGAGCGTCCATACCCTGTGTAACGCAAACAGAAAGTCATTTTCTTCTTTGAAGCCGATAACTTCGCCACCGTAACCCGGTTTGCTGGTCATCATCGGCGTCATATTGAATTTGCCTTTCGGCGTGGTCTTGCCAATCAATACCGGATGGCACTGACCGTCATCGGCAAAGCAAAGCTCCGCCTTAGCTGTATTGACCACAACTTTTTTACGCTGGATATAGTCACTGACAGCATCGGCAGCGGCCAAAGAATTCAGACCTGCTGCCAAGGCTATACCCAATAGGATCCGTTTCAAATTTGTCCTTATTGACGGATACGTTTAGGAGCTTCTTTAATGATCTCGCGGATGATCACTTGAGGCTCTTGTTTAGGTGTAGGTGCTGGAGGAGGACATACAGCATCTTTAGGGAATACTGGATTCCAGAAGAAGCTGCGTGCAAATTTGTCTTTGTCGAAGATCACTTTGTATTGGCAAGTAGTGATGCCTTCAACGCCGGAAGTGTTTTCAGGGTCAACACCTACGCCTGGGGTGTAGAAGTGGAACAGGTAGTCCCATTCACGCACGCCAACCATGCCTTCGTCGTAGTGAGGACGGCCGAGGATTTTGTAGATGTCGTCTTTGGTCAGACCAGGACGCATTTGATCCAGCTCGTCAAAAGTCGGGAATGTACCACGGTCTTTGTTGAAGGTCAGGGAGTAAGGTTTAGGGAAGCGTGGCTCGTCTGTAGTGCCTTCAGGAGTGATTTTGCTCTTAGTAGCACAGGCGGCCAGCAGGCCGGTAGCCAGCAGGACGAAGCCCACTTTTGCGATTTTTTTCATTTGATAATCCTTTTATTGATTTTACCAGCCGAACTTTTCAGACGGCCTGTTAGTGCCGGCAGCGAGTTTGCCGGTTTACCCAAATAATGTTGTGCTTCTTAAAGATGTACCCGACGGTTTGACAAACAGAACATCGGCACATTCCGGCAGGGTATTACGCCTCATCTCCGTTGCATCCGCCTGAGTCGGCAGAACCGTTCAGACGGCCTGACTGACATTTATTGTCACTTTGTAACAATTTCACTGCGAGTAAGGCTTGGGGTTTAGAGATTTCCGGTTTTCGATAAATCAGGTTGTATTGCGTAATACCTTGTTATCTTTGTGCTTTAGTTCTTTTTGGCATTTGCCGGAGATTAGGTACTTAATCTTTCGGGTGTTATCCCTGCAAATTGTATGCCAGTTTTCCTTTATACGCATAATCTGTGTATGCCAGAATGTTGGCTTTATACAACATTCATATTAACGAACCAGAAACGGATTGTACCTTTTCTCATGCCCGATGCTGGTCATGCGGCCGTGTCCGGCTATAACTTGCGTGGTTTCGGGCAGGGTTAATAGTTTAGCGCAGATATTGTTTATGAGGTCATCATGATTGCCGCGCGGAAAATCTGTGCGACCAACGGTCTCATAAAATAAAACATCGCCTGCGACTAAAAGTCCGTTTTCAGCGTTATAAAAAACGACTTGGCCGGGGGTGTGGCCGGGAATGTGGAGGACTTGGAAATTGTGGTTGCCGACCTTGAGCGTTTCCCCTTCTTCCAGCCAGCGTGTCGGCGTGAATGACGGAGAAACGGGGAAGCCGTATTGCGCCGTCGTTTGCGGAAGGGCTTGGAGCAGGAATTCGTCGTCTTTGTGCGGGCCGAGAACGGGTACGTCGCAGGTTTTCAAAAGTTCAACCACGCCGCCTGCGTGGTCAAGATGGCCGTGGGTCAGCCAAATGGCGGTCAGCTTGAGGCCTTTGTTTTGGACTTGTTGCAATAAATAAGGGACGTCGCCGCCTACATCGGTCAAAACGGCTTCTTTTGTTTCGTCATCCCAAATCAGCGTGCAGTTTTGACGGAAGGGGGTAACGGCGTTGATTTCAAATTGGAGTGCCATGTGTGTTCCTAGGAAATGCTTATTTAATGTTGTTTACGTTTCAGACGGCCTTTTGTTATTATGCATATATAATAACAAAAGCAAGTATGGAAAAAGTGTCTTATGAATAATGTAATGCGAACCATGATACCGATTTTTGCGGCTTCTTTCATCTCTGCGGCGTTTGGTGCGGATTTGTTGTTGGCGCAGGAATATAAAAATCAAGATATTGCCGGTTGGGCCATGAGCGAAAAGTTGGATGGCGTACGCGCGTATTGGGACGGCAGGCAGCTGGTCAGTCGTCAGGGCTATGCGTTTACACCGCCCAAAGGTTTTACAGCAGGTTTTCCGCCGTTTCCGATGGATGGCGAGTTGTACAGCGGACGAGGGCGGTTTGAGCAAATTTCCGCGACGGTGCGTTCTGCCTCGGGAAATTGGGACGGCATTCGTTTGCATGTTTTTGATGTGCCGCAGGCGCAGGGCAATCTGTATCAGCGGCTGGAAACGGCTTCGAAATGGCTGAAATCACACCCGTCGGCACGGTTTACGGTTATTCCGCAAGTCAAGGTGCGCGACAAACAGCATGCTTTGGATTTTTTGAAACAAGTTGAAGCGCTGGGTGGGGAAGGGGTGATGCTGCGTCAACCGGAATCCCGTTATGCAAGCGGTAGAAATGGGCAGCTGTTGAAGCTTAAAAGTGAATATGATGATGAATGTACGGTAACGCGTCATTATGAGGGCAAAGGGCGCAATGTCGGGCGTTTGGGTGCGGTAGGATGCAAAAACCGATATGGCGAGTTTCGTATCGGTAGCGGTTTTAAGGATAAGGACCGCGATCATCCGCCGAAAATCGGTGCGCTGATTACTTACCGTTATCGTGGTTTTACGCAGAAAGGAACGCCGAAATTTGCAACATTTGTCAGGGTGCGTTCGGATCGATAAAACAAATTAAAGGCCGTCTGAAAATAGGTTTCAGACGGCCTTTAATATAGATGTTGCATAGCCTTTTATAAGGTTTTCAATGCATCAGGCAATTCGGCCAAGCTGTTGAGCATGGCAATATGGGGCAGGGCGGAAAGTTGCTGGGCGGTGTGCGCGCCGGTGGTGACTGCGATGGCGCGGATTTTGGCATTGGCGGCCATTTCTAGGTCGTGGGTGGTGTCGCCGACGACGACGGCCTCTTCCGGCTCAACACCCAGTCGGTCGCAGAGGGCGAATACCATATCGGGTGCGGGTTTGGACGGATATTCGCTAGCGCAGGCAGTTTCCAGCCAGAAGGCTTGGGTGCCGGTTTGCTCGATGGACCTATCCAGTCCGCTGCGGCCTTTTCCGGTCGCTACGGCAAGCCAATAGCCTTGTTGCTTCAAGCGTTGCAGGCAGGGCAGGGCTTCGGGGAACAGAGTCATGTTGTGATTGTTGGGATTGAGGTAGTGCGCGGCATAGGTCTCGATCAGGGTTTCCTGAACGTGTTCGCTGACGTTGTGGGCAAGGCGGCGAATGATGCCGGAGAGGCTGTATCCGATGAGCGGGCGGATTTGGTCGGCTTCGGGAACAGGCAGGCCGCAATCGGCAAAGCTTTGTTGGAAGGTGTGGATGATGGGGTTGGTGGTGTCGGCAAGCGTGCCGTCCCAGTCGAAAAATAATGAGTTTGGGTTTCATGGGTTTCCTTTCAGACGGCCTTTTCCTGATTTTCCAACATTAAAACAAATTGCGCCAATTCTTGCGGCAGGGGGGCTTTCAGAATCAGTTTTTCGCCGGTCAGTGGATGGGCGAGGTGCAGCTCGGAAGCGTGCAGGAACATTCTTTTTCAAACCGAGTTTCTGCAGGCGTTTGTTGGCTTGATAGTCGCCGTAGCGTTCGTCGCCGGCAATGGGGCAGTCTTGCGATTGCAGGTGGACGCGGATTTGGTGGGTACGGCCGGTTTTCAGGGTGGCTTCGACAAAGGTCAGGTCGGATAGGCCGACTTGGTGCAAAAGGCCGTCTGAAAAACGGTTTAACACGCGGAAGATGGTGTGGGCGGATTGGCCGTCTTCGCTGACGCGCACCATTTTTTCGCCTTGTGCGCCGGTGTATTTGAACAGGGGAGCTTGACGTGGAAGCGGTCGTTCGGCAGCCTGCCGACACCCAGCGCGAGATAGATTTTTTTCGGATGGTCGTTGCGGATGGCTTCGTGCAGTTTCACCAAGGCGCTGCGTTTTTTGGCAATCATCAAAAGGCCGCTGGTGTCTTTGTCGAGGCGGTGGACGAGTTCGAGATAACGCGCTTCGGGACGGGCGCGGCGGATTTGTTCGATGACGCCGAAACTCACGCCGCTGCCGCCGTGGACGGCAACGCCGGACGGTTTGTTGATGACCAAAAGCGCATCGTCTTCATAAACGATGTCAAACTCGCGTGCTGGCGCGGCCTGGTTTTCAGACGGCCTTTGTTTTTCGGCGATGCGTATCGGCGGAATGCGGACGGTATCGCCTGCCTGAATGCGGTTGTCGGGTTTGCAGCGTTTTTTGTTCAGCCGCACTTCGCCGGCGCGGATAATGCGGTGGATATGGCTTTTCGGGACGCCTTTGAGGATTTTTTTATCAGATAGTTATCAAGGCGTTGGCCTTCCTCGTGTTCGGCAACGGCAATCAGGCTGACTGAATCTTTGCGTATTGCGTGCATTTTCTCTATAATCCCAAACGTCCGTTTCGGGACTTGAACCTGCCGTCGCAGGCCGTCTGAAACGGATTTATTGTTAAAACGAGATTTTATATTAAAAACGCACTCCGCAAAGCATTTCCTTGTGTTTGTTCAAAGCCGGCAAACGCAATCCCGTAATTAAGTTTGAATTGAACCTGCCGTCCGGCCGGGCGTAAGACGCAGTTCGCGCAGCACCGTCCGAAATTACCGGCGCTACGATAATAAGAAGATGTAGGCTGCCTTATTTTGTCCGAAGCATCAGCATTCGGACGGCAGCGGAACCATCAACCTTTCCGCCGCATTGTTCTTTATTTCTTCTTTATCCGAATCCGTCCGCACATGGCTTGAGCTCAAGCATGCAACCTTGCGGATTTCAAATCAAATACTGGTTACACGGGGATTTTTCCCATCTTGCCTTTGAAGAGTGCCAACCGGACAGACAGGCCGTCTGAAAAAAAGATATTCACAAATCAAACGGCCGCTGTTCACGAGGTGACTATGAAAAGAATGTTATTCAACGCAACGCAGGCCGAAGAGCTGCGCGTTGCCATTGTCGATGGCCAAAACCTTTTTGGACTTGGACATCGAAACGCTGGGCAAAAGAACAGCGTAAAGGCAATATCTACAAAGGTATCATTACCCGCATCGAGCCGTCGCTGGAAGCGTGTTTCGTCGATTACGGAACCGACCGCCACGGCTTTTTGCCGTTTAAGGAAGTATCGCGTTCATATTTCCGCGACTACGAAGGCGGCAGGGCGCGTATTCAGGACGTGCTCAAAGAGGGCATGGAAGTTATCGTCCAAGTCGAAAAAGACGAGCGCGGCAACAAAGGCGCGGCACTGACCACTTTCATCAGCCTGGCCGGCCGCTATTTGGTATTGATGCCGAACAATCCGCGCGGCGGCGGCGTATCCCGCCGTATCGAAGGCGAAGAGCGTCAAGAGTTGAAAGCTGCCATGGCCGAACTCGACATTCCAAACGGCATGAGCATTATTGCCCGTACTGCCGGTATCGGCCGCAGCGCGGAAGAGTTGGAATGGGACTTGAACTACCTCAAACAGCTCTGGCAAGCCATTGAAGAAGCAGGCAAAGCACACCATGACCCTTACCTGCTCTTTATGGAAAGCTCGCTGCTGATTCGTGCGATTCGCGATTATTTCCGTCCCGATATCGGCGAAATTCTGGTGGACAATCAAGAAGTTTACGACCAAGTTGCCGAGTTCATGAGCTACGTCATGCCGAGCAATGTAGGCCGTCTGAAACTCTATCAAGACCATACGCCGCTATTCTCCCGTTTCCAAATCGAACACCAAATCGAAAGTGCATTCTCACGCAGCGTCAGCCTGCCTTCCGGTGGCGCGATTGTGATCGACCACACCGAAGCCCTAGTTTCCATCGACGTCAACTCTGCGCGTGCCACACGCGGCTCGGATATTGAAGACACCGCGTTTAAAACCAATATGGAAGCCGCCGAAGAGGTCGCACGTCAAATGCGCCTGCGCGACTTGGGCGGTTTGGTCGTGATCGACTTCATCGACATGGAAAATCCAAAACACCAACGCGATGTTGAAAACGTCCTGCGCGACGCGCTCAAAAAAGACCGCGCACGCGTGCAAATGGGCAAACTTTCGCGTTTTGGCCTTTTGGAATTGAGCCGTCAACGTTTGAAACCGGCTTTGGGCGAAAGCAGCCATGTTGCGTGTCCGCGCTGTGCCGGTACCGGCGTCATCCGCGGCATCGAATCCACCGCTCTGCACGTTTTGCGCATCATTCAAGAAGAAGCAATGAAAGACAACACCGGCGAAGTGCATGCACAAGTTCCTGTCGATGTTGCCACCTTCCTGTTGAACGAAAAAAACGCGCCGAGCTGTTTGCGATGGAGGAGCGCTTGGATGTGAACGTCGTCCTGATTCCAAACATCCATTTGGAAAATCCGCACTACGAAATCAACCGCATCCGCATTGATGACGTAGAAGAAGATGGCGAACCGAGCTACAAACGCGTTGCCGAGCCGGAAGAAGACGAGTCTGCCAAACCTTTCGGCAGCGAAAAAGCCAAAGCTTCCCGTCCTGAGCCAGCTGTCAAAGGCGTGCGCCATACACAGCCTGCACCGACTGTCGCCCCTGAGAAAAAAGCCTCTTGGTGGGACAGCTTCAAAGCTTGGTTGAAACGCATTTTCGGCGGTGAGCCTGCACCTGCCGCAGTTGCTCAAGAGCCTGCCGAAAAACGCACTACAACCAACCGCAGCCAAAACAGTAACCGCCGTTCAAACAGCCGCCGTCAAAATCCACGCCGCAACAACAAACACGACGGCAGCAAAGTCGAAGTGCGCGAAGTGAATGCCGAAGCTGCCGACAGCAAGTTTGAAGAAAACAAATCAAGCGAAAGCCGCAACGACGAGCGTAAAGACAGCCGCCGCAACCGCAACCGTAACAACAACCGCCGCGATGATCGCAACAACGAGCGCAACCGTGTTGAGGAAGTGGTTGAGGACGTAAACGTTCAAGAAGTGGCTGCACTGGCTGAGATGCCGTCTGAAAACCAAGCGGAACAAAACGGCAATAAACGCCGCCGCAATAACGGCCGTAACGAGCGCAACCGTAACCAATATGCGGAAAGCCATGTTGAGGACGCAAACGTTCAAGCCGATGGCGAACAGGCACAAGCGGAAGCGGACGATAACGCCCGCAGCGAAGAAGGTGTGAAAAACAACGGCCGTCAAGGACGCGACCGCAACAACCGTCAGCGCAACAACCGCAACGACCGCCGTTCAAACAGCAAAAAACGCAATATCCCGTCTTCGGCAAAAATCGAGCAATACCTGAACATTACCGACACCGCCGACAAAGTCCTCTTTGCCGTGGCGCATGTTTTGGGTTTGAACGAAACGGTTGAAGCTGAAAATGTACCTTTGCTGCAGGAAGATGATCATGCCGAACCACTGGTGATTGTGGTATCCGAGCCTGAAGTTGCCAGCGCAGAGCCATTCGTATTTGCCATTGAAAGCGAAGACGAGCCTGCCGTCGCGAAAACCGAAAGCGCCGATGCCGAGCAAGCCCTGTTGGCTTCTGCGGTCAGCAACGTCAAAGAAGCCATTTCCGCAGTATTGTCTCCGAATGAAACAGCCGTTGCAGAAGTCGCAGAACCGGTTGAAGCGGCAACTGAAACTGTGGCAACGCAAACTGAGGCCATAGCTGAAAAAGCGCCTGTTGCCGCTGTTTTGCCGGAAGGTTTGGGCGATTTGATTTTCGTTGAAACCGATCCGCAAGCCGTTGCCACTTTTGCCGCGCAGCCGCAACCCGAACCGGTTGCCAAAACACGTCGTTCGGATGTGCCTAAAGTAGAAGTGGAAGACGTAGCAGTCGAAATGATTTTGGTGGAAACACGCAAAGACTAAGATTGGTTTTTCCAGTTAAAAGCCCGATGTTGAACGCATCGGGCTTTTTTTATTGGCAAGGAGATGCGCTGCTCATTTTCTTTGTGTTTGCCATGAGCATTGCTTCATGGTTAAAAAAAGCAGGATAGCTTGCTGAGAAAGGGCAGGGCGTGATTCTTTCAATGGGAAGGGCTTAACGGTCATGATAGATTAGTATGAAAAAGGCCGTCTGAAATGGTTTCAGACGGCCTTGGTTTATGTGTATGTTTGGGTATTGTGATTATTTTTTATTCAGAGAATCACGGATTTCGCGCAACAACAGAACTTCTTCGCTAGGCTCTGCCGGTGCTTCTTCAGCAGGAGCTTCGGTTTTTTTCACAGAGTTGATGGCTTTAACCACGCAGAAGATGGCAGCGGCAACGATCAGGAAGCTGATCACAGTGTTGATGAACAGACCGATGTTCAGGGTAACGGCACCGGCTGCTTGAGCGGCTGCCAGGTTGGCGTAACCTTCAGCAGGAGCGGCTTGTGCGCCGTCTTTCAGGGTAATGAACAGGTTGGAGAAATCAACGCCGCCGATCAGCAGACCGATAGGAGGCATGATTACATCGTCAACCAATGATTTGACGATGCCGCTGAATGCTGTACCGACAACCATACCGACTGCGAGGTCGACAACGTTGCCACGCATAATAAATTCTTTAAATTCTGAAGCGATTGACATAATTAATCTCCTGTATGTGTTTGAGTCAAAATCAGATGTGATTCAGTTAATCGGCAGGCATCTTAACGCTTTATTAGTTAAGAAGAATTCAATAATGTTAAATTTTGTATTTCATGCTAAAAATGCCCGGCTTCTATGCCTTCTGTATGAAAAATAGGCCGTCTGAATTTTTTCTGTTACTTTTTTGCACCACTTTTTATCAGCGGTTAAGTATCAGATAACATGAATGTTATCTTTAGAATCAATGCTCTATCAAAATTTCAAATTGAGGTAGAATGATAATATAATAATGTTGAAAACATAATCATTGAAAGTCTGTAAAGGTAATGTTTCGTATCCGTATTTGACTTTCAGACGGCCTTTTTTGTCATGCAGTTATTCAAACCATAATGTAATGGCCATAAAAAACGCACTTTCATCATGAAAGTGCGTTTGGCGTGAAAACTGTTTAGTTCTCTTCGTCATTCAGCGCATTGATGCTGTAACCGCCGTCAACGTAGGTAATCTCGCCGGTGATGCCGGAAGCAAGGTCGGACAAGAGGAAGGCGGCTGTGTTGCCGACTTCTTCAGTGGTAACGTTGCGGCCCAGTGGGTTGTGGGAAGCGACGTGGCCCAAGAGTTTGCTGAAATCGGCGATGCCGGAAGCGGCCAGGGTTTTGATCGGGCCTGCGGAGATGCCGTTGCAGCGGATACCTTCTTTGCCCAGGCAGGCGGCGGTGAAGCGGATGCCGGCTTCGAGGCTGGCTTTGGCCATGCCCATAACGTTGTAGTTGGGAATGGCACGAACGGCGCCCAAGTAGCTCAGTGCAACGATTGCGGCGTTGCGACCCTGCATCATCGGACGGGCGGCTTTTGCCAATGCGGGCAGGCTGTATGCGGAGATTTCGTGAGCGGTGTTGAACGCTTCGCGGCTGATGCTGTCGAGGAAGTCGCCGCTCAAAGCTTCTTTAGGTGCGAAGCCGATGGAGTGGACGAGGCCGTCCAAGCCGTCCCAGTGTTTGCCCAAGTCAACGAAAACTTGGTTGATTTCGTCATCGCTGGCAACGTCGCAGCGGAACACGAGTTCGGAGCCGAGTTCGGCCGCCATTTTACGGACGCGCTCTTCCAGTTTGTCGACAACATAAGTAAATGCCAATTCCGCGCCTTGTTCGCGGCAGGCTTTGGCGATGCCGTAAGCGATGGAACGCTCGGAGATCATGCCGGTAATCAGAATTTTTTTGCCTTGCAAAAAGCCCATTTTCTTATCCTTTAGCAGTGGTATTGCGGTTGCATTAAACTGCGCATTATAGCAAAAACCGCTGTTTCGGCATAGAAAACAACGGATAACCCTTTGTCTTGCCTCAAATAGGGATAAGGTTTTCTGTCAAGGCCATCTGAAACCTGACGGAACAGCGGCAAAACGTTATACTTTATAGTCTTAATGACCGATGTTTCAGGAGTGAACCATGCCCGAGCAAAACCGCATTCTTTGCCGAGAACTCAGCCTGTTGGCGTTTAACCGTCGTGTACTGGCTCAGGCGCAGGATACGAAAGTTCCTTTGTTGGAGCGTTTGCGTTTTTTGTGCATCGTGTCTTCCAATTTGGACGAATTTTTTGAAGTGCGCATGGCGTGGTTGAAACGCGAAAACAAACTGCGTCCGCATCAGCCGCTCGACAACGGAAAAACCGCGGCCGAAACCATCGAAGCGGTGGCGAAAGAGGCGCAGGCTCTGATCCGCGAGCAGTACGATCTGTTTAACAAAGTATTGCAGCCTGCACTCGGCCGCGCCGGCATTCATTTCTATCGCCGTCACAAATGGACGGCTGCGCAGAAAAAATGGATCGAAAACTATTTCGACAACGAGCTGTTGCCCATTCTCACGCCCATCGGCCTTGATCCGTCACACCCGTTTCCTCGCCCGTTAAACAAATCGCTCAACTTCGCCGTCGAACTCGAAGGTACGGATGCGTTCGGCCGTCCGTCCGGTATGGCGATTGTGCAGGCTCCGCGCATTTTGCCGCGCGTCGTCCCCATGCCGTCTGAAATTTGCGGCGGCGATGCAGGCTTTGTGTTCTTGTCTTCAATTTTGCACGCCCATGTCGGCAAACTCTTTCCCGGCATGAAGGTGAAAGACTGCCATCAGTTCCGCCTCACGCGCGACAGCGATTTGACGGTTGATGAAGAAGATTTGAAAAACCTGCGTGCCGCGATTCAAAAACGAATTGCACGACCGCGAATACGGCGACGGCGTGCGCTTGGAAGTGGCGGATACTTGTCCGGCGCATATTCACGACTTTCTGCTTGCCCAGTTCAAGCTGACTTCTGCCGAGCTGTATCAGGTCAAAGGGCCGGTCAATTTGGTACGCCTCAATGCCGTCCCCGATTTGGTGGACAGGCCGGATTTGAAGTTTCCGCCACGCAATGCAGGCCGTCTGAAAGCCTTGCGCAAAAACGGCTCCGTATTCAAACTGGTCAAACAGTCGCCGATCTTGCTGCACCATCCGTATCAATCTTTCGATCCGGTTGTCCAAATGATACGCGAGGCTGCTGCCGATCCGGATGTGTTGGCCGTCAAAATGACCATTTATCGTACCGGCAGCAATTCCGAGCTTGTGCGCGCATTGATGAAGGCCGCACTGGCGGGCAAACAGGTTACCGTCGTTGTCGAACTGATGGCGCGTTTTGACGAGGCCAACAACGTCAACTGGGCGAAACAGCTCGAAGAGGCAGGTGCGCACGTTGTGTACGGCGTATTCGGCTACAAAGTTCACGCCAAAATGGCTTTGGTTATCCGCCGCGAAGACGGCGTGCTCAAGCATTATGCCCACCTCGGTACCGGTAACTACCACCAAGGCACATCGCGCATTTACACCGACTTCGGCATCATTACCGCCGACGAACAAATCACTGCCGATGTGAACACTTTGTTTATGGAAATCACAGGCTTGGGCAAGCCGGGCCGTCTGAATAAGCTCTATCAAAGCCCGTTTACCCTGCACAAAATGGTCATCGACCGCATCAAGCAGGAAACCGAACACGCCAAAGCAGGCAAACCGGCGCGGATTACCGCCAAGATGAATTCCCTCATCGAGCCGAGCGTAATTGATGCGCTGTATCAGGCCAGCGCGGCAGGCGTGCAAATCGACCTGATTGTGCGCGGTATGTGTACTTTGCGCCCGGGTGTAAAAGGCTTGTCCGAAAATATCCGCGTCCGCTCCATTATCGGCCGCCAACTCGAACACTCGCGCGTGTATTGCTTCCATAACAACGGCGCAGACGATACCTTTATCTCCAGCGCCGACTGGATGGGTCGCAACTTCTTCCGCCGCATTGAAGTCGCCACGCCGATTACCACGCCCGAACTCAAAGAACGCGTGATCCGCGAAGGTTTGGAAATGGCTTTGGAAGACAATACCCAAGCTTGGCTGATGCAGCCTGACGGCAGCTACGTCCGCACCCAGCCGCAAGACGGCGAGCCTGCATTTGGTTTGCAGGAAGGTTTGTGGAAAATATACGGACGTTGAGTTGAATAATGTCTCAGGCCGTCTGAAATGCAGGTTTCAGACGGCCTTTTTGATTTTGCCGTTATAATTCCGTTTCCCAATCTTTCAGACGGCTTTTCCCTATGAAATCTTACCCTGATTCCTATCTTCATTTTGAAAACCTCGAATCTCCCGAAACGCAAGATTTTGCCGCTGCGGCGCATGCCGAAACGCGCAAGCGTTTTTTAGAAAACGACAAGGCGCGCGAATTGTCCGACGGCATTTTGGCGCAGTTGCAGGACACGCGGCAGATTCCGTTTTGTCAGGAACACCGCGCGCGGATGTACCATTTTCATCAAGATGCGGAATATCCGAAGGGCGTGTACCGCGTGTGTACAGCGGCGACTTACCGTTCCGGCTATCCTGAGTGGAAAATCCTGTTTTCAGTGGCGGATTTCGACGAGTTGCTCGGCGACGATGTGTATTTGGGCGGCGTGTCTCACTTGGTGGAAAAGCCTAACCGCGCGTTGTTAACACTGAGCAAATCGGGCGGCGATACGGCGTACACGCTGGAAGTGGATTTGGAAGCAGGGGAGTTGGTAGAAGGCGGTTTTCACTTTCCGGCAGGCAAAAACCATGTGTCGTGGCGCGATGAAAACAGCGTTTGGGTGTGTCCGGCTTGGGACGAACGTCAGTTGACCGAATCGGGCTATCCGCGCGAAGTGTGGCTGGTGGAACGCGGCAAAAGTTTCGAAGAAAGCCTGCCGGTGTATCAAATTGCCGAAGACGGCATGATGGTGAACGCGTGGCGTTATCTCGATCCGCAGGGTTCGCCGATTGATTTGATTGAAGCGTCGGACGGTTTTTACACCAAAACCTATTTGCAGGTGTCGTCCGAAGGCGAGGCGAAACCGTTAAACCTGCCTAATGATTGCGACGTGGTCGGCTATCTGGCGGGACATCTTTTGCTGACGCTGCGCAAGGACTGGAACCGCGCGAACCAAAGCTATCCGAGCGGCTCGTTGGTGGCAGTAAAATTAAACCGAGGCGAATTAGGCTCGGCGCAGCTTTTGTTTGCGCCCGATGAAACACAGGCATTGGAAAGCGTGGAAACGACCAAGCGTTTTGTCGTAGCGAGCCTGTTGGAGAACGTACAAGGCCGTCTGAAAGCATGGCGCTTTAGCGACGGTAAATGGCAGGAAGTCGAACTGCCGCGCCTGCCTTCGGGCGCGTTGGAAATGACCGACCAACCGTGGGGCGGCGACGTGGTTTACCTTGCCGCCAGCGATTTCACCACGCCGCTGACGTTGTTTGCGCTGGATTTGAACGTGATGGAACTGACCGTCATGCGCCGTCAGCCGCAGCAGTTCGATTCAGACGGCATCAATGTGCAGCAGTTTTGGGCGACTTCGGCTGACGGCGAGCGCATTCCTTATTTCCACGTCGGCAAAAACGCCGCGCCCGACACGCCGACCTTGGTTTATGCCTACGGCGGTTTCGGCATTCCCGAATTGCCGCATTATCTGGGCAGCGTCGGCAAATATTGGCTGGAAGAGGGCAATGCCTTTGTATTGGCGAACATCCGCGGCGGCGGCGAATTTGGCCCGCGTTGGCATCAGGCGGCGCAGGGAATCAGTAAACATAAAAGCGTCGACGATTTGCTTGCCGTCGTGCGCGATTTGTCCGAACGTGGCATGAGTTCACCCAAACACATAGGTTTGCAGGGCGGCAGTAACGGCGGCCTGATTACCGCCGCCGCCTTCGTGCGCGAACCGCAAAGCATAGGTGCGCTGGTGTGCGAAGTACCGCTGACCGACATGATCCGTTATCCGCTGCTGTCCGCCGGTTCAAGCTGGACGGACGAATACGGCAATCCGCAAAAATACGAAGTCTGCAAACGCTGGCTGGGCGAATTGTCGCCGTATCACAATCTTTCAGACGGCATCAATTATCCGCCAGCGCTCATTACCACCAGCCTCAGCGACGACCGCGTCCATCCCGCCCACGCGCTCAAGTTCTACGCCAAACTGCGCGAAACCTCGCCGCAATCTTGGCTCTACTCGCCTGACGGCGGCGGCCATACCGGCAACGGTACGCAACGCGAATCCGCCGACGAACTTACCTGCGTATTGCTGTTTTTGAAAGAGTTTTTGGGGTAGAAGCAAGCAGCAGGACTGACTGTTTCGTAAAGTTGAGAAACAAAATACTCTTGTTTTGGTAAGTGAAAAGAAGGCCGTCTGAAAAACGAATATTAAAGTTTTTTTCAGACGGCCTTCTTTCTTTTAACTTTCAACATATCCCGATAAAATGGACACTTTGTAAGTGATCATTGATGGAAGACGCAATTATGGCAGCCGAACCGAAAAAAATTATACACGATTTAGAAAAATAATTTCAAACAAAACAACATATTAAAACTCAAGCAAATCTTTCCCGAAGTCTTTTGCGAAGACCAAATCGACTTTGAGAAACTCAAACTCGTCCTTGGCGCAGAAAACCTTGCCGGTGTGGGCGAACGTTATCAACTCGATGCTGTAGAAACTAGTAGCGTTGTTTACAGTATTTCAGGAGAATACTGAAACATGAACATGCACAAAAACACCCGTCTCACCCCGTCTCTGGATTTGGATATCCTCAACGGCATCATGCGCCAAGCCGTGTTGAAGCAGCTGCAAACCTACTTGGGCGCGGACGCAGTCATCGAAACGCACATCACCCGCGATATGCTCGAACGCGCAGAAAAAATCCGCCTCTCCAACGCCTTGAGAGGCGTGTTTGAGGCGGATTTGGTGTACTAGGAACAATCAATGATTTCTCGGAAATGGATAAAGCCTGAAGGCGATTATTCGTTAGACGGTTTATCTGTCTGAGACTTGTGCGTTTGCAATATGCTCACTACCTTACCCTCATAACGCTGGCGTAACCACGCCTGTATCCGCTCGTAATCTTTGGCAGGTAGTGGCTGCTCCAATTCGAGAGAGACAACGACGATATCGTCATATGTATCTGTCTTCGGTTCTGCGTTTTTTTGGCTTTCAGACTGTTCGGAAACAGGCGTTGTTTGCGCTTTATCCCAAGCCAAGCCGCGTCCGACAACGATTTTTTCCGCTTCCGGATATTGGGCTTTTAATTCCTTAAGTACCGCTGCATCGTCGATATCGGAGGCTTTGCCTGCCAGTACGGTATCGATATAGGCCTGTTGCTCTTTCAGCTCATTTTGCTGCTGAACCGGGTTGTTTTGGCTTGCTAGCAATTCTTCGATTTTGGCATTGTCCCCTCCCGCATAGACCACGTTGACCTTCGGCTCTTTCACACCTGACGCTTCAAGGCTTTTCACGAGCAAGGCGGAAATTTTCTCGGCATTGCCCGTTCCATTGACAACCAGACTGACTTTATTTTCTCTATGGTTCAACATCTTACGCAGCACGAAAAAACCTTCCTGTTGCTTCGCAGTGGCAATGGCAGCATTGGCTCTGGTGTTGAAGATTTCCTGACGCACCAGTCCTGATGCCATATAGCCGCTCGGAATCATGACAGCAAGTACGACGGCAGTAATAATGATGCTGTGCAACCGGCGTTTGGATTCCTTTACCAACCCCCTGCGCGGCAGCTTGAGCAGCTTGGAAAACAACAAGGTCGCAAAAGCGATGAACACGCAGTTGATGGCAAAAAGATATGAAGCACCGAGAAAGTAGTGCCAGTTGCCATGTGCCAGTCCGTAGCCCGCAGTACACAGGGGTGGCATCAATGCGGTAGCAATCGCCACACCCGGTATGGCATTGCCTCCCTCTTTTCGGGTCAGCGCCACAATACCCGCACTACCGCCGAAGAAGGCAATCAACACATCCCAAAGGGTCGGCTGAGTACGCGCCAAAATCTCGCTTTGCGCCTCTTTAAGCGGGGTTAACAGGAAATACAACGTAGCGGTAATCAAGCTGATGACGACGAATATAATAATATTGCGCACGGCTTGACGGATCAGCGCAGTATCCCCTACCGCCAAACCGTAACCCATACCGACTATCGGCCCCATCAACGGCGAAATCAACATCGCTCCGATCACTACCGCCGTGCTGTTCACATTCAGACCGATACTCGCCACAGCAATGGCAAACATCAATACCCACATATTCGTTCCGGACACCCGAGTATTGGCACGGATAGTGGCATCGATCTTATCGGGATGAGCTTGGTCATGCGCAAGATTGAACACATCTTGCAACTTGGTCATGGCACCCTTGTCTTCTTGTTCCTGCTTTTCTTGTATTTCCTGATTTTTACTTTCTTCCTGATCTTGCATGTGCGTATCCTAAAATTTTAATAGTTTATTTTAAATATCTAATTCATAGAGAATTTTTGAGTAATGAAATAATGCCTTGCCATTACGGCTAAATCTGACAGGCACAATTCTCGCAATATATTAGCATACGTACGCAAACTTCCTCCGTTAGATGAAGGAAGGGCAAAGTTGCCGTTACAGCAAGCCGTAACGTGGGCTTTACCCACGAGATGAATGCCAAAATGAAAGTCTATGTGACTGTTGTCGGATTTAGTTGTTGGATGGTGGATTTCGTGGGCAAAGCCCACGCTACTTGGGTTATCCCAAATCTGCCTTGATTGAATAAAAGGTCGTCTGAAAACGGGGAAATCAGTTTTCAGACGACCTTTCCGCTTATTAACTTATTGATACCAAGGAAAAACAAATTCCCGCTTGTAGGTTAAAATCAGCCTATGCTAATATGCGCAACAACAGGTTTTTCCAGAATAATCTGTGCTAAAATGCAGGATTAGATGGAAAACTCTATCCGAATTCGGTACAATACCGACGAATTATTTCCCTTAAACAACCTGCCGCAAGGCGAAAAGGAACGACTGACATGTCAAACATCGAACAACAAGTTAAAAAAATTGTTGCTGAACAACTGGGCGTAAACGAAGCCGAAGTGAAAAACGAATCTTCTTTCCAAGACGATTTGGGTGCTGACTCTCTGGACACCGTAGAACTGGTGATGGCTTTGGAAGAAGCTTTCGGCTGCGAAATCCCTGACGAAGACGCTGAAAAAATCACTACCGTACAATTGGCTATCGACTACATCAACGCCCACCAAGGCTAATCGGTCGCACCAAACATCCAGCCTCTGCTGCGCCATCGCAATAGAGGCTTTTACCTTATTATTAAACCCCTGAAATTTCAGACGGCATGAGTTTTGCCCGTTTTCACGAAGAAAAAGAGCAAGGCTGCCGCGAAAATCCCGACAACCAACAGCGAGATTATCATGAGTCAGAGAAGAGTAGTCATCACAGGTCTTGGCCAAGTATCACCGGTCGGCAACGACGTCGCCACCGCATGGAGCAATCTGCTCGCAGGCAAAAGCGGCATCGGACGGATTACCCGCTTTGACGCATCCGACATCAACAGCCAAATCGCCGGCGAAGTGCGCGATTTCGACATCGGCCAATACATCAGCGCGAAAGAAGCGCGCCGTATGGACGTGTTCATCCACTACGGTATCGCCGCCGCCCTGCAAGCCATTAATGATTCAGGCTTGGACGATTTGGAAACCCTTGACAAAGACCGCGTCGGTGTCAACATCGGCTCCGGTATCGGCGGCCTGCCGAGCATTGAAGCGACCGGCAAAGCCGTTATCGAAGGCGGCGCGCGCAAAATCAATCCTTTCTTTATTCCAGGCTCGCTGATTAACCTGATTTCCGGCCATGTCACCATCCTGAAAGGCTACCGCGGCCCGAGCTACGGCATGGTGTCTGCCTGTACAACCGGCGCACACTCCATTGGCGACTCTGCGCGACTGATTAAATACGGCGACGCAGACGTGATGATTGCCGGTGGCGCAGAAGGCGCGATCAGCACTTTGGGCGTTGGCGGTTTTGCTGCCATGAAGGCACTTTCCACCCGCAACGACGATCCTGCTACCGCTTCCCGTCCGTGGGACAAAGGCCGTGACGGTTTCGTTATCGGCGAAGGCGCTGGCGTGCTGGTGTTGGAAGAATTGGAACACGCGAAAAAACGCGGTGCGAAAATTTACGCCGAAATCGTCGGCTTCGGTATGAGCTCCGATGCTTACCACATTACCGCGCCTAACGAAGAAGGCCCTGCATTGGCCGTTACCCGCGCCCTGAAAGATGCCGGCCTGAACCCTGAAGACGTAGATTACGTCAACGCACACGGTACCTCGACTCCTTTGGGCGATGCCAACGAAACCAAAGCCATCAAACGCGCTTTGGGCGATCATGCGCGCAAAGTCATTGTTAACTCCACCAAATCCATGACCGGCCACTTGCTCGGCGCGGCCGGCGGTGTGGAAGCGTTGTACAGCGTGTTGGCAGTACACGAGCAAAAAAATCTCCACCAACCATCAACATCTTTGAACAAGACGTTGAAGCCGGTTGCGATTTGGACTACTGCGCCAACGAAGCACGCGATGCGAAAATCGACGTTGCCATCTCCAATTCCTTCGGCTTTGGCGGGACCAACGGCACATTGGTATTCAAACGCTTCAAAGACTGATAGAAGGTTTTAAGTAGATTGAAAAGGCCGTCTGAAACTGGGTTTCAGACGGCCTTTTTATTTTTAAAATACAAATATTCTTGATAATCTGTATCATTTATATAAAAATATCGATTCCTATCAATATCGCCCGGATTTTTGATGGGCAATCAATCCAATTACATTTTTTATTAGGAGTCTGCAATGAAAACCATCCGTATTCTGGCATTGGCCGCCGCGCTGGCCGCCGTGCCTGCATTTGCGTCTGATTTCGGCCATGAACAGGCATTGACCATAGACGGCAAGCCCTGCCCATTTGGCAGAAACTTCAGCCCGTATTTTTGGCAAACGAAACCCCTGACTGCGCCGCAACTGGTCGAAGATATCACTGATGGATTCGGTTCGAAAAAAATTCCAGGTTATAAATTGATGATTATGGGCCGCACTTATTCGGTGGCGGCAGAAACCAAACCGCCGAAAGAGGGTCAAACTCAGTGGCGGGACAATACGTTCATTCATCGCGGCGTAAAACTGTTTGTCGGTATTCCGGTCAAAAACGGCAAGATGGATTTGGCGTCTGCCAGATTGATTAATATCGGCGTGGTTGACGATAACGGTGGTGCTGCGCCTCGCGATGAGGGTGAAAAAATCCGTCCGGTCGGCAAACAGCTGATGTCTTCCGATACCAAAGTGGAAAATGCGAAACTCAATATTGCCAAACTGACGTTGCCAAATATGAAATTGGGTGAAACCAGTGGCGGTGGTGTGAAATTGGAAGCATCAGCAACATTGGATGGTAAGCCGATACAGACTAAAATCGACAGCACTTTCTCCCGCTTCTATTCCGCTAAACCAGCCGCTACACGGCCGTTTATGGCAGATGCACGGTTTGTGAAATAATCGTAAAGGCCGTCTGAAATCCAGTTTCAGACGGCCTTTTATATAACGAAACTGCATAAGTTTAGTTTTTCATAGATTAAAGGTAAGGAGTTAAAAAAGCGTAGAATGGCGATTTTAAAAATTCATCATTGGAGGTCGATCATGACGGTAACGATTTTAGACGGTGGAATGGGGCGTGAACTGCATCGGCGCGGCGCACCGTTTCGCCAGCCGGAATGGTCTGCTTTGGCTTTGATGGAAGCACCGGATATTGTGCGTGAAACGCATTTGGATTTTCTCCAGGCCGGCGCACAGGTGATTACGACCAACAGCTATGCGCTTGTACCGTTTCATATCGGGCAGGAGCGCTTTGATGCTCAAGCTGCCGAATGGGCAAGGCAGGCCGGCCGTTTGGCGCGTGAAGCGGTGGAACAAAGCGGGACTACTGCAAAAGTAGCTGCAAGCCTGCCGCCGTTATTCGGTTCTTACCGCCCTGACTTGTTTGACAAACAAGTCGCACCTGCTTTGGCGCGCCCTTTAATATCGGGTTTGATGCCGTTTGCTGATATTTGGTTGGCAGAAACCGTATCCAGCTTGGAAGAAGCGCGTTTCTGGCGCAGCAGTCTGCCTGATGACGGTAAGCCGTTTTGGGTATCGTTTACTTTGGAAGATACGATGCCGCATGATGTACCGGTGTTACGTTCGGGAGAAAACGTGCACGAGGCAGCGGATTTCGCGGTAGAGATAGGTGCGGCGGCAATGTTGTTCAATTGCAGTCAGCCTGAAGTGATGGCGGAAGCTTTGAAAGTGGCGAATGAAGCTCAAGGCCATCTGAAACTGGGTGTTTACGCCAATGCATTTGAACCGGTACAAGGACAGATGAACGAGGCCAACGATGGTTTGGATCCGATTCGCGCTGATGCCACGCCGGAAAATTATTTGGCGTGGGCGAGACAATGGGCGGATTTGGGCGCGGAAATCATCGGTGGGTGCTGCGGTATCGCACCTGAACATATCCGTGCGTTGGCGCAAGAATTTAAGGCCGTCTGAAAGTGGCTGCATAATATTTTGATACGGTTAGAACAGGCTAAAAAAGCCGGTAATGCCGTCGCTTCACAAACACATAATGATAAAAATCAGGAATAAACATGTCGCAAAAATCTCAAATCGGCCTTGTTGCGCTGACGGCCTTGGTTATCAGTTCCATGATTGGTTCGGGTATTTTCAGCCTGCCGCAGAATATGGCTGCCGTTGCAGGTTCGCAGGCTTTGCTGTTAGGTTGGCTGATTACCGGTGTGGGCATTATCTTTCTCGGCCTGTCATTTTCGGCCTTGTCCAAACTTAAGCCCGAATTGGACGGTGGTATTTATACGTACGCCCGCGACGGCTTCGGCGATTTGATGGGTTTTTTCTCAGCGTGGGGCTATTGGCTTTGCACCACGGTCGGTATTGTCGGCTATTTGGTGGTTGCGTTTGAAGCAGTAGGCGGATTTGTCGATACGCCGGACAACGTGATTTTCGGCAAAGGCAACACATTTGCTGCTTTTGTTGGAGAATCAGTAATTGTGTGGCTGATTTACTGGTTGGTAGTGCGCGGTATTAAAGAAGCGGCAGGAGTAAACCTGATTGCGACGGCAGTCAAAGTATTTCCGCTGATTTTATTTATCGGTATGGCAGCCTATTTCTTTCAAACCGAAGTGTTTATGTCAGATTGGACGGGGGCGAGCCTTGCGACGCCTGAAAATCCTGATGTCAGCCTGATGACGCAGGTGAAAAACACAATGCTGATTACGCTGTGGGTGTTTACCGGTATTGAGGGTGCGGCGGTTTTGTCCAAGCATGCGCGAAGTCGTACTGATGTCGGTCGAGCAACCATTATCGGCGTCAGCTTGACGCTGGCAATGTATGTGGCAATTACCGTCTTGGCTCAAGGCATTTTGCCTCGTGCGGATATTGCAGCAATGGCTAATCCGTCTATGGCGGGCGTGTTGGCGCACATGGTCGGCCCTTGGGGTAAAGTGTTGATTTCTTCCTGCCTGATTGTGTCTGTGCTGTCGTCTTATTTAAGCTGGACGCTGTATGCGACCGAGATTCCGCACATGGGTGCAAGAAACGGCGCATTCCCAAAATCGTTTATCCCGTTGAATAAAAACGAAGTGCCGCAGGGTTCGTTGATGTTTACCACCTTGACCGTGCAGTTTTGCCTATTGCTGGTGTGGTTAAAAGGCGAGGATTATTCTGCCTTGCTGATGGTATCGACTTCCATGATTTTGATACCGTATCTGTTAATTGGTGCATATCTGCTCAAATTATCGCTGACACAAAAGGCTGCGGCGAAATACCGTCTTATCGGCGCGGCAGCAACGCTTTATGCGGCTTGGATTGTCTATGCGGCAGGCACGGAATATTTGCTGCTTTCAGTCTTGCTCTATTTGCCCGGCGTATTGCTGTTTCTCTATTCGCAAAAGAAACACTATGGAAGTTGTCAGTTCAACCGTATGGAAAAAGCCGTATTGGTATTGCTGTTGATTTTGGCTGTGCCGGCCGTACAGCAGTTTGTCGCTAGCTTACAAGCGTAAGCAGAAAGGTTTGAAAAAGGCCGTCTGAAATTCAGTTTCAGACGGCCTTTTATTTATAAAACCGATTCAATACCGCATCATTTTGCTGTCCACCTGCATTGCCCAAGCATCAATACCGCCTTGCAGGTTGTAAAGGTTTTCAAATCCGGCGTCTTCCAAATACATTGCCGTGTGCAGGCTGCGGATGCCGTGGTGGCAGTAAACGACGATGGGTAAATCGTCGTCGGGCAGCTCGTTTTTGACGCAGGGGATGAGGTTCATCGGGATATGAATGGCGGCGGGCAGGGTGCAGATGGCGCGTTCTTCATCGGTGCGGACGTCGAGCAGATGAAATGCGCGGCCTTCGTCCTGCCATTGTTTCAATTCGGTGGGCGAGAGTTGGATGATGTCGGTCATAGGGTTGGGTATGAAAGTATGAGGCCGTCTGAACTTTCAGACGGCCTGTTGTTTAAAAATCGAAATCGCCGAACGGATTGGCCGATTTGTCTTCCAAGTGTGCCACGACGGTGTCGAATAATATTTTTTTCGGAAAACTCATTGCCGTTGCGCGTAAGCAAAAGCGCGTGTTGTACCGGTTTGCGGCCGATGATGACCACCATACGGCCGCCGTCTTTCAGTTGCTCTTTCAGAATTTCAGGTACGCTGTCTACTGCGCCGCCCACATAAATCGCATCAAAAGGAGCGCCTTGCGATGCTTCGGTCAGGCCGTTGTTTTGCACATAATCGACGTTGGTAAAGCCCAAGTCGTCCAAAACTTTTTTGGCGCGTTGCTGCTGCTCAGCGTCGATGTCGTCGGTCACGACTTTGCCGGCCAGTTTGGATAGCAGGGCGGTTGCATAGCCTGAGCCTGTACCGATTTCTAAGACGGTTTCGTCTTTTTTCAGTTTCAAGCCTTGAGCCAGGCGGGCAACGACTTTGGGTTCCAACATCTTATGGCCGTTGGTCAGCGGCAGCTCCATATCCGCATAGGCCAAGCCTTGAAAAGCCTCGCCGACGAAATATTCGCGCTCGATCTCCTCCAAAGCATCCAAAATGTCGAAGTCCAAGACATCCCACGGACGAATCTGCTGTTCAACCATATTGAAACGCGCTTTTTCAAAGTCCATATTTGTGCTCCGTTCAATTCTTAATTTTATTGAAACATACATTATAAATCCTTGTCGGAGAGTGTGCCATCTTTCAGACGGCCCCGGAGGCTTGTTAATAATTGCCAAGCGCACATATATCCACTAAACTTTCACATTACACGACGCTACAACAAGCAACAACCAACACACGGAGCAATTAAAGATGTATCACCAAATCGGAATGTGGGACCAAAAATGGGTTATCGGCAACTGGAAAATGAACGGCCGACTCCAAAACAACAATGCGCTTATGCACCGCTTCCGTGTCATGCCAACCGCAGAACGCGTGTTAATCGGCTTGGCCGCTCCGACCGTTTATCTGTTGCAACTGCACAACGCCATGCAGATTGTTTTGAACAACCGTATCTTGACCTGTGCGCAAGACGTGAGCCGTTTCCCGAATAACGGCGCGTACACCGGCGAAGTGTCCGCCGAAATGCTTGCCGACATCGGTACAGACATCGTCCTCATCGGCCACTCCGAGCGCAGCCTTTATTTCGGCGAGAAAAACGAAATCCAACGCCGCAAAATGGAAAACGTCCTCAACGTCGGCCTGATTCCATTGTTGTGCGTCGGCGAAAGCTTGGAAGAACGCGAAGCCGGTAAAGAACACGAAGTCATTGCCCACCAGCTTTCCATCCTGCAAGGTTTGAACACCAAAAACATCGCCGTTGCCTACGAGCCGGTTTGGGCGATCGGTACAGGCAAAGTCGCCACCGTCGAACAAATCGCCGACATGCACGCATTTATCTACAAAGAAATCTTGTCTTTGTGCGGAAGCGATGTTAAAATCCGCGTTCTTTACGGCGGAAGTGTGAAAGCGGATAACGCGGCCGACATCTTCGCAGTACCTCATGTAGACGGCGCATTGGTTGGGGGCGCGTCATTATCATATGACTCCTTTACCGCCATCATCAACGCAGCACAAGCCTCGTAGAAAACATATGGAAGCCTTTAAAACCCTTATCTGGATTATTAATATTATTTCCGCTCTATTTGTAATCGTGTTAGTATTGCTGCAACACGGTAAAGGTGCGGATGCCGGCGCAACATTCGGTTCCGGCAGCGGTAGCGCGCAAGGTGTATTCGGTTCTGCCGGTAATGCCAACTTCCTCAGCCGCTCGACTGCCGTTGCTGCAACATTTCTTTGCGACTTGCATGGCAATGGTGTATATTCACACCCACTCCAATAAGCACGGTTTAGACTTCAGCGATGTGAAGCAGACCCAGCAAGCTCCTAAGCCTGCAACGCCTGCACAAAACAATACAACTCCTGTTGCTCCGAATCCTCAGCAGCAGTAAGACAATTTGATTTATGCCGACATGGTGGAATTGGTAGACACGCTATCTTGAGGGGGTAGTGGCCGTAGGCTGTGCGAGTTCAAATCTCGCTGTCGGCACCACATTAGAAAATCTAACCGCTTTTTAGCGGTTATTTTTTCGTCTTGAGAATCTGCCTTTCATTTATCTTTAGGCCGAGACAGGGAAAAACAATGAAGCGTTTGGTTGTCGGCATCAGCGGTGCCAGCGGTTTTCAGTATGGCGTGAAGGCTTTGCAGCTTTTGCGTGCACATCAGGTAGAAACGCATTTGGTGGTTTCACAAGGGGCGGAGATGACCCGCGCTTTGGAAACGGATTACACTAAAGAAGACGTTTATGCTTTGGCGGATGTCGTGCATTCTATCCGTAATGTCGGGGCAAGTATTGCCAGCGGTTCGTTTTTGACGGATGGAATGTTGATTGCGCCGTGTTCAATGAAGACCTTGGCTTCGGTTGCTCATGGATTTGCCGATAATTTGCTCAGCCGTGCGGCGGATGTAACATTGAAAGAGCGGCGCAAGCTGGTGTTGATGGTGCGTGAAGCGCCGTTAAACTTGGCGCACATTGAAAATATGCGCCGTGTGACAGAGATGGGCGGTATCGTGTTTCCTCCCGTTCCGGCTTTTATATCAGAAGCCTGAATCCATCGAAGATATGATTACACACAGCGTCTCTCACGCTTTGGACTTGTTCGGTATTATTCAAAACGATGTGCCGCGCTGGCAGGGCTGATATTTCAGACGGCCTGAAAATAAATTTAATACACTGAGAAAGAGGATAAAAATCATGCAAGCGATTCCTACCAATATCGTTAAATTTTTGAGCAATCATCATGTCGTCAGTATTGCCACTGCGGCAGAGGGCGAAGTTTGGGCGGCTTGTTGTTTTTATGTGTTTGATGAAGCCAATGCCCGCCTAATTGTGCTGACTTCTTTGAAAAACAAAGCATGGCGGACTGATGAGCCGTTCTGCCAAAGTAGCCGGCACCATCGCCGGTCAGCCTGACAGTATCACGAAAATCAGCGGTGTTCAGTTTGCGGCGACTGCCGCTTTGATTGAAGATGAAGCGGATTTGAAAGCGGCGCAGTCTTTATTTTACAAAGCACATCCTGCTGCTCGAGTGATGAAAAGTGATGTCTGGGCGTTGAATTTGGATAATGTAAAATTCACTGACAATAAATTGGTATTCGCACAAAAAACGTATTGGAATCGTGAGGATTAAGAAAAGGCCATCTGAAAGATGAAATTTCAGACGGCCTTTGGTAATGTTACAAATTAATCGTGTCCGAGCTCGACAGTTTTGTCTTTGTAACGTGTATCAGGAACCAAAACGATTTTCTCGTCCACTTTACCGATGGCTTTCACGTCTTTGCCCGGATAGTCCAGCTGGTGCAGGAAGTAGCGGATACAGTTCAAACGTGCACGTTTTTTATCGTCGGAGCGGATGATGACCCAAGGCGCATCGCCGGTATGGGTGTGGAAGAACATGGCGTTTTTGGCTTCGGTGTAGTCGTCCCAGCGGTCGAGCGACTGGATGTCCACAGGGGACAGTTTCCAGTGTTTCAGCGGGTCGTCACGGCGGGAGATGAAGCGGCGGAGTTGTTCTTCACGGGATACGGAGAACCAGAATTTGAACAGATGGATGCCGCTGGCAACAAGCATACGTTCCAATTCAGGGGTTTGACGCATGAAAAGCAGGTATTCGTTAGGTTCGCAGAAGCCCATTACGCGTTCTACGCCGGCACGGTTGTACCATGATCGGTCGAAGAATACCATTTCGCCTGCGGTCGGCAGGTTTTGGATGTAGCGTTGGAAATACCATTGGCCGCGTTCGGTAGTGGTTGGTTTCTCCAAAGCAACCACGCGTGCGCCACGCGGATTCAGGTGTTCCATGAAGCGTTTGATGGTACCGCCTTTACCGGCTGCATCGCGGCCTTCAAACAGGCTGACGATACGCTGACCGGAATCTTTAACCCAGCTTTGTACTTTCAACAATTCGATTTGCAGCTTCTGTTTTTCTTTTTCGTAAACAGAGCGGCGCATACGTTGTTTGTATGGGTAGTTGGCAGGAAGCGGTGCGCTGCTGGAATCTTCGTCAGTGCCGCGTCCTTCGTGTTCCAAAACAGCCTTTTCGAATACTTGTAGCTGGTCTTGTTTCTCGCCCAGTTCAACATTCTCGAACGGTTCTAATTGGTGGTCTGCCATAAAGTCTCCTTATCGATTAAGTTTTAAATGATATGGTGTGGTATGACTTGATTTTACCTCTTTATGCTGTGTTAGCCTACATAAAATTACACATAAGCGATTTTTTCCGACTTGTTTGATAATTTTTGTAAAACCAGCGTATAATCAGCCTATTTATATCATACATCATGCCTTATTTCGCCCTGTTCGACGATGCCGTGAGCGGCCGAGCAAAACTCTATCAAAATCATGTAGAAAGCCATCGGTTTTATCATAACGAACTGGATTCGTTAACAAGTATTTTGCAAGCCGGCTGGAAAAAGGGTTTGCATGTAGTGTTGTTTGTAGACTACGAATTTGGGTTGCCGCTGATGGATATTCCATCTGGCCGCAGTGGCAGTCTGCATTTGCACTGGTTTGCCGATTGTTCTGAAATCGATGCCGAAAGCTGGCTGGCCAATCATTCAGACGGTCTTGAGGCAGGTATCTCTACTCCCCGATTCTCCGTATCCGAAGCCGATTATCTCGAGCATATCCACCAAATCCACGAAGCCATCCGCCGCGGCGATACCTATCAAATCAATTACACCGTGCGCCTACACCTGCAGACTTACGGTAATCCGATTCAGCTTTACCGCCGTTTGCGTCAGCCTGTGCCGTATGCCGTTTTGTCTTGTCTGCCTGACGGGGCAGGGCAGGAGGCGTGGACTTTGTGTTTCTCTCCCGAACTTTTCCTCAAAATCGATTCAGACGGCCTGATCACAACCGAGCCGATGAAAGGCACTGCGCCGATTCTTCATGATGGACAAGATGAACGCCGCGCCGTTGAATTGCAAAACGATCCGAAAAACCGCGCCGAAAATGTGATGATTGTCGATTTGTTGCGCAACGACCTCGGCAAAATCGCGCAAACGGGCAAAGTACGCGTGCCTGAACCGTTTAAAGTTTCCCGTTTCGGCAGTGTTTGGCAGATGACCAGTGCCATCGAGGCGCAGGCGCTGCCTGATGTTTCGGTTACCGATATTCTCCGCGCAGCCTTCCCGTGCGGCAGTATTACCGGCGCACCCAAACGCATGAGTATGCAGATTATTGAGTCTCTTGAATCCGAACCGCGCGGTTTATACACAGGCAGCATCGGCTTTTTGCATCCGTGTGATACGGGTTTGGGGTTTGAAGGTGTGTTTAATGTCGTGATCCGCACCTTATCCCTGAAGCCAATTTCAGACGGCCTTTATCAAGGTGTTTATGGCGTGGGTTCGGGGATTGTGATTGATAGCGATCCTGAAGCCGAATATCGCGAGTGCGGTTGGAAGGCGCGTTTCCTCAATGAATTACGGCCTGATTTCGGTATTTTTGAAACCATGCGTGTGGAAGATAAACAATGCCGTTTGCTCGATTTGCATTTAGGCCGTCTGAACAGATCGGCACAAGCACTCAACCTGCTTTGGCCTCAAAATGCAATAGAGCAAATCCAACATTATATAGATGCGTTGCCAAGTGGGTTGTTTAGAGTCAAAGCCGCTTTGTTTTCAGACGGCCTTGTATTGAGCCATGCAGATGTTTCTGAATTGGATGGGCAGCAATACGTCATCTTGAGTGAGCACACATTAAGTCAACGCGATTATCTGCGCCGCTTCAAAACCACGCGCCGTGAAATTTTTGACCAAGCATGGAAAACGGCAGAAGGGCAGGGCGCATTTGACAGCCTGTTTTTCAATTCAGACGGCCTTTTGTTAGAGGGCGGAAGAAGCAATGTGTTCGTCAAATATCAAGGACAATGGCTCACGCCGTCTTTGGATTTGGATATTTTGAACGGAGTAATGCGCCAAGCGGTATTGAAGCAACCGCAGCTATATTTAGGTGCGGATACAATCAAAGAAACCCACATCACGCGCGCCATGTTGGAAAATGCGGAAGAAATCCGTTTGAGTAACGCTTTAAGGGGCATGTTTGCGGTTTCGCTCCGTAAATAAATGGCAATAGTCAAATCATAGTGATTCAAATTGTCGTAAAGCGGCAATATCCGATAGAATACGTCATTCAACAATGAGGCCGTCTGAAAGGGAAAACAATATGGCAAAAGCAAAAGGTGGATTGGGGCGCGGTTTGGATTCGCTGATTTCCAATGCAGTGGACAGCAGCAGTAGCGACCGCCTGACAACGGTTGCCATCGCCGATATTCAGCCCGGCCGTTATCAGGCGCGCGTGCAAATGGATGACGAAGCCTTGCAGGAACTGGCTGACTCCATTAAAGCGCAAGGCATTATCCAGCCGGTTATCGTACGCGAACGTGGTCTGTCTCAATATGAATTGATTGCCGGCGAACGTCGTTGGCGCGCTTCTCAGTTGGCCGGTTTGACCGAAATTCCCGTCGTCATTAAAACCATCAGCGACGAAACCGCGTTGGCCATGGGTTTGATTGAAAACCTGCAACGTGAAAATCTCAATCCGATTGAAGAAGCACAAGGTTTGAAACGCCTTGCCGACGAATTCGGCCTGACTCATGAAACCATCGCAAAAGCCGTCGGTAAAAGCCGTAGTGCCATCTCCAACAGCCTGCGCCTGTTGAGTTTGCCTGAGCCGGTTCAGGAAATGCTTTATCAACGCCGTCTGGAAATGGGTCATGCCCGTGCGTTGTTGACCTTGCATGTGGTTGACCAATTGGAGTTGGCGCAGAAAGCCGTAAAAAACGGTTGGTCGGTGCGTGAGGTAGAACGTCGCAGCCAATTGGCGCATCAAAAAGCCAAGCCCGAAGCAGCCAAAACCATCAGCCCGGATATCCGCCGCATCAATGATGCATTGACCGAGCATTTGGGCGTTAATGCCGAAGTCAAAACCAGTAATCAGAAAAAAGGCAAAATCGTGCTGCATTTTGATACGCCGGAAACATTCGAATATTTGCTGAAGCAGTTAGGTATCAATCAAGCGTTCTAACGGCTTTATAAACAGAACGGGCCGTCTGAAAAAAGCTTTTCAGACGGCCTCAATTTTTGAAAAAGCGTAGAGCGTATAAATGTTTACAATACAAATCAAAATCTTCTGTAAAATCTATGTAACAACATGTAATTTGTGTTAAACTCCATTCCAGCAAAGATTTGTTTTATATGTGTTAATCATTTATTTATGAAAAGGTTCACAAAGATTAACATATTGCTTGACGTTAACAAACTTCTTGATTATATTAGCCTGCCTTGCTTTTTGGGGTGTAAAGTACAATGAATCAGATAGTCCCATTGCAAGTAATTGTATTGTTAATAATTTCAGTTGTTTGTGCATTATTTTCCGGATTGCCCGGCTTCCTCTCTGCTTTGGCGGGAGGATTTTCGTACATTTTGCCTACCCTAGTTGCAGTTTTACTTTTAAAGTTTTTCCCGACGAAATCCCGATCTGCAAAGTTCGATGTTTATCGGCGGAGAGGTTTTTAAAAAGTAGTGCTGTCGCTGGTATCTATGTTGGTCGTTTTTGCGATATGGCATCGATCACTGGTATTTTACCCATTTTTATTGGCGTTTCTTGGCGTCAGTCATTTGGTTTTTTTAGTATTGTTGAGAGTGAAACACTATGGCAGGTGAAACTATGACCGCTGCCGACTACATCAAGCACCACTTGCAAAGCTTGACCAGTATGTCGGATGTTACTCAGGGTCAAGGACTGAAAAACATTGCTGATTTTTCGTTCATTAACCTTGATGCAATCTTTTTTGCCGTTCTGTTGGGCGTAATCGGCAGCTTCCTTTTGTGGCGCGGTGCCAAAAAAGCGACGGCCGGTGTTCCCGGTCGTTTCCAAGCGGCTGTTGAAATTCTGTTCGAATTCGTGGATGACATGTGTAAGAGCATTATCCATAACGAACAATCGCGTAAAGCCGTTGCCCCGTTGGGTCTAACCTTGTTTGTCTGGATTCTCTTGATGAACGCCATGGATATGCTGCCGGTTGATTTGCTGCCGATGGCATGGCAAGGCATTACCGGTAATCATCATGCCCTGTTGCGCGTCGTGCCGACAGCTGACTTGAATACGACTTTGGCTCTGGCGATTGGCGTATTGCTGATCTGTATTTACTACAATGTCAAAATCAAAGGCCTTGGCGGTTGGATTCACGAGTTGTTCTGCGCACCTTTCGGTCCGTGGCTTGCTCCGGCCAACTTCCTGCTGAACTTGGTAGAGTTTTTGTCCAAAACCGTATCCCACGGTATGCGGTTGTTTGGTAATATGTATGCCGGCGAGCTGGTGTTCCTGTTGATAGCTCTGTTGGGCGGTGCATGGGCGTCAACCGGTAGTGTCGAAACTTTGGATCCGATTTTATTTGTGTTCCACCTGATTGCCGGTTTGGCTTGGGCGATTTTCCACATTTTGGTCATCACCTTGCAGGCATTTATTTTCATGGCGTTGGCGTTCGTATATATCGGACAAGCGCATGATGCACACTAATCAAGTAGTTTTTTTGTAGTTTGTTTTTTGTAGTTTAACCTTTACTATTTTAAGGAGTTTAAAAATGGGTTTGATTGCTATCGCATGTGGTTTGATCGTTGCCTTGGGCGCATTGGGTGCCTCTATCGGTATCGCAATGGTTGGTTCTAAATACTTGGAATCTTCTGCTCGCCAACCTGAGCTGATCGGTCCTCTGCAAACCAAACTGTTCTTGATTGCTGGTCTGATCGACGCGGCTTTCTTGATCGGTGTGGCTATTGCCCTGTTGTTCGCCTTCGTTAACCCGTTTAGTGGTGCGTAATCAAGACGGAGCGATCCGTTCAGATACAGGCTTGCCGTCTGTTTGATTAACCCAGATACGAAGGTTAAGTAACGTGAATATTAATGCAACCTTATTTGCGCAAATCCTAGTTTTCTTTGGCTTGGTTTGGTTTACGATGAAATTCGTATGGCCTCCGATTGCCAAAGCATTGGATGAGCGTGCCGCAAAAATCGCCGAGGGCTTGGCTGCCGCCGAGCGCGGTAAGAGCGATTTTGAGCAGGCAGAGAAAAAAGTTGCAGAACTTATGGCCGAAGGGCGTAATCAGGTAACCGAAATGGTTGCCAACGCCGAAAAACGTGCTGCGAAAAATTGTAGAAGAAGCCAAAGAGCAAGCTTCTCATGAAGCAGCACGCATTGCAGCCCAAGCAAAAGCTGATGTAGAGCAAGAAGTTAACCGTGCACGCGAAGTGTTGCGCGAACAGGTCGCTTCATTGGCTGTTAAAGGTGCGGAATCTATCCTGCGTAAAGAAGTCGATGCTTCCAAACATGCAGATCTGCTCAGTGCCTTAAAACAGGAGCTGTAATCTTATGGCAGAGTTCGCAACGATTGCCAGACCTTATGCGAAAGCATTGTTTAGTCTGGCTCAGGAAAAAAACCAAATCGAGTCTTGGTTGGGCGAACTGAAAGAACTCGCAGCGGTTGTTCAGGATGAGAAAGTCATTGCTTTCATCGAGCAGCCGGAAACGGGAGCTTCCGAAAAGGCAGAAACGCTCAAAGGTCTTGTCGGTATCAAAAAAATGTCGAATTGGCAAATTTTATTACCGTTTTTGGCCGAGCAAAAGCGTTTGCTGGTATTGCCGGAAATTTATGCCCAATATCAAGATTTGACCTTGATACACAACAATACGAAATCGGCAGTAATTTACAGCGCGTATGAGCTCAGTTCTCAGCAGCTGGCCGATGTTACCGATATCCTGACAAAACGCTTCAACAGCAAATTGGATGTGGTAACTAAAGTTGCCCCTGAATTAATCGGCGGCATCAAAGTAGAAGTGGGTGATCAGGTCTTGGATTTGTCCGTACAAGGCAAACTGAATGCTTTGTATGCGACTATGACAAATTAGGAGAGTTTTCATGCAGCTTAATCCTGCTGAAATTAGCGATTTGATTAAAGCCAAAATCGAAAATCTGTCCGTCAATACAGAAGTGCGTACCCGTGGTACCGTTGTTTCTGTTACAGACGGCATTGTGCGCATTCATGGCTTGTCAGACGCGATGCAAGGTGAGATGCTCGAATTCCCCGGTAACACTTTCGGTCTGGCCATGAACTTGGAGCGCGACTCCGTCGGTGCCGTAGTGTTGGGTGAGTACGAACACATTAAAGAAGGCGATACAGTTACCTGTACCGGCCGTATTTTGGAAGTGCCGATCGGTCGCGAATTGGTTGGCCGCGTAGTTGATGCATTGGGTCGTCCTATCGACGGTAAAGGTCCAATCAATACAACTTTGACTGCTCCAATCGAGAAAATCGCACCGGGTGTGATTGCGCGTAAATCGGTTGACCAACCCATGCAAACCGGCCTGAAAGCCATTGACTCTATGGTTCCGGTTGGTCGTGGCCAACGTGAGCTGATCATTGGTGACCGTCAAACCGGTAAAACAGCCGTAGCACTGGATGCCATCGTTAACCAAAAAGGTACAGGCGTTATCTGTATTTATGTGGCTATCGGTCAAAAAGCATCTTCTATTGCCAACGTAGTACGCAAATTGGAAGAGCATGGCGCGATGGAACATACTATCGTGGTTGCTGCGACTGCTTCTGAAGCCGCTGCGCTGCAATACATCGCTCCTTACTCCGGTTGTACCATGGGTGAATTCTTCCGTGACCGCGGTGAAGATGCGCTGATCGTATACGATGACTTGTCTAAACAAGCCGTTGCATACCGTCAAATTTCCCTGCTGCTACGTCGTCCTCCTGGCCGTGAAGCCTATCCTGGCGACGTATTCTACCTGCACTCCCGTCTGTTGGAACGTGCAGCCCGTGTCAGCGAAAACGAAGTTGAAAAACTGACCAATGGCGAAGTAAAAGGCAAAACCGGTTCTCTGACTGCGTTGCCGATTATTGAAACCCAAGCCGGTGACGTATCAGCATTCGTACCAACCAACGTAATTTCGATTACAGACGGCCAAATCTTCTTGGAAACCGACTTGTTCAACGCCGGTATCCGTCCTGCAATCAATGCCGGTATTTCCGTATCGCGCGTAGGTGGTGCGGCACAAACCAAAGTCATCAAAAACTGGGTGGCGGTATCCGTTTGGCGTTGGCACAGTACCGTGAATTGGCGGCGTTCTCCCAATTTGCTTCCGATTTGGACGAAGCAACACGCAAACAGCTGCAACACGGTGAAGTGGTTACTGAATTGATGAAACAAAAACAATTCAGCACATTGAACACTGCCGAAATGGCATTGACTTTGTGGGCGATCAACAATGGTTCTTACGCAGATGTTCCGGTATCCAAAGCCTTGGCTTTCGAAGCAGAATTCCTGAGTTTCGTACGTACGCAACATCCTGAGGTTCTGGATGCGATTAATGCATCAGGCGCAATGTCTGACGAAAGCGAAAAAGCATTGACCGAAGCCATGAAATCTTTCAAATCTTCTTACGCTTACCAAGCATAAGTATTGAGATGAAAGGAGTCTGAAATGGCAGTCGGAAAAGAGATTCTCACCAAAATCCGTAGTGTTCAAAATACCCAAAAGATCACTAAAGCGATGCAAATGGTGTCGACCTCTAAAATGCGGAAGACTCAAGACCGGATGCGCTTAGCGCGTCCGTACGCCGAAAAAGTGCGTACAGTGATGAGCCATCTTGCACAGACCAATGCCGATCATGGTATCAAATTGTTGGAGCCGCACCGCGAAGTGCGCCGTGCCGGTTTCATTTTGATTACCTCGGATAAAGGTTTGTGCGGCGGCTTGAACGCAAACGTACTGAAAAAGTTTTTGGCGCAAGTTCAAGAGTATCAGGAACAAGGCATCGAAGTCGAAGTCGTGTGCCTGGGTAGTAAAGGTTTGGCTGCATGCCAAAGCATCGGTTTGAATGTTATTGCCAGCGCAACCAATTTGGGTGATACCCCGAAAATGGAAGCGTTGCTTGGCCCTTTGACCGAAATCTTCCAACGTTATGAGAAACATGAATTAGACCGTATCCATATGGTTTACTCACGTTTTGTCAATACAATGCGCCAAGAGCCGCGTATGGAAGTTTTGCTGCCTATTGGTGAAACGTTATTGACGACGGAACAGGTCATTCTTCATTTACTTGGGAATACCTCTACGAGCCGAGTCCTATCGCCGTATTGGAATATTTGGTTCGCCGCTATTTAGAGTCTGTGGTTTATCAGGCATTGAGCGACAACATGGCATCTGAACAAGCCGCGCGTATGGTAGCGATGAAAGCCGCAACCGACAACGCAGGCAATGCCATCAAAGAATTGCGCTTGGTGTACAACAAATCGCGTCAAGCCGCGATTACCACAGAATTGTCAGAAATTGTAGCAGGTGCAGCGGCAGTTTAATGCCGTCTGAAGCCTGAACAGGAAATTAGGATACGATAATGAGCCAAGGCAAAATCGTACAAGTTATTGGTGCGGTGGTTGACGTGGAATTTCCACGCGACGCTATCCCGCATGTTTACGATGCCCTGAAATTGGACGAGAACGGTCTGACTCTGGAAGTTCAACAGCTTCTGGGTGACGGCGTTGTCCGTACTATTGCAATGGGTAGTTCAGACGGCCTGAAACGCGGCATGTCTGTAAGCAATACTGGTGCGCCAATCACTGTGCCGGTAGGTAAAGGTACATTGGGTCGTATTGTCGACGTATTGGGTACGCCTGTTGATGAAGCAGGTCCGATCGATACCGACAAGAGCCGTGCCATTCACCAAACTGCTCCAAAATTCGACGAGTTGTCTTCAACTACCGAATTGCTGGAAACTGGTATTAAAGTGATCGACTTGCTGTGTCCGTTTGCTAAGGGCGGTAAAGTAGGTCTGTTCGGTGGTGCCGGTGTGGGCAAAACCGTGAACATGATGGAATTGATCAACAACATCGCCAAAGCGCACAGCGGTCTGTCCGTGTTCGCAGGTGTGGGTGAACGTACCCGTGAAGGTAACGACTTCTACCACGAGATGAAAGATTCCAACGTATTGGATAAAGTAGCCATGGTGTATGGTCAAATGAACGAACCTCCAGGCAACCGTCTGCGCGTTGCTTTGACCGGTTTGACCATGGCCGAATACTTCCGTGACGAAAAAGATGAAAACGGTAAAGGTCGCGACGTATTGTTCTTCGTTGACAACATCTACCGTTACACTCTGGCCGGTACCGAAGTATCTGCACTGTTGGGCCGTATGCCTTCTGCAGTGGGTTACCAACCGACATTGGCTGAAGAAATGGGTCGTTTGCAAGAGCGTATTACCTCTACCCAAACCGGCTCCATTACTTCCATCCAAGCCGTATATGTACCTGCGGATGACTTGACTGACCCGTCTCCAGCGACAACTTTCGCCCACTTGGACGCGACCGTCGTATTGAGCCGTGATATTGCATCTTTGGGTATTTACCCGGCAGTTGACCCGCTTGATTCTACTTCACGCCAATTGGATCCGATGGTATTGGGTCAAGAGCACTACGACGTAGCGCGCGGTGTACAGTCTACTCTGCAAAAAAATACAAAGAATTGCGCGACATTATCGCCATTCTGGGTATGGACGAATTGTCTGACGAAGACAAACTGACTGTGATGCGTGCCCGTAAAATCCAACGCTTCCTGTCTCAACCGTTCCACGTTGCCGAAGTATTTACCGGTTCTCCAGGCAAATACGTTTCATTGCGTGACACCATCGCCGGCTTTAAAGCCATCTTGAACGGCGAATACGACCATCTGCCTGAACAAGCGTTCTATATGGTAGGCGGCATCGAAGAAGCGGCTGAGAAAGCGAAAACCTTAAACTAAGGAGGCCGGCATGAGCACCATGCAAGTTGAAGTGGTTAGTAGCGAGCAAAACATCTATTCGGGCGAGGCCAGCTTTGTGGTGGTTCCGACCGTTCAAGGTGAGCTTGGTATTTATCCACGACACGAGCCGATTATGAGTTTGGTACGTCCCGGCGCATTGCGTTTGACTGTTCCGGGTGAAGCTGAAGAAGTGCTGGTTGCTGTTTCCGGTGGCGTTTTAGAAGTACAGCCTGATAAGATTACTGTATTGGCAGACGTTGCCGTCCGCAGTACAGAAATGGATCAGGCGCGTGCTGAAGCAGCTAAAAAAGCAGCCGAGGCAGGTGTTTCTGCAGCCAAAGATGATAAATCTCTGGCCGAAGCGCACAAAGCATTGGCAGCAGCCATTGCCCAGCTGAAAACTTTGGACTACCTTCGTTCGCAAAAAAACAAGTAATGTGGGTTCATTAGAAAAAGCACAACGAAATGTTGTGCTTTTTTTATTTTCGCGAAGATAAGTAGCTTGATATTAAAATACCGATAGACGAGTAGATGGCAAGCTTGAAATCGAAACGGTAGAACCGGCTTTTATGACTAAATTGTTGGCGGATCATTATTGAAGCAGTTAGCCTTGTGATTCACATTTAAAATAGCCCCCCAATCTTTTTATCCTCAAAAAATAGATTGGATGATTCCTAATTTATTGCTACTACAACAGATCTGAATTGATCAGTATTGAAAATATTAGAATTTGTGGAAGCTCTTGTATAAACAAAAGGCCGTCTGAAAAGTTTCAGACGGCCTTTAAATCATTATTACGGCATTTGTTTATGATTGGTCGATGGTTTTATCCAGTCCTTGGGTCAGACCGTTGATATCGCCACCATTCAATCCCAACTCTTTCAAGAGACCGTCAACCAATGGGGCTTGGCTGCGGTAGCGCAGGGCGCTGTTGACCATTTGGTCTGCAAGGCTGGCTTGTGTGGTTTGGCCGTCTAAAGCACCTTCCGCTCCGTTTGCACCACCGGCAAAGCCACCCAAACCATTGACTTGCAAAATCTTGATGTCTTCGATTTTTTCCATTGGGCGGACGGATTCGCGGATGATGTCAGGCAGGTGTTTCAAGAGAGCAAGGCGGACTTGCATTTCAACCTGCTCGACGCTCAGCACGTTGGCGGCTTCGTTGACGGCGCGGGTACCTTCGGCATCAACTTTATATTGTTGCTCTTGCGCTTGCGCCAATAGAATCTTGGCATCGGCTTCACCTTTGGCTTGAAGGCGTTGTTTCTCGGCTTCGGCTTCGGCGGCGATACGCACGGCTTCAGCTCGGTCTTGTGCAGCTTGTTTTTTTCGGCTTCGGCGGCGACAGTGAGCGAAATCGCATCTTTTTGCGCGGCTTCTTCGGCGGCAATCAATTCAACCGCTTTGGCACGCTCGGCACGTTCGGTTTCGCGTACGGTAATCACGCTCTCTTCTTCGCGAACGGCGGCGGCGCGGGCTTTGTCGGCTTCGGCTTTGGCTTCGGATTCGGCGCGTGATTTTTCGGCAACGGCGATGGCGCGGTCTTGTTCGGCCAACTCGATGGCTTTGCGGCGCTCAACCTCTGCCTGTTCAACGGCTTGGGCTTTTCTAATGTCTTCGTTTTTAATGTCGCGTTCGGCGGCAATACGTTTCAGATCTACTTCGCGTTCGGCGGCAATTTTAGCTTCTTCCGCTTCACGTTTTTTTCTGAGATTCTTGTTCGGCAATGCTGGCCTCTTGTTCGGCGCGGCGGACGGCAATTTCACGCTCTTGTTCGAGTTTGGCGTATTCTTCTTCGCGCGAGATTTTCAGTCGTTGCTGCTCGGCTTCGAGGTTTTTGGTTTTGATTGCCAAGTCGGTGTCTTGTTCGATTTCGTTACGTTTTTTGCGGCGGCCTTCGATGGTTTCGGTCAGTTTGGTCAAACCTTCCGCGTCAAAGGCGTTTTGCGGGTTAAAGAACTCAAAGCTGGTTTGGTCGAGGCCGGTCAGGGAAACGGTTTCGAGTTCGAGACCGTTTTTTTGAATAGGTCTTCACTCACGACTTGTTGTACTTTCTGAACGAAATCAACACGTTTTTCATGCAGCTCTTCCATCGCCATTTCGGCGGCAACAGCACGCAGGGCGTCAACGAATTTACCTTCGACGAGGTCTTTCAGCTCATCGGGAGACATGGTTTTCATACCCAGCGTTTGTGCGGCGGTCGCAATGCTCTCGGCGCTGGGTTTAACGCGGACGTAAAATTCAGCCATCACGTCAACGCGCATACGGTCGCGGGTAATCAGCGCTTGTTGGGCAGCGCGGCGCACTTCAAGGCGCAGTGTATTCATGTTGACGGGGATAATTTCGTGCAATACGGGCAGCACCATCGCACCGCCGTTCATAATGACTTTTTCGCCACCAAAACCGGTGCGGACAAATGAAACTTCTTTGCTGGCACGGCGATACAGACGGGTCAGGATGAGGCCGAGTACAAACAGCGCGACGAGTATGACGCCGGCGATAGTGCCGATGGAGACCAAATTCATGGTTTTTCCTTTCTTCTTGTTAATATGCCTTTGGGGGCGGTGGATTCAGAAAGCTTTGAGGGAAGGAAGCCGTCTGAAAGGGTTAAAAATATGGGTTGAAATAATAGAGTGGTTGTTTTTCTATATTGTTATTTCGGATTTCTAGATGGTGAGGATAGGGCGGTAAAGTATCTATTTTTACCGTATCGATAAATCAGCGGTTTCAGACGGCCTTAATCTACCAAGCTGCCGCTCGGATTCAAAATCGCTTTAAATGTATTTCCATCCAACGACACCAGCAATACCGCATCGCCTTGTTTCAATACATCTTCAGAGTCAGGCTCTACCATCACATAATGCTGTTGGCCGTAAGCATCTTTCACGCGCACCTGCGCCGCATTGCCTACCCGAGCTTCGCCCAGCACCACTGTGCCGATGCGGCCGATTAAACTTTCTTGCGAAACGGCAGTGGTTTCATCTTTCGGCATAATTTTGTACAAACCGCTAGCCGTCACCCGTACTAAGGGCAGGGAAAGAAACCAAACGATGACTGCTGCCAGCGTGCCATTCAGATAACTGCCGAATACAGTGGCAAAGGCCGTCTGAAACAGATAACCCGTCAGTCCGTATACGGCAAGAAACACCACCATCAACATCAACACCGGAATACGTCCGACATACAGCCAACTCAGGAAACGCACGAATATGCCTGCATCCGCCACATCCAATCCTACCTCGGCGTGTGCGGTTTCGGTCAGACTGTCGGGCAATAGGTTGTCCAACCAATCGCTGATACCGCCTGCCAGCATGGAAATGACTTCCAACACACCGAGCAAAACCATCAGCGCAATGGCAATGCCGAAGATTTCAGTTTCGGGGGCGTTGATTAAATTCCACATATTGCATTTCCTTATTCTTTTTAATTTTCAGACGGCATATATTTTATTTTAAAGTTAAGCCGATTGGATATGGATATTTTTATTAATTTGTCGTAACTGACAGGATTTTTTTCCCAATCCGGCATCTTTTTTTGTTATTGAAGCGTGTATGGTTTTTCTTTTTTTCAGACGGCCCCGTGAAGATAAAGGCCGTCTGAAACCGCGATTTTCTCAATATAGCTTATGATTTCGCTTTCAATGCCGCCAATCTTTCGGCAATGCGGTTGTTGCGGCTTAAGTCTTCCAGTTCTTTCAGCTTGGCCAACTGCGCCGCATCGGTGCTGCTGTGTACCGAGTTTTGGCGACCCATCACACGGTCGAAGGCATTGCCGCTTTTTTCAGCATCACGGGCAATGCGGTTGAGGTCGCTGCCGTTACCACCGGCTGTTTTGCCTGCGCCAGCATTCTGCTGTGCGGCACGCCAGTCTTGCAACTGCTGCTGCATCTCGCGTTTTTTCGCCTGCAGGGCGGCGATAAAGCCTTCAAGCTCTTTTTCTTGTGCGGCACAATCGGCAATGGTGTTTTCCAAGATGGGCAAACGCGCTTCGATGTCCATCTGCTCGGCGATACCCGCTTCGGCAAGGTCATCTCGACCGGCATCTACGGCGGCTTGCAGATTGGCATCGATAGCCTCGTGGCGGTTGCTTTCATCGGCCATTTTCTTGGCGGCAAGATGTTTCTGCGCCAACACTTTGCCCAACTCAGCACGCACTTCATCTACTGCGCGCTCAATTTCGCGGATGCTTTCGTTCATTACCGCTTCAGGTGCGAGGTTTTCCGCCGCATCAATCAGGGCATGAAAACCGCCGCTCACCAGACGGCCTACTCGGCGGGATAGGGTTTCGCTCATTTGGATTTTCCTTTCTATCTTTCTTTATGTTGATAAATACATATAAGCTGCACACTTTGTTTTTCTGCTGGCCTTTTATTATTTCCAGCCATATACAATTAGCGTATCGGCCTGTATTTCAATTTCGTATTGTCCGCTTTGGTGGATGATTAAGAGTAATGTTTCATGGTCGATATTAGGTGGAAGTGTAACAATTATGTATTCGATTTCTGCAAGTTTTAACGGGCCGGCCATGCCGTCAGCCGTATAGCCACGCAGGTTTGTGCTATATGATTCGGAAGAACTGAGCGTGTCGGCATAAATTTCCAATTTCATCGAATATAAATATTCATCACCCAATATTTTGGCACGGGCTTCTACTACGCCAGTATATTCAGTAATTAGACGGAAGATTTTTGCCCACTTGCTGTTATTCATCAGGCCGTATTTACTGGCTTGGATGGTTGCAATACGCTTTTCGTACCTTCTCTGTCGTTCAGCCTGTTTACTGTTGTGCGTCATTCCTCACCTATCTGTTGTACAATCTTTGCCAGTCTCAAAGTATTTTCAAGCTGTTGCAGAACGCTGTCGTCGTATGCCGCGCCTTTGCCGGTTACGGCGAGTTGCAGGATGCTGTCAGTCAGGCGGACGATGCGCCACATCAGTTCGCGCTCGTATTTTTTCAAATCGTCGAGGTCAGCTTCTTCGGGTAGGTCGGCGGCGAGTGTTGCGCCCAAATCGGGCAGTTGTTCAAACAACCTCGCCACGATATGCGAATGCACTCCGGCCTGTTTTTCAGCGTGCAAGATATCGTGTTTCGCCGCTTGGAAAAATTGCTCCTGCGCCGTCAGTGCGGAGCTGTAATCGCGTGTCTGCGTATGCGCCAAGCGCGCCAGCTTGAGCAGTTCGCGGATTTTTTCAGACGGCGTATTCGCACCTTCAATTTTGAGTTCGGCAATAAAATCAGCATCTTCCTGAGTGATACGCACACTAATTGGGATACGGTTCGTTGCATTCATATTCGTTTGCTTTGGTTTGTATTCATTTGAATACAAATATACAAGATAGGGATTCTGAGGCGCAATACCTGAAACCGTATATTTATGTAAACATCAGGCCGTCTGAAACTTGATTTTCGGTTTTCAGACGGCCTTTTCCTTTATAATCCGTACATTATTTTCATACACACAACAGGTTCCCCATGTCCAACAAACCCACACTCCTTCTCGTTGACGGCTCTTCTTATCTTTACCGCGCCTATCATGCTATGGGGCAGAATTTGTCTGCGCCAGACGGTGCGCCGACTGGGGCGATGTATGGCGTGTTGAACATGCTGCGCCGGTTGAGGGCGGATTATGTGCACGACTATTGCGCGGTGGTGTTTGACGCTAAGGGTAAAAATTTCCGCCATGAAATGTTCCCCGACTATAAGGCGACGCGCCCGCCGATGCCGGACGATTTGCGCCCGCAGGCGGAAGCCTTGCCGGATTTGGTGCGCCTGATGGGCTGGCCGGTATTGGTGATTCCGCAAGTGGAAGCGGACGATGTTATCGGCACTTTGGCTAAGATGGCTGGCGAAGCAGGGTGGAACGTGGTGGTATCTACCGGCGATAAGGACATGGCGCAGTTGGTGAACGAGCGCGTGACGCTGGTGAATACGATGAGCGGCGAAACGCTGGACATTGAAGGCGTAAAGGAAAAATTCGGCGTACGCCCCGACCAAATCCGCGATTATCTCGCGCTGATGGGCGACAAGGTGGACAACGTGCCGGGTGTGGAGAAATGCGGCCCGAAAACGGCGGTAAAATGGCTGGAAGCCTACGGCTCGCTGGCTGGTGTGATGGAACACGCTGGCGAAGTCAAAGGTAAGGTCGGCGAAAACCTGCAAGCCGCTTTGGAACAACTGCCGCTGTCGTATGATTTGGTAACGATTAAAACTGATGTGGATTTGCACACCGAGCTTTCAGACGGCCTTGAAAGCCTGCGCCGTACTACGCCTAAATGGGCGCAGCTGGTTGTCGATTTCAAACGCTGGGGCTTCCGCACTTGGCTGAAAGAGGCGGAAAGCCGTATGCACGAAGCGCAAAACACAGATTTGTTCGGCAGCGAGCATATCGGCGAACAAGCCGCATTGGCGATGGAAACACAGCCTGAAAAACAACCCGAACTCGCCCCAGCTCCCGAAAAACTGGATTATCAAGCCATTACCACCGAAGCGCAGTTTGCCGCCTTGTTGGACAAACTGGAGCAGGCAGAAAAAATCGGCATCGATACGGAAACCACGTCCCTAGACGCGATGAACGCCGCGCTGGTCGGCATCAGCATCGCGTTTCAGGCAGGCGAAGCGGTTTACATCCCCGTAGGACACAGCCTGACTGCTGCGCCTGAACAGCTTGATTTGCAGGACGTATTAGTCGTCTGAAACCGCATTTGGAAAACCCAGCCCTGAAAAAAATCGGGCAAAACCTCAAATACGACCAACACGTTTTCGCCAACTACGACATCGCGCTGAACGGCATTGCCGGCGATTCCATGCTCGCTTCCTACATCATCGAAAGCCATCTGGGACACGGCTTGGACGAATTGTCCGAACGCTGGCTGGGCTTGGAAACCATTACCTACGAATCGCTGTGCGGCAAAGGTGCGAAGCAAATCAGTTTTGCCGATGTTGCCATCGAGCAGGCGACTGAATACGCCGCCCAAGACGCCGATTTCGCCCTACGCCTCGAAGCGCACCTGCGCGCGCAAATGGACGCCAAACAGCTTGAAATGTATGAAAAAATGGAATTGCCCGTCGCGCAAGTATTGTTTGAAATGGAACGCAACGGCGTGCAAATCGACCGCGCCGAACTCGCCCGCCAAAGCGCGGAACTCGGCGCCGAGCTGATGAAGCTCGAACAAGAAGCCTACGCTGCCGCAGGCCAGCCGTTCAACCTCAATTCGCCCAAACAGCTGCAAGAAATCCTGTTCGACAAAATGGGCATTCCCACCAAAGGCCTGAAAAAAACCGCCAAAGGCGGCATTTCCACCAACGAAGCCGTGCTCGAACAGCTCGCGCCCGATTATCCCCTGCCCAAAATCATCCTGCAAAACCGCAGCCTGGCGAAACTCAAATCCACCTACACCGACAAACTGCCCGAAATGATTTCCCCCAAAGACGGCCGCGTGCATACCACCTACGCCCAAGCCGTCGCCATTACCGGCCGCCTCGCCAGCAACAACCCCAACCTGCAAAACATCCCCATCCGCACCGCAGAAGGCCGCCGCGTGCGCCGCGCCTTTACCGCACCGCAAGGCAGCGTCATCATTTCCGCCGACTATTCCCAAATTGAGCTGCGCATCATGGCGCACCTTTCCGGCGATAAAACCCTCATCGCCGCGTTCCAAAACGGCGAAGACGTACACCGCCGCACCGCCGCCGAAGTATTCGGCATCGCCCCCGAAAACGTCTCGTCCGAACAACGCCGCTACGCCAAAACCATCAACTTCGGCCTCATTTACGGCATGGGCCAATACGGCCTTGCCAAATCATTGGGTATTGACAACATCTCCGCCAAAAACTTCATCGACCGCTACTTCGCCCGCTACCCCGGCGTCGCCGAATACATGCAGCGCACCAAAGAACAAGCCGCTGCGAAAGGCTTCGTCGAAACCTTGTTCGGCCGCCGCCTCTACCTGCCCGACATCCACAACAAAAACGCCAACGCCCGCGCCGGAGCCGAACGCGCCGCCATCAACGCCCCCATGCAGGGCACCGCGTCCGACCTCATCAAACGCGCCATGATAGACGTGTCCCGCTGGCTGGTTTCAGATGACCTGCAAAGCAAACTGATCATGCAGGTGCATGACGAATTGGTGTTGGAGGTACCCGAAGCCGAGCTGGATTTAGTCAAAGAAAAACTACCGCAGATTATGGCGAAAGTGGACGAAGGGATGTTGAACGTGCCGCTGGTGGCAGAAGTAGGCGTGGGGATGAATTGGGAAGAGGCACATTGATTATGTAACCTCATATTTTTTTCAGCATTCTTTTCTTATTTTAAATAAATATATTTTATTTGTGTATTTGGATTTTGAATGAATAACAGGAAAAAAACATAGAGTTAGCTCGAAAAACTATCTTGGATATCGAAACGTGAAAAAGAAAAATAAATCCTTCTATGAAAAAAAATTTTTTTACAAATTTTTTTCATGGATAACTGGAAAACAAAAAAATATCTACTTTGTTTACTTTATGCAGTATTGCTATTCCCTTTAGTTACTTAAATTACATAAACTCTAATTATTTATTTTTATGATGCTTTGTCGTCGTTTTAAAAGCATGGATAGGGGCTTTTATATTATTTTTCCATAATTATTATATTTGTTTTTGGTTATTCCTTTGCTTTTTTTCTTCTTTGTACTTTTTTTATTCTGAAATCAAAATTTAGATATATAAAAAGATAAAAATATATTGGTTAAATTCAATAATCTTTTTCATTATAACGCCGATTATATCGATATTTTTTTAATAATTACAGCATATTTTTTTATGATTATAGTAGTTTACAAATAACTAATATCTTCCTAATCATGGTATTAGTGCCATCAGTTTTGATGTCTTTTTTTATGCTTTCAGATTGATACTTTTGTCTAAATATCCAATAGAATACTCAATAGAAGAAAAAAACTGTTTGTGGAATACTAAAATCTAATGTTTTCAGGTCTGCTTGTATTATTGCCTTATCCCTTTTAATATTTAACTTTTTATTTGTAGTATTTTATTTTATATTAATCTTATCAGTATTACCTAAGGATTTTTCCTGAGTGGCTAATGATATTAATAGATTTGGATAATTTTTTTAGGCTTTTTAAACCAGTTTTTTTATATTCTATAATACTAATATTTATCTATATTGCTTCAAGCTTTTAGACATAATTTCTTAATAAGAAATAATCAAAAATTAACTCCTATACATTATTTAAAAAGAAAGCATTATGGTAATTCTATCAGCTTTTCTTATTTTTATTAATTTTAATTAAATTTATGCCTGAATATCCTAATTTTATCATTAATCCTATGCGCACTTGGATATATTGAAGATAAAAGAGATGCAAGATGGTACTCTATTGATAATAGATTTATAGAATGGAATAACTTTCAAGCGTTATTCTTAGATAAGAAAAATAATCTATACGCAAGATCAAGTATGCTATAAAAAAAGATTTTTGATTTATCTAAGCTATCTAAAAAAAGAAAAAAATTCCATTTCATTTATACGGGTATATGGCTTGGAACACTGGGAATACTAGGATCTTCTGCCCTGTCTCGATTTCAATAGGAAAAGATATAGGTAGTAAATGTTGGCACATACCTAGCCAATATATAAATTTGATACCTAAAGAATAGCCAGCTGTAGGTTGGATACTTGTATCCAACCAAAGCCTCAACTATCTCAAAAGCTATCAGATTCAAGAATTCAACCTACCAAGACCGTAACCGCGTGCGTGCCTTGAAACCCCAAAAAACTATCCGAGGCCATCTGAAAATTCCTAAACATTTTCAGACGGCCTTTTTGTATTTTTTCCATTTCCTGTATTATTCATATTGATTTAAACACTCTTTCTTGAAAGGTCAAAAAAATAATGTCGCTCACTTTAAAATCTGTTCTGACCGCCGGTTTGCTCCTTCTTGGATTCCAAGCTGCAGCCCAAGATATTCCGCAAGCGTTTCAAGGCAAATGGGCCGGGCATTATGAAGGGAAGGTATCGCCCAAACATGTAAGGGTTTTATGTGCCATGGGTTATTCTGCAAATGAGAAAGAGCGTAACGCTGCTGTGGATAATGTCGATGTGTCGGAAGATAGCGGCTTTTATATTGAAATAGGTAAAAAATCAATTGAATTAAAGGGTTGGGAATGGAGTGCGAAATATACGAAACTGAATTATCGAATTTATTCAACCGATAAAATTGCAGGTACGGCACGAGTTCGGGAAGAGGAGCCGGAGCAAGGTACGCAGATTTATAACGATAATTTTGAGTTTTCTTTAAACCGAGGCGTGCTGACGCAAAGATTCCGTGACTCTTTGACTGACGGTTCAGGTAAAAAAGTTTGGCGGACGCGTACGCTGATGCGTTGCAAATAATATTCGGTAAATCATTGCTTATCTGTTGATGTATTCATGATACATAAAGGAAACATGCTTAAGGCCGTCTGAAAATCCTTAAACATTTTCAGACGGCCTTTTTATGCCGATTCTTTATATTCTATTTGCCGTATGCTTTTGTTTGCGGCCTTTTATCTCTTTTTTTCATCAATAATGTTGCCGGTGTTACAATCGGCATATTCTT